>ENA-UOXR01000003-UOXR01000003.1-bioreactor-metagenome-genome-assembly--contig:-NODE-3-length-341069-cov-17.284604_pt1 | contig 341069 bp, 298 predicted proteins | sample MGYA00238164_ERZ764825 | MGnify/ENA primary metagenome ERZ764825 (study PRJEB28920, sample SAMN05720171) | bioreactor metagenome | isolation source: Anaerobic biogas reactor | place: USA:Washington... | reverse complement strand
GCCCATTACTTGACAGGTCGTTCCATATCAGGAGTGCGCCCTGCCGGGCGCACCGCAAAAAAAAGGGCGCGCCGGCGCCGGCGCGCCCTTTCGCTTGTGCGATTCGGAGCCGAGGCTAGAAGCTGATCACCACGCCGAAGGAGAGCTTGACGTTGTTGAACCGGCTGGACGGGGCCTTATGGCTGTAATATTCCATGTAGTCCCGGCTGTAGTCGCCGTCTTCCTCTTCGCGGCCGACGAAGGCGGCGTCATAGGTGAGCTTGTCCCAGGTCGGGAGGTAATCCACCTGGATCAGGCGGATGGCCGCATGCTTGCCCGCCTTGACGTCGAGGCCGCCGCCCAGCGCCATGGCGAAGGACGTATCCCCCTCGATCTTCCCGCTGACCTTTCCGGTATACTCGTACCAGTCGGTCACGGTCCCGTCGTACCCATACTCGTAGCTGTAGTCGTAAGCCACGTCCAGGTCGTCCGCTTTGACCTTGGTGAAGCCGAAAAGGGCATGGGCGAAGGGGCGGACCTTCGAGTTGCCGCGGTAGCTGAACTCGGGGCCGACCATGCCGGTGTACCTGCGGTAATCGGCCTTCCCGGCCCAGGACTCCTCGCGGTCCTGCTGGTAATTATTGTATTCGTTGTAGTCGTAGTCGTAGGCGTAGCCGTAGTTGGCCGCGTTCTCGAGGTCCACCTTGCCTATGTGGGTGCTGAAGTTCCCCTTGATCCCCAGCCAGGAGTTGAGGTTGCGCGTCAGGGACACGTCGAAGCCGTGGACCATGCCGCCGTTGGTCCCTTCGTTGAGGCGGGCGAAATCCACGTCATAGTAGTAGTAATTCATGTTCTGACCGCCGCCGTCCATGTCGGCGTTCAGCACGGAGTACCCGCCGAAGACGTCCCATTTCGGGAAATCCTGGGCTGGGGCGGCGCCGGCAACCGCCGCCATCATCACCGCTGCCAGTAAAAGTTTTTTCATCGTTAGCTGTTCCTTTCCAGGTTGAGTTGTGTCGCGAAGTTGAATAGTTGAGTCGCTTCAGAATTATGTTTCCGCCAGAGTCCGCTTTCCGCTGGGGACGCCCCTGCTCCCGCCGGGCGACCCTCAAGGTTTACTTTTCGGCAGACGTCCGCGGAACAGCAGAAAAATCCTCCGCGAACGCAAAAAAAGCAGCTCCTGAACGGGGTTTCCCGTTCAGGCTGGTGAGAATATACAGGTGCCGCGGGCGGGCGGCAAGGGGGGTGTCATTTTTTTCGCCCTAACCTACGAGCAGGATGCCGCCGTCGTGCACGATGACGGTGCCGGTGATCTGGTTCCCCGCCGGGGAGGAGAGGAAGACGCAGAGAGCGCCGATCTCGATCGGTTCGGCGAAACGGTGCATCGGCATGTGGTTTTCGAACTTTTCCAGGGCGTCCGGGGGGAGGTCCTTGTCCAGGTCGGAGTGGGTCGGGCCGGGGGCGACGGCGTTGACCCGGATGCCGTGGTCGCCGAAGTCGAGGGCCATGTTGCGCGTGAACATGTCGAGGGCCGCCTTGGAGGCGTGGTAGGGGGGCATCGGGTGGGTCTTGGCCCCGCCGAGGGCCTGCCCCCCCACCGAGGAGATGTTGATGATGCTCCCCCCCCGCCCCGCGCGGATCATGTGCGGCGCCACCTCGTAGATCACGTAGGCGGGGCCGTTGAGGTTGGTGTTGATGACGCGGCGCCATTCCTCCAGGTCCCTGTCCTCGAGGAAATCACCGACGGTGGAGACCCCGGCGTTGTTGACCAGCACGTCGACGGCGGGAAAGCGCCGGAAGACCTCGGCCACGGCCCCCTTCACGCCCGGGAGGTCGCCCACGTCGCAGGGGACGCAGAAGCAGTCGGTCCCGTATTGCCGGAGGTCCGCGGCGGCCCGGTCCCCGCTTTCGCGGCTGCGGCAGAGGAGGGCCACGTTGGCCCCGCTTTCGGCGTAGGCCCGGCTGATTCCCAGCCCGATGCCCCGGTTGCCGCCGGTGACGATGACGTTGAGGCCCTTTACCGAAAAGGCGTCCTTCATGCTCGCGATGGGGGTCGTTTTGATCACCATGGTATTTCCTTTCCTGGTTCTTCGAAGTCCGGCCCGGCGGGGCCGGACGGTTCAGGCCCCGCCCGCCCGGCGCGACAGGTTGGACAGGATGCCCCCGAACTCCTCCAGGTAGGCGTCCCTGCTCCGGTGCGAGGGGAGGTGCCACGTCATGCTGCCGAGGTTGGCGGTGACCGTCGGGAGCCACTGGTGGGGGATCGTCACCAGGACCGTATCCGCGGGAAACAGTTCGCGCCCCTTCATCCCGTGCACGAATTCGGGGAGGAAGTAATTCACCCTGCCGCGCTGGAACGGATAGATGAGGGCCCACGCGCACCCCATGACCGGGGTGACGCGGGAAGCGTAGGGCTCCCCGGTGGAGTAGGTCATGGCGCGCAAGAGGATTTCGGCCTGGGGGGGGTCCGCGGCGAAGACCGTGACGTCGGGTTCGAAACCGGCCCGGTCCAGGCGGGAGAAGACCACGTAACGGACGACGCCCCGGTCGAACCGCGGCACGTGCCGGTACAGGGCGTAATTGGCCCGCGCCTCCTCGAACACCCCGAGGTGCTCCCCGATCTGCCCGCTTTCTGCGAACGGCTCCATCGCCTGCATCCCCAGCAGGATCCTCCCCACGCACGTTTCCTCGTGCCCGGGGCCGAAATAGAACGGCTCCGGCGCCCGCCCGGCCTCCCGCACCATCTCGCACAGCGAGAGGGTTTTTTCGGGCGCCAGCGGACGCACGTTTTCCGGCTGGAAATGCTGGAACTTGACGGCCACCGGGGAATGTTCGAAACGAAACTTCCCGTAAATGGACAGGTCGGTCTGCAGCGGCTTCATCGCACCCCCTCCCGGGATGGCTCCTTTCTAACATATCCGCCGTCGGCGACGCAAATGGAGGTTGATCCCGGGGGGCGCGGGGTTTTCGCCCGCGATCGCAGGGGGCGGAATCTATCGGGCGCCCGCCCGCCCGGACACGAGAAAATCGGCGAAGGTCGCGCACAGGGGGGAGTGGTGCCGAAGGCGGTGGGTGATGATATGGAAGGAACGGGTGACGGGCGATCCGCTGAATTTGATCTCCTTCAGGGTCTTGCGCCTGATTTCCTCGGCGGCCGGGAGCCTGGAGATGAAGGCCAGTCCCATCCCCTCCCGGACCGCGCGGATGAGTGCCTGGGAGGAGCCCAACTCGGCCACGACACGCAGCTCGCCCAGGGGAATATTCCTCTTCTTCAGATGCTCCTCCACCGCCGCCCTGGACCCCGACCCCGTCTCGCGCATCAGGAGCGGGAGCGACCGGAGATCTTTCGTTCCCCGCGCCTCGTACCCCGGCGCCGCCACGAGCACGAGTTCGTCGTCGAGGAACCGGCGCGTGCGCAGGTTCCTGTCCTTTGTGGGGGAGCCGATGATTCCCAGGTCGCATTCCCCCTCGAGCACGCTCCGGTGGATCTCCCCGGAATCCCCGATCCTGAGGGAGGGAAAGACCTCCGGATAGATCGCGACGAAACGCGCGAGGTGCCCCGGCAGGAGGTATTCCCCGGGGATGGTGCTCGCCGCGACCAGGAGCTTGCCGCTGACCCCGGCGCGAAGCCGTTCCATGGCATCGCGGACGCCCTCTTTCAGGCTCAGGATTTCCCGGGCGTAGCGATAGAGAATCTCCCCCTCCCGGGTCGGCGTGATGGACCTGCCGAGACGGTCCAGCAGCCGGGTGGAGAATTCTTCCTCCAGGGCTTTGATATGAAAGCTGATCGTCGGCTGGGTGAGGTGCAGCCTCTCGGCCGCCCGCGAGAAGCTTTTCCGTTCGACGACGGCGCAGAAGATTTCCAGGTATCGCAGTTCCACCGGGCTCCGCCCCTCCTATTTGACGGCGATCATAGCATCAATTTGACATATAGAAAAATTCTATGATATATAAGAGGGGATATTCTCGAGGACCGCAGGATCCTTTATGACATGCAGTTTCGGTTTTACCTGACAGGGCGCATAACTGACCGGACGGGTCAGGTCGAGCCTCGTGTCGGAATCGAATCCCTTCCCGCGACGTCTGTTTTCCTCGATCCAGGACATCGATTCGACCCCATGCCATTCATGCATGCGACGGGATTGTGCCCCAATGAAGAAAGACGATATGACTCATCAGCCCCTCCTGGGGCGCAGGAAGTTCCTGGCGGCCGCCGCCGGGGCGGCCGCGGGCGCCGCCGTGCCGCCCATAACGGCCGCCGGGGAGCGCTTTCGCCGGAGCACGCTCCAGGTCTGGTCCTGCGGCGGGCTGGCGGAGGCTTTCATCCCGGCCCACGCCCGGTACAAGGGGCTCACGGGAGTGGAGGCGGCCTATACCGGGGCTTTCGCCGCGGCCCTGGGGAAATCGCTGCTGGGAGGGGCGAGCACCGAGGTCTTTGCCGGCAGGGTGCTCGCCCTGAGCCAAAAGCTGCGGGAAACCGGCAACATGATCTATTTCCGGCCCCTCTGCTTCACCCGATATGTCCTGGTGACCCCCCGGGGCAACCCGGCGGGGATTTCGGATATTCACGATCTCGCCAGGCCCGCAGTCAGGGTCATCCTGGCTCCGGAGGCCTCCCCCCCGGGAGGGGAGGCGGTCAGCGGGCTGCTGAAAAGGGCGGGTGTTTTCGAGGGTGCCATGCAGAACGCCGTCATCAAGGGGAGCTGCGTGCAGCGGACCATGGAAGACCTCGTGAAGGGGAAGGGGGACGTGTCGGTGGTCGAACTCCGGCTCACGCGGATGCCGCCATTCAGGGGCAAGGCGGAGGTCCTTCCCATCCCCGAGGAGTTTTTCCCGCCGGGTCCCCTCACCTTCACCATCGGCGTCATGAAGGACGCCCGGGACCGGAAACTGGCCGACCACTATCTCGATTTCATCCTCTCCGACGAGGGACAGGGGTTTTTCGCGGCCGCCGGGTTCATCCCGGCCCGGTCGGTCGAGGGGGAGCGGCTGGTGGAAAAACTGGGGGTGAAGGATGCCTAGGGCCTTCACGCCCGCGGCCGGGCTCAAGGGATTTCGCCGCCTGGCCCAGCTGGGCTTTCTCGCGGTGCTGGGCCAATGGTCCTTTTACGGCATCTTCCGCTGCCCCTTCATCATCCCCTACGTGAGCTGCCAGAACTGCCCGGTGATCACGTGCCACGGGAGGCTGCTCCCGATGTTCTGGGGCTTCTGGATCCTGCTCCCGCTCTCCGTCGTCGCCTTCGGCCGGGCGTTCTGCGGCTGGGCCTGCCCCGGCGGATTGGTCAGCCAGCTGCTGGGCCGGGCGGCGCCCCTGAAGACGCGGACGCGAAACGCGTTTCTGCGGATCCTTCCCCGGGCCAAATACCTCGGCCTGGCCGCCGCCCTCGGCTCGTGGTGGTTTCTGGGGCAGTCCCGGGAAAACGTCCCGATCCGGACGGGGGAGTTTTTTTCGGCCGTCGCCCTGACTTTCGAGCACGCCAACCCGGCCTGGCTGTTCCGGACCTTCTTCGTCCTGGCGTTTCTCGCCCTGGGGCTCGTGCTGGCCGGCGCCTGGTGCCGCTTCGCCTGTCCCACGGGCGGGCTGCTGGAGCTCCTCAAGCCGTTCGCGATGCTGGGGGTGTTCAAGGATGAAAAATGCGATGACTGCGACCTGTGCCTGAAGGGGTGTGAAATGGGGACGCGCCCGGCCGAGGCCAACTGCACGAGCTGCGGCGACTGCCTGAACGCCTGCCCGCAGGACGCCATTCATTTCGGACATCCGCGGAGGAATTCCTGAATGTCTTCCGCCATGCCGCACCCGGGATGGGAACAGCACCCCTGTTTCTCGAGCGGAGCCCGAAGCCGGTTCGGGCGCATCCACCTGCCGGTGGCCCCGGGGTGCAATATCGAATGCGCCTACTGCCGGAGGGAGTACGACTGCGCCCACGAAAACCGTCCCGGGGTCACGAGCCGGGTGATCGGGCCCGGGGAGGCGCTCGAGAGGCTGGAAAGGGCCCTCGTGGACATGCCCGGCATCGCGGTAGCCGCGGTGGCGGGGCCCGGAGATCCCTTCTGTGAGCCGGAGCGGACGCTGGAGACGTTCGAACGGATCCGGGCGAGGAATGGGAAGATCGCCCTGTGCGTCTCGTCCAACGGATTGAACGTGAAGGACCACATCCCGCGCCTGAAGGAACTGGGGGTGGGTTTCGTGACGATCACGGTCAACGCCATCGACAGCGCGGTCGGCGCCCGGCTGCACCTTCGGGCGGCGCTGGGGGGGAGGGAATACCTGGGGCTCGAGGCGGCCGCACTGCTCCTGTCGCGGCAACTGGAGGCCGTGGCTCTCCTGAAGGAGGCGGGGATGGCCGTGAAGGTCAACTGCGTCGTCGTGCCGGGGATCAACGAGGACCACGCGGTGTTCGTGGCCGCAAGGATGGGGCGGATGGGGGTCGACCTCCTGAATTTCCTGCCTCTCCTTCCCGTCGCCGGCACGGCCCTGGAAGGTTGCTCCCCTCCCGGGGAAGCGGTCATGGGGAGGCTGCGGCATCGGGCCGGAAGGCACGTACCGCAGATGCGACACTGCACCCGCTGCCGTGCCGATGCCGCGGGAATGCTCTGAATTCGTGAAGGCGGACGGCCCGCGGACCGTCCGCCTTCAAGCGGGGGAGCCTATTTCATCATCCCCTTGCGCACGTACTCCATGAGGCCCCCCGCCGCGATCAGTTCCTGCATGAAGGCGGGGATCGGTTTGGCGGCGTATTCGCGCCCGAGGTCGAGGTTGGTGATCTTCCCGCTCGCGGCGTCCACCCTGAGGACGTGGCCGTTTTCGGCCTCGGCCGCGACGGCGCATTCCATGATGGTCAGCCCGATGTTGAAGGCGTTGCGGTAAAAGATGCGGGCGAAGCTTTCCGCCACCACGCACGCCACGCCGGCGGCCTTGATGGCGATCGGCGCGTGCTCGCGCGAGGACCCGCACCCGAAGTTCTTGCCGGCCACGATGATGTCCCCCGGTTTTACCCGGGCCGGAAACGCGGGGTCCGCGTCCTCCATGACGTGGGCCGCCAGTTCCTTGGGATCGCTCGTGTTCAGGTAGCGCGCGGGAATGATCTCGTCCGTGTTGACGTCGTCTCCGAATTTGTGAATTCTGCCCTTGATGATCACTTTTTCACCCCCACTTTCCAGTTGCTCCCCCGGACCTCTTTCGGCAGCGCCAGGCGCCCTTTGATCGCCGACGCGGCGGCGACGGCGGGCGAGGCGAGGTAGACCTCGCTCGCGGTGTGCCCCATGCGCCCCACGAAGTTGCGGTTGGTCGTGGCCACGGCCTTTTCCCCCTTCGCCAGGATGCCCATGTGGCCGCCCAGGCAGGGCCCGCAGGTCGGGGGGGAGATGACGCACCCGGCCGCCATGAAGATGTCCATCAGCCCCTCCTCGAGCGCCTGCCGGAAGACGAGGGGGGTGGCGGGCATGATGAGGGTCCGCACCCTGGGGCTCACCCTTTTGCCCTTCAGCAGCTTCGCCGCCTGGCGCAGGTCCTCGATCCGGCCGTTGGTGCACGACCCGATGACGGCCTGGTCGATGACGACGTTTCTGGCCCTGGATACCGGTACGACGTTCGAGGGGAGGTGGGGCAGGGCAACGACCGGCTCCATGCCGGTGACGTCGAACACCTCGACCCGCTCGTACTCCGCGCCGGGGTCCGACTGGTAGTAGCGCGGCTTGCGCTGCGCCCGCTTTTCGACATAGGCGCGGGTGGTGTCGTCGGGAGGGATGATGCCGGTCTTGGCGCCCGCCTCGATGGCCATGTTGCTCATGGTCAGCCTCCCCTCCATCGACAGGCGGTCGATCACCGGCCCCGTAATCTCCAGGGCCCGGTAGTTGGCCCCTTCCACCCCCAGGCGCCCGATCGCGGTCAGGATCAGGTCCTTGCCGGTCACGTCGGCGGGGAGGCGTCCCTTGAAGATCAGTTTGATGGTCGGCGGAACCTTGAACCAGGCCTTCCCGGTCAGCATCGCCGCGCCCAGGTCGGTCGAGCCCACCCCGGTGGAGAAGGCGCCGAGCGCCCCGTAGGTGCAGGTATGCGAGTCGGCCCCGATCATCAGGTCGCCCGGCACGACGACCCCCTGTTCGGGCAGAAGCGCGTGTTCGACCCCGACCTCCCCCTGGTCCCAGTAATAGACGAGTTTCTGCTCCCGCGCAAATTCACGCAGGATCCTGGCCTGTTCGGCCGACTGGATATCCTTGTTGGGGGTGAAATGATCGGGAACCAGGACCACCTTTCCGCGGTGGAACACCTTCGTGCCGCCGTTCTGATAAAAGGCCTGGATGGCCAGGGGCGCGGTGATGTCGTTGCCGAGGCAGAGGTCGAGCCTGGCCAGGACGATGTCGCCCGGGCTCACGCTTTTGACGCCCGCCGCGCGCGCCAGGATCTTTTCCCCCAGGGTCATGGGTCTGGGCATGCTTCATACTCCTTTCAATGGGTGGGCCGCCTTGCGCTGCGGCCGCAACAGGGTGCCATCCGTTCTGTGAAACGGGTGTGTCAACGCCCGAGGTGTCCGCGCAGGATGGCCAGCATCCTGTGCAGGGGTTCCGCCGCTCCCCACAGGAGCTGGTCCCCCACGGAGAAGGCGGTGAGAAATCGGTCCCCCATCGTCATCTTGCGGAGGCGTCCCACCGGCACCTCGAGGGTGCCCGAGACCGCCGCCGGGCTGAGGCGCCGGAGGGTGTCTTCCTTCGTGTTGGGGACCACGGTGACCCAGTCGTTGGCGCGCGCGATCCTGTCCTCGATCTCGTCGAGCGGGACGTCCTTTTTCAGCCTGATGGTGAACCCCTGGGAGTGGCAGCGCATGGCGCCCACCCGGACGCAGGCGCCGTCCACCGGGATCTCCCTCTCCGTGCCGAGGATCCGGTTGGTTTCGGCCATCCCCTTCCACTCTTCGCGCGTCTGGCCCCGCTCCACGGCGCGGTCGATCCACGGGATGAGGCTGGCGGCGAGCGGCGCGCCGAACTGCCTGACCGGCAGGTCGCCGGACCGGAGGACGCCGGTCACGGCGCGGTCGAGATCGAGCGCCGTGGCCGAAGGGTCCTCGAGCACCGGCCGGACCCCGGTCGCGATCGCCGCCATCTGCGCGACCAGTTCCTGCATATTCGCGGCTCCTGCCCCCGAGGCGGCCTGGTAGGTCATCGTCGACACCCACTCCACCAGGTCGGCCCTGAAGAGGCCGTCGAGCGCCATCAGCATCAGGCTGACCGTGCAGTTGCCCCCGACGTAGGTCCGGATTCCGGCGGCCAGGGCCTTGTCGATCACCGGGCGGTTGACCGGGTCCAGGACGATGCGCGCGTCGTCGGCCATGCGCAAGGTCGACGCCGCGTCGATCCAGTAACCGCGCCATCCGGAGGCGCGCAGCTGTTTATAGACGGCGGAGGTGTACTCCCCCCCCTGGCAGGTGACGACGGCATCGAGCCGCCCGAGGGCGCCCATGTCGTAAGCGTCTTCCAGGACCGTTTCCCCCTTCCCGGCATCGGGGCCGCGGCCGCCGATGTCGGAGGTGGAGAAGAAACTGGATTCGAGGCCGGAAAACCCCTCGGTGGCGCGCATGCGCTCCATGAGAACCGACCCGACCATGCCCCGCCATCCGATGAATCCGACTCTCACGCTTCCGTCCTCCCCCGGGCCCGCCGTCCGTCATGAGGGGCCACCGCCTTATATTAGCGTATCCGCGCCCCTCATCGCAGGGATAAAAATATTCCCGTTTCCGCCTCGTGCCGATATGATGGGGGGCGCCCCGGGAACATCGGACGGATCGGACCTGCCATGGATCAGCGTTTCGGAGAGATCGTAGAGAAAATCGACGGGCACCTCGGCCAGCACCCCAATATCTCCATACGGCTGCTGGCCGGGAAACTGGGCCTCGCCCCCGGGCGGATCGAGGAGGCGCTCGCCGCGGTCGAGGGGATCTCTTTCGAGCAGTTCCGGGAGGCGAAACGCCTCGAGCGGGCGTTCGAGCAGCTCGGCGCGCTGAGTCCCGCGGCTAACGGTCCCTACGATGTCGTCCGTGCGCGCCGCCGCCTGGCCATTCCCCGGGCCACGGTCCGTTACGGCTTCCCCTCTTTCTACCGGCGCCGCATCGGATATTCGCACCCCTGCCCGATGGTCGATCTGAGCCGTGACGGGATGGCCCTGCTGGCCGACAGCGCGGAAAGCCCCGGCCGGCGGGTGGCGCTCCTGCTGAAATTTCCGGGCGTGGAGCACGAGGCCTGCCTCGAGGGGCGGGTCGTCTACGCCGTGGCGACCGGGATCGCCGGGTACCGCTATCGCGTCGGCATCCGGTTTCTCCCTTTCGTGGCCGGCAAGGGGGGAAACGACCTCCGGGTGCTGGAGATCCTCGAGGAGATCGAGCGGCAATACGCCCCTCGGACGGGGGGGGCTAGAGCGACAGGAAGCTTTCCCTGATCCCGAGCTCTCCGAACTCCAGGATCCCGAGCGTGGCCGATCGGTTGAACCTCAGCGGGCCGGCGCTCCCGGGATTGAAGTAGAGCACGCCGTCGCGTTTGTCGGCGCCCGCCACGTGGGAGTGCCCGTGGATCACGGCCGCCAGGTCGGCGGCGCGGGGGTGCACGTCGAGGCGGGAAAGGTCGTGGAGGACGTAGAGGCAATTCCCGGCGACCTCCACGAGGGCGGTCTCGGGCAGGGGGCGCGCCCACGCCCCCCGGTCCACGTTGCCGCGGACGGCCGTCACGGGGGCGATCTTCCCGAGCCCCTCCAGCACCTCCGGAGCGCCGATGTCTCCGGCGTGGATGATGTGGGCGACGCCCGCGAGCGCCTCCAGCGCCTCCGGCCGGAGCACCCCGTGCGTGTCCGAAATGACCCCGATCCTGAGGCGGCGCTCCATTTTCCCCTTCCTCCCCCCTCATTCTGCCTGCGGCTGACCGGGAACTCAACAGGCTCGATTTCCGGTTCTCAAGAGGATTTCTGGAGATATAATGGGGCCTCTTTGAACCCGTAACCAGTGGATCGAAAGGTGACACGCATGAGCCATAGTCCCAGGTACGAAAAGCTCATGGAACCCGGCCGCATCGGGTCCGTGAAAACGAGAAACCGGATCATCAAATCGGGTGCCGGGATGCTGATGTGGCACGAGGACGACGTGCATATGCGTCCGGAGGTCCTCGCCTTTTACGAGGGGATCGCCCGGGGGGGCGTCGGGCTGCTGATCGTGGAGTCGCCCACCATCGACTACCCCCTGGGGGTGCGGTGGAAGGAACGGTACCGCATCGACGACGACCGTTACATCCAGGGGCTCGGCGAACTGGTGGAGGTGATCCACCGGCACGGTTGCCCCACCTTCATGCAGATGAACCATGACGGTCCCTGGCAGGCGAAGCTCCCGTTCGCCCCCGAGCCCTTTTTCGAGGGGGAGCCGATCGGCGCTTCCCCGGTGACGCTCGACGCGGAGAGTGACTTCCACAACCAGGCTCCCCACGCCCTCACCGTCGAGGAGATCGAACAGGTCGTCGACAAGTTCGCCAGCGCCGCGGTCCGGGCCCGCAAGGCGGGGTTTGACGGCGTGGACATCAACGCCGCCAGCAGCCACCTGCTGCACAATTTCTTCTCCCCGTACTGGAACCGCCGGGAGGACGCCTACGGCGGGAGCGTGGAAAACCGGGCCCGCTTCGCCATGGAGGTGATCCGTGAAATCAAGAAGCGCCTCGGGGGTGATTTCCCGGTCTCCATGATCCTGAACGGGATCGAAATCGGCCAGGCCGCCGGCGTGGACAACCGCCGCTGCCTCACCCACGAGGACAGCCGCGCCATCGCCCGGCTGCTCGAAGAGGCGGGGGCCGACGCCATCCAGGTCCGGAGCCACTGGCTCGGCTACCACGTGGGGGCCTATCTCCCCGACGCCCTCTTCTACCCGGAGCCCCCCGTCCCGGTCGAGTCCTTCCCCCCGGAGTACGAGACCGGCCGCAGGGGGATCGGCGCCAACATCCGGCTCGCCGCCGGGATCAAGGAGGTCGTCCGAATCCCGGTCACGGTGGTCGGCCGGCTCGACGCCGACCTCGGCGAACAGCTGCTGCGGGAGGGCAAGGTCGATTTCATCGCCATGACGAGGCGGTTGCTGGCCGACCCGGAATACCCGAACAAGGTGGCCGCCGGGAAGATGGACGACATCGCCCCCTGCACCGCCTGCGACAACTGCCTGGGGAGCCGCCGCTGCAGGATCAACGGCCTGCTGGGAACCCCCTACAACACCATCGAGCCGGCGGCCAGGAAGAAAAAGGTCCTGGTGATCGGGGGCGGTCCCGCCGGGATGTCGGCCGCCCGGGTCGCCGCGCTGCGCGGACACACGGTCATCCTTTACGAGAAGGCGTCGGCCCTCGGGGGACTGCTGCCGCTCGCATCCATGGTCAAGGGGTCGCATCCGGAGGACCTGTCGCTCCTCATCCGCTATTTCGGGCGGCAGCTGAAACAGCTTGGGGTGAAGGTGGTCCTGGGGCGGGAGGTGAACCTCGGCACGGTCGAGGCGATCAAGCCGGACGTCGTGTTCCTGGCGACGGGCGGGGAGTCCGTCGCCCCCGAGATACCCGGGGCGGACGGCTCCATCGTGCTCAGCGGGGCGGTGCTCCACCGGAGGCTGAAATTCTTCCTGAAGTTCTTCAAGCCGGAGACCCTTCGAAACCTTTCGCGGTTCTACATGCCGATGGGGAAGCGGGTGATCGTCGTCGGAGGAGCCATCCAGGGGTGCGAGCTGGCCGAGTTTCTGGCCAAGCGCGGCCGGGAGGTGACGATCGTGGAGACCAAGGACTCGATAGGCGAGGGGATGGTCGACGCGCTGCTCGGGCACCTGATGATCTGGTTTGCGAAGAAGGGGGTGAAGCTCCACTGCGGCGTGCGGGAGTACGTCGGGATCAGCGACCAGGGACTGACCCTGGTCACCCGCGAGGGGGAACGGCTCACTCTCGAGGCCGATACCATCGTATCCGCGCTGCCGCTCGGGCGGGTCGACGGGCTCCTCAAGGAGCTCGAGGAGAGGGTGCCCGAGGTGTATGCGATAGGAGACTGCAGGGAACCCCTCCTGATCGCGGACGCCATCGGCGCGGGGGTGCGCATAGCCCGCGAGGTATGATCTTCTTTGGACTCAACCCCGCCGCCCCGGGGTGCTATGATTAGGGGTCTTGTAGAGGGGGCAGGGGCATGCATCGAGTGGAAAAGGCGGTGATCATGGCGCGCGGGCTGGGGACGCGGATGCGTTCCGAGGACGGCTCCGCCCGGCTCGACCGGGGCCAGAGCTTGGTGGCCGCCGCCGGCGTCAAGGCCATGATCCCGATCGGGCGCCCCTTCCTGGATTACGTCCTGAGCGCGCTCGCGGACGCCGGCTACAGGCGCGTGTGCCTCGTCATCGGCCCCGAGCACGGGTTGATCCGGGATTATTACGAGGTCGAGTCGCCCCCCGGGAGGATCGGGGTCGATTTCGCAATCCAGGAAAAGCCCCTCGGAACGGCCGATGCCGTGCTGGCGGCCGAAAGCTTCGTCGGCGGGGACCTGTTCCTGCTCCTCAACTCGGACAACTACTACCCGCCGGAAACCCTCGCGGCCATGGGGCGCCTGGACCGCTCCGGGATCGCGCTTTTCGAGCGGGACGCCCTGGTGGCTTCCGGAAATATCCCCGAAGAGCGCGTGCTCAAATTCGCAGTCGCGAAGACCGGCCCCGACGGTTTTCTCGAGCGCATCATCGAGAAGCCGAGTGCGGACGCCGTCCGGGAGCTGGGACCTCCGGTCCTCGTCAGCATGAACTGCTGGGTCTTTTCCCCGGCCATTTTCGAAGCCTGCCGCAGCGTCAGGCCCTCGGCGCGGGGCGAACTGGAACTGACCGATGCGGTCCAGTTCGCCATGAAGGCGCTCGGGGAGCCGATCCGCGCGCTCACCTTCCGGGATTCGGTGCTGGACCTGTCCAGCCGTTCGGACATCGCCCCGGTGGCGGAGAAATTGAAGAGCATCCAACCCAATCCCTGACCCGCGATTGCGGCAGACGATCCCGGATGGCGGCCCCTGCAGCGGTTGCAGGCCCGCGGCCCGGGAACTGGAGAACGACCATGAATGCGTTAGAACACAAGCTCGGTGAACTCGCGGACAGAATTGTGGAGAACAACCTCTGGCGGCAGCGGGAATGCTGCAACCTCATCCCCTCCGAAAACACCCCGTCCCTCTTTGTCAAGCTTTGCGAGATCGGGGACCCCTCCGGACGGTACGCCGAACACAAGACGGCGCTCAAAAGGGAACTGGAGTCGCTGGCCGGGAGCGGCGCCCTCAAGGGGGACCAGGTGTACTACTACCAGGGGGCCGATTTCATCTACCGGATGGAGGAGCGCCTGAAGGCCGAATTCGCCGAGTTCATCGGTGCGACCGACGTCGAAACGCGCCCGGTGAGCGGCCAGATGGCCAACGAAATCGTCTTCAAGGGGCTGGTTAAATTCCTCTCGGCGAAGCCGGCCGGGTTCCCCTCCCTCGGCCCGACCGGACGGCTGCAGTGCGTCATGAACAACGACCTGAATTACGGCGGCCACCTGTCGGCGCAGCCTTACGGCGCCCTGTACAATTTCGCCGAGGACCACATCGTCAACTTTCCCGCCGATGCCCGCAACCCCTACCGGATCGACGTCGAGAAGATGCTGGACATGGTGGACCGGAACCGGCCGTCCCTCATCGTGTTCGGCAAGAGCATGTTTCTCCACCCCGAGCCGATCGGGCAGCTGAGGACCTTTCTCCAGACCGTGCCCGAATACCGGCCGCTGGTGATGTACGACGCCGCCCACGTCATGGGGATCCTCGGGGCGGAGTTCCAGGATCCGCTGGCCGAAGGCGCCCTGGTGGTGACCGGATCGACCCACAAGACTTTCTTCGGACCCCAGCGGGGCATCATCGCGGCGAGGATTCCCGAAGGATCCCCCTGGCGGAAGCTCTGGTCGGACATCGTCGCCCGCACCTTTCCCGGGTCCACGAGCAACCATCACCTGGGGACCCAACTCGCGATGCTGGCGGCGACCATGGAGATGAATGCGTTCAAGACCGAATACCAGGCCCAGGTCCTGTCCAACGCGCGGGCGTTCGCCTCGGCCTGTGCCGCCGAGGGTATCCCGGTCGAAGGGGAGGAATCGGAGGGGTACACGCACACGCACCAGGTGCTTCTGCGCGTCGAGCGTTTCGGGGACGCCAAGGAGATCGCTTCCCGGCTCGAGGCGAACAACGTGATCACCAACTACCAGGCCCTTCCCGGGGACGCCACCTTCTACCACCCCAGCGGCATCCGCACGGGGGTCCAGGAAATGACGCGGTTCGGGATGAAGGAGCCAGATTTCGGAGACCTCGCACGGCTCATGGCCGACATCATCGTGAGGAACAGGACGATGGCGGCCGAGGTCCGGGAATTTCGGGGCCGGTTCAGCACCATGGAGTACTGCCTGACGACGGAACAGACCCTCCGTATCGCGCCCGGAATTCTCGAGAGCGTTTTCCCCGGGCGGGGGGCGTTTCGCGGATTCGCCGGAGCCTTGAACAAACTGGGTTAGGGCCGCCCGCCGGGGAAGGGTGCCCCTCCCCGGCGGAAAGCCTCAGGAAAACCGGAGGCCGCTGGGAAAGATCGACCGGCACTGCACGCCCCAGACGCCGTCCAGGCAGGTCACGACCCAGAGGGCCTGGTAGGTGGCGTAGCGCGAGTCGTTGGCCTGGTGCATGCTGAACTGCAGCTCGAAATGGACCTTGTCCTCGCAGAACTGGCGCATCGTGCAGGAATCCAGGGTGCTGTAGGTCCATCCCTCGCCGGCCAGGGCCTGGAAATCGATCTGGAACGATTCGGGGTCCTGGAGGATGCTCACATCGCTCCCCGCGATCTGGATGTGCGGATAATGGAGCGTGCGGCGCCCACGCTCCAGGTCCCGCGCGTTGAGGGCGGAAAAGAAATCGTCCACCGGCCGGCGCGCATCCGCTTCGATTTCCGATTCCTTCATCCCGGCGGCGCTGATATAGCCCATCAGCAGCGACAGCCCCCCCAGCACGCCCAGGGAAACCTTGGCCGCTTTCCCCCAACCGGTTTTCTGCTTCGCGTCCTCTTCCGATGATTCGACCATACCCGGTCATGCTCCTTTTGACGTCGCAGCCATATTCTGTATCGGGACCCTCCCGGAGTCAATCCCGGGGTCGGGCCGGAGGCCGTCCCCGCCCTGTCGGGGCCGCGGCCGCTTTCAGGCGGACTGTTCCTGCAGGTATTCAGCGTATTCTTCGGCGTTGAGCAACCCGTGCAGCTCCTCCGGCCGGATGATGCGGATCTTGATCATCCATGCGTCCTGGTGCGGGGACTCGTTGAGGAGTTCGGGCTTTTCCGCCAGCAGGGCGTTCACCTCCACCACCTCCCCGGCAACGGGACAGAATATCTCCGACACCGCCTTGACCGATTCCACCGAACCGAAGGGGTCGCCCGCCTCGAAGGTGTCCCCCACCTCGGGAAGGTCTGCGAACACCACGTCCCCGAGCTCGTGCTGGGCGTATTCCGTTATCCCGATGGTCCCGATGTCTCCCTGGACGAGGATCCATTCGTGGTCTTTGCTGTAGGCATAATCTGCAGGGTACATTGATCCACCTCCTGTTGCTGGTTTGCCGCCGCCCGCTCCCTCCCGGGCCCGCGAAGGCCGCGCCTCCTCGGTCATGATTATAATGCCAAAAGAGGTTTTCGCGCCCGGGTATTCTGCGGCGGGGCGCTCCCCGCCGGGTTCAGCCAGCCGTTTTGTCGAGGGCCGCGAGGCCGAGAAGCAGGGGCAGGTAGAGGGTGGAGACCAGGAGGAGTCTTCGGGCCGAACCGGGTCCGGGCGAGCGGGCGAAGAGGACGGCGCGCGCCAGGAACCCGGCCCCCAGGACGAGGGCGCCCGCCAGGTACGCGGCACCCGTCAGCCCGGCTGCGGTGGGGAGGAGCGAGCAGAGGAGGAGGGCGGCGGCGGCCAGCCGCACCTGGCGCCCCGTCCTTCTGCCGTCCCGGTCGATGACCGAAAGGACCGGGATCCCCGCCCGGGCGTAATCGTCCCGGTGCAGCCAGCCTATGGCGTGGACATGGGGGAATTGCCAGAGAAACACGATCATGAACAGGATCCAGGCGCGTGCCGGGATGCCGCCGGCGGCTCCCGCCCACCCGATCAGGACGGGGAGCGCCCCCGAAACGGCGCCGGCGGGGACCGACCACGATGTCCTGGTTTTCAGGGGGGTATAGACCAGGAGGTAACAGGCGATCACGGCGAGCGCTACGAGGCCCGTGACGGCATTCACCATCAGGAACAGCTGGGTGAGTCCCGCCGCCGAAAGGAGGGATGCGATCCCGAACGCCCTGCGCGGTGAAAGCCGGCCCGAGGCCAGGAGGCGGTTCCGGGTGCGCCGCATCAGGGCATCCCGGCCCCGTTCCACGATCATGTTGAACGTGCCGGCGCCCGCCGCCAGGAGCCCGGCTCCGATCAGCGTGTGGAGCAGGGGGGCGAGCGGGACCGGTCCGGCCCGCCCGAGGTAAAAGCCGGAGAGGGTGGTGACCAGGACCAGGGACGTAAGCCGGGGCTTGGCGAGTTCGACGAGTTCGGATGCCCGGACGCGGGCGCGCGCTCCGGCCGCAGTCGTGCTCTCAGGAGATGGCATCCCGGGTGCGCCCCCTTACGCTGTCGGCGGCCGCCCCGTCATTTGCCGATCTTCATCTTCATGAAGAGCAGCCCCGTCAGGAGCTTGGGATAGAAATCGGTCGATTTCTGCGGCATGCGCCCGCCTTCGGAGGCGATGCGGTGCATGGCGGCGGCCGGGGTCGGGTTCAGGAAAAAAGCCGCCTGGTACTCTCCCTCGTCGACCTTGCGGACGCACTCGTCGAGGCCGCGCTCGTAATCGATATGCGACTGCGCCGCCAGCTTCTGCGGGTCGATTCCCAGGTGCCGTTCCAGGATCAGGGAGTGGAGGATGCTGACGTCCAGTTCGCGGAAGGCCGCCGGGAGCCGGCGCAGCGACCCGGCCTCCATCGCGGAGGGTTTCATCCGCAGCAGGTGGAACCCCGCCGCGCTGCCGGCGTAAAAGCCGAAGACATGGCCGTCCCGCCCCGCCCTCATCTTTTCCCGCAACTGCGCGGCCGACGCCGCCCTTTCCGGCTGGAAATGCTCCCCGAGGTTTTCCAGGAGGGAAGGGGCGTCGAATCCGGGGAGGTCGTGCAGCAGCCGGTGGGTGGCCAGGATCGTCACCCCCGAAGAGCTGTTGAAGCAGGTGACCATGCGCTTGTCGAAGGATTCCGTCCCCCCGGGCCGCCATCCTTTCCGCGCGCACTCCTCCATGTAATTGATCGAGGTCTCGAAACGGTGGTGCCCGTCGGCGATGAAAAGGTCCCGGGTCCTCATCGACTCGCGGATCTCATCGAGCGCCTGCGGGTCGGTGAGGACCCACAGGCGATGGACGGCGCCGTATTCGTCGGTGACTTCGATTTCGGGCTTCCTGCCGGAGACGGCGGCGTCCAGGATCCGGTCCACCGTGCGGGTCTCGTCGGCATAGAGCATGTAGATGAGGTCTTCGTTCCCCTCCAGGCTGCGCATCAGGTTGAGGCGGTCCTGTTTCGGAGCCGCCAGGGTGTGCTCGTGGGGGATGATGGCCGATTGCGACCGTCCGAGGTCCAGCAGGGCGATGAATCCGCGCTGCAGCCGCGGCTGTCCGTCGACGGCGTACTCCTGGTAATAGGCGTAGAATGCCGGCCGCCCGTCCTCGACGAGCACCCCCTCCTCGATCCACCGGCGGAAGGTGGCGCCGGCGTCCGGGTACCGGGTCTCGGGGTCCCCCTTCTTTTCGCGGTTCAGCGTGATGCGGACGACATTGTAGGGGGAGTCCCGGTAGTACCGGTCCTGCATCTCGGGCGTGGTTTTATCGTAGGGCTGGGCGACCACCCGGTCGAGATCTCCCACCACCCTCGTGTTGTAACGGTATGCGCGGAACGGGTAAACCAGAGCCATAAATCCTCTCAAGCGTAGGTGTTCATGCGGCCGCGCCCCGCGGGGCGTGACGAGTCACCCCCGGAGCAGCCCCAGGGACTCGAGCACCGCGGAGAGCCGCGCGCGGGCGCCTTCCGAGATCGGGCACAGGGGGAGCCGGTAGACCTCTTCTATTTTTCCCATCATGGCGAGGGCGGCCTTGACCGGGATCGGGTTCGATTCGACGAAATTGACCTTCATCAGCGGGTAGAGGGCGCGGTTGTGCCGCCGCGCCTGCTCCCAGTCCCCGTCGAGGCACTCCCTGGCCAGCCGCGACATCATGGCGGGCACCTCGTTGGAAGCCACGGAGATGATGCCGTGCCCTCCGGAGGCGATGAGGGGGAGGGTCATGGAATCGTCGCCCGAAAGGATGCGGAACCCCTCGGGCGCCCTCGCGCAGATTTCGCCGATCTGGGACATGTCCCCGCTCGCTTCCTTGACCCCGGCGATATTGGGAATCTCCGCCAGCCTCATCAGGGTATCGGGCAGGATGTTCGAACCCGTGCGGCCGGGCACGTTATAGACGATCACGGGAAGCGCGGTCGATTCCGCCAGCGCCCGGTAGTGCCGGTAAATGCCCTCCTGGGTCGGCTTGTTGTAGTAGGGGGAGACCGACAGGAGGGCGTCGGCCCCTATCCGTTCCAGTTCCGCCGCCATCGCGATCACTTTCGCGGTGTCGTTGCCGCCGGCCCCCGCCACGACGGGCACGCGCCCGCCCGCCGCCCGCACCGTCGTCTCCACGACCGCGAGGTGTTCCTCGTGCCCGAGGGTCGGGCTTTCGCCCGTCGTGCCGCAGGGCACGAGAAAGTGGACGCCCTCCCGGATCTGCCAGTCGACCAGCGCCGCCAGGGCGTGCTCGTCCACGCGGCCGTCGGACGAAAACGGCGTGACCAGGGCGGTGCCGCAGCCCTCGAGTGCTGTAAGATCGGCCATGATAGTTCCTCTCCGATTGGGGACCGCGGCGGTCGGGAGCCTAGGGCAGTCCCACGATTTCACGAAAGACCCGGCGAAAATCGTACATTCCCTTTTTCCCCGCGATCCAGCGCGCCGCCAGGAAAGCCCCTTCGGCAAAACCCTGGCGGCTGCGCGCGCGGTGCTCCAGCAGGAGGGTGTCCGCTTCGCTGTCGAACCCGACCACGTGGGTGCCCGGGATGGAGCCCGCACGGATGCTGGCGATGGCGAGATCCGGGTCTCCCAGGTGGGGCCGCATCAGCTCCAGGAGGTCGAGCGCGGTCCCGGAGGGCGCGTCCTTCTTCTCCCGGTGGTGCTCCTCCCGCATGAAGGGGTCGTACCGGGGGATCGCCCCGACCAGGCGCGACGCGTGGGCGACGATTTCAAAGAACAGGTTCATGCCGACCGAGAAGTTGGCGCCGTACACCAGCCCGATTCCCGAATCCGCGACGATGCGCTCCACCCGCTCGCGACCTGCCGTCCACCCGGTGGTGCCCACCACGATGGGGACCCCCGCGCGGGCGGCCGCCTCGATGTTGGCCATCACGGCTTCGGGCTGGCTGAATTCGACGGCGACGTCCACCCCTTTCATGGAATCGCGGGTGATGCCCCGGCCCCCGGGGTTGTCCCCGACGTCGAGCCGGGGGCCCACCGTGCATCCCTCCCGGACGGCGATCGCTTCCACCATCTTCCCCATTTTGCCGTAGCCGAGCAATGCGATTCTCATCTCGAGGCCCTCCCCGGGCCGCCGGCGGGCCGGCCCGTCACTCGAATATCCGTGGGTCGACCTTCTGGAAGAAGGCGTCGTGCAGTCCGCGCACCGCCTCCGGGAGCCGGTCGTCGTCGATGACGAAGGTGATGTTTATGGCCGAGGCCCCCTGGGAAATCATCTGGATCCGGATGTCCCGGAGGGCGCTGAAGGCGACGTGGGGCAGGCCGGGGACGTTTCTCACGTTGTCCCCGACGCAGCAGACGATCGACTTGGAGCCCTCGATGTTGACCTCGCCGATCCTTTTGAGATCCGTCACGATGTCCCACAGGTTCGAGGTGTCGTCGACGGTCAGCGACACCGACACCTCGCTGGTCGCCACCACGTCCACCGGCACCCTGTGCTGTTCGAAGATCTCGAAGATCTTCTTCAGGAAACCGTACGCCATCAGCATGCGGGTCGAGGTGACGTTGACGACCGTGATCCCGCTCTTGTAGGCGATGGCCTTGACCGGGTTGTCGCAGCAGGGAGCCTCGTCGGTGATCAGGGTGCCTTCATGGTCCGGCTTGGCGCTGTTGAGCACGTGAACCGGTATTTTCTTGCGGACGGCGGGGATGATGGTGGCCGGGTGCAGCACCTTGGCGCCGAAATAGGCGAGCTCCGCCGCCTCGTCGAAGGAGATGACCCTGATCCGGCGGGCGTGCTCGACCATGCGCGGGTCGGTGGTCATGATGCCGTCCACGTCCGTCCAGATCTGGATATCCTCGGCGTCGAGCGCCGCCCCCACGATGGCGGCCGTGAAGTCGGATCCGCCGCGTCCGATGGTGGTGGTGAGCCCCTCGCGGGTGCTCCCGATGAATCCCTGGAAAACGGGGATCCTGCCGCTCTGGAGCACCGGGCGGAAGCGCTCCACGATGGCGGCCTCGGTCAGGTCGAACAGGGGGGCCGCCCGGGTGAAATGGTCGTCGGTGATGATGCATTCCCGGGCGTCCATCAGTTCGGCCGGCAGCCCCTGGTCTTCGAGCAGGCGGGCGATGATGAGGGTGGACAGCCGTTCCCCGTAGCTGGCCATGGTGTCGGTGACGCGCGGCGTCAGCTCCCCCAGCGCCGCCAGGCCCCGGACCAGGTCTCTCATTTCCTTGAAGTAGGCCTGGATCGCTTCCCAGACCTGGTCTTCCGCGACGGCGATGCCGAGGTTCCGGGCCTCCCTGAGGTGCATGTCCCTGATTTTCGCCAACAGGTCCAGGGCTTCCGTTTTCCTGCCCCGCGCGGCCGTTCGGGCGACCTCGAGCAGGTGGTTGGTGGTCTTTCCCATTGCCGAGGAAACCACGACGGGTTGCCGGTCCCGCCGGGCCCGGATGATCCCGGCCAGGCGCAGAAGCGCCTCCGCGTCCTGAACTGAAGTGCCGCCGAATTTGCAGACTATCATGGTGTATCCCAGGAATCCTCGGGCCCCGCGCTGTCCTCTGTCGGGAGGGGGGCCGAGGGCGCCGTCGGGGCCCGCGTGACTGTTGAAACCCCAAGCCATTCAAAAGACCCGCATTTTCGCATAACGCGCCGGACGGGACAAGACCTTCTTGGGCGCCGCGGAAATCAAGCGCGCGGCAGGGCAAGCCCCACGCGGTTCGCCGCGCGCATGGCGATCGCCTTCAGGGCGACGGCGGTCTTTTCCCGCGGGGAGAGGCGTACGCGCTCCCCGAAGACGTCGAACCCCCGCGCGGCGATCCGCTCGAGGATGCGCTCGTAGATTTCGATCATCGCCCACAGGGCGGGCCGGCTGGAGACATCGACCAGCGGGATCAGTTCCCGCGCATGCCGGTAGAATTCCCGGGCCCGCTCGGTTTCGTGGCGCATCAGCGCGCGGAACCGGTCGTCCAGGACCCCGGCCGCGAGGTCCTCGGGGGCGTAGCGGAAACGCCGGAGATCCTCGAGCGGCAGGTAGATGCGCCCCCGCTGGGCGTCCTCCTTGACGTCCCTCAGGATATTGGTCAGCTGGAAAGCGATGCCGCAATGTTCGGCGAGTTTCTCGGCCCGTTCCCCGCTCGACCCGAAGATGCGGAGGCAGACCAGGCCGACGGCGGAGGCCACCCGGAAACAGTAGCGGTAGAGCTCTTCGAAGGTGTCGTACCGGCTGATCTCCAGGTCCATCTCCTCGCCGTCGATGATCCAGTGGAAATACTGCGCCGGGATCGAGAAATTCCGGAGCGTGTCGCGAAAGGCGGGGAGGATGGGGCTGGCCGAAGCGTCCCCCGGACAGGCGGCGTCCAATTGCCGCCGCCACCGGCGCAGCCGCTCCCGCTTGTCCCCGTTCGCGCCCTCCTCGTCGGAGATGTCGTCGCAGTGGCGCATGAAGGCGTAGACCGCGCAGAAGGCGAGCCTTTTCTCCGCGGGGAGGACGATGAAGGAGTAGTAGAAATTGCTTCGGCTGCGGGCGATGGCTTCCGCAGCCCGGTAGGATTCCCTCAATTCCGGTGTCATGCGCTTCTCCGGGGATCCCGGGTCCGCGGTCGGGGACCGCTCAGGGGATGATGGCTATTTTGAGATCCCCGTTCCGGTTCAGGAGCCGTTCCAGGACGCTGCCGAGGGCGGCCAGCTGCTCCTCGCCCGTGATCAGGCTGCGGGCGTTCACCCTTCCACGGTGGATGGCTTCCAGGGCTTCGCGGATGTGCCTCGGCGTGTGGTGAAAGTTGGCCTTGATGGTGATCTCGGAATAGTGGATCAGGGTGCTGTCCAGCGGGATGTGCGTGCCCGAGGGGCAGCCGCCGAACAGGTTGATGGTGCCCCCCCGGCGGACCATGCCCATCGCCTGCTGCCAGGTTTCCCTGATTCCCACCGCTTCGATGACGACATCGGCCCCGCGCTGGCCGGACGTGATCCTGCGCACCTGTTCCACCACGTTCGAGTGGGTGGAGTCCACGACGTGGTCCGCCCCCATGGCTCCGGCCATGGCCAGCTGGGTCTTGCGGTTTCCCAGGGCGATGACGCGTGCGCCCATCGATTTCAGGACCTGGACGAACATCAGGCCGATCGGGCCCACGCCGATGACGACGACGGTGTCCCCCTCCTCGATGCCGGTCTCCTCGGCCGCCCTGATGACGCAGGCCAGCGGTTCCACCAGCGCCGCTTCCTGGAAGCTGACGCTGTCGGGGAGGATCAGGAGGTTCTGGCGCACGATCGATTCGGGGATCTTGATGAATTCCGCGTAGGCGCCGTTGATGAACTGGAGGTTCTCGCAGAGGTTCGCCAGGTGCTTCTGGCAGAAGAAGCATTCGTTGCACGGGCCGGAGTTGGCGCTGACCACGCGCATGCCGGCGGAAAAGCTCTCGACCCCCTCTCCCACCTCCTCGACGACGCCCGCCAGCTCGTGGCCGAAAACGGCGGGGGGGACGATCATGCGCGCGTGGAACCCCTGGCGGTAGACCTTCAGGTCCGTTCCGCAGGTCAGCGCCGCCTTGATCCGGACCAGGACCTCGCCCTTCCCGATGCGGGGGACGGGGATCTGCTCGATGCGCACGTCCCGCTTCCCGTAGAGCACGGCGGCGGTCATTTTCTCCCTGCTTGCCTTTATCAATTCTCTCATGGTTGTATCACGACCTTTAGCGAATGGGCAGAGGGGTGTGATGCAAGCCGTATCCCCTCCTGGAGGAGTTCCAGGGGGAATCGGTGGCTGATCAGTCGGGCCACGTCGATAGTTCCTTCAAAAATCATCTGTGCCGCTTTCTCCTGGAGCTCCACCGAAGCGCTATAGCTGCCGATGAGCCTCTTCTCCTCCATGCAGATGCTCGAGGCGTCGACCGGGATCTTCTCGCCGGGCACGGTTTGCGCGAAAAGAAGGACGCGCCCCCCCCTGCGGACGATGCGCTGGGCATCGGCGACGGCTTCCGGGCTGGCCGCGGCCACGATGGCCAGGTCGGCCCCCCTGCCGTCCGTCAAGAGGGCGATCGTCCGGTCGACGTCGTCTCCGGCGGGATCGAGGGCGGCCTCCGCCCCCAGCTCCCGCGCAATCTGCAGCCGGGGCTCGAGGAAATCCAGCCCCACCACGCGGGCCCCCGCCGCGCGGGCGGCCTGCATCAGCAGGAGGCCTACCGGCCCCTGTCCGTAAACCGCCACCACCTCCCCCGGCTCGACGCACGCGGTTTCCAGCGCCTTCAGGCAGGTGTTGAGGGGCTCGAGGAAACTGGCCTCGTCGAAACTGACGGAATCGGGAATCCGCACGGTTCCTCCGGCCACGATCCAGTCCATGACCCGGACATACTCGGCGAACCCGCCCCCTGCGGGTTCAAAGCCGGCGGTGGTGCCGGTGCGCCGGTAAGACTCGCATTGCGAAAAGAGCTTCTTCTCGCAGAAAAAACAGTTCCCGCAGGGAATATGGTGGTGGGTCGCCACCCGGTCCCCGACTCGAAATCCCGTCACGGCCGAACCGACCCGGGCCACGACGCCGGCGATCTCGTGCCCGAATATGCGCGGCGGGGGCACCAGCCCGTAGGCGATCTTTTTCAGATCCGTGCCGCAGACGCCGCAGGCCCGCACCTGCACCAGGATCTCTCCGTCCAGGATGTCCGGGACCGGAACCCTTTCCACGGAGAGCTCCCCGGGACCGCGGTAGACGGCGGCCCGCATCTCCTGGCCGTTGCTCGGAAACTGCCGGTCTTGGGACTTCATCGCCTTCTGTCGTATGCCTCAGCTGTCCCGGCCCGCCGTGGCGGACCCGGACGTCAAATGGTGTCGGGCCCCAGTCTCGATGCGCGACCCTGGGCGGAGTCCGGCCGCCAGTCGTAACGGAAATAGTCGACGGCTTCGCGGAGCGCCCTCTCTGCCGGCCGCGGGCTGTAGCCCAGCTCTTTGCGCGCCTTTTCGCCGCTGATGTACATTTTGTAACGGGCCATCCTCACCCCCTCGAGCGGGATCGAAGGCTCCCGGCGCAGAAGGGTCCCGGAGACGAAATTGTCCAGGGTCCCGGCCATGAGGGCGACGGTCCAGGGGATCCGGAAGCGGGGGGCCCGCCTCCCGCAGATCTTGGCCAGGGCGTCGAGGATTTCCTCCAGGCTCCAGTTTTCGCCTCCCAGGATGTAGCGCTCCCCGACCCGGCCACGGGTCTCGGCCAGCAGATGTCCCTCGGCCACATCTTCGACAGCCACCAGGTTCAGCCCCGTTTCCACGTAGGCGGGGAGCCTTCCCCTGAGAAAATCCAGGATGATCTTCCCGGTCGGCGTCGGCTTGATGTCCCCCGCGCCGATGGGGGTGGTCGGGTTGACGATCACGACCGGGAGCCCGGAGGTGGCGAATTCCCGGGCCACCTGCTCGGCCATGAACTTGGAACGCTTGTAGTGGCCGATCATGTCGTCGAGCTTGACCGGGGTGTCCTCGTCGGCGGGGATGCCGTCCCTCTGCATGCCGATCGTTCCCACCGAACTGGTGTAGACGACCTTCTCCACCCCGGCTTCACAGCAGGCCGACAGGAGATTGCGGGTGCCGCCCACGTTGTTGTCGTAGATTTCCTGGGGGTTGCGGGCCCACAGGCGGTAATCGGCGGCGACGTGGTAGACGCGGCTGCAGCCCCGGATGCACCGGAGCAGCGACATGGAGTCCTTCAGGTCGCCGATGACGATTTCGCATCCGAACGCCTCGATGTCCGACTTGGGGCTGGAGTTGCGCGCCAGGACCCTCACCCGGTCCCCCCGGAGCAGAAGCCTGCGCACGACATGGCTTCCAATGAAGCCGGTTGCGCCCGTCACAAAGGTGATTTCTTCATTCATGGAGCCGCATACCCGAAGAAGGCTATCCCCGTCCTTTCCGCCGTTGCCGCCGCAGCTTGGTGGATGTCTTCCCCTCAAACGAAACGATAAACAGGAAACTATAGCCCATGTGCTTCATTTTTCCAACATGGGACATCCCCCGGGCGGATTTTTCCTCATTCCCCAGGGCGGCGGGGAGGATGGGCCGCGGCGGCCTCGGCCAGCTCCGGGGGGAGCGAGAACTGGACATTCTCCATGACGCCGCCACCGGGTTCGATGTGGGGGTACCCCAGGGCGTTCAGGTAGTCCACCACCCTTTCGACCAGGTCCTCCGGGGCGGAGGCGCCGGCCGTCAACCCTATGGTCTCCACGTCCCGGATCCAGGAAAGCTGGATGTCCTCGATGTCATCGATAAGGTGGGCGGGCACCCCGGCGCTCTGGGCCACCTCCACCAGGCGGCGCGAGTTGGAGCTGTTGGCCGATCCCACCACCAGGATCAATTCCGCCCTTTTCGTCAGCTCCAGCACCGCCGCCTGGCGGTTCTGGGTCGCATAACAGATATCCTCGGAATTCGGGGCCTTGATGCGGGGGAACCGCCGCCGCAGTTTCTCCACGATTCTCCGGGTGTCGTTGATGCTCAGGGTGGTCTGGGTGAGGTAAACGATCTTGGCGGGATCCGCGACATTCAGCCTCTCTATGTCCCCCTCCGGGTCCAGCACGGTGATATTGTCGGGGGCTTCGCCCAGGGTGCCGATGACCTCGTCGTGGTCGGAATGACCGATGAGAACGATCGCGTAGCCGTCCCGGGCGTATTTCACGGCTTCCTTGTGCACCTTGGTCACGAGCGGGCAGGTGGCGTCGATGACCTTCAGCCGGCGGGCTTCCGCCTCGGCCCAGACCTCGGGGGGGACGCCGTGGGCGCTGAAGATGACGCGGCTCCCGGCGGGCACTTCCCCCAGTTCATTGACGAAGAGGACGCCTTTTTCGTGGAGCCCGTTGACCACGAACTTGTTATGTACGATCTCACGGCGGACGTACAGCGGCTGCCCGTAGGCTTCCAGCGCGAGCTTCACGATATCGATGGCGCGGACCACCCCCGCGCAGAACCCGCGCGGAAAAGCCAGGACCACCTTCCTGTCGCCTGTTCCGTTCATTCACCGATTATACCCCAGCGCCCGGCGATGCGGGACCCCATTTGGCGAGTTGACGCGCGCCGCTGTTTTTTGGTAGTATGCCTGCCGGTTACGGCGCTATCGTCTAGGGGTTAGGACGGGTGGTTCTCAGCCATCAAACCGGGGTTCGATTCCCCGTAGCGCTACCAATCACCTCTCCCCTCAGGTGATCCTCAGCCATCCCATTCCCGAAGCGGGGAATTCACGGCCGGGGGCCCGGACCCCGGAATTCGAGAACCAACAGGGTGATGTCGTCGGCCTGCGGGACCCCCTCGGAGTAGTCCAGCACCGCCGCCTGGGTCAGCGCCAGCATTTCGGGGGCCGGGAGCCGCGCGTGGGAGCGCAGGACCGAAATGAGGCGGTCGAGCCCGAATTCCTTCCCGGAAGCGCCCAGGGCGTCGACGGCGCCGTCGGTGAAAAGGACGAGACGGTCCCCCGGCCCGAACCGCGCGCAGGAGGACCGGTACTGCTCGCCCGCGAAGAGGCCGAGGACCATCCCCCCGGCGGTCAGCTGCTCCAGGGAACCGTCACGGCGGAGGAGAATGGGGGGGTTGTGCCCGGCGTTGACGTAACGGCAGCTGCCGTCGGGGCTCAGGACCCCGAAAAAGGAGGTCACGAAACGGCTGCCGTCCCCCCTGAGGGCAAGGGTGCGGTTGATGGAGGCGACGATGCTCTCCAGGGGGGCGTCGAAATGCCCCTGCGCCGAAAAGAGCCCCTGCACCAGGGAAGCGAGCAGGGCGGCCGAAATCCCCTTCCCGGCCACATCCCCGAGGGTAAAGCCCAACCGGTCCCCGTCCAGGTCGAAATAGTCGAAGTAATCCCCCCCGATTTCGTAGCAGGGGAGGCTCCAGCCGCAGGCCAGGACGAACCCCCGGTCCCGGACGGGGGGCGGCAGCAGGGTCTGCTGGATCTCCCGGGCGCGTGCCAGCTGCTCCTCCATCCGGCGCTTGTCCTCGAGGTCCTTGTAGAGTTTCGCGTTGTAGATCGCCATGGCCGCTTCCATCGCCAGCGTTTCGAGCGCGCCCACCCGGGTGCTCGTCAGCCGCGCGCCGACGCTCGCACTGTCCAGGTAGAGGACGCCGATGATTTCGGCGCACCGGGACCCGGAGGGGTTCGCCTCGTCGTGCAGGGGGACATAGCGGAGCGGGACGCACGAGATGCTGTGCAGCCCGATCTGGCGCGTGCTCTCGTGCCATTCGGCGCCCGTACCGTGATCCAGGTCCTTGACGAAGATGGGGCGGCCGGTTCGGTGGACCTCCTCGGGGATCCTCCTGCTGGTCTGAAAACACGATCCGTCCAGCGAATGCTTGTGGCGGCTCCGGGCGCATCGGAACTGGAGCGAACCGTCAAGCTCCCGGAGCATGATGAAACCGCGCTCCGCCCCGGTGAGCTCGATCGCCGTGTCCACGACGAGCGCCAGGAGGTCGTCCAGGACCGCAATGGAGCTCAGGGTCCGGAAAGCGGCGAAGAGTTTCCCGATGTCCCTGAAGCCGCTCATGGACATCCCCGCCACCCTTCCCGGGTCGCTCCCGCCCAGGAGCGACCCCAGGATGTCGGCGGTGCGAAAGGTGAAACTGAGGCCCTGCGCCCCCCCGAACTGGACCTCGTCCCCGTCGGCCAGAAGGGTCTCTTTTATGCGCACGCCGTTGACGCAGGTCCCCAGCTTGCTGTCGAGGTCGCGCAGGAGGTACCCGTCGCCCTGCGCCACCACCTCGGCGTGGGACCTGGAAATGCTTCCGTGGTCGAGTACCAGGTGGTTGCGGGAACTGCGCCCGATGGTGAACCGCGGGGGGGGGACGGAGACCCAGCGCTCCTCCCCGGTCTCGTCCAGGTAAAAGAAGCGCCCCTTGGGGAGAGAAAGGGGCGTACCGGCGCGGGGAGAAAGCCGCTGGGCGCATCGGCGGAGGCTGGCGTCGAGAGCCTCCGGGGTCAGGGGGGGGAAGAGGATATCGGCCGCCCCCGCGCGCCAGATATCCAGGATCGACCCTCCGTCGGCACGATCGCATACCAGCACTACGGGTGGGAAGGGGGACGGGCCCGCGAGCCTGGTGATCATCGCCGCCCCGCTGCGGCCGTCCCGGGAACGCAGGTAGACCAGGTCGACGCCCCCGGGATTCAGCTTTTCGACGGCTTCGTCCACATTCAGGGCGGCGGCCACTCCGTGGCCCGAGCGGGAAAAGTGGTCGGAACAGAGGCTCAGTTCGGCGGGATCGAGCCCCACCAGCAGAAGAGAGCAGGGTTTTTCCATGGTCTGTTCCTCCATGGATGTCACCCCCGGCGCGGGTCGTGCGGCAAATCAACGGGAACGGTCGAGGCTCTCCGGTTTCGGGAGAGGCGAGGATCCAATAGGGAAATTCTAACGGATCCCCGCCCCCGATGAAAGGCCCGTTTGAGGCCCCGGGAGGCGGGGAAGGTTTTCATTGAACCCCCAGGTCCTTCGCCATACAATGGGCCGATTGTCGGATGTGCCCGAGGATTCCGGCAATTGTTTGCATAAACAAAGGATCCCGCCAGGCCCCAACGGGCTTTGCGGGGGACGGGAGGTCCGGTGAACGTTCACGAATATCAGGCCAAGGAAATACTGGCGCGGTTCGGCGTGCCGGTCCCGCGGGGGGAGGCTGCCTCGAATCCTTACCAGGCCTACGAGATCGCGGCGCGCTTGGGCGGCAGGGTGGCGGTCAAGGCGCAGATCCATGCGGGCGGCAGGGGCAAGGGGGGAGGGATCCGGCTGGCGGACACCCCGTCGGAGGCCGAGGAGATCGCCGGCGGGATGATCGGCGCCGCCCTGGTGACCCGGCAGACCGGGAGCGGCGGGCGCATCGTGCGGCGGGTGCTCGTCGAGGAGGCGCTTTCGATCCGGAAGGAATTCTATATCGGAATCCTCGTCGACCGGGAGACCCGGCGCCCCGTCATCGTGGCCTCCCCGGCGGGCGGGATGGATATCGAGAAGGTCGCCGCGGAAACGCCCGAGCGGATCTTCCGGGAGCCTGTCGATCCCCGTGTCGGGCTGCAGCCCTACTCCTTGAGAAAACTCGCCTTCCGCCTGGGGCTGGAGGACGGTCTGCTGCCGGCGGCCACCCGCGTCATCGCCGCGCTCTACCGCGTGTTCGAGCAGCTCGACGCCTCGCTGGTGGAAATCAACCCGCTGCTGGTGACCGGGTCGGACGAGGTGTACGCCCTGGACGCCAAGATCGTCCTCGACGACAACGCGCTCTACCGCCACCCGGAACTCCGGGCCCTGCGCGATTTCGGCGAGGAGGACCCCCTGGAGATCCGGGCCTCCCGCCTGGGAATCAACTATATCCGCCTCGACGGCAATATCGGGTGCATGGTCAACGGGGCCGGCCTGGCCATGGCGACGATGGACATCATCAAGATCGCCGGGGGGAGCCCCGCCAATTTTCTGGATGTCGGCGGCGGGGCGACGGCGGAGCAGATCCGCAGCGCCTTCCGGATCCTGCTTTCCGACGAAAAGGTCAAGGTTGTCCTGCTCAACATCTTCGGCGGGATCGTGCGCTGCGACATCGTGGCGCACGGGGTCATCGGGGCCGTCCGCGATGCCGGGGTGAAGGTCCCCGTAGTCGTCCGGCTCGAGGGGACCAACGTGGACGAGGGGCGGCGCCTGCTCCTCGACTCCGAATTCGAGTTTACGGTTGCCGACGGGATGAGGGACGCGGCGGAAAAAGCGGTCGCAGTGGCGCGACGGAAGGGGGTCCAGTGACGATACTGATCGACGGCGGTACGCGTCTGGCCATCCAGGGAATCACCGGCCGTGAAGGCTCCTTCCACGCGCGGCAGTGCGTCGAGTACGGCACGAACGTCGTCGCGGGGGTCACCCCCGGCAAGGGGGGCACCCTGCTCGACGGCATCCCCGTTTTTCACACCGTCGAGGAGGCGGTGGCGAAGGAAGGGGTGACGGCGACGCTGATTTTCGTCCCCGCCGCGCACGGGGCCGACGCTATCCTGGAGGCGGCCGCGGCGGGCGTCCGCCTGGTCATCTGCATCACCGAGGGGATCCCGACCCAGGACATGGCCCGGGTCATGGGGCTGGTGGAGGGCTCGGCCACGCGCCTCGTCGGGCCCAACTGCCCCGGCGTGATCTCGCCCGGGAAATGCAAGGCGGGGATCATGCCGGGCCGGATTTTCCGGGAAGGGCACGTGGGTGTCATTTCCCGCAGCGGGACGCTGACCTACGAGGCGGTGCATCAGCTGTCGATGCGGGGTATCGGGCAGTCCACCTGCATCGGCATCGGGGGGGACCCCGTCATCGGAACCCGCTTCGTCGATGCGCTCGAGCTGTTCGAGCGGGACCCCGACACGCACGCCGTCGTGATGGTGGGGGAAATCGGGGGGACGGCGGAGGAGGAGGCTGCACGGTATATCCGGGAAAACATGACAAAGCCCGTCGTCGGTTTCATCGCGGGCCGGACGGCCCCTCCGGGAAGACGGATGGGGCATGCGGGCGCGATCATTTCCGGGGGGAAGGGGACCGCGGCCGAAAAGATGGAAGCGCTCGAGCGTTCGGGCGTGCGCGTGGTGTCGAGCCCCGCCGATATCGGCGAGGCGATGGAGGGGATCCTCGACCCGAGTTGACCCTTTCGGCCGGGGTCCGCCGGTCGATCCAACCCTACACATTATTTCAAAAGGATTTTGATATGTCGAATGATGCAGCGCCCCGTGAGCAGGATATCCTGGATGCTCTCAGAAAGGTCGAGGATCCGGACCTCCACAAGGACATCGTCACCCTGAATTTCATCAAGAACCTCGAGATCGAGGCCGGCACCGTGTCCTTTACGATCGAGCTCACCACCCCCGCCTGCCCGGTCAAGAAGGAGATGGAGCAGTGGGCGCGCGAGGCGGTGCTCGCGGTTCCCGGGGTGAGCGACGTGCGGATCACCATGTCGGCGGCCGTGACGCGGGGGACCGCGGGGGAGGGGAAACAGTCGGTCCCCGGCGTCAGGAACATCGTCGCCGTGGGGAGCGGCAAGGGAGGGGTCGGCAAGTCCACCGTGACCGTGAACATCGCCGTGGCGCTGGCACAGACGGGGGCCGCGGTCGGGATCCTCGACGCGGACATCTACGGGCCGAACGTCCCCCTGATGATGGGGATCGACGGGAGGCCCCGGGCGGTCGGGGACCGCATCCAGACGCTGTCGAACTACGGCGTGCGGGTGATGTCGATGGGCTTTCTGACCGACCGTGACGACCAGCCCCTGATCTGGCGCGGGCCGATGCTGCACGGCGTGATCCAGCAGTTCATCCGCCAGGTGGACTGGGGGGGGCTGGACTACCTCCTCGTCGACCTCCCCCCGGGAACGGGCGACGTCCAGCTCAGCCTGACCCAAACCGTACCCCTGATGGGGGCCGTGATCGTCAGCACGCCGCAGGACGTGGCGCTGCAGGACGCGCGCAAGGCGATTGCGATGTTCCGCCAGGTGAACGTGGAGATCCTGGGGATCGTGGAGAACATGTCCTATTTCCAGTGCCCCAAATGCGGCGAGCGGACCCCCATCTTCAGCCATGGCGGCGGGTCGGCCACGGCCTCCCGATACGGGGTCCCCTTTCTCGGCGAGGTGCCGCTCGACGTCTCGCTGCGCGAAGGGGGGGACGCGGGCAGGCCGGTGACGGCCCTGGCCCCCGATTCGGCCGTCGGCGAAGCCTTCCGGCGGATCGCCGAGCACGTGGCCGCGCAGGTGAGCATCGCCAACTCCCGCAACGTCGGGGTCGTCATCGAGTAGTGCGCACCCTTGTCCTTCACCCCGGCGCCCTGGGGGACGTCCTTTTGGCGCTCCCGGCGCTGGGGGCCCTCGGCCGGGCGGAGCCCGGGGCGGAGATCACCCTGGCGTGCGGCCCGGCGCTGCCCGCCCCCATGCTGGCGGGGTTCGCGGACAGGGTCCTCCCCCTTTCCGCGTTCCCGCTCCACCGCCTCCACGGCCCCGATCCTCCGACGGAGCCGGACATCCGCCTGTGGGAGAGCTACGACCGGGTCGTCTCCTGGACCGGGGCCGCCAACGACCTTTTCGTCCGCAACCTGCGCGGGATCCACCCCGGCGCGATCGTCGCCCCCTGGCGCCCGGCGCCGGGCGAGGCGCGCCACGTCTCGCGCATCTTCATCGATTCCCTGGGCCTCGGGCCGGAGCCGGCCGGAGGCCGAACGGCCGTGCGGATCCACCCTGACAGCGCCTCCCTGGAAGAAGGGGGGCGGTGGCTCCGGGAGCAGGGGTGGGAGGGGAAGAGGGCGCTCGCGATGCTGCACCCCGGGGCGGGGTCGTCCGGGAAGCGCTGGCCCCCCGAAAATTTCACCGCATTGGCCCGCCGCCTGGCGGGTCGGAACGACCTCGAGCTCATCCTCATGGAGGGCCCGGCGGAGGAGGGGCTCGCGCGGCAGATGGCCGAAGCGGTCCCGGGGTCGCTGCCGTGCGAGGGACTGCCGCTCGGGCCCCTGGCGGGAGTCCTCGGGCATTGCCGGTTTTTCATCGGGAACGATTCGGGGGTGACCCATCTCGCCGCCGCGCTGGGGGTTCCGACCGTCACCCTTTTCGGGCCCACCGCGCCCGAACAGTGGGCCCCCCTCGGGGAGAGCGTGACGGTCCTCCGGGACGGGGCGGGCCGCCTGGCAGGCATCACCGTCGACGCCGTCCTCGAGGCGATGAGGAATCAGCCGGCGAAGGCGCCCTGGAGCAGCCAGATATTGTAGGCGACGTAGGCGACCAGGAGCAGGCTCCCCTCCCAGCGATTGATGCGGCGCGGGCTCCAGAACCCGTACCCCATGACGAAGAGCGACACGGTCAGGACCGACATCGCCAGGATGTCGCGGGAGAAGACCTCGGGCGCGGCCGCGACGGGGTGGATCGCCCCGGCGATGCCGACCACGGCCAGGGTGTTGAACAGGTTCGACCCGATGACGTTGCCGAGGGCGATGTCGTGTTCGTTGCGGCGGGCGGCGGCGAGCGACGACGCCAGTTCCGGCAGGGAAGTGCCCACGGCCACGATGGTGAGGCCGATGACGAGATCGCTGATCCCGAAGCCGCGAGCGACCTCCACGGCCCCCCAGACCAGCGCCCGGGAACTGACGATCAGCACCGCGAGGCCCACGAGGAGGCGCAGCGCCGCGCGCCGCGGGGGGAGGGGACGGATCTGGAGCTCCCTTTCCATTTCGCTCCCGAAGTCGTCGGTCTTCCGCTGCAGCCCCTCCCGGATCGACCAGGCCATCAGGGCGCCGAAGACCAGGAGCAGCCCGGCCGCGTCCAGCCTGGTGATCCGCCCGTCCCACGCCTGCCAGGCCGCGAGTCCCGTGACGGCGGCCAGGACCGGCAGCTCGCGCCGCAGGACGCTCGAGTGGACGGCGATGGGGCTGACGAGGGCCGTCAGCCCGAGAATGAGGGCGATGTTGGCGATGTTGGAGCCGTAGGCGTTCCCGAGCGCGATCCCGGGGTTCCCCTCGATCGAGGCGATGGCCGACACCACCATCTCCGGCGCCGAGGTGCCGAATCCCACGATCACCATCCCGATCAAAAGCGCCGGCAGCCCGAAGTGGCGCGCCAGCGCGGCCGCCCCGTCCACGAACCAGTCCGCGCTCCAGATCAGGAGCGCGAGCCCCGCAACGATGGCCAAAGACGCTATCAGCATATCTCCCCGGAATCAAAAAACCCCATCATACCCCAATCCGCCCCGGCTTTCATGCGCGGACCGGGACGCCAACCCCGGGACCGGCTATTCGGGATTTCCGTCCGGGCGCCTTTTATGATAAAAGCTATCGCAATGCGCCGCAGTCGCGGGACTCGATGGCGTGACATCCGGCCGTCCGCCGGAACGGGTGACTCATGGAAATGAAGCGAATCCTCCTGCTGATGGCGGTGTTTGTGCTGGCGGCCGGAGGCGCCGGAATCTGCCGGGGCCAGGCGGGCCGCGCCACGGAGCGCGGGGCCAGGCCGGCGAGCACGGGGGGGGAAGAAGCCGGGAAGCGACGGGTGCGTTTCGGCGTCTACGAGAACCGGCCGAAGATCTACACCGATGACGCGGGAAAGGGCGCGGGCATCTTCGGCGAAGTCCTCGAGGCGATAGCGCGGCAGGAAGGGTGGAACCTCGTTGCGATCCGCTGCGACTGGGACCGGTGCCTCGACGAGCTGCGGGACGGGCGCATCGACCTCATGCCCGACGTCGCCATCTCGGACGAGCGGGAGAGGGAGTTTGACTTCCACAGCGAGGAGGTCCTCAGCAGCTGGTCGACCCTTTACGCCCGCAAGGGCGCCCGGATCCGAAGCATTCCCGACCTGGACGGCCGGCGCATCGCCGTGCTCTCCGGCTCCGTCCAGAAGACGGCGCTCGAACGGCTGCTGAAAGGTTTCGGATTCCAGGCCGAGTTCATCGAGGCGGATTCGTTCGCCGAGGCGTACCGCCTGACGAGCGGGGGAAGCGCCGACGCGGTCGCGTCGAACCAGTATTTCGGCGACTATTATCACGGGCGGTACCGGCTGGAAAAGACTCCGATCGTTTTCCACCCGGTGTCGCTCTACTACGCCGCCCGCGCCGGGGCGGGCGGCAACCTGCTCGAGGCGATCGACCGGAACCTGCGGAGGATGAAGGCAGAGCCCCGGTCGGCCTACTACCGGGCTCTCGAGCGCTGGATGGAGCGGCCTCCCCGGGTCGTCGTTCCCCGGTACCTCTTCTGGATCGTGGGGGGGATCGCCGCCCTCCTGGCGGCGGCGCTCGCGTTGCTGCTGCTCTTCCGCCGGCAGCTGCGCCTCCGGACGCGGCACCTGGCCGAGAGCAACGATAAACTGCGCGACAGCGAGGCCAAGTTCCGGGATCTCTTCCATAACCATTCGGCGGTGAAGCTCCTCATCGATCCCTCCGACGGCGCCATCGTCGAAGCCAACCGGGCGGCCGAGCGGTTTTACGGGTGGACCGCCGCCCAGCTCTGCGGAATGAGGATCGGGGAGATCAGCACCCTCTCCCCCGAACAGATCCGGGAGGAAATGGACCGGTTCCGGGATAGGGAGCGGGCGCATTTCGAGTCCCGCCACCGGCTGGCCGACGGGTCGATCCGGGATGTCGCCGTCTTCGGCAGCGGCATCGAGATCCGGGGAAGGAGGCTGCTCCACACAATCGTCCACGACATCACCGAGCGCCGCCGGCTCGAAAGCCACCTCCGCCAGGCCCAGAAGATGGAGGCGGTCGGCCGCCTGGCGGGAGGGGTGGCGCACGACTACAACAACATGCTCGGCGTGATCCTGGGGTACGCGGAGATGGGCATGGAGCAGGTGGAACCGGGCGGCCCGCCGGAGGAATGCTTCGGCGAAATCCTGAAGGCGGCGGGTCATTCCGCTGAGATCACCCGGCAGCTGCTGGCCTTCGCCCGGGTCCAGACCGTGAGCCCCAAAAGCCTGGACCTCGACGGCGCGGTGGAATCAAGCCTCAACATGCTGCGGCGCCTGATCGGGGAGCAGATCGAGTTGGAGTGGGTTCCGGCCGCGGGGCTCTGGCCGGTCAGGATCGATCCGGGGCAGCTGAGCCAGGTCCTGGTCAACCTCTGCGTCAACGCGCGCGACGCCATCGCCGATGTCGGGCGGATCGTCATCCAAACGGAAAACGCCGTTGTCGACCAAACCCTTGCCGACGGGAACGAAGGCATGCGGGCGGGCGAGTATGTCCTCCTGTCGGTCAGCGACGACGGCTGCGGCATGGACGCCGAAACGCTCGAACATCTTTTCGAGCCCTTCTTCTCCACCAAGGAGCTGGGCAGGGGATTGGGGCTGGGCTTGGCCACCGTCTACGGCATCGTCAAGCAGAACGGCGGGTACCTTCACGTCCAGAGCGATAAGGGGAAGGGGACGACGCTGAGGGTCTATTTCCCCCGGCACGCTGCGGCGCCCGATGCGCAACTGCCCGGGGAGCCGGTGGAGACCCCCGCGGGGCGGGGCGAAACCCTGCTCCTGGTCGAGGACGACGCTTCGGTCCGTGGGATGGCCCGCCGCATGCTCGAAAAGCTCGGTTACAGGGTGCTCGAGGCGGCTTCGCCCGCCGAGGCGACGGCGACGGCCGACGCCCAAGCCGGCGCCATCGACCTCGTGATCACCGACGTGGTGATGCCCGCGATGAACGGCCGCGACCTGGCCCGGGCGCTGCGGGCCCGTCATGCCGGCCTCAGGGTCCTCTTCATGTCCGGCCACTCCGCCGAGGCCGTCCCGGGCGCCCCCGAGGCCCCGCCCTCCCCGTTTCTGCAAAAGCCCTTTTCGATGAAGGACCTGGCCGCCGGGGTTCGATCGGCGCTGGCCGCTCCCGAAGGCGCCTGGACAGTCTGACCGGATGCCCACTGATTCTTTCGGCTTCCGGTTCGCCGCCCGGGGCCACTTTGCGATATCGCGCGGGGTTCCCCCTGCGTTGACGTTGCCGAACGAGTAGACCGACCAGGAGGTGAATAACGGGCCTATCGTATGGCGTAGCTGGCCACCTCCTGCTTGTCGCGGGAGCCAAACGACTTGATCTCAGGATTCGAGAGCAACCGCTCCACCTTCTGGCCGGACAGCCTGCCGCCTTTGATCCGGGTGGCGCAATGTGAGCCAGGAGCTCCTGGACTCATCAATCATGGCGGTGGGGCTGGGGATCACTGGGGTGATTCGGATAGTCTCGGTTTGCAGCATGAACCAATATTGCGCCCATTTACACCCAATCGAACCGCACAATCCCGGCTTCGTCACCACCCGACTCGTGCCGGTCCGGCGGCCCCGATCGGAAATGGAGCGGCGAACTTGAAGAGGCCGGCTGTCCTGTTTCATGTTGGTACCTTTTCGTAAAATCACGGCATCGGTCGGATGTCATACCCCATAGCCCGGTAGCCGCGCTGGCGCTTATCCCACATGCGGGCAAGCTGGGGGTGATCGGGTTCGACGTAGTCGTATACCCGCACATCCCGCTTATCGGTATGCTCACGGTGCAGGCGTCCGGCGTATTGCTGCAAGGTTCCTTTCCATGAAATCGGCATGGCCAGCACCAAAGTATCGAGGGGCGGATGGTCGAAACCTTCACCGATCAGGCGGCCAGTGGCCAGCAAGACCCTGGGTGCCGCCTTGTCCAATGCCTCCAGTTCGGCGAATATGGCTGTCCGCTGCTTCCTCGGCAGACGGCCATGCAGGATGAAGCAGTGTTCTGCCCCCATTTCCATCGCATCCCGCAGCAGTGCCAGATGATCTGTTCGCTCGGTGAGCACCAGTACCTTCCGCCCTTCCCGGTAGGCGGCCAGCACATCCGCGGCGATGCGCCGGTTGCGGATCGCATCGCCCGCGAGGATGCGGAACACACCCTGGATCGGCGAATCCGGGGGGATTTCCGGCGCGGGCAGCGCTTTCGGCCACACCTCCAGCCTGGAGGGGGCGGTTTCGGATCGATCGGCAATGTGGCGGATCGGTCCGCACTGCATGAAGATGATCGGCTGATGACCGTCGCGCCGTATTGGGGTGGCGGTCAAACCCACCACAAACTTTCCCCTCGCCTGCTTGAGTATCCGCTCGAACGAAAACGCCGACAGGTGGTGGCATTCGTCGACGATGACCTGTCCGTACTGATCCAGCAATTCGCCCAGATCCTCCCGCCGGGAGAGCGACTGCATGACAGCGATGTCGATCCTGCCGGACGGCTTTTTCCTGCCGCCGCCGATCACGCCCAGTCCGCCCTTGGGGATTTCCAGGAACCCGGTCAATCGTTCCCGCCACTGGCGCAGCAGCTCGGTACGATGCACCAGCACCAGGGTGCTCACTTTACGCCGGGCAATCAGGGCTGCGGCTGCGATCGTCTTGCCAAAGGCCGTCGGGGCGCTGAGGACACCAATGTCATGCTTGAGCATCTCGCGAACCGCCGCTTTCTGGTCCTGGCGCAAGGAGCCGGTGAATCTGACTGCCACTTTTCGTCCGGGCAAGCGCTCGTCCAGCAGATCTGGACGGATGTCGTTCTCCTGCAACAGGTCGAGTACGGCATCGAGGCAGCCACGGGGCAGACCGATATGCCGCGCGTAGTTGTCGGCGCAGCCGATGATGCGCGGCTTGTTCCACACCGGCAGGCGCATGGCCTGGGCCCGGTAAAACTCCGGATTCTGGAAGGCGGCGAGCCGGATCAGGCGGTTGACCAACGGTTGCGGCAGATCGGCCTTGGCTATGAAAACCTGGTTGGCCAGTACCAGGGCTAGCGACCGCGGCAGCGGACCGGCAATCCGGACGGGTATAGGTGATGGCCGCTGCCATGGCTTGCTGTCGTCCTCATCGGCTGCAAAGGCTACATCCAGGGGGTGGTGACCTCTGCTGGCCCGCAGGATGGTGTCTTCCAGATCCCGTCGGGACAGCGCGCGGATGGATGCCAGAAAGGCCCACTGGTCTGGATAAGGTTGCAACCCCTCATCGACGAACACGCTGCGCCCCGATTCCCTCGGCTGTTTCTGCAAGGGGAGCGCGATCAGGTTGCCGAAGCCCCCCTTGGCTATGGTGTCCTGGTTGGGAAACAGGCGGTCATAGCTGGCCAGGGACAATTGCCGGGTCCGGTCGCAGGTATGACTGATCAGTGCGGTCCCAAGCTGCCGGGCTTCACGGGCCGGGACCGGATCGACAAAAAAGATCCAGGCATGTGCTCCATTGCCGGAGCGGGAAATTTCCAGCGCCGCCGGAATGCCGAGTTCCCGGCAGGATTGCATGTAGGCCCCGGCGTCCTCCCGCCAGTCGGCTCCATCGAAGTCCACCGCGAGAAAATGGCAGTTGTTATCGCGGAGGAGCGGGTAGACGCCGATGGTTTGTTTCCCTGCCAGGTGGTCATAGATCACTTGATCGGTCACCGGCAGCAACCGGCGCTGGTGGCAGTCGCCGCATTTCACCCGGGGTTTATGACAAACGCCAGGTTTCCACTCGTTACCGCAGGCCGGGGAATAGCCTGAGGTGCCCTTGGCCGACTCCCAGCGCTGGGGGTAGACGTCCTCCCGTCCCCGGAACAGCCGGCGGAACAGGGCGATTTTATCGTCAATGCTGAAATGGATTGGACCTGGAGCCGGTTCCGCCATGGCGGGAACGGGGGAAGGAGCGGTCGGTTCTTCCCAATCCATGCCGTGCTGGGTCAGTAATTCCCTGAGGCGGGTGATCTCCTCGCGTAGCCGCCGGAGTTCGTCCTTTTCATTCAGGCTCTTGTCACTCTTCGGTAAATCCATACTCCGCCATCAGCATGTCGTTGGGGAACCATGGTTTCCAAGTCACCCCCCATGTCACCCCCCAAGTCAGCCCCCAGGATGTCGCAGCTTTTGTCATAGCTCTGTCATAGCTCAGTGTGGCAAGTCATGTCGCGAGTTTGTCGAAAGCTCACGCCCCAATCTGTCGCACCACAATATGGCCAAGCGTACTGCATCAAGATAAGCTCCGTCGATTATTCGAGAGATTCGTTCCTGTCTTTAGACGGTTCGGCTTGATGGCGGAACTCGACCAATGTTGTTCAACTGCCTGTATAAATGTGGGGCGAACAAGTTTGGCTCGATGTTCAAGCCAGTGACCGTGATCAATTCGCAAATAAATCCCTTCAGCAGGCTGATTGGTCAGTTTTGATTGCGATAAGAGTCCTCGAATCTCGGGATAGTTAAACCGACCGCGCGCAATGCATGGTATTTTGATAATTTGCATTTCATCTAAGAGCCGATCCCGGCGCGCCGTGGCCAGAAAGCGACCTGCCTCCCGGTCATAAATATCAAAGGCGAGAAACCAGTCCGGCAGACGATCGTAAAAAACTGAGTGCCGGGCATAGCACCACTCGCCAAACAGGATGTATCGGTCAGAGAGATGCTCGAAAAGCGCATCGGTGTGGAACGCCAGCCATTCGCCAAGTTTTTTCCACTGTCCTGAGCCGGGCAGATGCAAATAGGCCCCCCTGTTCTGGGCGCGGATATTCCCATCGGCATCAAACGAGAGCCCCAGGTTTGCTCCGTCCACTTTTTCTTCTATGGTCACCTCATGCGTCAGGAATTCATCACGTTCTGATTCTGTCAGAACCTTATCACCCCTGATGTTAACCCCCGGCATGGTCGCCAGATGAGGTGTTGAGGGAAATTTGAAAAAATCGTCTTTCACGGCTCCATCTTCTCGAGATATTTGCCTTCAACATACCCAGGGCAAAGGAACTGGACGGTAATCCCAACCTCAGCCAGGGCATCCTTCCATCCCCACCATTTGCTGTCGGTAGCCTGCAATATCGGCGGTTTGTCCACATGGGCGTTGGCCACAGCGACAAACTTGCGGTCTGATTTGTCGAAATCGTTCAGGGCGTCATGCGTGGGGAATTCTTGGTATGAATCGCCATTTATGGTGATAGTCACTCTGCTGCAATACTCTGGGTTATACCGGTGATCGTTCACCCACTTCATGAAGGCATCGCCCATACCCGGCTGTCCCTTCATGGAAAGCTGCTGCCGGTATTCATCGAAAATTTCGTCTCCCGCATCGATGATCAGGCCACGTTTATTTATGACGTGCTCAACCACCTTAATGCATGCCAGCACACAGGCGTCGGATACGTCAGAGTCCGGGTCCGGCTGGGTGGCGAGATTGGCCGTCTTCGGCACATTTGTATCCACCAGACATTTCTTCGGCAGGATCATGCGGAGGCCTCCGTCTTTACGGCTTTTTGCATCCTCTTCTCCATGGCGGCCTTGGCCTGCTCGGTTATGTCGCCCATTTCATCGCCAAAGAAGTTCTCCGGCCAATTCTGAATGTTACCGAAGATATCGATTTTCAAAGGCTCCAGGGTTGCGGGTGTCTTGGTGATATTGGCGAAATAGGCTGATACTTTTTCTTGCGGGACCGCATCTTCGGCGATACGGCGCTGCAGGCGGCGCAGAAAATGCTCCGAGTGGGTCTCGATAACCAGTTGAATGTTCCTGTCTGCCCCGTCTTCCCGTGAGTTGATAACATCGATCATTACATCGGCCAGCGCCGACTGCGCATTCGGATGCAGGTGGATCTCCGGCTGTTCCATGAGGATGATCGACCCGGAGGGAGCGTAAAAACACTGCACAAGAACCGGAAGAACCTGTGATATGCCGAAACCGACGTCCGGGAGATCGACCCAGTCTCTTGATCCCTTGGTGCGAACCTTGACCTCGTACTCCTGCCGCTGCTCCGATATCGGGTTGACCTTGAATTCCTCGATCAGTCCCATTTCCTTGAGCTTGAGGGCAATGATCTCCTCAAAAGGTTTGGCTGGCCGTTTGTAACGCAGACTGATCTTCCGAGTTCGTGCCGCAAGAATCGCCGCGACGGTATTTTCCCCCGCATAGCCGACACTCTCAGGCTCCATCCCGGTCCATGAATACAGACGCTCCGCCTTGGTGCGCAGAGGTCCAAGATAACAGAGAGATCGGTACAGCTTTTCATGGCGCAGGTTAAACTCCTGAACGAAGTCCGCGTTCTGGTGATAGGCGACCACCTCATCAGGGAAGCCGTAAAACCGGACCGGAGCACCGGGATACCAGACCCGTCCCTGCTTGCGTTTCAGTGTGTAATTGGTCGCTTCCACCTTGTACTCGGACTTGACGTCGGATTTTCGCTCCATGCCGATGGACAGTCGGGATTCATCCTTTTCAAGCAACTCATATTTCAGTTGATCAAGCGCCAGGGTGTACTGGTCTTTATCCCCTAAGCCGACTTCGGCGTGAAAGGAGAGGTTGTCGCCGGAAAAGGTCTGACCGGTCAGCGGGTCTTTGAACTTCAGTATTTCTGGCAAGGACCAGCGATAGTCAAAGGTGATCTTATTTTTCGGATCGCGATGAAAGACCATCTCCTGGTAGGAGCCGAGCTGAACGGCCGAGTTCTTGCCACCCGGATAGAACACCGCTTTTCTGTCTGGTGACTCCGCAGTCTGCTTCAGCATCATCAGGAACTGGCCGATGCTGGACTTGCCCGAACTGTTAGCGCCAAAAAACAGGGAAATGGAAGCCATGCGAATGGTGCCGGTATCCTTCCAGCCCTTAAAGTTTTGTATTCGTAATTGTTTCAGCATAATTCCTCTCTCCTGTCTCTATTGCCACTCCGTCCACGGCGTCCGGTGCCTTCCATGGCCGTTCGGCCTGGTCCAGAGTCAACCGGGTGCCCTCGATGTGGGTGGTGCGCCTTCCGAATCAGCGCCTGTTCGCCTAGCTCACGCACCCAGTCGGCGGAGCTCTGTGCCGCCTCCAGAAAACCGCGCGCCCGTTCGATTGGGGTGATCGCCTGGGTCATGCGGTTGGTTATGGTGAACTGGGGCTGGAATGAGGAGGTCATCTAATGATCAACCTCCCTTGGGCGCGGGCCGCCTGGATAACATTTCGGTTGGCAGTAAAAACCTGAATGCCGGGAACGGTGGCGAAATCGCCATCATCGGTGATAACCTGCACCACGCCATGGCTTCGCATGGATTCGAGAATGAACAGATCGTAGCCGTCGACCTTTTCAGTTTGCAGCCGATTCAGAGCGGCGGTGGCCGTAGGAGAATCGATGGTGACGGTCAACGGTTCTGCAAGACTGGCTACCTGCGCCCAGGCAGCTTGAATTTCAGTGATTACGCGAGTCCGTTGAGCGGCGAAGTTATGCCGATACTCCTTGGCCTTGATGCTGGTCCCGGTGCTCGCCTCATGGATTTCCCGCTCGGTCTTTTCGATGGTGTGGGAAAGCTCAGCGAGCGACAGGCCGCAGCAGCACACCTTGCCGTTGCCCGCGACGGCGCCCTGTACAAAAGCTGCGTACTGGGCCATCAAGGCCGCTCGCCAGTCTGGCTCGCCATGTCCGGCGTTCGAATAGGTCATCCAGAGCCAGACATTGGAATCAACAAGAAAATAATCCGAGCTTTTCGGGGTCGTGTGTCCGATATCAAACACATCCGCCTGCACGGCATATTGCACGCTCATCAGTCCATCTCCTCAAGAATCCTGGCCAGCGTGTCGTCAACCGCCTTCTTGGTGGCCGGATCGCGGTGATAGGCCTCGGCGTTCTTCAAAACCAGATCGAGGGTCAGCCTCTGGGATTCGGACGGATTCTCAAAAGCAAGCAGCCGGTCCAGTTGTTGCCGGTCAAAATATTTGAACAACGGGCCGATGGCGTTGTTGAGGAACAGGGAAAGGAGCGTCTTCACCCCGGCAAGGTTGATGGTGACAGTCTCGCGCGCCAGCAGGCGCGGTTCGATTTCGGCCAGTAGTTTCTGGCCCTGTTCGGCGGTGATGCAGCGCTCGCCGATGAATTGATCAAGTTTTATATTCATAACCAGCTCCATTCACCTCGCCGTGTCACTCTAGGGGAGCTTCCCCAGCCAGGAAGTAATGTTTTTCGTCGCAGACCAGTTTGATATGAAAAACCGTACCCTCAAAAGTAGGGGTAAACGAGTCGTAGATTTCCCGATCCGCTGTAATCTTGGCAAAACCATCATTGCTGAAAACCTGCATGGTTCCCCGGTTTACCCTGATAAAGGACTTGAGCAGATCAAGCCCCACCCCGCGGCTGGTCGAGTCGGGTTTGGTGGTGTGCATTTTTTGAAATGCCCACTTCAAACAGTCGCCGGCCTTGAGCTTTTCGGCAGGCAGATCGGGTCGAATCTTTTTCAGATAACCACGCACGTTGGCCGGAATGCCCATGCCGAAATCGACTAGGGTCAAATGCAGTTCATTCAACTGCGGGAAATACTGACCGCAGGAGAAAACACCGATCTGGGATTCCGAATGCTCGAAGGCATTGACATAGAGCTCCAGCACCCGCTCGACAATGGCGTTCTTCAGCGCCTCGCTGACATGGGTATGCACCCAGCCCTTGCCGAGCCAGTTATTCGACAGGTAGTCAGCGACTTCATCGGGATGAAACTCCCGATCTTCCCGGTAGGGTATCGAAGTGCCATTCCAGGGCGAGGCGGCATCCCCAAAGGCGCAAGCGAAGCCGTTTTGCCGAATGGTGGTTCTGACCCACGAATTGTACAGCGTGCCCCAGTCGAAAATGACCGATCCCTTGCGTGACTCGACCAATCGTGCCAGGCCGCCGAGAAAGGCGACGGCGTTCGGCCGCAGGAAGCTACAGCGGGAAAAGTCGAAGCGAATATCCTCGAAGTAGTCATTCGCCTCGCTCCAGATCCCGAACAACCGCGCGAAATCGTACGGCCTATCGTTCAGGGTTGGAATCTGGATCACCTTCTGTGCCATGCCTACAGTTCCCCCCGGAACGCCTTGGCAAGCAGGGCGGACTGGAATTGCTCTAGCTCTTGTGCTGTCTCTCTTTGTAGTAATTCCAACTCCGCCAGTCTCTCTTGGAAGATTGTCAGTTCATCAATGACAGCTTTCTGCTTCTCGGTGTCTAGTATTGGTATGTGAGGTTGCTCCAGGCTGGCGTTTCAAGTTTCTTGGTTCCATGGCCAGCCGTTTCGACCATGCCCTGCAAAATATCATTGGCCCCCCAAAGCATATGGGCGAGGTAATCGGCCGCAATTCCCTTTGCTGGCACAATGGCTTTCATGTCCTGGTTGATTGCGCAAGGCACTTCGGAAACAGCAACAGGAACATAGCGGGCCAATATCATTCCACGGACGACAAAGAACACAGATCCAGCTGGAATAAGTTTTGCGGAAGATTCCGAAATCGCTGTTTCGGTGATCTGCTCGGAGGAAGCAGTGATGCGAAAGGTTTTCATCTCCTTGGGGGCAACCCACGGGATATCTCCATGCCAGTAATCATCCCGCTTCTTTGATGGTGTGCCCCCTCCCATTACCTTGCCGCACTTGCCAAGCGGCTTTACTGGGAAGTCTGACAGAAGTGATTGATATATATTCCGTCTTATATGGAAAAACTGAGTGGCGATTTGAGCCACCGCCTCCTGCCGCAGTTTTCGGGCCTCTTCGGCGCGGCGGCTTAGCTCCTCGATCCGCGCCACGATCCGGCGTTGTTCGTCGATGGGAGGGATGGGGATTTTGTATGATTTTAGATCAGGAGTTCGTATACGAGGCATCTTAGCCCCATCCATCTTTGTTCTGGAGTATTCAATAAATTGTGGGCTTCGAAGACATAAAGCCAACCATTCTCTCGACAAACTATCTTCTTTAGGCCTTAAGGGAAGAATGTCAGTGGAGCAAATACCTTCCTTGTCTGGCAAAACAACTTTGTTTAGGTATGGCCTAAGTTTCCCAAATAAGACATGTGAGGAATCAAAGCGGAACTTGCCACTCAGGATGGTTGCACCTTGAACAGACTGAAGATTTACTAACCGACCTGTCCCGGATTCGACGTTTTCAAGAGCAATATAATTAAACTGGGTTTCGGGCGATTCACTTGGCAGCACTTGTTTCGTATCAATATCGATACGTTCGACCAAAGAAACTCGTTCCCAGTTGGCATGCAAGCCACTCATTCCCCATTCCCTCCGGCCAGCAATTCCTGCATCTCGCTGATCAGCCCGAGAATCCGCTCTTCCTTGGCGGCGACCGAGGCCAGAATCTCCTCCGGCTCAGCGTGCTCGACCGTCTCCGCCTCGATCAGGCCGAGACCAGAAAGGGTCATGTTGTAACCGTTGTCGATGATCCGCTTCGCCGGAACCAGCCAGGCGCGGCCTTCTTCGGTTTTCCGTTTCGGCCACATGGCGAGCAGGTCGGGAAAGTCATTTCGGTACTGGCTGCCGAACTTGCGGGCTTTGGAAAGGGACGAGCCGTCGCCGTCCACCTTGAAGAACCAGACGTTCTCGGTGGCCCTGCCGGTGTTCCGGAAGATGAAGAAACAGGTGGGGTTGGGTGTGTAGGGCTCGAACATCCCTTTGGGCAGGATCACCACCGCCTGCAGATCGAACTCGCGCAGCAGCCGCTCCTTGACGGTGACGTGGCTTCCGGTATCGCCAAAAAGGATGCCGTTGGGGAAGATAATCCCGGCGGTGCCGCCGGGCCGCAGGCTGCGAAGGGCATGGGCCAGAAAGAGGACGTATTTGTCGCCCTTTTCGATGCGCAGCGAGCGCTTGGCATCGCCCCGCGATCCGGAGAAGGGCGGATTTTCGAGGATGTAGTCGAACTCGATTTCGTCCCATTTGTCCTCGCCGCCGCAGATGGAGTCGCGCTGGACCATGGGGCAGCGGTCGAAGCCGTGGAGCATGGCGTTCATGGCGGCCATGCGCAGGATGTCCTGATCGCCGTCGAAGCCGTAAAAGGCCCCGGTCTGCAGGAAATCCCACTGGGCGCGGCTGAGCTTGTCGCCGATGCCGATCTTTCGCACTCCGCCGTCGGGCGACGCCTTTTCGTGAACGAATTCCGGGCTGGTGTTGGCCAGCAGCATGTGCTCGTAGGCGGCGATCAGAAAACCGCCGGAGCCGCAGGCCGGGTCGCAGACGGTGCCGCCGATCTTGGGATCGACCATCTGGGTCAGCACCCGAATCAGGTGGCGCGGGGTGCGGAACTGGGCCGCCTTTTTCTGCCCGCCCAGTTCGCTGGCTAGGTATTCGAAGAGATCGCCCTTGACGTCGGCATCCATGCCGAGAAAGGAGATGGGCGCGATGATGTCCACCGCCCGCCGCAGGGTCGCCCCGTTGGGGATAACGATGGCGGCGTTGCGGAAAATTGCCCGCGCCCCCTGGGAGAGCTCCGGGTGCCTGGCCAGCAGCGGCAGGGTGTCGCGCAGGGTGCGCAGCATGGCCTCATTGTCCGGATTGGAGGTAAGCACACTCCAGCGCAGGGGGTCGAAATCGAATTCCTCATTCCCTTCCTTGAACGTGCCGAACAAGGTGCGGTAGTTGCCGTTGCGGGCCTCCTGCTGTTCGTGGTCCATCTCCTCCAGCATCTTCAGAAAGAGCAGGTAGGAGATCTGGGTGACATAGGTGATGGGGTTGGTGACGTTGTTGTCCCACATCACCTTGCAGAGGGATTTGAGGGTGTTTTGCAGTTGACCGCTGTCCATCAGGAATCCTTATCTTTATTACGCCACAAGAAGGGCGTTCAGTTCGTCGACCATTTCCAGGAGCTGTTCCTTGCCGAAAAGCTGTTCCATACGGGTCAATCCGCCCCAGAGGGAGAACGGCGGCTGGCTGAAGAGACGCATGGTGATCTCCTCGCCGGTCATAACCCGCGCCTTGAGCAGTCGAAGCATCTGAGCCTGGGCCGGGTTGATGCTGCTGGAGTGTTCGGAGACCCAGGCATTGAAGGCTTTCTCGATGCGCTCGTCCCGGGTGAGGAACCGATCAAGCCCCAGGGCCACACGGATGAAATCGGTGAGTGAGCCGGTGGGCTGCTCGAAGGCCCGGCGCAGTGTCTCTTCGTTGAAATAGTGCCGGGGCGAGTTGAGACGGCGAGCGAGCGCCTCCCATTCCTCGTCGGCCAGTTCCTCGCCACGAAAGATCTTTTCCACCGCCGGATCGGTGCGCTTGAGCTCGACCACCTTCTTTTCCCATTCCTCGCGGTAGGTCTTGCGATCCATGGCCAGCCCTTCCGGACCAACCAGAATGATCTCGCGGGAGCGGATTTCGTCGTCGAGCGAACCCTCGGCAATGGTGAGAAACTCGCGATGACCGCCCTCGGGATAGGTGGTGCCAGTTTCCGGCTGCGGCACGTCGCCTTCTTCAATCTCGCCGGTTTCGGCCGGGCGCGAACCGGGAGAGACGCCGACCAGCTTCGGTTTGTCGTACCGCTCGCCGGGGTCGTTGAACCGCTTCGAGTTGCCGACAAAGTCGTAGATGATGAATTCTTCCTTGCCGATCTTCGGGCACAGGCGGCTGCCGCGTCCACGCATCTGAGCGTATTTGATAGGCGACTTGGTCGGCCGCAGCATGATCAGGTTTTCGATGTTCTTCTGATCGTAACCAGTGTCGAGCATGTCCACGGATACGGCGACCAGCGGCAACGGGTCGTATTTGAATTCATCGATAATCGGCTTGGGGTTACCGTTGTTGGTGTAGCAGGTGATCTTCTTGGCGAAGCTCTGCCGCACCTCGGACGGCGAACGGTTGATCTGCCCGGCGATGCGCAGACAGTCTTCATCGGAAAGCAGCTTGTTGAATAAGCGTACAAGGATCGACGCCTGTTTTTCCGACACCGCAAAGACTATGGTCTTGCGCGGCCTGACCCTGGCCCGTTCGGCGTCAGCGGCGTAGTATTCCTGCAGGATGGTCTTGAGTCGGTCCTCGGATTCCACGTCGCGGCCCCAGGCACCGGGCTTGATCTCTTCGTCCTCCCACTCGGCCCCTTCGAAGGTCAAAACGCTTTCGGCGTGATAGACGCGATACTTGGTGAGATACCCATCGTTGATGCCGCGCTGGATGCCGTACTCAAAGGTAGGGCGGCCTTCTTTCTTGGCTGCGTCCCAACAATCAAAAAAGATGTAGGTGTTGCGAACCAGACGGCGCTCGTGTTCGCTGATAAAGTGCAATTCTCCGGGGTTGGGGGTAGCGGTCAGGCCGACGTGTATGGCGTCGAAGTGACCGAGCGTGGCCCGGTGAGTATTGTAGATGGAACGGTGGCATTCGTCGGTGACCACCAGGTCGAAATACCCATGGCCGAAACCGTTACCGCCAAGTTGGGTAGCAATGGTGTCCAGGGTGCCGACAACGATCTGCCCTTCCAGGCTGCGCTTGCCGCCGTAAAGGATGACCGTCGGCCAGTCGCGCAGGTATTCGTCGAAGGTTTCCTTGGCCTGTTTGGCCAATTCGATGCGGTCGACCAGAAAGAGCACGCGGGAGATGATGGCTGTTTGCAGCCAGCGCTTCATCAGCATGGCGATGGTCAGGGTCTTGCCCGTACCGGTGGCCATTTCAAAGAGCATGCGTCGCCGACCGGCGATGAGCGCGTCATCCGCTTTTTGCAGACATTCAAGCTGGTAAGGACGTGCTTCGACCTCCTCACCCTTGAAATCGAAACGGTGCGGCAGGGGTTGCAGTGAGAGGCTCAGCCGGATGTCTCCCTTACGGTGGACCTTGATATTGGCCCTCCGTTCGAGATCGGCCTGGCTGGGGAAACCCATCACCGGCCGGGCATCGCCATCGGTGTAATCCCAGAAATAGTGTTCCTGGCCATTGCTCAGGATGACAAAAGGCGCTTTCAGCGTCAGGGCATACGCCTTGGCCTGCTCCTTGGCAGTGTATGGATCGACGGCAAAACGCTTGGCCTCGAGAACTGCAAGCGGACGGCTCCGGGTATCCTTCAAGAGGTAATCGGCACGGCCGTCGGCGGCAGCTTCCTCCGTGGAGACCTGCGCTTTGTTGGTGATGCACCAACCTGCCTGCTCAAGCAGCCTGTCAATCACAATGCGGGCATCAGCTTCTGTATTCATAGTTCCTTCCCCTCAACGAGAAAGCCATCCTTTCTTTTCTGTTTGCAAAACTGCTCGAATTGCCGCTGAGCCAGCTTCGACGGCACGGTCTTGCCGTTCTCCCACCGGTTGACCGTGGCGAAGCTGACCCCGAGGGCGTGGGCCAGTTCCTCCTGGGAGAGCGCCAGCAGCCGCCGGACCTCCTTGACCGTTTCCGGGAAGTTTTCGGGTTGGCGGATCATGGCCATGGGATATCTCCTGCTGATTGGACGAGGCGCAGCAGGCCGGGCGCGACGTTCCACTGGTGGCCGTCGTCGGTGGCGACGCTGATGGTCTTCTTGTTGAGGCGCAGCACCATGCCTTCGAGCATCCGGCCGTCCGGGGCCTGGAAGCCGACCCGGTCGCCCCTGGTGAAGCTCGTCATCAGCGTGGTGGCGCGGGCCTGGGAGATGAGCTTGAGCCGCTCGACGATCAGACGGTTGAGAAAAAGGAGATCGTCTTCGTTCAATCGCTTGATCGCCTCGACGGCGGAAACGCGATCGACGATCTTGACGCTGCCGGGTTTCATGACTTTTCCTCGGGTTTGAACACCATGAGCAGCGGCCGCAATTCGGGCACGTCGTCACGGGTGATGCTCCTCGGAGCATGGTCGTCGTCGGCGGTCCTGGCCGCGAACTCCTCCCGGGCCGGGCAGGTGAGTTCCCGAAGTTCCAGGACCAGATTCGACCTTCGCTGGTGACGATCCAACAGATTTCTCCTTGGAGATGCCGCTGGTGGGGCGACGATATCATTCATAACAGTTGATGTAACACATGATATAGCATGGATGGGACGGCAGATGTCAAGCAGGATTGTGTTTCAACCTTCGCTGAAGATTCAGCGTTCGCCAAAGCTTCAGCCTTCGCTAAAGCTCCGGCTGACAAGACTTGCAGTCTGGTGGCGGCTTTTACCACAGGCGCTTGTTGGCAAACGCCCGGCCGGATCCTGTTTTCAAGTACTGTTCGAAAGCAGTAGCGCGCCGATCGTCGTCAAAACGAATAGCGGTGACAATGCGCCACGGCGGATATTTGGAGGTATGAGGAGAACCGCCCTGATTGTGGGTGACCAGACGTTGCCGGAGGTTTTTCGTCGAACCGACATAGCGTTGTTCGGGATGGGAGAGACTCTGGAGCAGGTAGACGTATCTCATCTTTGTGAACCCGTTCGGGGCCTGCCTGGGACTACAGATAATCTAATGAAGCGAGGGGGAATTGAGCCAACAAAAGAGGGGGTCGGTCACATCATACTGGGGGGGGGGCCTCCTTCGTCCGCCTGCGCTGACGCTCCGGCGAACTACGGCGGCCCGCCTGCGCTGAAGCTCCGGCGGACTACGTCAAGGCTCCGGCCTGCCGGCCGAAGCCTTGATATGCGCATTTCATCATTTTCTAAAGTCCGGTTGGGCCTGCGTGGGGATTCGGATTCTCTAATGAAACAAGGGTAAGTTGGGCCAAGATGATGGGAGAGTAGGTCACATCATACTGGGGGCCCTCCTTCGTCCGCCTGCGCTGATGCTCCGGCGGACTACGGCGGCCCGCCTGCGCTGAAGCTCCGGCGGACTACGTCAAGGCTCCGGCCTGCCGGCCGAAGCCTTGGCGAAGGCTGGTGGAGGACTGGGAGTCCTGGCTCGACCAACCATCCTTGGCGAGAATATGGGCCAAATCGTTCCCTGTCTATGACTTGTGGTCGGCCAAGAATGACTTCTCTCCAAAGGCGAGAGAGGAAGCAAAATTGACTCGGATTTCCTTTTTCGCTCCAGCCTACTTCTCCAACGCCATAGCAAACCCTGGATTGAATGTTGGATTCCCGTCGATCACCGGATAGACGAAAGGATTGCGCAGATCACTCGAGTTGTCTCCAGCATGTACTCGCGTGAGTCGTGGGAATGGCCTTGAATCCAAAGACGCGGCTCCCGGCCCAGGGTCAGCTCGTTCACATCGCATACGGACAATCGATTTGGAGGGCTGGATCGGAGACGGAGACCAACGGAAAAACCGGGTTGGGCTTAACACGGGCGCTTGCCTTGGACGGGAATAAGGAATATCAAAGATTTGTTTTCAGATGAAGATCTAGGGTAATATCGCAACTGTGTCCGAGGAAGGGTTGAAAGACAAACTGAAATGATACGACCCAAACGTACGATTATGATGGCGCTGGTGGCGCTGTTGGTAGCAGGTGGGCTGGGAAATGCCCACGGGGTGGTGTTGTGCTTGGCGGCTGACGGCCACGTTGAGATCGAGTCGGAGCCGGAAAAGTGTTGCTCGGGCCTCCTCTCGGCAAGGAGCGGCTCAAGAGAACTTGCAGCGCGAGAGCTAGTAGATGCCCCCGGCAACTCTTCTCATTGTGGACCCTGCGTTGACATACCCATCGGGATTGGTGATCCCACAATACAGAAGAACCTGATTCTTCAGAACTCGCCATCCCCTGTGAAGCCTCTGGCGGCCGTGGCTTCGGGCTACACTTTCGGTCCTTCAGAGGCTTCTTTGGGGCAGAGCGCACCAACCGTGCGACGCGCCGATGATGGAACGCTATCTTCTCTCAGGACGACCGTCCTTCTAATCTGATTCCCCTCCTGTTTCTTCAGTCCCTTTTCCATGCCCGAATTGTGTCCGTGCTCATACCATGCGAGGACACGGCAATTACAGGAGGAAAGTACCATGTCAACCCTCATCAATCGCGATTCCCGCGCGACTTTCGCAGTGTTGGTCACGGGCCTATTGCTAGTTGGCGGGATCGGCTGCGCCACCACAGACACCGAGACTGCCAAGTCTAAGCGAGTCAATCCTATCGTCGAGCAAGCGAAGGCGCATGGCCACACGCCTTGGCGATACAGAGGATTTCGAGGACGTAGAAGCATGCGTCCTCGCTACAAGGCACAGAAGCCTATATTCCCCTGCAAGCAGTGCGACGGAGGAATTGACGTGGTAAGCAAAGAGGTTGACGGCCAATGATTACTGTCTTTCAATTAACGTACAGGGCATCTCAGTATTGCCTAGGTGTCGCTCTTTTGTTGGCGTTTGCAGCTAACGGGAGTGCTCAAGAATTGGCCCCTTCCGCGTCGACAGAGGCGAGCGAAAGAGCCAGCAAGGACAATCCAGCCGACGGGACGGAGTTGGGCGCCCTAACCCTGCCCGACGCCCTATCGTTGGCCCTTCGGGAGAGCCCGATTCTAGCCGCCTTCACATGGGATATTCGGGCTGCAGATGCAATGGTCCAGCAGGCTGGCCTGAGACCAAACCCAGAACTCTCGGTAGTAATTGAGGAGGTGCGTTGGACTTCGGGGCCTTCCGAGAAGACGCGATCAACCACTATCTCCGGTGCTCTTGAACCCGGGACCCTAACCATTCCGGGGATGAACGGGCAACCATCGATAGATCTGCCTGTGATCCGAGCCAACCCTGCGTCGGGATGGGAATGGGAGAAGGTGCAGGGGGCTCGTTCCGGCTTCAGTGAGTCCGAGTTGACCATCAGCATCGCGCAACCGATTCAGCTCGGGAAGAAGCGCGCAAAGCGCGTCGCGGTTGCTGAACGGGAAAAGGAACTGGTCCTCTGGGATTACCAGGCGGCACGGGCCGACGTCCTGGCTCAAACGGCCTCGGACTTCGTTGAGGTGCTCGCCGCCCAGGAGCACGTGGCCCTAGATAGGGAACTGGTCGAGCTGGCCGAAGAGATTGTTCGAACGTTTTCACTCCGCGTAAAGGCAGGCCAGGTATCTCCGCTGGAGCTGTCTCGGGCGGAAGTAGCGCTTGCCACTACTCGCGCCACTCTTGAAGAAAGCCTTACGGGGCTTGAAGCGGCGCGTGCGGTCCTTGCTTCGAACTGGGGAAGCAAACGCGCTACGTTCGCGCGAGCCGTCGGGCGATTGGACGAAACTAGCCCTGTGCCCGGGATCGAAGAATTGGAAGCCAGAGTGAATCGAAATCCAGATATGGCACGCTGGTCTTCTGAATTGGCGGCTCGCAGGGCGGACTTCACGCTTGAGCGGGCTCAGCGCATTCCGGACCTTACGGTCGAGCTTGGGTTCCGCAGCGCGGGCCTGGCCGACCGCAAGGCAACACAGTACGGGTTCGGTTCTGCCGGCGACTTCGGCTTCACGCGAAGTGAGACCGGATACAGCGCCGACAGAGATAACAGTCTGGTTTGTTAGCAGGCTTTTGAAAGGGAGCCATTTTCAGGAGGTTAATCGGGAGCCATTTTCACGGCAGACAGACTGATCCCATACTCTCTGCTTTATTTCATCGCAAGATTTTCCTTCCGCAATCAACGACTACTTTCGAAGCATTATTTTACCTGCCTGCGCCGTCAGGGGTGTTTGTATGCTGGACGTGGTTCCCGTTCTTTGTGTCCATCTTGACAGACTCAATCACCAGATACAGTTTGTCGGCGCTGTTGACCTTTCCAGCGATGCAATAGACCTGGTCTGAGGCGATCGGCTGGGATTTTGTAAAGTCGTACAGGCGGTAGACTCGTTTCGTGTGGTGGTCTTTCATGACGAAGACGAAACAGGAAGCGCACTCCGTCCGTGAGAGCAAGGTGAGGTTATTGGCGCTGAAGTTGAACATGATCGTTGGTCCATAAACGATGGGGGCGGAACCCGTAAGGATTCCGCCCCATCTGCAGCGCCGTTGTGGGGTTAGCCCGCCGGACTCCTCCGGTTCTCGGGGTTATCATCACAGCGCGGCGCGTGATCGTGGACCCCAGTTAATCCTCCGCCGGTTCTTTCTTCGGCCTGCGGATACTGGGGCCGCCAAGCAAAAAGATCTGGGAGTTCTCGACTAGACGATCGGCGATGGCCGTGGCGATCGTTGTGTTGAACAGGATGTTGCCCCAGTCCGAGAACGGCGAGTTGGTTGTAATCACCGTGCTGCGCCGTTCGGCATAGCGTGTCGAGATGACCTGATAAAACAGGTTGGAAGTCTGCTGATCGAGGGAAAGATATCCCAGTTCATCACAGATCAAGACCGCGGGATCTGTATAGGTCTTCAGTTTACGCACCAGCGAGTGATCCACCTGCGAAGCCACCAGCTGATTGACCATATTCATGGCGGTGGTGAACAGAATCCGGCGGTTTGCCTGGCAGACTTTCCATCCTATGATTTTTGCCAGGTAGGTTTTACCGGTACCGGGATTGCCGATGATGACGACGTTGGTTCCCTGCGTGAGAAAGTCCAGGTCCAGCAGGCGCAGAATCTTGTTTTTGTTCTGCGTGCGGGACTTGTGGTGATTGAAGTCGAAGGACTCAATCCCCAGTTTCACCTGGAGTTTCGACAGGCGGAAACGGCGCTCGATAGAGCGCTTATTCCTTCCCTCCAGTTCAATGTCTGCCAGCCATTCAATCGTTTCTGCGTGGCTGAGGTTTCTGGACGCAGCGTCGGCAAGGACATGATCCAGTTCCTGCCGGATGCTCATAAGCTGCAACTGTTCGAGTTTATGAGTAAGTTCGGTCACGGCTGGCTCCGTTTGGGAAGAATGAGCGTGTCGTATTCGAGCAGGGACAGCGGATCGGTGGCGAGTTCGCTCAGACTGGGATCCTTCAACAGCAGCGGGGGCTGCTGTTGCCGCGGGTTATGCGCCTGAAGAAGAATGTTGGCGACATAATCGGCACCGAAGGCGCCGGCGGCCTGAGCTTTCAGGAGCGCCGAACGGACCGCGTCCGGGTTGTATTCACGTACAAGCGCAAGCAATGCCCGGATCTGGTGCGTCATGGAACGATCCGTATTGGCCAGTTCCCTCAGGTAGGATTCGGCAATGGGACCCACCATGGCAATCAGGCGCTGCTGCCCGCGAGTTCGTTCTGCCCCAGGCCGCTCTGCAAGCAGCTCCTTCTCGAAGCGTTCTGCACCAAAGGTTTGTCCACGCCTCCAGGAGCGTGGGTAACGCACAACCTCATTTTCGTCGTCATAGATGGTAACGGAAGCCGAATCCGCCTTGATGGCAAGCATACGGCCGACATGCCGTCGGGGAACACAATAGCGGTTTCCATCAAACCGTAGCCGAATGTCTTTGTGAACACGAGCCAGGACGGTGTCACGATAATCCGGATCGAGGGCCGGTAGTGGCTGCAAGGTCTCAGGCCGAAACCGGTCGTCCGGCCGCTCCCGCGTTTCCGAATGAACGCGCTTGTTGGCTACCTCCTCGAGCCACCGCCGCACCTGATGGTTCACGTCGGCAAGATCCGCAAAAGTCCGTAGAGGCCAGAAGCCTTGCCGCAAATAGCCAATCCCGCCGCGCTCGACTTTGCCTTTCTCCCAGCCGGCGGCAGGATTACAGGCGCGCGGGTAAAAGCCAAACAACCGCGCAAAGGCCAGGAACCGGGGATTGAACTGGATGATTCGCCCGTCGTGCTTCGTTACGGCGGTTGTGAGATTGTCATACAGACATTCCCTGGCTACCCCGCCCATGAAGCGAAACGCATGGATGTGGCAGCGCATGAAGGTCTCAAACGATTGACTGTGCGTAAACTCGACATAGAGCCTGCGGCTGTGGCATTCGACCAGGCAGAAAGCGTACAGCTTGCGTTTATCTCCCTGATACTCCAGCACACCGAAGTGGCCCCAATCGACCTCGAAGCGGTCGCCGGGACTGGATTCGACACGAATGAATGCGCGCGGAACGCGGACAACCTCGCGGAGCGTTTTCAGATACCGCCGCAAGATGGTGACCTCGCCGGCAAATCCCAGGGGGCGGAGCCGCTCGGCTATGACAACGGCACTGGCCTTCGGGTCTCTCTCCACGAACTCGCGGATCACCGCTTTGAAGTCGTCGAGTTTGGTCTTTCGGGGTTTTCGGGCTGCTGGGGTTCCCATGGGAGAAAGCAGGTACTTCTTGATCGACTTGCGGGAAACGTGGAGCTCGCGCGCAATCCTGCGTACCGACCACTTTTCTTCATGCTGCAGCCGATAAATCGCACTGATTTGATCTGGATTCATGACCATCGCCGGATCCCTCCTTCGATGGCCTGTATAGCCCGCGCCGGGGTCGCAGAAATAGATGGATGTTCTTTACAAGATCATGCGGCCCTCCCTTTGGATGGCGTAAAGGATTGATAAATCATCAGTTCTGAAATAGCTAAGTTGTTCTTTACAAGATCCCCAAGGTCAGGCCCAACGAGCCAAACGTCTGCATCTATGGACTTTAGGTCAAGAGCCAAGTTGTTCTTTACAAGATTCTGCACTCGGCTTCGACGGTCGCGCCGCTTCTGCGCCGTGCGGTTTTGTTCGACATAGGCAGGGTGTTGCTGCCGGTAGCGCCGCTGATAGCCAACGTTTTGGGCGCGCCACTTCTGATTGCTGTCCCGGCATACCAGGCGATACTCGGCATCGCTATGGTACTTTCGGCGGTGATAGTCGGTTCTCCATCGCCGTCTGCATTCCGGTCTTGAACAGACGCGTTGATCAGGATGAAATTTCGAGGGTGAGAACTTTGTGCCGCAGTATGGGCAACATCGGGGTTCAGCCGTCATTGTGCTCTCCCGGGTTGGAATCGACTATCGATTCTCACCTCCGAGAGTCATAAATGAAAGCCAGCTGCCGCTTCCGGCTCTATATATAGAAACTTCTATAGAGTTTTTGTACCGCCTCCCCGCAGATTAATTATCCAACCCGGGCCCCTTCCATTTTCCTGAAAATGGCTCCCTTTGTAAGTCCCGGGGACAGTTTTGTATCCGTTGCTCAAATGCGCCTGCGGCGGCTCAGGGCGCCGGCGGGGAGACCGGTCTCGCGTCAGGTGGGAAGCCACGATTGACAAAACCGTCAAAAGGCTGGCGGGCATCGCTGCTTTCATCCCTCGCATGGGTGTCCAGAAGCATGGTGATGTCTCCGCGTGGGGATGCAGGAGGCGGAAAGGGTGCGTGCTGGGAGCGGGAGCTTTCTGAACCTTGAGATGGGAGGATGATGCAGAATGGTAATAAAGTAACAATAATGAGATATAAGGCCTAATATATAAAGAAAGACATTAAGAAAAAGTGTGGCAACCGGCCCTGAAGAGAGCAAGCGGTCGTAGGCATTCGTGTCGCGGATTTTCCGGCCCGGCATGAACTCTGAGGTGAGCAGGGGAGGGCGATGACAGCCTCGTTGTGGCCGGCAATGGGTGTCCACAATCTTTACCGCGCTAGACCGGTAGTGAGTGTCCACGATTGGAGAACCGCACGGCGGAGCGGGTGGCCCGCTGGCAAGGCAGGGTTATGAAATGGGTGTCCAGACTTGATGCTTGCGGGGCATGGTGACGGGTTATGGATGTCCCTTATTGGAAATGGAGTGTGCCGAAACGCTCGGCGACGTGGAAATTCGGCCTGGGGGTGAACGTCGGGCGCCATGCGGAGTAGAAGCGGTCGGGTTCACGCCCCTCTATACGGAAGAAATTGATTTTCCATGCGTTCTCGGGATCAAAGGCGGTGTCCAGGCACCGGAGGGGAAGGGTCATTTCGGCGGACCAGAACCCGGAATCGGGCCGCACCTGTACCCTGGTCCGCAGATCCCACTCGAGATGCCGCTTTTCTCCCGGGGCGATCGCCAGGTCCAGCCAGTCGCCGCCGGGGCCGATTTCGAATTCCCGGTAGCAGCGGGGCGGATCGGCTGCGGTCTGGATGAAAACCTCGGCCACATCCCGCAGCCAGAGCCCGTCCCTCCGGCAGGGGGGGCCTTCGTAGATGTACAGATTCCGGTAGCGGCAGTGAAACCGGATGTGGACGTCATCCTTCGACCAGAGCATGCGCACGCGCGTTTCGCGTTCCGGGTCGGGTGCTTCTCCGCGCCAGTCGGCGGAGAAGCGGACCTCCGCGGCCCGCTCCCAGTCCGCCTCATCCGGGAACCCCTCGGCCGCCCGCATGCGCCCGGCCACGATCATGTCCGCCATGCTCGATCCTCCCCAAGGTCTGTCATTTGGAAAATTCCCGTGTATATAATAAAACACAGGTATTCAACGGGAGGAGATTATGCGACTGAGCGCCAGAAATATCCTGAAGGGCAAGGTCAAGGAGATCAAGGTGGGGGCGGTCAATGACGAGATCATCCTGGAGATAAGCCCGGGAGTGGAAGTGGCCTCCATCATCACCAAGGAATCGGCCGAAAACCTCAAACTTGCCGTGGGCAAGGAGGCCTATGCGGTGATCAAGGCTTCCAGCGTCATGATCGCGGTGGATTAGCCTGGGACCCATGCGAGGGTAAACTGACCGTTTATCTCCGCTCCTTCCCGGGAATATTTCTTGCGTCTAGCGGCGCTCATCCACTGCCCGGCGGATGGCCCGAATGTGCTCGGGGCCGGTCCCGCAGCAGCCGCCGATGATCTGGATCCCGATCTCCAGCAGTTCCGCCGCCCTGGCGGCCATGAACTCCGGTGTCTCGGGATAGACCAGTCCGGAATCCATCACAACGGGAAGTCCCGCATTCCCGTTGATGGCTATGGGCTTCCGGGTGCAGGCGCGAAATTCCCGGGCGATGGAAACCATGTCCTCCATTCCGTTGCCGCAGTTGGAGCCGACGATGTCGGCGCCTGCGTCGAGGAGCGCTTCCGCCGCGTTGCGAACGGAATCCCCCGTCATGGTCGAAAATCCCTGGGGAGATTTCTGGAAGGACATTGTAGCCATGACCGGGATCTTTGGGGAGACCGCTCGCGCCGCCCGGACGGCGAGCACCGCCTCCGTGGTGTCGGTCATGGTTTCGATGCAGATCATGTCGGCGCCGGCCGAGACCAGGGCGCGGAGTTGCCGCTCGAAGCTCGCGGAGATTGCCGCCGGTTCAGCGTCTCCGGCGGGGCGGAGCGACAGAGCGGAAGGTCCGACTGAACCCGAGATGTAGGCCTTGTGGGAAACAGCCCGACGGACCGCTTCCACGGCGAGGCGGTTGATGGCTTCCGTGTCCTTTTCCAGGCAAAACTGCCGGAGACGCAATGGGGAAGCGCCGAAGGTATTTGTGGTCATGATCTCCGCGCCGGCGGCGAGGTAAAGGGCGGCGACCTCTTCGAGGACCTCCGGCTTCAGGAGGTTGTAGGATTCCGGCGGGTCTCCCCGTCTGAGCCCACGCTTCATGAGCTCCGTGCCTATGGCGCCGTCTCCCACGATGACGTCGCCCCGCTGCAGACGTTCCAGGATGCTTTCCATGAGATACCTTGTTGGTTTTCAGGTGCCGGTTTGGATGCGCGCCGCTGCCCGCCGCCCATCAGCCGGGTTCCTGCTCCAGAATTCTCAGCCTCTGAATGCATTTCTTTTCCCGGCAATGGGGACAGAAGGAGAAGCCGGGTGAAAACCGGTGGATCTCTATATCGCCCGCGACCAGGATGCCGGAGATCGATTTGAACGGGGCCATCACCCAGTTGGGCCTGAGAGTGATGCCGATCTCCTCCGGGCGCAGCCTTTCGAACAGCTTTTCCTGGCCCGACATGTGCCAGCCGCAGTGACCGGGACAGTAATACTGGACCCTGACATCGCGCTCCCGGGTCAACCCTTCGGGCAGGCGTTCCATGAATTTTCGGCACATCAGCCTGCCGAGCCGTTCGGCCCCCGCGCTGTTGACGGCGTCGAGCATGAAGCCGAGCGCCGCCTCCTTTTCCTTGAACAGGTCTCCCGCCTTCGTGGCGAGGGCATCTCCCATGGTCGCGGCAAAGAGGGCCACGGCGTCCGCGCGCGGGACGATGCCGGGTACCGGGCCGTCGGCCGCGTTCAACCCTTTCCCCGCGTAGAGAGCCTCGAAATCGGAAATGTCCAGGTCCTCAAAGAGCCCCTGCGGTTCGGCAAGCTGCCCGAACAGATCAATGGCGGTATCCAGGAGCATGGAAATCCTTTCGGGCAGGCCCTTCCTTCCCGCCATGCCCTGGTATTGCAGCACCTCCTCCCTGGTGGGGACGATGTTCTTGACGTCGAGACGAAATACCTCTCTCATTCCCCTCCCCCGGTTCCTCCCAGATTCTGCCCGGAAAAGAAGAAGGCTGCAAATACTTTTCCCCCCGGCTCCTCCCGTCCGTGAAGGCGGGAGTGGTGTCTTTTCCCATGGCCACCTCGAAGGGTGCATGCCCAGGTTCGCCTCATCTCCATGACTGCCCCCTCCCCCCGCCGTCTGCGATGTGGGTGTCCACAAACCGCGTTTTGCGGTAGATACCTCGAAAAGTGGGTGTCCAGGATCTCCGGTTCCGGCCCGGGCATCGGAAGTGGGTGTCCAGGATCACCGTTCCCGGCCCGGGCATCGGAAGTGGGTGTCCACAGACGCTTCGCGGGGTTGATGTCCATGATTGCCTCCATGGCCCACAACCGCCTCGAAAGGTGGATGTCCATCATTGACTCCCTGGCTCACAACCGCCTCGAAAAGTGGATGTCCATGATTGCCTCCATGGCTCACAACCGCCTCGAAAAGTGGATGTCCACGTTTGCCTCGCGGGTTACTAAATTCTTGACGGATTTTCCTTAAGCTGCAAAAGTACTATGACTTGGCCTGGCAGCGGTGAACGGGGGGGGGATGGCGTCCATTCCGATTGAGAACACGCGCAATATCGGCATCATCGCGCACATCGATGCGGGGAAGACCACCGTGAGCGAGCGCTTCCTCTTCTACTCGGGGCAGACCCACCGCATCGGGGAGGTGCACGACGGCGCGGCGGTCATGGACTTCCGCGCCGACGAGCGGGAGCGGGGGATCACCATCTCCGCCGCCGCGACCACCTTCGCATGGAACGGCCGCCGGATCAACCTCATCGACACCCCCGGACATGTCGATTTCACCGCCGAGGTGGAGCGGAGCCTCCGGGTGCTCGACGGGGCCGTCGTCGTTTTTTCCGGGGTCGAGGGGGTGGAGCCCCAGAGCGAAACCGTGTGGCGGCAGGCCGATCAATACCGGATCCCCCGGATCGCTTTCATCAACAAGCTGGACCGGGCCGGGGCCGATGCCGTGCGGGTGCTCGGGCAGGTCCGGAACCGGCTGGGGGCGAATGCCGCCTTCGTCAACCTCCCCCACGGGTCGGAGAGCGGGCTTGACGGGGTGATCGATCTGCTGGGCTGGAACCTCGTGCTGTTCGATCCCTCCACGCGCGGGCAGCGGTTCGAAGCTCGGGAAATCCCTCCCGACCTCCTCCCGATGGCCGAGGAGGCCCGGGACCGCCTGGTGGAAGTCGCGGCCGAGAGCGTGGACTGGCTCGCCGATCGCTACCTCGGGGGGGAGCGTGTCGGCTCGAAAGACCTCCGCTCCGCGATTCGCGAAGCAACCCTGTCGGGGCGGCTGGTCCCGGTCCTCTGCGGCGCCGCCCTGCGCGACCTCGGCATCCAGCCGGTCCTGGACGCGGTCTGCGATTATCTCCCCTCTCCCCTCGAGCGCCCCCCCTCCGACGGGCATCATCCCGACAGCGGGGAGCCGGAGCGCCGCCCCTCCTCCCCCGAAGCCCCTTTTTCGGCGCTGGTCTTCAAGGTGGTGGCTACCTCCAGCACCGATTTTCACTGGCTGCGGGTTTATTCGGGCTCCATGACGACGGAAGAGCGCTGCTACCAGCCCCGGCTCAAGAGCCGGCTGCGGCTGCGGCGGATCCTGCGCCTGCACGCCGACCGGACGGAACCGGTCGAGGAGGCGCGCTGCGGGGATATCGTGGCGGTGCAGGGTCTCCGGGACGTGGCGACGGGCGACACGCTGTGCGACCCCGGACACCCGATCACCTACGAGCCGATCCATTTCCCGCAGACCGTCGTGTCGATGGCGGTGGAGACCCGGACGTCGGCCGACCGGGACCGTATGTTCGAGGTGGTGAACCGGCTGCTGCGCGAGGATCCCACCCTCAGCGTCGGGACGGACGAGGAGACCGGCCAGATGATCCTTTCCGGGATGGGCGAACTCCACCTGGAGGTCGTACGCAACCGGATGGAGCGGGAATTCAACGTCGTGGCGTTCTTCGGGCGCCCCCGGGTTTCGTATCGCGAGACGGTGCTGGGGAGGGGCGTGGGGAAGGGGGAGTTCGACAAGCGCATCAACGATGTCGCCGTCAGCGGGCGGGCGGTGGTGGAGGTGCTCTCCCGTCCCAGGGAGCGGGGGGACCGGAGCCTCCCCCCCGTGGAGGTGGATGTCTCCCGGATCGCCCGGGCGCTCACCCCCTCGCTCGAGCGCGACGCGCGCGACATCCTCGAACGCGGCTGCACCTCGGGGGGGACGCACGGTTATCCGGTGGTGGACCTCAGGGTGACCGTCCTGGAGTTCCGTCACAACGACCCGCCCGATCTTTCCGTCCCCCTGCTGGGGACCCTGACCCTGGCGCTGCGCCAGGCGCTCGCGGAGGCCGAGACCCAGGTGCTCGAGCCGGTCATGAGCCTCGAGGTTCGGGTTCCGGACGATTGCCTGGGGGCCGTCATGCGGGATCTTGGGGCCCGGAGGGTGGAGATCAGGGAAACGGGGCTCGAAGGGGGCTTCACCCTCATCCGGGGCCTGGCGCCCCTTTCGGAGATGTTCGGGTACTCCACCCAGATGCGGTCGATCACGCAGGGGAGGGGGAACTTCGCGATGGAGCCCTTCGATTATCAACCCGCCAGATCCTGGGTGTGACCCTTTTCCCCCGGCCGGTTTCTCTCCCCTGTCTTCCTTTCCTGCCGCCCGTCCGTTTCCGGGGCCTATTTCAGCAGCCGGAACAGGTTGCTGTAGTCGTCGGTGAACATGAGGGGCCGGTCGTCCCCTTCCCCCCACGGCGTGACCGCCCTCAGCACATCACGGTTTGACAGGAATTCCCGGTTGGAGGTGAGGAGCACCCAGCTGGTGGGGTCGGTCTCCTGCAGCCCGCTGCCGGGGTCCTCGACGAGCAGCACCTTCGTCCCTTCCTCCTCGTGGATCCGCCCGAGGCTCCTGAGGACCGGGTTCAGGTTGAAATAGCGGCTGCTGGTGTGTACGGCCAGGATCCCATCCTCATCGAGGTGCCGGCGGTAGATTTCGTAGCACTCCCGCGTGAGGAGGTGCACCGGCACGGCGTCGCTCGAGAAGGCGTCGAGCACCAGGAGGTCAAACGCGCCCTCCCGTCCCTCGCGCAGTTCCCGCTCCATCGAGATGCGCGCGTCGCCCGGTACGATCTCGGTCCGGGCCGGGGTGTCCTCAAGGTAGGTGAAATGTTTTTGCGCGAAGCGCGTCACCTCGGGGTTGATTTCGTAAAAGCGGAAATAGTCCCCCTCCTCCCCGTAGGTCGCGATCGTCCCCGTCCCCAGCCCGATGACGCCGATCCGCAGGCTGCGCTGCTCCGGGTCGAGCCGGCGGGGGTGGTTCATGACGGCGACCCCTATGCCGCTCGCCGGGCCGTAGTAGGAGACGGGCCAGTAGCGTTTCTCCTCGTGGTCATACTGGTAGCCGTGCACGATGCGCCCGTGCATGAGGGTCCGGTGACGCTCCCCGGGATCCCCCCGGTCGTCGCCATAGACCTTGAGCACCCCGAAGAAATTCCGCTTCACCTCCACGGCGTCCTCGAGCCCCCTCGAGATATGAAGGCCGAGGGCGGTCGTCAGCCCGAGAAACCAGAGGGCGGCGACGGCCCTCACCGGGAGACCCCGGCCCTGGCCGGCGCGGCTGCGGAAAAGAAAGGCCAGCGCCACCAGGGCGACCGCGCCGAGGCCCAGGTGAAACTCCCAGTAGCCCCGGAACAGCCGGGGCGCCAGGAGGTTCACGAACACCCCCCCCATCGCGCCCCCGGCCGAGATCATCAGGTAGAACGACGTCAGGTGGCGCGGCGCGGGCCTCAGCCGCACCAGTTCGCCGTGGCACACCATCGAGCAGACGAAGAGGGTGAGGGTGTAGGCCGCGATCTGGATGGGGAGGGGAACATAGACGTCCCTGTAAAGGATCACGCAGATCCCGGCCAGGGCGACGGCCAGGCCCGGGCCGAAAACGGCGCGCGAATACCAGCGCTCGCTGTGAAAGCAGAGGATGAATGAAAGGAGGTACACCCCCATCGGGAGGAGCCAGAGGAGCGGGATCGCGGCGGCGTCCAGGCAGAGCTGGTTGGTCGTCGCCAGCAGCATGACGGAACTGAGCCCGGGGAGGAGGAGCCAGGGCCACCAATCCCGCGCCGTCGGCGATTCGGATGTCCCCTCAACCATGGCGGGCATCGGGCTCCCTGCGATGGAGGGGGTCGGACTCCCGGGGATGGAGGGGGTCGGACTCCCGGGGACGGAGGGGATCGGACTCCCGGGGACGGAGGGCGTCGAACTCCCGGGCAGTGGGGTCAGCGCGGCCGCCCCCGGGGAAGCCCCGGCCACGGCATGCGGGGAGGATTTCCAGAGGCGCCAGGCGCAGGCGGCACTGAGCGCGCCGAAAGCCACGTAGAGGAGCGACCATATGAGGGTCTGGTTTCCCAGCCGCAGGTTCGGTTCCACCACCAGCGGGTAGCCCGCGATGGCCGTGAGCGAGCCGAGGTTGGCGAGGGTGTAGAGGCGATAGGGCTCGACCCCGGGTCGGATGCGGCTGTGCCAGGCCTGCAGCATGGGGCTGGTGGCCGAGAGAAGAAAGTAGGTGGCGCCCACGCTGACGAGAAGCACCCGGAGGATGTCCAGGGTCGGGGTGGCGATATCCGCCGCCAGCCCGCTCCGGGAGGGGGCCAGGGGCAGGAAGGCGAGGGAGAGCGCGAGGAGGATCCAGGTGGCCAGCGCCTGCGCCCTCGGGGGAAAGCGGCGTGCCGCCAGGTGGGCCCAGCCGTAACCGGCCGTGAGGACGACCTGAAAGAAAAGGAGCGACGTCGTCCAGACCCCGGGGCCGCCGCCGAACCAGGGGAGGATATACTTCGCCAGGAGCGGCTGCACCAAAAAGAGCAGGAAAGCGCTGAGAAACACCGTGATCCCGTAGATGCCCATGCCCCCCTGTCCGTCGTGGCAGCCGGCCCCGGCCGTTCGCCCCGATCGCTCGTCCCGGCCGTTCGCCCCGATCGTTCGTCCCGGCCGTTCGCCCCGATCGTTCGTCCCGGCCGTTCACCCCGATCGCTCGCCCCGGCCGTTCGCCCCGATCGTTCGTCCCGGCCGTTCGCCCCGATCGCTCGTCCCGATCGCTCGTCCCGGCCGTTCGCCCCGATCGCTAGCCCCGGCCGTTTGCCCAGGTTGTTTGCCGCAATCGTTCGCTTCGGTCGTCCGCCGCGCTTTTTCGCGGCGTTGGTTACGCGACCGCATTATAGGGAAGAGTACCGCCTCCTGTCCGAAAAAAATCCCTTTCCGGCGCCCGCGTCCCGCCGTGACGGGGTTTAGCCGGCGATTTTTTGCTTGTGCCGGGAGCAAGGAATGCCCTATAAGGCGGGTAATTCATTCGCAGCCCCGAAATCAGGATTCAGCTGGAGGTGGGACGTATGCCTGCCGGAACTGACGGACCCCGTTTCTACGGGTGGGTCAACCTCGCCATCGCCGCCGTGATGGGCATCATCGGAGGATTTTACATCATCTCCTTCAGCTATTTCCTGCCGTTCTGGGTGGAGGAATTCGGCTGGAACCGCGGCGTCGTCTCGCTGGCCGCTACCATCAACCTGATCGCCCTGGGCGTGAGCAGCCCCCTGGCGGGTGCGTTTATCGTCCGCCACGGCGCCCGCCGGGCCATGGTGCTCGGGAATCTGCTGGGCGGCGCCGGTTTCCTTCTCCTCTGCTTTCATTCCCGGCTCTGGGAACTCTTTCTCGGATACGGCCTCCTGGTCGGAACCGGGGCGGGGCTGGGGGGGATGCTGGCGTCCACCACGGTGGTGAACAACTGGTTCATTAAAAGAAGGTCGCTCGCCCTGAGCCTGTTTCTGGCAGCCGGAGGCTTCGGGGGCATGGTCCTGGGGCCGGCCATCATGCAGCTGATCGGGACCATCGGATGGAGGGCGACGTTTCTGGTGATCTCCCTGATGGTGCTCCTCTTCGCGGTGATCCTGCCCGCTTGCCTGATCCGGAACCGGCCGGCGGACATGAACCAGGTCCCCGACGGCCTCGCCCCGGACGCCGCGTCCCCCGGCGCGGCCGCGCGGCCGATGACGGGCTACCGGACCGCGGTCGATTTTACCCTCGGGGAGGCCCTGCGCACGCGCAGCCTGTGGCTCCTCATCGCCTATTTTTGCATGAATATGCTGGCCGTGGGGGCGCTGATGACGCACCAGGTGGCCTATCTGTTCGATGTCGGCCTCGGCGCCACCCTTGCGGCCGCGGCGCTCGGCGTCATGAGCGGGGTCATGGCCTTCGGCCAGTTGAGCGTCGGGTTTCTCGGCATGCGCTACAGCATGCACGCCATCGCCGTCAGCTCGGAGATCCTGAAACTCGCTGGCCTGTGCATCCTGCTGGTGGCGCATTCGGTCCCCATGGTATTTCTCTATATGACCGTCCTGGGCGCCGGCTTCGGCGGAGTGATGGCGGCCACCATGAATATGATCCCCAATTACTTCGGGGCCTCGGATTATCCCAGGATCATGGGGTGCGTCCGGCTCTTCTGGACCTTCATCGGCGGCGCCGGGGCTCCCCTTGCGGGCCTCGTCCGGGAAGCGAGCGGCAGCTACACCCCCGCCTTCCAGGGGGCGGTCGTGGTGGTCGTTGCGGGCCTGGTGTGTCTCATCCTCGCCCGTCCCCCGGTGCACCCCTCCCTGAGGGAAGCGGCGGTGGTGGAGGCCTATTCGCCCGCTCCCTCGCTCTAGGAAACCGGAAGGGCTGGACGCCGTTCTCCGCTGTCAGGAGGAGGAAGCTGGGAAACCCGTAAAGGACCGCCGGACCGGGAGGACGCGCAGGGGTTTGTCGGGGATATCGCCGCGGGGGCGGCGGCCGCCGCCGCGGGCGGACGGGAAGAAAACGGTAGTGCAGGAAACCCCCGCCGTGTCGGCTCCGGCGAGTGGCCGGACGCGCGGCACGGGGGGGAATCCGTTCATGCGGGAATCGGGCTAGGCCTTCCGGCTCCACTCCCGGATCCGGGCGATCTCGTCCGCGGGGATGCCGAGGGATTCCAGGAATTCCTGGTGGGCCTCCGGCTCCATCTTTTCGAACTGCCGGTGCCAGTTCGTCATCTCCTCGTCCTTGAATCCCGCCGCCTGCATGATTTCTACCCAACGCTCCTTGTGGATCATCTCCGCTCCTTGCTGTAAGGGTTTCTGTCCGAGCAGGCGCAGGATCGCGCGCTGCTGCCCGCGGAGTCCGGCGATTTCGCGGTCGAGGGTGCCGAGGCGGCGCTGGAGGATTTCGAGGGGCGCGCGCCCTTCGGGGGCGTCGAGCAGCTCCTTCATCTCCCCGAGCGGGATGCCCATTTTACGGTAGAGGCAGATCCGCTCCAGCCGGCGCACCTGGGCCGGTGAATAGAGGCGGTAGCCGCTCCGGCTCCGCTCCGAGGGCCTGAGCAGGCCCAGGCGGTCATAGTAGAGCAGCGTCGCGCGCGACAGCCCCGATCCCCGGGCCAGCGTCGATATGGTGATCATGTCTCTCTCCGGTCGTTCCCTGCGGCCGCATTATTCCCGACTCCGCGGACGAAGGGAATGCTAAAGTATGAAGGGATAGACGGGTCAAGTTCCCGCCGCATTTTTAGCCCGCATGATTCATGAGGGTACGTCGCGAGGCGGCGCAGGGGGGTGTGGATACAAGGCGCGAGCCGGGAGGGTTCCGCGGGCGTACTGGACGGTACGTCGAGGAATCCGACCAAGCGTAACGCAGTAGACCTGCCCGATGGCACCGACGCAGCAGGAGCTTCATGGATAATGCGGGTTATGAGGTATGGCCGTGCCGCTTTTCATTCTGATCCTCATTCTCCTGATCCTGTTCGGCGCTCGCACCCTCCCCAGGATGGGGCAGGCGCTTGGTGAGAAGGCCCGCAAGCCCGTGCGCCAGGCCCGGTGGATGATGGCGTGGGCTTCGGGCACGGAAGAGGAGGCGCTCGCGGCGGAGAGGGAATATGGGCGGGAATGCGCGCGGGAGTTCGCGGCGCAGTTCCCGGGCGGGGCTTCGGAAGGCGACCGGGAACTGGTGGAATCGATCGGGGCGAAACTCGCCGACGCGGTCGGGGACGGGCGCCGCCGCTTCAGCTTCGGGGCGGTTCGGGGGCCGGTCGCCAACGCCTACGCGCTTCCTGGAGGCTTCGTGTTCATTACGGCGCCGCTGCTCGACCTGTGTGAGAGACGGCGGGACGAGATCGCTTTTTTCCTGGCGCACGAGATCGGGCATGTCATCCGCGGGCATGCGCGGGACCAGTTGACGGCGGGGGCCCTCATCAACGCGGTCGCCCGGCGTCTCTCCGGGGTCGGCCTCCTCCTGCGCGAGGCGCTCGCGAAGGGGTATTCCCGCTCGCTGGAACTCGAGGCCGACCGGGAGGCGGTGCGGCTGGTGCGGGGGGCCGGGTTCGACCCCGGCGCCGCCCGGAGCGCCCTCGGGCGCCTCGCCGGGGTGGCTCCGGACAACTCGGGGCTCGCGGAATATTTCTCCACCCACCCGGCCCTGGACGAACGGATCCGCGCGCTCGAGGTCTGAACCCCGTTTTCCGCCGGCCGCCCGGGTTCTCCCCCCCCGCGCCTGGTCACGCTGGAGCCCGGATCAGACGATGATCGTGTCGAGGACGGCCGATCGTCCCTCCTTCAGCGCGGCGAGCGCGCGAGCGAGCGCCCCCTCCAGTTGCTCCGGCCGGGTCACGGTCTCCCCGAAGGCGCCCAGGGCGCGGGCGACGGCGGCGAAATCGGGGGAGGGGGAGAGAGAAGCGCCGTTGTAGCCCGCGCGCCCGGCGTAGCCGTGGTCCCCCCCATAGGCCTCGAGGTTTTCGGCCACGGCCTGGTATTTCCCGTTGTTGTTGACGATATACAGCACGGGGGCGTCGTATTGGCGCGAGGTCCAGAGCACCGCCTCGGGGTTGGCGAACAGGGTGCAGCCGTCGCCCCCGCTCGCGATGACGGTCTTCCCCGGCGCCGCCATCTTGACCCCCACGGCGCGGGGCCAGGAACTTCCGAGGTTGGCCGCGTACTGCGCGAAGAGGTGCCCCGGGGGGGTGCGGTCCCCCTGGCCGATAGCGGCGATGTCCCACAGGAGCACCGTGTTCTCGTCCGACACCCGGTTGACGCACTCCCGGACCCAGAGGGGGGAGAGGGGGAACGCCCGGCCCGCCCGGCGGATGTCGCGCGCGCGCCGGGCCATGGCTGCGCGGTGCGCCCGCTCGAGCGCCTTTTTCCGTTCCCGGAGGAGGCGTTCGCGCGCGGGGGTGAGATGCCGCTCCATCATCCCGGCCAGCAGCGGCAGGGCCCCGGCCGAGTCGCACGTGATCGGAACGTGCACGGGAAAGCCCCAGAGCGGCTGCTTGAGCCGCACAGGGTCGAGGTCCATCGAAATGATGCGGGCCGTGCCGCGGGGGGGCGCCCCGACCCAGGGGACGTCGTGGTCGATGACGAGGACGCAGTCGCGCCCGGGCAGGTCGGCCGTCGAGCGGGCCCAGTGAACGGCCGGAAAGTTCATGTAGACGTCGGTGGAGCAGACGGGCAGGGCGAAACGCTCCGCCAGGGCGACCAGCGCGGCGACGGCTTCGGGGTGGCGCCCCATTCCCTTGACGAGAACGACGGGGTTGTGCGCCGCGCACAGGAGCCGGGCCGCCTCCTCGAGGGCCGCCGGGTCGGCGGCGGGAGCGGTCGCGGGGGGGAAGTCTTCGGGCCGGTATTGAATCCCGCGCTCCATCCTCGCCGCCATCACCTCGCGCGGCAGGGTGACGTAGACGGGGCCGCACGGTTCGGTCGCGGCGATCCGGAAGGCGCTCCGGACGAGGAGCGACGCGTTCTCGGGCGTCTTCAGTTCGTAGTCCCACTTGGTGTACTGGCGCACGATGCCGGCCTGGTCGTACACCTCCTGCTGCCAGTGGACCGGGACCGATCGCGCGCCGGGGAGTTCGTTCGCCGTGGTCCAGGGGGTGCGCCCCGCCATGACGACGATGCCGGCACCGGCGTGCCAGGCTTCGGGCCAGGCGGCGCCGGCGTTGATGGTGCCGCTGTCGACGTGCAGCAGCACCGCCTGCGGGCGGCGCGTCACTTGGAAATACCCCATGGCCATGTAGAGCGCGGCCGATTCGTGCGGGACGGTGACCAGGTCCGGGGTCTCGAGCCCCAGGGCCTTGAATTTGGCCACCGATTCCATGAAATGGAAGTTATCGGTGCCGCCGCAGAAAAAGATCTTCCGGACGCCGCCCGCGGCGATGGCATGCAGGATCAGCTCGTGCCCCTCGGCGCAGCGCACGGCGGAGGCGAAGGAGGGAAGGGGCTTCCCGGTCTTTTCGGCCATGGTGTCCCGGACCCCTCCGGCGCGCGCGCCGGAGGGGGGTCGGGGGAAGGGGTCAGACCCCTTCCCAGAATTTGCGCGTTTCCCTGAACGGATCCTTCTTCGCCCCGCTGACAACGTCGAAGAGCATGGTCTCGAAGTTTTCGAGCGTAAAGGCGGGCCAGGGGAGCGCGCGGGTGCCGGGGGCGCCGGTGCGGGCGAAGGCGACCCAGGCGCCCATCATCGCCCGGGCCACGGCCAGGGATTCGGGCACCCCCCCCGTGTAGGGGGCCCAGACGGGGTGATCGGCGAGATTGAAGACGAGCGGCAGGTCGAGCGAATGCGGGGTGCGCAGCAGACCGTCGTAGACCGGGGTGCTCCAGGTCAGTTCGTACAGGTAGGCGGGGGTGAGCCCCTGGGCCGTTTTCAGTTCGGCGATCTCGATCGCCGCGCGCCGCCCGCGGTCACTCGTCATTTCGAAATAGAGGTCGGAGGGGGAGGCGCCGGGCATCAGTTTGCGGTAGAGGGCGACGGCGGCCGCGCCGTTCTGGTCTCCCAGGGTCGACTTCATCCGTGCCTCGAGCCCGGCCTCGTCCAGTTTATAGGCGGCCTCGTCGGCCAGCTGGAACGCCGTCCCCTCCGTCCGCACCGTTCCGATGACGAGCGGGACCGGGCCGGCCAGCGGGTTGGCCGTCGGGTGGAAGGGGTGGCGGGGGATGACGGAGCCGTCGCGCACGGGGGCGTAGCGCCCCCCGCTGCCGGGGCGCTTGGATGCCGCGAAATGGGCCGCCATCAGCCGCTCGAGCGGCACCTTCTGCAGCTCCCGTCCCTGGTCCGGCCGCAGCCCCAGCTCGGCGAAAAGACCGCGCGGGGCCTCGGCCGCCTCGTCGGGGTCCTGGAAGCGGCGCGTGGAGCCGCTCTGCATGGCCGCGCGCTGAAACAGCCCTTCGGCCGAAGGCATCGACAGGAGCGCGGCCACCTTGCCCCCCCCTCCCGACTGGCCGAAGACCAGGACCTTGCCGGGGTCCCCCCCGAAGCGGCGGATATTCTTTTTTACCCACTCGAGCGCCAGGACGATGTCGAGCATGCCCGCGTTTCCGGAGGAGGCGAAATCGGGCCCCGACCCGGCCAGGTGCGCGAAACCGAGGACGTTCAGCCGGTGCGTGACGCTGACGACGACGACATCGCCGGCGCGGGCGAGCGCGGCGCCGTGGTACATCCTCGCCGAGCCCGATCCCTGGGCGTAGCCGCCTCCGTGGCACCAGAACATGACGGGGCGGCGGGCGTTATCGAGCCCGGGGGTGTAGATGGTGAGGTTCAGGCAGTCCTCGGTTTCGACGCTCCCCTCCTCGCTTCCGATCGACATCATCCCGACGAGGGCGGGGATCTTCGGGCGCGGGGCGGGCGCGGGATCGGTCTGGGGCGCGATGGGGCGCTTTTCGGGGTTCTCGCGCACCCCGGCCCAGGGCCTGGCCGGGCGGGGGGGCATGAAGCGCCCGGCGCCGGAGGTGTCCGCGCCGTAGGGGACGCACAGGAAGGTGTAGGCCCCTTCGGCGAAGGAGCCGCGCACCTTCCCGGCCGTGGTCTCCACGACCGGGGCGCCGGCCGCAAAGAGATCCCGGATGAATGCGGGCGCGATCGCCGAGGGCGCGATCGCCGAGGGCGCGAGCGCCGCTGCCGCCGTTATGGCGCCGATCACCTCCCGCCGCGAGAGTGTCACCCCCCCGGTCCTGTTTTCCCTGTCGTTCATGGCACTCCCTCCCCTTTCGGTTCGATCCGCTGGCCGCTCCCCTCCCTCCCATGTCGGGGGACGGCGTCCATCATAGTACAGGAGGGGGATGCATTTCACGCATGTTGCGACTTGCGGCTTTCGCCCCCACGGCGTTAACCTGTACCTGTTTTGCATCCGCTCTGACAAGTTCCATCCGACAACGACCGGGAGCCAGGATCATGGAAGACTTCGAAAAACTCGGCCAGTTCTACCTGGGCAAAAAATACAGCCTCGAAGCCGGGGCCTCGGAAGAGGAGCTGCTGCTGTACGACGCGCGCGACCTGGTGACCCACGGGGTCTGCGTCGGCATGACGGGCAGCGGGAAGACGGGCCTCGGCGTGGCGCTGCTCGAGGAGGCGGCCATCGACAGCATCCCCTCCATCGTGATCGATCCGAAAGGGGACATGGCCAACCTCCTGCTCACCTTCCCCGGCCTCGGCGCGGAGGACTTTCTCCCCTGGGTCCACGCCGACGACGCGGCACGCGCGAACCAGGCGCCGGAAGCGTACGCGGAGTCCCAGGCCGGGCTCTGGAAAAAGGGTCTGGCCGCGTGGGGGCAGGACGGGGAGCGGATCCGCAAGCTTCGGGCTTCGGCGCACTTTGCGGTCTACACCCCCGGGAGCCGGGCGGGGACGCCGGTGGCGCTGCTGGCCGGCTTCAGCCGCCCCGGGCCGGAGGTGCTCGAGGACCGGGAGGCGCTCGCCGACATGATGGTCTCGGCCGCCACGGGGCTGCTCGGGCTGGTCGGCGTGACCGGGGACCCGGTCAGCAGCAGGGAGAACATCCTGGTCTCCAACATCCTCGGGCACCACTGGTCCGAGGGGCGGGACGTTTCGATCGAAACGCTCTTGCGCTCCATCCAGACCCCCCCCTTCGAGCGCCTGGGGGCGTTCGACATCGAATCGTTCTTCCCCGCCAGGGAGCGCTTCGAACTGGCGCTGCGGCTCAACAGCCTGCTGGCCTCCCCCGGGTTCGGGGTGTGGCTCGAGGGGGAGCCGATGGACGTGGGGCGGTTTCTCCACACGCCGGAAGGGAAGCCGAAGGTCTCCATCTTCAGCATCGCCCACCTGGGGGAGAAGGAACGGATGTTCTTCGTGACGCTGCTGCTCAACCAGGTGGTGGCCTGGATGAGGTCGCAGCCGGGGACCACCAGCCTGCGGGCGCTGGTCTACATGGACGAGGTGGCGGGATATCTCCCCCCCGTGGCCAACCCCCCCTCCAAGAAGCCGCTCCTGATCCTCTTCAAGCAGGCGCGCGCCTTCGGGGTGGGGGTGCTGCTGGCGACCCAGAATCCGGTGGACCTCGATTACAAAGCGTTGTCGAACGCCGGGACCTGGTTCATCGGCCGGCTGCAGACGCCGCAGGACATCGATAGGCTCGTCGAGGGGCTGGGCGCGGGGTCGGCCGCGGAGAAGTCGGAGCTGCGGCAGGCCATAGCCGCGCTCGGCAAGCGTGTCTTCCTGATGAAGAACATCCACGAGGAGGCGCCCGCGGTTTTCGAGACCCGCTGGTGCCTGTCCTACCTGAGGGGGCCGCTCACGCTCGGACAGATCAAGCTCCTCGCGCCGACGGCTGCTCCTCACCCGGCGGTACCGGGCGCGGCGGCGGCGCAGACGTCCGCGCCTTCCGCCGAAGAGCCGGCGGCCGCGCGCCCCGCCGTCCCCCCCGAAGTTCCGGAGTTCTTCCTCCCCTTCCATCCCACCCCGGGCGCGGCCCCGGAAGGGGGGGAGGCGTTCTATCTCCCAAAGGTATGCGCCTTCGGCGAGGTGCACTACGGCGCGGGACCGGCCGTGCAGGCGGTCTGCGCCGCCTCCGCGACGGGCGACCTCATCACGGTCGACTGGGCCGCGGCGGAGCCGCTGACGCTCGCCGAGAGCGACCTCGAGAAAGAGCCTTCGAAAGGGGCCGGGTTCGGCCCCCCCTCGCCCGAAGCCCTCAAGCCGGCGAACTACAAGGCCTGGGCCAGGGACTACGCCGATCACCTCTACCGGAACTCGAGCCTGGAGCTGTACCGCAGCGCGGAATTCAAGCTGACGTCCGATCCGGGGGAAAGCGAGGGGGACTTCCGGATCCGGCTCGGGCAGCTGGCGCGGGAACGGCGGGATGAGAAGGCGGACTCCCTGAGGGGCCGATACGGCCCCAAAATCGCGGCGCTCGAGGAGCGGGTGCGCAAGGCGGAGCAGAAGGTGGAAAAGGAGAAGGGGGACGTGCGCCAGGCGGGGGTGCAGACGGCCCTCAACCTGGGGGCCACGCTGCTGGGAGCCTTCCTGGGGCGCAAGAAATGGTCCTCCGGCACGATCGGGCGGGCCTCGACCACCATGCGCTCGGGGATGCGCACGGCGAAGGAGAAGGCCGATATCGCCGCGGCCGAGGAGAACCTGGAGGCGCTGCGGCGGCGGAAGGACTCTCTCGAGGAGGCCTTTGCCGCGGAGCTGGAGGCGCTGGAGGATTCGGCGGACCCGATGCGGCAGGAGGTGCTGCCCGCTCCGCTCAGGCCGCGCAAGGCCGACATCCGGGTCCGGCTGGTGGCCCTGGTCTGGTTCCCCGGCTGGAGGGGGGCCGACGGGCGGTTTGTACCCGCCGGCGGGCGGGAGCGGCCCTGAAAGGGGAAAACGGCGCCAACATTATTTGCATGTTGCGGCCCGAATGGTTACCTTTGTAGGCGGTTTTCCGGGGTTCCGGGGCGTGGTCGACCCGACCTGGCCTCCCCCGGGGATTCCCGTTTTGTAACGTCAGCAGAAGCGGCCGAATGCGGCAGGGGAGAAGCGGGATGACGTCGACCGATCCTAGAGACGACCTTACAGCCATCGCCACCGCCGCCGATCTGCGCGACGCGTGGCCCCTGCTTTCGGCCGAGGAGCGGCATCCGGCGTTCGACCAGCTGCCGCGCACCGAACGGGAGGACTTCTTCATCAGCCTCTCGGCGCGCGAGCAGGCCCGGATGCTGCTGGAATTTCCCCCCCACCGCCGCCGGGTGTGGATGCGGCTCCTCGCCCCGGACGACGCGGTCGACCTCATCCAGGAAGCCCCGCCGGAGGATCGGGAAGGGCTGCTGGAACTGCTGGACGATTTCACCCGCAAGGAGATCCGCGCCCTGCTGGCCTACGCTGAAGACGAAGCGGGCGGACTGATGAACCCCCGGTACGCCCGCGTGCGCGCGGACATGACGGCCGACGAGGCGATCAGCTACCTGCGGCGCCAGACGCGCGAGCACGCCGAGACGGTGCAGTACGTCTACGTGACCGCCCCGGACCGGCGCCTGATGGGGGTCCTCTCCTTTCGCGACCTGTTCGCGGCGCTGCCGGGGACCCCGGTGCGGGACATCATGAACACCGACCTGGTGACCGTGGGGGAGACCGACGACCAGGAGTCGGTCAGCCGGCTTTTCGCCGAATACAACCTGGCGGCCATCCCGGTGGTGGACGGCGAAGGGCGCATGAAGGGGATCGTCACCCTCGACGACATCGTCGATGTCGTGCAGGAAGAGGCGACGGAGGACATCCAGAAATACGGCGGCATGGAGGCCCTGGACGCCCCCTACCTGGATACCGGTTTCTTCAGCATGATCAAGAAGCGGGCCGGGTGGCTGGCCGCCCTCTTCGTCGGGGAGACCTTCACGGCCTCGGCCATGGGGCGTTTCGAGGAGGAGATCGCCCGGGCCGTCGTGCTGGCGCTCTTCATCCCCCTGATCATCTCGAGCGGCGGCAACTCCGGCTCGCAGGCCTCCACCCTGGTCGTGCGCGCCATGGCGCTCGGCGAGATCCGGCTGCGCGACTGGTTCCGGGTGGTGCGGCGGGAGATCGCGTCGGGGCTGACGCTGGGCATGATCCTGGCCGTGGTCGGGTTCGTCCTGATCGTGATCTGGCAGAACCTCTTTCAGACCTATGGCGAGCATTACCTGCTGGTGGCGCTGGTGGTGGCCGTCAGCCTGGTGGGGGTGGTGATGTTCGGGACCGTGATCGGCTCCCTCCTCCCCTTCGTGATGCGGCGGATGGGGTTCGATCCCGCCAGCGCCTCGGCCCCCCTGGTGGCGACGCTGGTGGATGTGACGGGGCTGGTGATCTACTTCACCGCCGCCGCCGTCATCCTGGGGGGGACGCTGCTGTAGGCGCCCGCCTCACCCGCGCCAGTCGGGCGGCAGCGTGCGGACATGGATGTCCCTCTGGGGGAAGGGGAACTCGAGGCCGTGCGCCGCGAACTTTTCGTGGATGCCGAAATTCAGGTCGCTCGTCAGTTTCCCTTTCCTGTGCAGGAGCGAGGAGCTCCACGCGCGCAGTTCGAACTGGAGCCCGTTGTCGCCGAACTCGAGGAAACGGACCCCCGGCTCCGGCTCCTCGAGGACGTCGCGGTTCTCCCGGGCCACCTCGAGCAGCAGCCGTTCCACCAGGCGCGGGTCGCTGCCGTACGCGACGCTCACCCCTATCTTGAACCGTACCTTCCGGTCGGTATAGCTCCAGTTGACGACGTCCTGGGAGATGAAGCTGGAGTTGGGCACGATCACCGAGATGTTGTCGTTGGTCACAACGGTCGTGGCGCGCGCGCCGATCGAGATCACCTCCCCCTCCACCTCGCCCACCTCGATCCGGTCCCCCGCCTTGATCGGCCGCTCGAACAGGATGATCAGGCCGCTGATGAAGTTGTTGGCGATGTTCTGCAGCCCGAAGCCGACGCCGATCCCCACGGCGCCGGCCAGGATGCTGAGCGCCGTGAGGTCGATCCCCGCCGTCTGCAGGATGACGAAAAAGCCGATCACGATGACGAGGTAGCGGGCGATCGCCCCGACCGATTTGCGCACCCCGGGATCGAGGTTGCTGCGGACCAGGATCCGGTTGGCGAGCCAGAAGCGGATCTTTTTCGCGAGGAAGAGGAGGAGCAGGAAGAGAAGGATCAGGTAGAGGATCGACCAGAGTGTCAGCTGGGTGGAGCCGGTCTTGAACAGGGGGAAATCCAGGATGTCCCGGGCCGAGGCGATGACGCGCTGAAGGCTTTCCATGAGAAGGTCTCCGTCAGAAGGGCCAGAACCTGGGAATGAGCAGCGTGGCCAGGATCCAGAACAGGACGTTGAGCGGGGCTCCCACCCGCATGAAGTCGGTGAACTTGTACTGCCCGGCGGCGTAGATCATGGTGTTGGTCTGGTAGCCCACGGGGGTCATGAAGCTGGCCGAGGCGGCGAAGGCGATGGCGAAGAGGAAGGGGCGCGCGTCGACCCCGAGCGCGCCCGCCCCGGCAATGGCCACCGGCACCAGGAGCGCGGCCGTGGCGTTGTTCGACATCATTTCGGTCAGGAGCGAAGTCAGCAGGTACAGGGCGGACAGCATCGCCACGGGGCCCAGCCTCCCCACCGTGTCGACCAGGAGGTTCCCGATGAGGGCGGCCATCCCCGATTTTTCCAGAGCCATCCCCAGCGTCAGCACCCCGGCCAGCAGGAAGATGATCTTCCAGTCGATGGAGTCGTAGGCTTCCTCGAGGCTCAGACACCGCGTCAGGACCATCAGGGCGGCGCCGATGACGGCGGCCACGACGATGGGGAGGAGCCCCACGGAGGCGCTCGCGATCACGCCGGCGATGATGAGGAGGGCGGTCGCGATCTTGCTCCTGCGGTAGCGCGGGACAGGGGCCTCGGACACCATCACGAAGGCCCGGTTGCGCCGCAGCCTTTCGTACCCCTCGTGGTCCACCTCCACCAGGAGGGCGTCCCCCGCCCGCAGCGGGACCGAGTTCATGTTCTCGCGCAGCACCTTCCCCCCGCCGCGGCGCAGGGCCAGGACGATGGCGCCGAAGGAGATCCGGAACTGGATCTTCTTGAGCGAACGGCCGACCAGGATGGAGTTCGGGGCCACCACCGCCTCGGCCAGCATGAGGTCCTCGCTCCGGAGGTCCCGCTCGCGCAGCTGCATCTGCGACTTGATCGATACCCCCTCCCGCTCCTCCAGCTTCTTGATCTTGCCGATGTTGCAGCGGACCAGCAGTTCGTCCCCCCCAAGGATGACGGTGTCGGCGTGCGGCAGCCCGAGGGAGACGCCGTTGCGCCGCATCCCGACGATGGTGATGTCCAGGTCCTTCACGATCGGGGCCTCGCGGAGGGGCTTCCCCACGCTCTTGGCGTCGGTATGGAGCACGATCTCGGTCAGGTAGTCCTTCATCGCGAAGTCGGCCGTGAGGTCCTCCCCCCCCCGGCGGTTGGGGATCAGCCGGATTCCGAAAGTGAACATGTAGAGGCTCCCGGCGGCGAAGAAGACCAGGCCGAGGGGGGCGAACTCCAGCATGCCCAGGGGGCGCTGCCCGTGAGCGGCGGCCAGGGAGCCGACCAGGATGTTGGTCGAGGTGCCGATCAGGGTGCAGGTGCCGCCGAACATGGAGGCGAAGGACAGGGGCATCAGGAGCTTGGAGGGGCTGGTACCCCCTTCCCGGGCCATGGTCATCACGATCGGGATGAATACGGCCACGGCCGGGGTGTTGTTGACGAAGGCCGAAATCAGCCCGATGGGGATCATGATGATGGCCAGGCTGAGCCAGAAACTCTTCTTGCTCAGGACGGCCAGCCGGTCGCCGAGCGAGTTCACCGCCCCGGTGCGCAGCAATCCGGCGCTGAGAACGAACATCGCCCCCACGGTCACCGTCGCGGGGTTGCTGAAGCCCGCGATCCCCTCCTCGGGGGTGATGACGCCCGAGAGGAGGAGGAGGCTCATGAGGAGGATGGCGGACAGGTCGACTGGGAGCTTCTCGGTGGCGAACAGGTAGACGGCCAGTACAACGGCGGCCGTGGCGATCATCATTTCCGGCGTCATAGGTTCCGTTCCCCGGCATCGGTGACGCGGTTCCGGGTCCGGCCCAGCCATGGCGGCGGGGGCGCGCTCCCGGACTCGAGGTGTCTTTCGGCGGCCGCCGCGATGCGCTCCATCCACGCGATGGTCTCCACCGGGTAGTCCCCCATGGCCGTCTCCTCCGACAGCATGACGGCGCTGGTGCCGTCGAGCACCGCGTTGGCGACATCGGCGACGTCGCTGCGGGCCGGCCGGGGGCTGTGCATCATCGACTCCATCATCTGGGTGGCGGTGATGCCCGTCCGTCCGGCCCGGCGGCACCGGCGGAGCAGGTCCTTCTGGATGAAGGGGATCTCCTCGAGCGGCAGCTGCAGCCCGAGGTCCCCCCGGGCCACCATGATCCCGTCGGAAGCCTCGAGCAGGGCGGGGAAGGCCGAGAGGGCTTCCTGCCGTTCGATCTTCGCGATCACCCGGAGCTTTTTTCCCAGGCCGGCGCCGAATGCGCGCAGGCGGGCGATTTCCGCGGGGTGCGCCGCAAAGGAGACCCCGAAGGAGTCGAGCCCCTGCGACAGTCCGAACCGGGCCCATTCCAGGTCGGCTTCGGTGACCGCATCGACCCACATCGGCGCTCCCGGGATGCTGAACCCCTTCCGGGAAAAGAGTTCCCCCCCCGCCACGACCTCGCACACCGCTTCCCCCTCGCGCGGAACGTCGAGGACCACGAGCTGCATGAAGCCGTCCGCGAGGAACACCCGGCTCCCCTTGCCGAGGCTGTCGGTGAGGCGCGGATAGTGGACCGGAAGGATCCGGGCCGTCCCGGGGATGTCGCGCACGGTCAGGCGCACCCGGCTCCCCTTTTTGAGGAGGGTGGGGTTTTTCTCCAGGTCCCCGATCCTGATTTTGGGGCCGGGGAGATCGGCGATAATCCTTTCCGGTTTGCCCGCCTCCCCGAAGGCCCGGCGGAGGCTGCGGATCAGCCGGCGGTGCTCGGCGGCGGTTCCATGCGAGAAGTTCAGGCGCGCCACATCCATCCCGGCCTCGAGCATGCGCCTCTGCACGGCCATCGTGCGGCTCCGGGGGCCGATGGTGGCGATAATCAGGGTGCGCCGAACCGTGGTCATGTTCCCTCCAGATCCCTCCGCCTCAGAATAAACCACAGAATCGGAACAACAGAAACGGAAAAGAGCGTCGGGCTATTCGGCCGCGGACGGCAGCACGGCTGCCGCGGTCTCCTCGGGCGGGAGGTCGGGAAGGAAGGTGTCCCTCCGGCGGAACCATTCGAAGACGGCCAGGGCCGCCGCGGCCGCACCGGCCCCGGCCGCGACCGAAAAGCCGTGGGGGAGGCGGAGCCCCTCGGGCGCCATCAGGATATAGGAGGTGATCACCGCCGTCATGAACAGCGCCGGGACCAGGGTGACGACCCAGGCCTTCTTCGCCCCCGCGAGATAGACCGTGATGGTCCAGAGCACCACCGTGGCCAGCGTCTGGTTCGCCCAGGCGAAGTAGCGCCATATGACCGCGAAGTCGATCTGGGTGAGGGCGTACCCGGCGGCGAAGAGCGGGAGGCTGACGAGGAGCCGGTTGCGGATGCTCCCCTGTTTGAAACGGAGGAAGTCGGCCACGATCAGCCGGGCCCCGCGGAACGCCGTGTCCCCTGAGGTGATCGGGGCGGCGACCACCCCGAGCAGCGCGAGGAGCGCGCCGAAGTTTCCCAGGAGGGTGTGGGAGACCTGGTTGACCACCACGGCCGCGTTCCCCTGGTTGGCCACCATCGCCTGGTTCAGTTCCCGGACCCCGCCGAAGAAACTCATGCCGATGGCGGCCCAGATCATGGCGACCACCGCCTCGGTGATCATGGCGCCGTAGAACACCCTCCGCCCGTAGCGTTCGCTGGTGATGCAGCGCGCCATCAGGGGCGACTGGGTGGCGTGGAAGCCGGAAACGGCGCCGCAGGCGATGGTGATGAACATCATCGGGAACAGGGGGAAACTCCCGGGGTTGTTGTGAAAATTCCTGAAGTTTCCGAGGCTCAGCTCCGGGATCGGCATCCCCTTGACGAAGAGGGCGATGATGAGGGCGAAGGCCATGAAGAAGAGGGCGAAGCCGAACAGGGGGTAGAGGCGGCCGATGATCTTGTCGATCGGGAGCATGGTCGCCAGGATGTAGTAGAGGAAAACGATCCACACCCAGAAGGTCATGGTGCCCAATCCCGGCGTCATGCCGGCCAGGATCTGGGCGGGGCCCGTGATGAAGACGGCGCCCACGATCACCATCAGGACGACGGTGAAACCCCGCATGCACTGCCTGGCCACCGGCCCGAGATAGATGCCGACGATTTCGGTGATACTCAACCCCCGGTGCTTGATCGAGAGCATCCCGGCGAAATAGTCGTGCACGGCGCCCGCGAAAATGGAGCCGAGGATGATCCAGAGGAAGGCGACGGGGCCCCACAGGGCCCCGGAGACGGCGCCGAAAATCGGGCCGAGGCCGGCGATATTCAGAAACTGGATGAGGAACACCCGCCACCATGGGAGCGGAAGGTAGTCGACCCCGTCGGCCATCGTGGCGGCCGGGGTGGGGCGCGCGCTGTCGGCCCCGGCCAGCCGTTCGATGAAGCGCGAGTAGAGAACGTAGCCCAGGAGGAGCAGGACGATGCCGGTGACGAGCGTTATCATGGCGGAGAGCCCTCGTTTTTTGAATCAGGCCGTGAACCCGGTATTTTCCCCGACCCCGCGTCCAAATGCAACCCTCGGCATTGCGGTTGACAACCCGCCCCGCCTCCTCTATTTATTGGAGCGCCACCCGAAAGAAAGGTGAAAGGATCCGCCATGCCCCACTTTCCCCACTTTCCCCACTTCCCGATGAAGCCCAGGAACGCCCCCCCCCGAATCATCGGTGTCGGATCGGCCCTGATGGACATCCTCCTCTTCGAGAGCGACCGTTTCCTGGCCGATCACGGCGTCACCAAGGGGGGGATGCAGCTCGTCGGCCCGGGCCGGGCGGACCAGCTCCTGGCGGCGTCCCCGAACCTGCCCAGGATGGTGCCCGGCGGCTCCGCCTGCAACACCACCATCGGCCTGGGGCGCCTCGGCGCCCGGGCGGAGTTCGTGGGGACGAGGGGGGACGACGAGGTCGGGCGGATCCTGGAGGCGGCGCTGCTCGCCAATAACGTGACGCCGCGCCTGGAGACGGTGGCGACCCCCACGGGGCGGGTGCTCTCGATCGTGACCCCCGACGCCGAACGCTCCATGCTGACCTGCCTGGGCGCGTCTTCCGAGATGTCCCCGCGGGTGTTCACCCCCGGGCTGTTCGCCGGGGCCGACCTTGTGCACGTGGAGGGGTACCTCCTGTTCAACGAGGCTCTCATCCGCTCCGCACTGGAAGCGGCGCGGGAGGCCGGGGTTCCGGTCTCGCTGGATCTGGCCAGCTTCACCGTGGTGGACGCCAATCCCTCCCTGGTTCGCGCCCTGGTGCGGGAGTACGTCGACGTGCTCCTGGCCAACGAGGACGAGGCCCGCAGCTACACGGGCGGGCGGGAGGAACTGGAGGCGCTCGGGGCCCTGGCCGCGGACGCCGAATGCGCCGCCCTCAAAGTGGGGGGGAGGGGGAGCTACGTCAGCCTGGGCGGGGAAACGACCGTGATCCTTCCCTGCGGGGAGTGCGGGGTGGTCGACACCACCGGCGCGGGGGACCTCTGGGCTGCGGGGTTCCTCTTCGGGCTCACCTCCGGCCTCCCGGTCGGGGAGTGCGGGCGGATCGCGTCGATGTGCGGGTACGAGGTGTGCCGGGTCGAGGGCGCCCACATTCACGATGACGGGTGGGGGCGGATCCTGTCGGTCATCGGCCGGTAGCTATTCCAGTTCGACGAGCACCTGCCCCTTGGAGACCTTGTCGCCCGCCTTGACCCGGACGGCCTTGACCGCCCCGGCGATCGGCGCGCAGATCCGGTTGAGCATCTTCATCGCTTCGAGCGTCAGGAGCTCCTCCCCCTGGCGGACGGGTTGCCCCTTGCGGGCGGAGATTTCGGCCACGACCCCGGGGATGACGGCCTTGATGACGCGCGGGTCCTGCCTCTCGAACAGGCGCCGCTTTTCGAATTTCCGGGTCAGCCGGGTTTCATAGACCCCGTTTTCCAGCGCGAGCTGGCCGAGCTTGTCCTGTCCCATCACACCCACACTCCTTCCTAGAACGGCGGGATCCCGTGCTTGCGCTCGGGCCGGGTCTCCTGCTTGTCGCGCGTGAGCCTGAGCGCGTGGACGATGTAGCCGCGGGTCTCCTCCGGCGCGATCACCGCGTCGACGTAGCCGCTGGAGGCCGCCACGTAGGGGTTGGCGAACTTGTCGGTGTACTCCTTGACCTTCTGCCGGCGCGTCTCCTCCGGGTTCTTGGACCCCTGGATCTCGCTGCGGAAGATGATGTTGGCCGCGCCCTCGGGGCCCATGACGGCGATTTCGGCCGTGGGCCAGGCGAAGACGAAGTCCGCGCGCAGGTGGTGGCTGCACATGGCGATGTAGCCTCCGCCGTAGGCTTTGCGCAGGATCACGGTGATCTTGGGGACCGTGGCCTCGCTGTAGGCGTACAGCACCTTGGCGCCGTGGCGGATCACGCCGCCATGCTCCTGGTCGGACCCCGGGAGGTAGCCCGGGATGTCGACCAGGGTCAGGAGCGGGATGTTGAAGGCGTCGCAGAAGCGGATGAAGCGGGCGATCTTGTCGGAGGCGTCGATGTCGAGCACCCCGGCCAGCACCAGCGCCTGGTTGCCGATGATGCCGACGGTCTCCCCGCCGATGCGGCTGAAGCCGGTGATGGCGTTCGGGGCGAACTGCTTCTGCACCTCGAAAAATTCCGAATCGTCGACCAGGGCGCGCACGATGTCGCGGACGTCGAACGGGATCTTGGAATCGCCCGGGATCAGGGTCTCGATCTTGTAGGTCGGCCGGGGCTCCTTCTTTTCGACCTGCGCCGCTTTCCGGCGGTTGCTGTCGGGGAGGTAGCTGACGAGCTTGCGGATCTGTTCGAAGCATTCGTGCTCGCTGCGGGCGAAGAAGTGGGCGTTCCCCGCGGTCTCGACCTGCACCCGGGCGCCGCCGAGTTCCTCCATGGAGATCTCCTCCCCGAGCACCGTCTTGACGACCTCCGGCCCGGTGATGAACATCTTGGAGATCTTGTCGACGACGAAGACGAAGTCGGTCAGGGCGGGGGAGTAGACGGCGCCGCCGGCGCAGGGGCCGAGGATGACCGAGATCTGGGGCACGATGCCCGACGCCAGCGTGTTGCGGTAGAAGATCTCGCCGTAACCGGCCAGGGAATTGACCCCCTCCTGGATGCGGGCGCCGCCCGAATCGTTGATGCCGATGATGGGAACCCCCATCTTCATGGCGTGATCCATCACCTTGGTGATCTTGCGCGCGTGCATGAACCCGAGCGAGCCCCCGGCGACGGTGAAGTCCTGGGCATAGATGCAGACCGGGCGTCCCCCGATGGTGCCCGAACCGGTGATGACGCCGTCGGCCGCGAGTTCCTTTTCGTTCATGCCGAAATCCTGGCAGTTGTGTTCCACGAAAAGGTCGTACTCGTGGAAGGAGCCGTCATCGAGGAGGGCGGCGATGCGCTCGCGCGCCGTCATCTTCCCCCCGGCCTTCTGCTTGATGATCGCCTGGTCCCCCCCTCCCTTGGCCTTGCTCGATTTCTTTCCGAAGAAATCGATGAGTCTCTGCATGAAAGTCATCGTCGTCACCCATGAATGCGTTGGTCGATAAATCCGGCCCGAAGGAATGCCCTGGGAGCGGGCCGGAGGGCAAGACACCATTCTACCTGACGCGGCCCCCATTGACGCAGAACTATGTGGCCGTTAAAGTGTTAAACAATACCCGCAAAAATGGGGAAAATCCAGTGGGTCACCGATTTAAGGGAGGTTTCATGAGTCGTCGAAAATACCGTTCAGGGAGGGGGTTCCGGCCGGGGGCGATCGGTTTCGGGGTGATCTGCCTGGGGCTGGCGCTCCTGCCGGCCTTCCCGGATGAAGCCGGCGGGAAATCGGGGATCGCGGGGATGCTCTCGCAGCTCGAGAGCAGGGATTCCTACGAGAGGCACCGGGCGGTGGTCGGCCTGGGAAAATCGGGGGACCCGGCGGCGGTCGAGCCCCTCATCCGGCTGCTCGGCGATTCCGACTACTTCGTGCGCGCCTTTGCCGCGAGCGCCCTGGCGGACCTGGGAGACGCGGAAGCGGTCGACAGCCTGATCCGGGCGCTCGGGGACGAGAGCGACCGGGTGCGGCGCTCCGCCGCCGAGGCCCTGGGGCGGTTGCGGGATCCGAAGGCCCTGGACCCGCTCGCCGCCCTGCTCGGGGATTCCGACATCTTCGTGCGCCGCACCGCGGCCATGGCGCTGGGAGACCTGGGGCACCCGGATGCGGCCGGGCCCCTGACGGAGGCGCTCGGCGACCGGGACAGCTACGTGCGGAACGGCGCGGCGCTCGCGCTCCGGAACCTGGGAAGCGGGGCGGTCCCGGCGCTGGTCGAGGCGCTCCGGGACTGGAGGGCCGGCCCGGCGGCCGCGGAGGCGCTCGCGGACCTCGGCTGGGAGCCGGTTACGCCCGGGGAGAGGGTGCGCTACAATGTCGCGGTGAGGGACCGGGACGCCGTGCTTCAGAACCGGGAGGAAACCCTGGCCGTCCTCCGCGCCGATGCGCGGGACGGGAGCCGCCGGCAGCTCGAGTGGGCCGTCTGCGCCCTGGTCGGGATCGGGGATGAAGCCGCCATCGGCGAACTCGAGGGCATTCTCCAGGCCAGGGGCGATCCCGGGATCGCGCGGGTGCTCGTGGAGAGCGGGAACGCGCGCCTGGCCTCGGTCGCCCGCAGCTGGGCCGAAGCCGAGGGGGTCGAGATCCCGGTTTCCGGGGAGGGGGCCGCCGTCCGGTGGGGGGGCATGTAGATTACGGGGGTGGTGGGATGAGGGTGCATGACGTGGTGGTCGTCGGTTCGGGAATCAGCGGGCTGAGCTTCGCGCATCGCGCGGCCGGGGCGGGGAAGCGGGTCCTGGTGCTCGAGCGGCGGGAGCGGATCGGCGGCTGTATCCATTCCCGGCGGAGCGACGACGGCTACTGGTACGAGCTGGGCGCGCACACGGTCTACAATTCCTATTCACGGCTGCTCGATATCGCCGTCGCCGCCGGTCTGGCCGACCGGCTGGTGCGGCGCGGGCCGGCGCGCGCCCGTTTCGGGCTGCTGAAGAACGGCCGGGTGGACTGGCTCACCCCCCCCAGGGTGCTCCTCAAGCTCAACTGGCTGGAGGCCGCGCTCTGCGGACCGGTCGGGATCTTCCGGGGGAAGGAAGGGCGCACGGTCGAGGAGTATTACTCCGGCCTGGTCGGGCGGGGCAACTTTCGCCGGGTGCTCTCCCCGTTTTTCGCCGCCGTCCCTTCCCAGCGGGCCGACGCCTTTCCCGTGTCGGGCCCCGGGTCGCTGTTCAAGAAGCGCCCCCGGCGCGAGGAGTTCCCCCGGAGCTTCGGGCTCCCGGGCGGCCTCGGGGAGATCTGCGCCGCCATCGCCGCCCATGAAAAGATCGAAGTCAGGACGGGGGTGGGGGCCGAATCACTCCGTCCCGCGGGCGGCGGTTTCATCCTCCGCACCGACGGCGGGGAGGAGATCGAGACCCGGTTCCCGGTGCTGGCGGCGACGCACCGCGAGGCGGCCCGGCTGGTGCGGGACCTCGCTCCGGAACTTTCCGCCGCGATCGCGGCCGTCGGGCAGGTGGCCGTCGAGAGCTTCGGCGTGCGCGTCCGGCGCGAGCGGTGCTGGATGCCGGAGTGCGCCTTCGTGGTGCCCGTCGAGGACGTTTTCTACTCGGTCGTCACCCGCGATCCCTTCCCCGACCCCGACTGGCGCGCCTTCGCCTTCCACTTCCGGGAAGGCCTCGGGCGGGAGGAGAAGATCGCCCGCATCTCGGACCTGCTGCGGGTTTCCCCCGGGGACCTCGAGGAGCCGGCCGAAGAGCGGACCCTGCTCCCCGCCCCCCGGGTCGGTCATGCCGGGGTCGTGGCCGAGATCGACCGGCGGCTCGAAGGGCTGCGGCTGGGGCTTACGGGCAATTACTTCCAGGGCCTGGCGATCGAGGACTGCATCGCGCGCTCGGAGTCGGAATGGGAGCGGCTCCGGGCGTTGTCCTGATTTTCCCGCACGGAACCTTTCTAAAGTCCCAGCTCGACGGGGCCGCCCGTGACGGTGAAGCGCCCCATGACCACCCCCGTGGTCGCCGCGTCGGCCGTGCCGGAGAACCCCGGCTGCTTCCCCCCGGCGGAGAGATCGAAGACGCCCGGCTCGATCACCCGGCGGGTGTCGTCGGTGATGAGCGACAGGTCCTTCGGGTCGATCGTGAACGTCACCCGCCGCGACGCCCCGGCCCCGAGATGAATGCGGCGGAAGCCCGCCAGTTTCCGGATCGGTACCGGTGCGGACGCCTCCCGATCGGTGACGTAGAGCTGTACCACCTCGTCCCCCGCACGGGTGCCGGTGTTGGTCACCGTGACGGAGACTTCGACCGTGTCCCCGGCCTTGACGGTTCCGGGGACCTTCAGACCGGAGTAGGCGAAGGAGGTGTAGCTGAGGCCGTGGCCGAAGGGGTAGAGGGGGGTTCCGGTGAAGTACTTGTAGGTGCGCCCCTCCATCGAGTAATCCTCGAGCGGCAGCATCCCGTCGAGCGACCGGTAGAAGGTGACGGGAAGCCGCCCGGCCGGGCTATAGTCCCCGAAGAGCACGTCCGCGATGGCGGTGCCGGCCCCCTGGCCCGGGTACCACGCTTCCACGATGGCGGGGATGTGGGCGTCGGCCCAGTTGACGGCCAGGGCGCTGCCGCTCAGCAGCACCAGCACCGTGGGGGTCCCCGTCGCGGCGACCGCCCGCATCAGCTCCTGCTGCACCTTCGGCAGGTCGATCGTCAGGCGGTCCCCTCCCCGGAACCCTTCGACCTGGACCGGCATCTCCTCCCCCTCGAGCCTCGGGGAGAGCCCGAGGAAGAGTAGGGCGACGTCGGCCGAACGGGCCGCGGCGACGGCTTCGGCCTGGAGGTCCCGGCCCCGCATCGACCACTGGAGTTCGATGTTCATCCCGCCGAAGCGATCGGCCGCTTCGACCGTGATCGGGTAGGCCCGGCCCGCCTCGAGCCGGACATACTCGGGGGGAGCGCCCCGGGGCCCGCCGAGCGGCCGGCCGTCGACGAGGAGCCTTCCGAAGGCGCCGGCGGCCCGGAGGGTGTATTCCCCGCTCTCGGGCACCGTGATCCGTCCGCTGAAGCGGACGGCGAAGCGGTCGTCGGTCAGTTCCGGGTAAGGGACGTCGTTGCCCCACCCGGCCCGGATATTGGGAAGATGTTCGGTCCGGACCGGCTTTCCCGTGAAGGCCAGGTTGTCGAAGAACTCGGCGGTGACCCCCGCTTTTCCCGCACCCGTGGTCAGGGCGGAATCGGGCACCGGCTCGAAGGCCACCATCCCCTCGGCGATGTCGCACCCGCGCGCGTAAAGCACCTTCCCCGAACTCCCCAATTTGGCCCGGATCCCCTCGAGGGGAGTGACCGGGCGGGAGGGGGTGCCGTTGTAATTGCCGAGCAGGGTCTCGACGTCGTCGGCGTTCGGCCCGATGACGGCGACGGTACGGAGCCGCCTGGAGAGCGGCAGGACGTTCCGTTCGTTCTTCAGCAGCACGATCGAGCGGCGCGCGGTCTCCTCGGCCAGCCGGGAGTGCTCGGGCGAATCGTTGACGGAGTAGGGGATGCGGGCCCAGCGCACCATCTCCGGGGGATCGAACATCCCCAGCCGCATCCGGGCGGTGAAAAGGCGCTTGACCGAAACGTCCAGATCCCGCTCGGTGAGCAGCCCCTTTTCGATCGCCTCGCCGAGCCCGCGGTAGGCGTTGCCGCAATTGAGGTCGCACCCGCCGAGGATGCCGAGGGCCGCGGCCTCCGCCTCCGTCGCCACGATCCTGTGATTGGCGTATATGTCCCGGATGGCGCCGCAGTCGCTGACGACGTAGCCGTCGAATTTCCAGCGGCCGCGCAGCAGCTCCCCGAGGAGGAAGGTGTGGGCGCTGGCCGACTCGCCGCGGAAGCGGTTATAGGCGCCCATGAAGGAGTAGACCTTCCCCTCGGCGACGCTCGCGTGGAAGTGGGGCAGGTAGGTCTCGTACAGGTCCCGGTCGCTCGCCAGGGCGTCGAAGACGTGGCGCTCCGGTTCCGGGCCGCTGTGCACCGCGAAATGCTTCGAGGTGGCGATCACCTTGAAGTACCGGGGGTCGTCCCCCTGCAGCCCCCGGATGAAGGCGACCCCGAGCCGCCCGGTGAGGTAGGGGTCCTCGCCGTAGGTCTCCATGCCGCGCCCCCAGCGGGGGTCGCGGAAGATGTTGATGTTGGGCGACCAGAAGGTCAGCCCCTGGTAACGCCCGCGCTCGCCCCGGCGCACGGCCTCGTGGTGCTTGGCCCGGGCCTCGTCGCTCGTGGCGGTGGCCACCCGCAGCAGCTGCTCCTCGTCCCACATGGCGGCCAGGCCGATGGCCTGGGGGAAGACGGTGGCGACCCCCGCGCGCGCCACCCCGTGCAGCGCCTCGTTCCACCACTCGTAGGCGGGGACGCCAAGACGGTCGATGGCGGGGGCGTTGTTCATCGTCTGGGAGATCTTCTCCTCGAGCGTCATCCGTCCCACCAGGTCGTCCACCCGGACGTCGACGGGAAGGGAGGGGTCGAGGTACGGCGGGGCCGCGGGCGGATCGGCGAAGCCGACGGTTCCCGCCAGGATGACCATGACAAACAGCGCGCTCTGCAGCGTTCTTGTGACCTTCATCTCTTTCCGCTCCTTGAGGGCCCGGTGCCCCCGCCGGTCCTGCGTGCGGGGGCGCCGGGGATTCAGCTCGCTTTTTCCTGGAACAGGTGGACGTCCTGCTGCGGGAAGGGGATCGAAATGCCTTCCCGGTCGAACGTCAGTTTCACCTTTTCGTTGATGTCGAAATAGACGCTCCAGTAGTCCGCGGTCCGGACCCAGGGGCGGACCGCGAAATTGATGGAGCTGTCCCCCAGTTCCATGACGGCGACGGTCGGCGCCGGGTCGGCCAGGACCCGCCCGTCCTCCCGCAGGATTCCTTCCAGGACCGTCTTGGCCTTTTTGAGGTCGTCGTCGTAGCCGATGCCGAACACCATGTCGATCCTGCGGGTGTCCATGGCGGAGTAGTTGGTAATGTTGTCGGCCGTGATCCTCCCGTTGGGCAGGATCACCTTCTTGTTGTCGGGAGTGGTGAGGACGGTACTGAAGATGTGGATGACGTCCACCGTCCCCGCCGTGCCCCCCGCCTCCACGTAGTCCCCCACCTTGAAGGGCCGGAACAGGACGAGCATGACGCCCGAGGCGAGGTTGGCCAGCGATCCCTGCAGCGCCAGGCCGATGGCGAGCCCGGCGGCGCCGATGACGGCGATGAAGGAAGTGGTCTCGACCCCCAGCGCGCGGATGGCGGCGATGATGACGAAGGTCATGAGCGCGATCCGGGTGAGGCTCACGAGAAACTTGGACAGGGTGGCTTCGACCTTGTGGCGCTCCATCATTCTTCGAACGACACCCGTGACGACGCCGACCAGGATGCGCCCCAGCACCAGGATGGCGACGGCGGCGAGGATCTTGAGCGCCAGGGGCGTTCCGTAGGCGACGAGTTTATCCATGTAGGTTTCCATGTTTCCTCCCATGATGAGACTTTTCCGGTGGACACGGCCGGCTCATGGCGAGCCGTGGCCGAAAGGGTCCGATAGGGGCCAGCATAACGGAAAAACGCGGAATTTCAAACCTCCGCCGGCCGGGAACGGGGAGAGCGGGCGCGGCAGGCGGCCGCCGCGTCGGCCGCGGCCGCGACGACGGCGTCGATGTCGGCGGCGTCGATCCCGTAGTGGGTGACGGCCCGGACCGCCCCGGGGTGGTCGCCGACGAGGACGCCGCGGGCGGCCATGAAGGGCCCCCACCGCCCCAGGAGCGCTTCATCCAGGGTGAAGAAAACCATGTTGGTCCGCGCCCCCCCTTCCTCCACGGTGATGCCGGGGACGCGGCCGAACCCGGCGGCGAGGCGGTCGGCGTTGCGGTGGTCCTCCGGGAGCCGTTCGACCATCTCCTCGAGCGCCACGATTCCCGCCGCCGCCAGGACCCCCGCCTGGCGCATCCCCCCTCCCAGCATCTTGCGCCAGCGCCGGGCCTGCCGGATGAAGTCCCCCGACCCGCAGAGGACCGAGCCCACCGGGGCGGCCAGCCCCTTGGAGAGGCAGACCGATACGGAGTCGAAGGGACGGGCGATCTCCCGGGCGTGGACATTGAGCGCGGCGGCGGCGTTGAAGATGCGGGCCCCGTCCAGGTGGAGGCGCAATCCGCGCTCGCGGGCGAATTCCCCGACGGCGTCGAGGTAGGGGAGGGGGAGCACCTTCCCCGCCATGGTATTTTCGAGGCAGAGGAGGCGGGTCCGGGCGAAGTGCAGGTCGTCCGGCTTCACGGCGGCAGCCACCTTTTCCAGGTCGAGGGTCCCGTCCGGCTCGAAGTCGAGGGGCTGGGGCTGTATCCCCCCGAGCACCGCGGCGCCCCCCGCCTCGTAGCGGTAGGTGTGGGCCCACTGCCCGGCGATGTATTCGTCCCCCCGCCGGCAGTGGGTCAGCAGGGCGACGAGGTTGCTCTGGGTGCCGCTCGATACGAACAGGGCCCCTTCGGTGCCGAGCCTCGCGGCCGCCAGCGCCTCGAGGCGGTTGACAGTGGGGTCCTCGCCGTAGACGTCGTCCCCCACTTCGGCCGCGGCCATGGCTTTACGCATCGCGGGGGTGGGGAGGGTCACGGTATCGCTGCGCAGGTCGATGGTTTTCATAGTCCATCCTTATAGCGCAGATCGGGCCGACACCCCAAAGCAATTCTGGTCGGCGGCTGTGCTCATACAAAAAAAGCTTATATGAAGAGTAAATAGGGCCTGATGCCTGAGGTAACGCATCAGGTCGCGGTCCTTCACCCCCGTGACGGCGTTTGGCAAACGGAGGGTATGACGGTATCCTGTTGCTGGAGGAGGATCATGAACCTGGTTCCGTTGGGAAGGGCGGTGGGAAAGGCGCTGGCCTCTTCGTGGCTGAGGGAGGTGCTCCTCTGCCTGCCCCGCATCGCGCTCCTGGTCCCGAAGCTCATGGTGGACGAACGCGTCCCGCAGAGGACCAGGCTCGCCCTGGCGGCCCTGGCCGCCTACCTGGTCTCCCCCTGGGACATCATCGCCGATTTCATCCCCGGGATCGGCCAGCTCGACGACGCCGTGGTGATCCTTCTCTTCCTCGACGGGGTGCTCAACCAGGTCGACGATGCCGTACTCCTCGAACACTGGACCGGGGAGGAACGGACCCTGCGGCGGTTGCAGGCGCTGGCCGGCATCGTCTCGCACTGGACCCCGGAACGGGTCAAGGCCTTCCTCTTCCGGACCTAGCCCCTCCGCCCGGAGAGATAGAACGTCAGGCCGCCGACGCACAAAACCAGCCCCAGTCCGGCGAGGATCGCGATCCCCGCGAACGTACCGCACAGCTCCACGATCGTGGCCCGTTGCCCGACCCCCAGGGCGGCGGCGAGCGCCAGGGCGGCGGCGAGCGCCAGCCCCTCCGCCCAGGCCAGCGGCCGTGCCGCGCGCTCGGCCTCGGCGGCGCGGCGGAGCAACTGCCCCCTCCACCAGAGATGCCCGGCCGAAACCGGCGGGATCCGGCCCATGTCCATCGTCCGCGCCCCCGAGAGCGCCTCCACCGCCAGGAGCGTCCCGGCGCACCGGCCGCACCTTTCGGCATGCCGTCTGAGCGCGGGCCCCGCGTCGTGGGGCCAGCGGTGCTCAAGGAGCAGCCGGGCTACTTTTCTTTCCTGCGGGCAGAAGGGGAGCCTCATCTCCGTACCTCCCTTATCATCATCTCTCGGCGCAGCGCCCGGGCGAGCTTGTGGCGCGAGCGGTAGAGGGCCAACCGGATGCGGGCCGTCCCGAAACCCGTGACCGCCGCGATCTCCCGGTGCGACATCCCCTCGGCGTGGGCGAGCCAGAGGAGTTGGCGCTCCACGGGCCTGAGCGAGAGCAGGGCGGCGCCGAGGTTCCCGTAATCCGGATTCTCGACGGGCGGAGGGTCGACGGCGGGGAGCGCCCGTTCCGGCACCTCCCCGAGCGGTCTCCCCACAGGACGGCGCCAATGGTCGCGCAGGAGGTTGGTGGCGATCCGGAACAGGTAGCGGCGGCAGGCGTCCTCCCCCTGGTCCCAGGGGGCACGGGCCGAGAGCAAGCGCAGGTAGCTCTCCTGGACCAGGTCCTCGGCCAGGGAGGGGTTGCCCGACACCCGTCGGACGTAAGCGGACAGCTGCCGCACCGTCCGCTGGTAAAAGGGGGTGAAGCCCTCTTCCGTCATCGGCACTCGCGCCGCTTCCTTTTCCTCGGCGGCAAGGGGGTCGGCCAGGATCGATTCCGTGGATCGGCTGTTCATGGGCGATTTCCAATGACGGTGCGTGCAGTGTACGCCCTTTTCCCTTTTCATGAAAGTCCGGCGCCTCTCCGGTCGTCAGTCTGCATCCGCCTCACCCGGTCTCAGCGCCAGCCGTCGGAAGAGAATGAAGGAAATCCCGGCGGAAAGCATGAGGCCGATCCCGAGCATCAGGGCCAGGGTGCCGACCAGGAGCAGCGCCTGCGGGTCTCCGAGATAGCGCCGGACGAAGAGGATCCCCGCGCCGCAGAGGGTCGAGACGAGGCCCAGCTGCAGGGGCGCCAGGATGCGGGCGGCGGCCCCCCCGGTGATGCCGGGCTGCGCCAGGGCCGCGCTGACGGGGGCGAGCTCCATGAATTTCCTGCCGGCGTCGCTCGACAGGTAATGGAACAGCTCCTCGTTGCCGCTGAGCTTGTCCAGGAGCTTGGTATGGATTTCGGTCTGCACCCTGAAGACGCGGTTCCAGCGCCGGTTCTGCATGAGGAGACGCAGGAGCCAGAGGATGGCGCCGATGATGGCCAGGAGTACGAAGGCAACCATGGTGTCGCCGTTCGACCCCCCGCCTCTTTCGGGCCACACGGCGCGCTGGAAGAGGAAGGGGACGTTGCCCCCCGAGTTCCCCGGAAGGTGGGCGAACAGATAAAACTCGGGGTTGCGTGCGATCTCCGGGTGGCTTCCGATGAAGGCGGCCAGCCCCGGGTTGTGCCGGTTCACGTAATCGGGATAACCGAGGAGCGACGGGTCGGTCGAAAGCGCCATCGTGAGCCTCGGGCTCATGCGCAGGAACCCGAAGAGTTCCTCTCGCACCGATTTCAGTTCCACATCGCTTGCGGGGGCCGACGGGCCGGCGGCCGTCTCTCCCGAGGGGACCGGCGCCGGCTGCGCCCGGAGCGAGCCCGGGATGGAAAAGGCGAAAAGGCAAAGAAAGGCTGCGGTGATCTTTTTCATGGTTTCTCCTCCAGCCGGTACAACGGACGGGAGGAGAAACGGTTATCATTTATTTTGCGGATACCGTAGAGGGGTACCATTTTACAATTATTTGCTTTTGTATGAAATTGCGGACCGTGCCCCAGTGTATACTATAGGATAATTGATTATAATTGGCGTTGGGTGCGCTGGCGGTCACCCCCCCGACGGATCGGGGACGGCGTCACGCCGGAAAGCGGCCTTCGGGACCTTCAAATGATTTGCCATCGAAACCGCCGGAAGATTCGTGGAGATGCTGCCCGGTTGGAGGCGGAATCGCTGGAGCTCTGCAGGCGGCATCTCGATGCGCTCCTCCGCTATGCGACCGCCCTGACCGCCCGGACTTCGGCAATCGAGGATGCCGTCGAGCATGCCTTCGTGAGCCATTTCGCGGCCCGGATGCGGGGCCGGGAAGTGGGCGACGCGCGGATCTGGCTGACCCGCGCGGTGCGAAAACATATCCTTTCCCTGGTGGGCGCCAGGGAGGACCCCGGCGACCTCCCGCCGGACGCGCAACCGGAAAGCGGATCGACCGATACCCGCCATCGGCTGTTCCGCCGGACCCTGGCTTCGCTCCCGCGGTGTCAGCGCGAATGCGTACGGCTTCGAATCGAGGGATACGCCTGTACCGAAATCGCCTCCATCCTGCGCATCCGCAAGGGGAAGGTAGGGGCGCTGATCTTTCGGGGATTCCGGCATTTCCACGAAAGCGGGGTACTGGCGCCGATGCCGCCTACATGGAGGGGGGGCTTCAGGGATACCTTCCTCCTGATCGCCCACCTCCGCTACCTCTGGGAGGAATCACGGTACAGGAAAAGGGTCCAGAAGCGTGTCTACGCCTACCTGCTTCTCCTGGGGCTGGCGACCGCGGCGGCGGCGGTGGCCGCCGTCCTGATGCAGTAGAAAGGTCCACGCATCAGCCTGTCAGGCCTTGGCCCTCCTCCTTCCCGTCACGGCGCGGAAAACAGACGCGCAGGGGGAGTCGGCCTTCGGCCCAAAGCCCGCGGACTTCTCCGCCCGGCGGGGAGTCGGCTCCGCCGGGTCTCCGGTTCGCTCTTCGGCGGGATTTTGTTCGTTCCAGTCCCTGATGGAGGCCTGGATCCGTTCCATCAGGTCCTGTTCGGAAACCAGCGGATGGGGCTGGAAGCGGGAAGCCATCGCCTCCAATTCCTTCCATTCCCGGTGCATGCGTTCCACCCGGTCACGGCAGCGGGGACAGCGTTCCAGGTGCTCTTCGATGCAGGCCCGGCGCCGGGCGGGGATCTCGTCGCCGTCCAGACGGAGCAACAGGCCGTCGCTGAAATGACCGCAGCGGTGAGAAGTGGCTTTCTGGATCAGGCGCAGAATCATTCCCTCTTCCCCTTGATACTGCCCGAGTGGATTTTCTTGAGCCCGCGGGCGGCGAGGGCTCCAACGGTGCCTATCCGGATCTTCAGTATCTCCGCGATTTCCGCGTAGGTGAAGCCTTCCAGCCGGAGCTGTACGCATTCGCGCTCGCGGGGGGAGAGCATGGACAAGGCGAGGCTGAAGACCTCGCTGCGTTCGTACTGGGCCTCGAGGTCCTGGCCGGCGTCCACGACCAGTGCGGCGTCCTCGAGATCGGCCTTCCAGGCGAGGAGCGTCTTCCGGTTGCAGTCCAGCAGATAGTTTCTCAGGACACGGAAGAGCCAGGCCCGGGGATTGTTGATGCGCTGTCCCCCCGTCCTGGCGACGAAATAGCGCAGGAACGCTTCTTGGAGGCCGTCCTGCACCACCGCCGGTTCCCTGGCCAAGGTGGCGGCATATCGGGAGAGCGAGGGAGCGTTGGTGCGGAACAGCTCCGTGACCTCGGCTTCCATGTTTTCGCGCGAGATCGCGTCGCTCCGGGTCCGCCCGGGAGCAGGGGCGCGGGACAGGTCCCGATCGGCACGGCGCGGATCCCTGCCCTCGAGCCCGAAGCCGAGGAGGATGTCGCCTAGCACGTCTTCGTTCGATGTCTTCATGATACCGGCACAACCCGAAATCGGCGAACAGTCCCAATTATCATACCCGAAACCGGGGGCGAGTGAATATGAAATTGCATGTAAATAAAAACGCGACTCCCGCGTCATACAGTCAAATGGGGTCCGCGCTTCCCGCGCGGCCCCTCCCACCCGATAGTCGAAAAAAAATCCTAAAGATCTCACGCTGATGGACGAAAAGGCCAAGCAGGGGCTTTAGGGGCAAAATGCAGACAGGGAAAGGAGGACGCCCATGAAACCGGTGAGCCGTCCCTCGGCCGCAGCGGGATTCAGCCTTGTGGAGGTGATTCTGGGGCTTATGCTGGCGGGCATCCTGGCCGGGTTCGGCCTTCTCGGCATGAACGCGATTCTGCCCGGAATGCGGGCCGACGAGGGGATGAACCAGGTGATGGCCCAGTTGCGCAAGGGGCGGAGTACAGCGATGAGCCAGCGGCGGACCGTGGAGGTGCGCTTTCAGGGCGCGTATGCCGTGCAACTGGTGCGTCATGACTGGCCTCCCCCGGCCGTCAGCGGGCTGGGTACCGTCAGGCTCGGAAACAACTGCCGGTTCCTGCAGCTCGAAGGTGTGCCGGACACTCCGGACGGATTCGGGAACCGGGCGGCCGTCGATTTCGGCGGCGCCTCGTCCCTGTTTTTCCTGGCCGATGGAACGCTCGCCGACGGGAGCGGAGACCCGGTCAACGGCACCGTTTTCATCGCCGTCCCCGGCCGGGTGGACTCGATACGCGCCGTGACCGTCCTGGGCGCCTCCGGGCGCATCCGGAGCTACCGGTGGACGGGAAAGGAATGGATCCCATGAAAGGGGAGAGAATGCGGGGCCATGGAGGAGTGCGGGACGCGGCGGGATTTTCGCTCCTGGAGGCGCTGCTGGCCATGATCATCCTGGGGGGCGGCTTGCTGGCCCTGGCGATGGGCCTGGCCCAGGGGCTCTCGATCGTATCCGCCTCTCCCTATCATCAGATCGCCAGGGAAAAGGCGTCCGAGGCGATGGAAAGCGTGTTCACCTCGCGGGACGCGCGCAAGATAGCGAGCTGGGACATGGTCCAGAACCGGAGCCGGGGGGGCGTCTTCCTCGACGGGCCGCAGCCGATGCGGACCCAGGGGGCGGACGGGCTGGTCAATACCTTGGACGACGGCGGGATCGAAACGCACGCGCTCCCGGGACCGGACAACATCATAGGAACGGCCGACGACGTGACCGCGCCGCTCACCGGCTTCACCCGGGAGATCGAAATCACCCGCCTCAGTCCCAACCTGCGCCGGATACGCGTCATCGTCCGGTACAGCATCGGGGGCCGGGACCGGCGGTACCAGATCGTTGCCTGCATCTCCCCGTTCGCCTGACCGGGGGCGTTCGGGGGCTCGATTCCCGGACCGGAGGCGGCGGGATCAGGGAGGGACCTATGCGACGGGAAGAGGGATTCAGCCTGACGGAAATGCTGCTCGCGATCTGCATCACGCTTCTCGTGCTCGCGGGGACGCTGGGGGCGTTCAACGATTCGCTGCGGCTCCACGAGAAAGCCGTGGAGGTGAGCGAACTGGACCACAACCTGCGCACGGGAATGCAGCTATTGGTGGAGGACTTTATCGGTGCCGGGTGGGGCATCCCCGTCGGGGGCGTTCCCGTTCCTTCGGGGGAGGACGCCGAGCCGATCACCCGTCCCGGGCCCCGGGACGGTGAGCTCGAGTTCGCCTCGGAGACGATTGCAGCGGTCAATCCAGGACCCGCCCTGGGCCCGGTTGTGTGCGGGGGGGCCACGGACATTGTCAACATCCTGTATGCGGACGGCTCGATCGCCCTGGACACCCACCGACTGGTGGAGATCGGGGAGAACGGTTCAAGCGTCACCGTCGATTCCCGCACCCCGATCTCGGGCCCGCGCCCGGTACGCAGCGGCGATCTGATCTGCCTGAGCAACGCCCTCGGGTCCGCCCTTCAATACGTCACGCGGGTTTCGGGACAGAAGATCCTGTTCGACGCCGACGATCCCATGCGCCTCAACCAGCCCGGGGTGCCGGGATCGGTGACGCGGCTGATGGACGAGGAGGGTCATTTTCCGCCGACTTCGGCCAGGCGGATCCACCTCATCACCTACTACCTGGAACCCTCCCCCCTGGACCCCGGCCTTACGCGGCTGATGCGCCGGATCAACGACCGGCCCGCAACGGCCGTTGCGGAGGTGCTGGAGAACCTGCAGTTCAGCTACGATCTCGTGGACGGCGCGCTCAATCCCACCGACATCAAGATTCCCCTGGCCCCCAACAGCCCCGCCCAGATCCGGAAAGTCAACCTCCTGCTGGCCGGGCGAACCGGCAGGGTCATGAGGGAAACGGGCGCCTACGTGCGCCGCACCCTGACGACGCAGGTCAGCCTGCGCAGTCTCTCTTATATCGACCGATACCGGTAACGAGGTACACGATGAATCCAAGGAATGAAGGCGGAATCGCTTTGATCACCACCCTGCTCGTTCTGGTCCTTCTAGGGGCGCTGCTCGAGGCCTTTGTCCTGTCGGTCAACTCGAACCAGGAGCAGATCGGGATGGACCGGGCGAGGAACCAGGCGTTCTATGGGGCCTTGGCGGGCCTCGAGAAACTCACGGCCGATCTGGGCACCCTTTTCGAGACCGACTACGCCCCGTCAGTCACCGAGATCGACGGCCTGGAGGAGGCCTCCCCATCGCTCCCCGGGATCGCCTATGTCGCGCCGGGAGGCGGGCCAGGATACCAGATCAGCTATCCCCTGGATGCCAACGGCAATCCAAGGGCGGAAACGCGCACGGTCCCCTCCGGCCCCTACGAGGGACTCCTCGGACTCATCACCCCCTATACAATGACGGTCACGGCGCGAACCCCCGGACAGTCGGAGGTGCAGATAGAGCGCAGCCTGCAGACCGTGGCGGTCCCCGTTTTTCAGTTCGGCGTTTTTTCCGACACCGACCTCAGCTTCCATGCGGGACCCTCCTTCGATTTCGGCGGGCGGGTGCATACCAATGGACACCTGTACCTGGCTCAGCGTGGCGGCAACACCCTGTACCTTCGGGACAAGGTCACCGCGTTCGGCGAAGTCATCCGGACCCACATGATCAACGGCGAATCCACGGCCTCCACCTACAACGGTCCCGTCAGCGTCGCATCCTCTTCCGGAACCTCCCATAACCTCGGGCGCAACGAGGGGAGCCTGGTTGGCCAGGTCGGGTCCGCCGAGAATGAACCCCTCTGGACGAACCTCTCGGTCGGTCGTTACGGGGGCAGCCTGCGGAACTGGCGCACCGGCGCCCGGCGGATGGACCTGCCCCTGGTGAGCATGGGTGCCGCCCCCATCGATATCATCCGGAGGCCCCTCCCGGGCGAGGACAGCACCAGCCCGGAGGTGTTCGCGCAGAGGTATTTCTCGATGGCCAGCCTGCGCATCCTCCTGTCCGACACCGAATCCGACCTCGGGGGGCTGCCGTCGGCGACGGCGCCGGCGCCGCAGCGGATGGACACGCAGGCGCCCGACGGCACCCGGTACGCCTCGGCGGGGACCTGGAGCGAGGGGTTCCGCTCCCAGGCGGGCACGCCGCTGATCGGCGGCTTCATCAAGGTCGAGATGCAGGACCGAAACCGCGCCTGGAACGACGTGACCGAGGAGATCCTGTCCCTCGGAATCGCGGGGAGGAACCTCGGCGGGTATGTCTCCTGCGGGGACCATCCGAATGCCGTGATCCGCCTGCAGCGCTTCAAGGATGACGCCTCCAGCTGCAAGAACGACAGCGCGGGGAATTTCTGGCCCAATGTCCTGTACGACACGCGCGAAGGCAACCCGCGCGACAACGTGTCCACGAACGAGAGTGCGGCCTTCCTGGGCGGGGTGATGCATTACGTGGAGCTGGACGTCGGCAACCTGGCACGCTGGTTTCGGGGCGAAATCGGCGGCAGCGGCACCGGGGCTATCGACGAGACGGGGTACGTGGTCTACTTCTCGGACCGGCGGACCAACCGTGACCCCTCGGGCCGGGAGACGGCGGAGTACGGGTTCGAGGATTTCGTGAATTCCGGGAACGCCGCGACCGGTTCCCCCGACGGCCGCCTGGAGGAGGCCGAGGATGTCAACGGGAACGGTCTCCTGGAGGATTATGGCAGGATTCCGCGGCTGCCGCCGGGGAGCGCGGCGCCCCTGGACGGGACGGCGCGCCCCTGGACCAAGGTCAGCGCCTCGATCGCGCGCCGCAACCGGCCGCTCTTCTTCCGGCGCGCCCTGAAGCTCGTGAACGGGGCCTCCATCAACCTCGGCACCAACACCGAGGGGATCCCGCATGGCCTGACCGTCGCCTCGGAAAACGCGGTCTACATTCAGGGGCACTACAACGCCAACGGGAGCTTCGGGGCCCCGCACGTGGCCTCGGCCGTCATCGCCGACGCCGTCACCTTCCTCTCCCGGAACTGGAACGACAGGGATTCGTTTCTCTACCCCCACAAGCCTTCGGGGCGAAGGGCGACCGACACCTTCTACCGGACGGCCCTGATCTCGGGAAAGGGCAGGGCGTTTGACCGCCCCTCCGGACAGCCCGATGATTTCGGGACCGACGGCGGGGTGCACAATTTCATCCGTTTTCTCGAGGATTGGACCGACCGCGACCTGAACTACCGGGGTTCCCTCATCAGCCTGTTCCATAACCGCCAGGCGGTGGGCACCTACAAGTGCTGCACGAACGTCTATTCCCCCCCGACGCGGGGATACAAATTCGACGTGGAGTTCCTCGAGCCGAGCCTGCTCCCCCCCCGCACGCCGATGTTCCGGGATGTCAATATCACCGGCTTCAGGCGAATCAAGGTGCCGCAGTGAGCCGAAATCGACGTTACAGGAGGGCGGGTGTAAAGAAAAGGAGGCCGGCGGAGATCTATAGTATGGTTGTTTTCCTTTGGTGCGGGCGCGCGGGAACGGCCTTGGATGACGGCCGTTCCCGCGTTCCCTTCGCGGCGGTTGGGGTTCTCTAGCGCCAGTCGTCGATCCGGACCGACTGAGCCGGCACCATCCCACCCATGCTGAAGTAGTTGTTGTTCGACCCGCCGGTGACGATGACGGTGAACGTCCCGCCCGACTTGCGGACGCCGAGGTTGATCTCGGGACCCGCGGGGGCGCGCTTGGCGCCGGGAGCCTGGCCCGTGACCCACTCGGTGAACTTCTCCACCGTGTCGTAGCCGGCGTCCCGGATGAAGTTGGCGATCGGGGGGCTCAGGACCGCGCAGGTGCCGAAGAGGTGCCCGTCCTGGGTGCCGTAGATCTCCTTGATGATCCCGGGGTAGTCCATGTTCGGGCCCCAGACGGTGGCGGCCCAGTTCTTGGCGGAGAGAATGCCCCATCCCATGAAGAGGGTGACGACGTTCTCCCCCTTCTTGAACCCGCGCCTCACCGACAGCGGCTGGAAGGGGGAGCGCTCCTCGTTCTCCGCCATGATGATGCCGATCAGGTTCATCGGGTTGCCGATCGTGCCCATGTAGGTCGTCCCGACCTTGCCGCAGTTGCCGCCGTTGATCGACAGCAGGCTCCAGGCCCGGCCGATCGTGGTGTTGGCCCGGGCGAAGGGCCCCACGGCCCCCTCCTCGTAATTGAGCCCGATCTCGTCGCGGATCGGCCCGTTGATGACGGCCCCCGCCATGAAGCCGTTGTCGGAGACGTTGACCGCCGTCATGCCGGTGGAGCCGAGCGCCAGGATGACGGGGAAGTACTCGGGGTCCGCCCCCGCCATGACGGCGTTGATGGCGGCCGTCTTCACGGTGTAGGTCCAGCTCTCCCCGGCTTCGGAACCCGGGTTCATCCTGCCGAGCGCGTCGTCGGGCCGGCGGCTGGTGAACTTCAGCATCTCGGCCACCCTTTCCTCCGTGGGGAGGACCACCGGGAGAAAGTCGGTGTAGCGCTTTTCCAGGAACAGCCTGTGGAGTTCGTCGGGGGTGCCGGTGTAGGTTTCCGGTCCCGCGTCCCGCCGAAGCTCGCCCGTCTTCTGTTCCCCGGCGGCCAGGGGGCGGGTCAGCAGTTCGACCAGTTCGCGCATCACCGGTTTGCCGGTGACGGGGTTGTTCCCCTCGATGACCTGCTTCTGGAGCTGCGCGGGGGTTTTCCCCCATACCGGTCCGCGGAAGAACTGCATGCGCAGGCCGGGCATCCCGAGGTTCGAGGCCACCTCCCTTTCCTGCGGCTCGAAGTCATCGAGGATGAGGGGCACGGCGGGTTTTTTCATTTTGGATTCGATGTCGATGGCGAGGCGGACCGCCCCCGGGGCGCAGAGGCTTCAATGCCCCAGGCCCACGATCGCGGCGTCCCCCTCCCTGGTGATTTCGTCCCACAGGGCCGGGCTCAGGGCGGACACCCCTGCGCCGCTCTCCTTGTACACGATCCGGGTCCCGGGATAGTTGGCCTTGAACCAGTCGGACATGACGGCCATGAGCCGGTCGCCGCCGATGAAGCCGGTGTTGACGAAATAGAGGGTCTTGCCTTCCAGGGTGTCCAGGCGCGGCGCCTGGGGCCGCAGCGTGACCGGCGGCGGCGTACCCATGGGGTTGTATACCGTGATGGTTTCCGCGGCGGCCGGCCCGGCGGCAAGGGTCGGGCGGCCGGCCGGGGACAGGGCGCAGAAAAGACCGAGGCACAAAATTACGATTCCCGTCATACGCAGTCTCATGCGTGATTCCTCCGGATACCTGAGATGACCTTCCGGAATTACGTCCCAAAAAGAGGGCGTTTTCAACCGAAAAGTGTCCGGCGGAAAGGAGTGCGGCGCGAATTTTTCCGGTTCGCGGCGCCCCGGATGGGGTAGAATCATGCAAAATCCAAACCGCACAAGGAGGAAATTTTCATGAAGGGCAGAATTTTAATGATCGCCGTTGCCGTAACGATGATGCTTTCCGCGGCCTGGGCCGCCGATGTGACGGGGAAATGGGTGGCGAGCGCGCCGGGGGGCCAGGGGCAGGGGGAGAGCACCATCACCCTTGTCTTCCAGGCGGCGGGGGAGACACTGACGGGCACGCTCGACAACTCGGCGATGCCGGGAGCCGTCGCCATCGAGGAGGGGAAGATCGACGGCGACACCCTCTCCTTTTCCCTGAAGCGCGTGATCGGGGAGCAGACCATGAAGGTCGTCTGGAAAGGGAAGGTCGCGGGGGACGAAATCCGCTTCACGCGCGGCATCGAGGGGGGCATGGGGGGCCCGGGCGGCGACGAGATCATCGCCAAAAGGGCGAAATAGGGCCGGCCGGGCCGGTTCATTCGGAGCGCAGCTCCCTGCGGGCGCCGCCGATCACCCGCAGCGATGACCTGACCAGAAGCAGTGCCAGGCCGAGCGCCACCGCGGTGTCGGGCCACGCGCTGCCGGTGAGCCAGATGCCCCCGGAGGCGGCGAAGACCGAGAGGTTCGAGGCGATGTCGTTCCGGGAGCATTCCCAGACCGAGCTCATGTTGATGTCCTCGCGGCGGTGGCGCCAAAGCAGGTAAAGACAGACGGAGTTGGCCAGCAGGCCCGCGAGGCTGAAAACCCCCATGACCTCGAAGACGGGGGTCAGGGGAACGAAGAGGGACCAGGCGACCCTCGCGATGACGGCGAGGGCCGCGACGAGGATCAGTGCGCCCTTGAAGAGCGCGACCCTGGCCTTGACGCGCGCGCCGCGCGCGACGGCCCAAAGGCTGAGGGCGTAGGTCAGCGCGTCCCCGAGGTTGTCGAGGCTGTCGGCCAGCAGCGCCGAGGAGCGGCCGTAGAGCGCGGCGGCGGCGATCACCACGAACATGACGGCGTTGATGCCGAGCACGGCGCGCAGCGTCCCCCGCTGGCGCGCCACGAGCGCGTCGACCGCGGAGGCGTCCTCACACGAGCACTCAGCCATGGCGGTCCTCCGGCGGCCTATTTCAGGAAGGAGTAGTCCCGGCCGTAGCGCAGCATCTGCTCGACGTAACCCTCGGTGAGGTCCACCTCGACGTCCACGACGCGCCCCTCCTGGACGACGGGGCGGTAGACCGGGTTGACGAAGCCGCCGTAAGGGGCTATCCGGAGCCGGGCGAACCGGTCGAGCACCTCCCGGTGGAGTTCGCGGTCGATGCGCACGCCGTAGGTTTCGACCAGGTCCCGGGCCCCCCCGTAATCCCCCTCGCTCGTGATCCGCTGGACCTCGCCGAGGAGCCGGCCGTAGAGCGCCCGCAGCTTTTCGTAATCGTTGATGACGAAATAGGTCTTTCCCTCACGCGTCACGCGCGAGATGACGTTCTCCGGCTTCCCGTGTTCGTAGACCCAGTGGGCGATCAGGGCCCGGGCCCGCATGTGGGCCTGCTCGATCTCCTTCCCGAGCTCGACCCGCGTGAGCTGGGTCTGGAGGCCGTTGCGGATCTCGCCGTCGTATTCGGCCCTGGCCGCCTCGAGGTCGGGTAGAAGGCCCAGTTCGACCATCCTGGGGTCCATGATGTAGTAGAGGGAGAAGAGGTCCGCCCGCGCCTCCTCGACCGGGGAGCTGTAGTTTTTGAGCGCATCGTCGCTCACGCCGGCCAGGAGCTGTCCCGAACCGTGCCCGAGGACCTCGTGCAGGTCGGTGGCGATGTTCGAGGCGAGCGAGCCGTATTTGCGCGCCCGCTCGAAGACCTCGTCGCTCGGGGCGAATTCCCGCGCGAAGGGGGACTTGAGCGAGGCCTGGTCGTAGGCGTAGGTGATGTTGGCGATCGTCACGCTCTTGCTGCCGTGGTTTTTGCGGATCCAGTTGGCGTTGGGGAGGTTGATGCCGATGGGGGTCGAGGGGTAGCAGTCGCCGCCCAGCATCGCCGCGGTGATGACCTTGGCCGTCACCCCCTTCACCTCCTTTTTTCGGAACCGGGGGTCGACGGGGGAGCGGTCCTCGAACCACTGGGCGTTGGCGGTGAGGATCTCCGACCGCCTCGTCGCCTCCAGGTCCTTGAAGTTGACGAGCGCTTCCCAGCTCCCCTTCATCCCCAGGGGGTCGTTGTAGACCTCGATGAAGCCGTTGACGAAATCGACCCGGGAGGCGGTGTCGGTGACCCAGAGGACGTTGTAGACGTCGAATTTTTCCAGGTCCCCGGTGCGGTAATAGTCGACGAGGGCCTCGATCACCCGGCGCTGGTGGTCGTTTTCGGCCACGGCGGCCGCCTTCTCGAGCCAGAACACGATCTTCTCGATGGCCGGCCCGTAGAGGCCGCCGACCCGGGCCACCTCCTCGACCACCTTCCCGCCCTTCCTGACCACGCGCGTGTTCAGCCCGTGGGAGACCGGGGTCTCGTCGGACCGGTCGACGGCGCGGGCGTAGTAACGCTCGACCTCGGCCTGGGTGACCCCCTCGTAGAAATTGACGGCCGAGCGGGCCACCAGGTCCTGGTCGGGGTCCTGGATGAACTTCTTCGGCGCCACGGCCGGGTCGAAGAGGATGGGGGTGAGGAAGGCGACCAGGTCGTCCGGCGTCTGTCCCGCGGCCAGGGGGAACTCCGCCCCCCGCGATCCCTCGACCAGGGACTTGAAGTAGGCGGCGTCGAAGCCGGGGGTGAACTTGTCGTTCGAATAGTGGTGGTGGATCCCGTTCGAGAACCAGACCCGCTTGGTGTAAGTCATGAACTCGTCCCAGCGCGGATCGTCGCGGTCTCCGGCGTATCCCGCCACGACGGCGTCCAGGGTGCGGCGCACCAGGAGGTTGTGCCGGTAGTTCTGGTCGAATAGGATGTCGCGTCCGCAGAGCGCCGCCTCCCCGAGGTAGTAGACCAGTTCCTTCTGCCGCGGGGTGAGCCGGTCGAACCCGGGGACCTGGTAGCGCATGATCTTCAGGTCGGCGAACTGGTCGATCTGCCACTGGAACTCCCCGGCGGCGTCCGGTTCGGGCGCCTTCTTCCTGCAGCCGGAGCCGGACAGAAGGAGAGCGAGGCAGGCAATGGCGGCCATCATCGTCACTTTCTTTGCGTTCATGGGGCGGGTCCTCCCGGGCGCGAAGGTGCGCCCGGCCATGATACCCGAAGGGCGCCTCCAGCGTCCATCGGGATGTCGGACACCCGGAGCTATCGGGCTTTGCCGCTGAGGGCCAGGATGCGCACCCGCAGGATCAGGGTGCGGGCGAGCACGCTCTCCGAAAAATCGATCATATCGCTGCCATACTGGCGCATGATGCAGGCGAGCGCGGCTTTTCGGGCTTCGGCGTCCTCCACGATCTCGGCCCTGCCCGAGCCGACGACGCTCTCGTATCTCGACCCCCAGTCGCACGCGTGCTCCCCTGGAACGATCCCGTGGAGGATGTCGAACTCGAACGCGACGCGGTCGTTGCGTCGGAGGATGTCGATCTTCTTTCCTTCGAGCGCCGCGTGGAAATAGAGGCAGCGACCGTCGTAGCCGAAATGGAGGGGGATGACGTAAGGCTGTCCATCGTCGCAAAGGGCCAGACGGCAGACGCGGCAACGGGCGATGATGCCGTCGATCGTCTTCCTGTCCGTGATTTCGCGCTCGTCTCTTCTCATCGGGCCCCCTCGCGCGCCGCGGCGTCAGATCCTGCGCAAAACGCGCGCGGGAAGGGTGATGACGGCGCGGACCAGTTCGAGCACCCCGCCGACGGCGACGCCCAGGACCCGGAAGGGGAGCAGCACCAGCCAGACAACGGGGTAGAGGACCAGGGCCAGGAGGGCCAGCGGCCAGCAGAGCACCAGCAGGATGCACCAGAGAAGGAATTTCGTCATCGGTCATTTTCCCCGGATCGCGGTGTGTCCCCCTGTTGTAGCACGGCGCCGCCCGGGGTGCAACGGAGCTCCCGCGCCATCTCCACCAGTTTCCAGTAGGGGGGCTCGTACCCCTTCTCCCGGCGGAAGCGATCCGCGGCCTCGATCAGGGCGGCCTTGATCCTCTCGTGCCGGCGGGTGTACCAGCGGTAGCGCAGCGCCGCGGTCGCGCTCATCCCTTCGGGTATCGGCCCCACCCGGCCGACGGCGTTGAGCCCCCGGCTGTAGAGTTTGACCAGGCGGGCAAGCGGCAGCAGGGGGGCGTCATGCTCCAGGGGGTCCCCGGATTCGGCGCCCTCGAGCATGGCCTCGGTCACGGCGTTGTCGAGGTGATCCGCCCGCAGCGCCTCCAGGTCGCGCCACTCCGCGACCACGGCGAGCTGCGGGTCGTACTCCAGGTCGGAGGGCTCCTGGGTGGCGAAATGGCGCACCCCGAAACCGGCGAGCCAGCGCCGCAGCCCGGCCGAGGAGATGTGCGAAAGGCCCATCCAGAGCCGGACGCCGTAGCGGCCATAGGCGGCCGAAGCGACCTCCGAGCAGAACCACCGGCCCGGGTCGCCGAAATCCATGGCAAAGTCATAGGGGATAGGGGACCGCCGCGCCTGCCCGAGCGCGTACTCGGCCGCCCGGTGCGGCAGCATCGGGTCGGCGGCCACCGCCGCGAGGTCCGCCCGTAACCTCAGCACCAGGACCCGCAGCTTGACGTCGCGCACGTAATCCTCGAGGGAAGACACCGCCACCCCCCGCTCGATGTGCGCCTCGACGATGCTGGCGAGGTGGGTCCCGGGGTCCACGCGGACCAGCGCGACATGCGAAAAATTGCCGGGAAAATCGTTGCCGCGCGCGATCAGGGCCGAGGTGGCCGCCCCCCCGCGCGATACCAGGATGTCGCCGCTGTGGATCCGGATGCCCAGAAGCGCCGCCCAGGGCGTGGCCGAAGGCTCCTCCTTCCCGGGGATCAGCGCCGGTGGTGCGTACCGGGGCGGCACCTGCAGCACGATCTCCTCGATCGCCCCCCGGCTCCCGTAGAGCAGGCGATAGAGCGTGCGGCGGACGTCGGGGTCGCCCATGTCCCAGTGGAGCGATTGCCGCTTCACCTCCATCCCGAGGCGCGTGACCCGTTCGCTGAAATCGGCGAGCCGGTCGGGGCAGGCCGGGATCCACGGGGCGGTCTGAAAGGTCAACCGCTCCAATTCACCAAACACCGCTTCCTCCGCCCGGGCGCTCCGGTGCGCGAGATCCTCCAGGCGCCGGTCCATTTCCCGGAAATGATCCTCGATGCCGGCGCGGACGGCGGCGCACCCCCTGCCGCGGGAGTCCGTCATCTCGGCTTCAAGGGTGCGCCAGACCTCGTCCTGGTCCCAGCGGAACGGCTCCCCCCGCACCGGCTGGGACACCGCCGTAGCGATGGGGATTTCCGATTCCGGGATCGACAACAGCAGGTAGCCCGACACCAGCACCCCTCCTGCCAGCGCCAGCCACCCTCCCTTTCTTCCCACCCTCATCGCCCTGAACCGCACCTTCCCCCCGATCCAACCGAAAGCCGCTGTAAAGGTTTTCGACACCGTCCTATCTCCCCATATTACATGGATATAGCCTGGTCCGTCCCCGCAAATCTGCAGGCTTGACAACTAGTAAATTAGTGTCCAAGGATTAGGTCCGTGACCGGGGCGACCGGCCCCGGTCGGGCATGCCGGGGCGTTGGTTCCAGGGCATGCAGCGTATTTCAGGAAACGATTCATGCGCACGGAGAATGTTTCCTTCAATCACAGGCTGTTTTCCTGATTGCATGAGAAAGGATCTATCGATGAAAAGGTTTGCGGCATTTCTGGGCCTCGCGGCCCTGGCCGTTGTCATGGCCGTGCCCGCCTGGGCCGGCAGCGCCAACAAATTCACCCGGGCCGATCTCTCCATGGGGGGCGAAAGCGCGGCCACGATCGAAATCGGCGACGCGGTCACCTTCCGGCTGGATGTGGCCACTTCCGGGAGTTCCTACCCCAGCCTCTACGTGGTCCCCGTGGTTTCGGCGGCGGCCTTCGTGACCGGCGAACCCCTGGACGTAGCCGCCGGCGGCCGCTTTTTGACCGGCATCACCGGCCTCGGGGCCGACGGCCGGGCGAAACGGACCGGCAACGACCCCAAGGCCGACTCCGGCACCTTCACCTCGGCCGATCTCGGCATCGATTTCGATCGGCCGGGCGACTACCGGGTTTCGGTCCAGGTATGGGACGACGAGAAGCGGCTCGCGGCGTCGAACACGGTCCACGTCAAGGTCTACGACGTGAAGACGGTGTTCATGACGTATAACGCCAACGCCTGGCCGAACTATTACGAAAACGCATCCCCGGTCCCCGCGACGGAAACCTCCCCCGCCCACTATGTCGTCAACGCCGTCGTGGACGGCCGGACCACCCAGGTCCGGGTGGTGCAGGACCTGACCCCGACAAGCAGCGCCTTCGATCTGCTGTATGCGCCTGAGACCGGTGTTTTCCGTGCGACGTTCGACGAAAACGGCTATGTGGTCAAATTCCGTACCGACCCGCGCGTCATCGAGGGGTACGGGGTGAATCCCCCAGCCGGCGACACCATCAAGCTGGGGCTGAACAACGTGCACGGCATGGAAAGGGAATACGCGTTTGCCGACGGCGCCGAAATATGGCAGCGTACGGCGACATATCTACCCTCCATTTATTCCTACAGGGTCGCGCCGCTGGCTGTCACCACTGCGCAAGTCGGTTCGATCCCCGTCAATGTCCGGTGGAACACGGCCTACTGGATGCAGCTCGACGACGCGGGGGAAATCGCGGCTCTGTACGTCAATTCCCCGGCCGCCTACGGCGCCCAGCCCGCTCCGGCGTGGCTCCCCGACCTCAGGAAATTCCAGGTGGGCACGGGCCCGGCCGACGAGGCGACGGGGCTCGCCATCAACTACTACTTCTACGAGCCGGAGACGCCGGCCGGAGAGAAGCGGCCGCTGGTGATCTGGTTTCACGGGTCGCAGGGGGGCGGGTTCTCCTGGAAGCCCTTCTTCTTCGGTTCCGACAATATCGCGAAATTCGCCACCGCCCCCTACCAGGAGAAGTTTGCCGCGGGGGGCGCCTACGTGATGGTCCCCCGGTCGAACGAGGATTTCGGGGCAAGCCACGACCGGCGGCTGCGCTGGGACGATGATTACAGGGGCGTGGAGGACGCGCAGCTGACCCCCTTCTACCTGGCCCTCGAGGATTTCCTCGCCCGGCACCCCGATGTCGATACCGACCGGATCTACATCGGCGGCTTCTCCGCGGGCGGCGGCATGACCTGGCTGGTCGCGCGGGAGTGCCCGGACCTGTTCGCCGCGGCGTTTCCCGCCGCCGCACCCGAGCGCAACCTGCCCGATCCGGGTTCGGAGGAACTCGAGGCGCTGTCGGCGCTGCCGGTCTGGACGGTGCATGCGAACGGCGACCCGGTCGTGCCCCTGACCGACAAGATCCGGAATGTCATGGCTTATCTGACGACGGTCAACGACCACAGCCGCATGACGGTCATGGAGGCCAAGGCCCATTCGGAACTGACCTACGTGCAGAACGACATGGTAGATCCCAAAACCGGGGCGCCCTACCTGGATGAAGTGGGAGTCGCCGTGCCCGGCACCCTGATCGACTGGCTCAACGGGCAGTCGGCCGAGCGCTGACCGCCGATGAAATCCGTCATGCCCGGGCCGCTCCGCCCGGGCATGACGGAACCCCCGCGCGGCTTCAGAGCTCGACCTGCGAGATCTGGCCGTAATTCAGGGAACGCTTGAAGAAATCCTCCGGCGGGAGTCGTTCCGCCAGGCCCAGGAAGGCGCCGACGCGCCCGATGAGGTCGATGAAGCGCTCGCCGCCGGGCGGGGGGTTGTGCACCCAGTCGGCGAGAAAGGGGGCCGCCTCCGGCCTCCGTTCGATCTCGCCCCAGGGGAGCCCCTCCCACAGGCCGAAGTCGAGCTCCATCAGCCGGTCGTCGCAGGTGACGCCGCGCCCTCCCGCGATCGCATCCGCCAGCAGGGCGCAGCGGCGGAGGGGGCTGGAATAGATGGCGTGGAAGGTCTCGCCGGCCAGGGCCCGGGCCAGCTCCCGGTGCCGCGACTCGTGATCGGGGGGCAGCCCCGGTTCGCTCCGCCCGTAGCAGGTCCCCTCCGGGGCCAGGGTCTGGATGTGGCGCACCAGGGTCAGTCGCATGGCTATCCCTGGCGAAGGAGGGCCACGGCCGCGAGGTAGAGGCCCGGCTCGCACAGCTGCTGCAGGGCGCCCAGGGGCCTGGTCTTGTTGTCGATTTTTTGCTGCAGCCGGGATTTCATGGGTCCTTCCGCCCCCGGGGCGACGCCGCGCCGCGGGCGCCGTGAAAGGCGCCAGTATATCACGGCGCGATCGCGGGGCAAGCCGGGCGGCCACGGCTCAAAACCTTTGCTAATTCCGGAAAGGTTTCCTATTGTAGAGGCTGTAGTTCGCCGTGCGCATCCGCAAACAGGAGGGCGCAGGCGAAGGATATCGGCCCTTGTACCCTCGGAGGCATCATGAACAGAATCGAAAAGGCATTGATGCACGCTCTCTTCACCCACCTGCATCACAACACCGACAAGGCGATCGACTTCAAGGCGATCGCGACCCTGAACCGGAAGGTGGCCAAGATGTTTCCCGGCGCCCTGATCGTCGGCCCGGGCGACGACGCCGCCGCGTTCAAGTTCCCCGGCGGCAGGGGGGTTTTCGTGGGCAAGATGGAGAGCCATTGCTCCCCCTGCGTGCCGAGGCCCTACGACGCCGCCGCCACGGGGGCCGGCGGGGCCATGCGCGACGTGGTGGCGATGGGCGCGCGCCCGCTATTCCTGATGAACTTCCTCGGCACGCGGCCGCTCGAGGAAAAGGTCGTCGTCGGCCCCTGCGGGTTTGCCGGGACCTGCACCTGCGGCAAGTGCCTCACGATGACGAGCGGCGAACGGGTCAACCTGATGGTCAAGGGGCTTCGGGACATGTGCCGCGCCATGGACGTCTTCATCGTCGGCGGCGGGTTCTCGACCTCCTTTTCCGACATCGTTCCGGCGACCGTGGTCTCGGTCATCGGCCAGCTGGTCACGCCGAAGCCCCTGACCAAGCCGGCGAAATCGGCCGGGGACCGGATCCTCCTCATCGGCAAAACGGGGAGCGACGGCAACGACACCCTCTACCGCGCCGGCCTGGTGGAGGTGATGAAGCCGGCCATAGCGCTTTTCCGCGACGAACGCGCGGTGATGGAGGCCTCGCTCGCCGCCTTCCGCACGGGCAAGATCAAGGCCTGCTCCGACCTGGGCGCCGCCGGGATCGGGGCCGCCGTCTGCGAATCCGCGCGCTACGGCGGGTTCGGCGCGCGCGTCGACCTCGACAAGGTGGCGCTGCGCGAAAAGGGTCTCATCCCCGAGGAGATCATGATCTGCGAGACCCAGGGACGCATGGTCGTGCAGGTCGCCCCGCGGGACGTCGACACCGTCCTCGAGGCCGTCCGGGCGAAGAGGGTGCGGGCCGAAGTGATCGGCGAGATCAACAACGACGACAAGCAGGTGTTCGAGTACAAGGGGAAGGTGGTCGCCGAGATCCCCAACGTCCCCACCAGGGCGCAGATGAAGGAACTCCGGAACGGGTAGACCGCGACGGGCGTGCTCGACGGATTCCAGATGCGGGAGGATGCATGCCGGCCGGGAAACGGATGCTTTGGGTCGTGGCAGCGTTGGCCGTTTCGGGCCTGTTTTCCGGGTGCGGCGGGACGTCGGGCGGCGGTTCCCGGGACAGCGACAAGACCTGTCCCCGGGGGTATACGGAGGACGGCCGGGGCGTATGCGTGGACATCGACGAGTGCCTGGCGGACAACGGCGGCTGCGACCCGTTGACCTCCTGCACGAACACCCCGGGCGGGCGGACGTGCGGCGCCTGCCCCCCGGGGTACACCGGTTCCGGCCTGGCCGGGTGCGTGGACATCGACGAGTGCCTGGCGGACAACGGCGGCTGCGACCCGCTGACCTCCTGCACCAACACGCCGGGCGGGCGGACGTGCAGCGCCTGTCCCGCGGGGTATGCGGGGTCGGGCGCCTCCGGCTGCATCGATGTCAATGACTGCCTCGCGGACAACGGCGGCTGCGATCCGTTGACCACCTGCATGAACACCGTCGGCGAGTGCACCTGCGGGCCCTGTCCTCCCGGCTACGCCGGAGACCCGAGGACGGGGTGCGTCAAGGACAACGCGTGCGCCGAAACCTGCGTCCTTCCCGAGACCTGCGGCGGAGGGGGCGTGCCCGGGGTCTGCGGCGTGGCCCTGCAGAAGTGCCAGTCGGGCGACTCCGTCTGCCCCCTGGAATGCAACGACTGGGCCCTCGACTCCGACTGCGGCGGCGTTCCGGGCGTTCACAACTTCGTTTTCCCCGACGATCCTTCGGTCCTCCTCGGCGACCCCTGGAGCGATCCGACCATCAGGGTGTACCCGCCCCTGGTGGATAAGGTTGCGGAGCTGACCGGGGGACTCACCCTGGAGTATGACAAGGCCTACGCGCTGGCCGCCTGGGTCAAGGGGAAGGCGGACTACGACCTGACCTTCCAATGTCCCGAAACGATCGCCGACCTCATGGGCATCGACAAGGGGTATTGCGAGCAGTCGGCCCACCTGCTGAGCTACGCGCTGCGCACCGCCGGTATTCCCGCGGCGGTTTCGGTCCAGGGGGGGCACTCCCTGACCGTGGCCAACGTGGACGGCCAGTGGGTCGATTTCGACGCCACCTTCGGGGAGGGCGTGCCGGGCGTCACGAACCCGGGGATGGTGGGCAACGTCGTCGACCAGGCATCGTGGCACCTGCCGGCGGATGTGTTCCTCCAGCCCTTCGCGGCCCCTTACATATTCAGGGAGCCCCAGATCTATATGCCCAAGACGCGGCGCGTCCCGCTGGTCAAGGAGGGGGGGGCGCAGGCCGGGTGGGGGACCGTCCTGATCCCGGTAACGAACCAGAGGCTGTTCATCCGCAAGGACGGCTCCGTTTCGGTCAAGTACGATGCGGCGGAGCAGGACGGCGTGTATTACATCATCCCCAGGCTGCGCTCCTTCGACTGGTTTCAGACGGGCCACGGGGCGACGCATCTGCCGGGCGACTGGGACTACCTGGTGCCGACGGAGTACGGCGTCATGCGCGCGAAGGACCACCTGTCGTGCGATTCGGACACCCTGAAACCGAACGGGTACGTCAAGCTGGCGCTCCCCGAGGGCGCCTACGAAGTGACCTACGACTGGTGGGACCAGACCCCGGTCGCCCGCCGCTGGTTCACCGTCGGGGGAGATGACGGGATCCGGATCGCGCCGGGCACCCTGGAAAAGGCCCAGGGCGCCGACGAGGCGCTCTTCGGGGTCTTCATCGATTCGCTCTCTCACGCCACCGAAGGGCTCTGAAACCGGGGAGTTTCGAGCGACCATGCCCCTGCAATTTCTGCTCGGCATCACCATGGGCTTTGCGGCCGCGGTCCAGCCGGGGCCGACGCAGCTCTTCCTGGTCACCCGGACGCTGATCGACGGCTGGAGGCGCGCCCTTCCCCTGGCCACCGTGTTTCTGGTCAGCGACCTGCCGATCGTGGCGCTGGTGCTGCTCGTGCTCCGGGCGGTCCCCGACGGGGCCGCGATCGCGCTCCGGCTGGCGGGCGGCCCCTTTCTCCTCTACCTGGCGTGGCGGGCGGCGAGGTCGCTTGGGGAAGGGGGGGACTCGCCCGCGGCCGCGGCGTCGCCGGCGGAGACCTACGGGAAGGCGGTGGCGATCAACCTGCTCAACCCCAACCCCTACCTGCAGTGGAGCCTGGTCATGGGGCCGCTGCTGCTCCAGGCCTGGAAGGTGAAACCCGTGGCGGGGGTCGCGATCCTGGCCGCCTTTTACGGCACCCTGGTCCTGACCACCGCCGCCCTCATCCTGGCTTTCGGCCTGGTCGGCCGGCTCGGCGCCGGCACCCGGCGCGCGCTGGTCGGCGTGTCGGCCGCCGCGCTCGCCGGTTTCGGCCTCTACCAGATCGCCGCGGCCCTCGGGCAGCTGCGGGGCTAGGCCGCCGGAAGGATCGACGGCGGGTGCTCTACGGCGCGCCGAGGAACGACCGCGTGGCGAGCGCCTGCTGGAGGCTGCAGAAGTGCCACTCGCGGTCCGCCGGCGTCCAGGTCCCGTTGCTGAAATTGAGGCAGCTGGAGGGCTTCGGCAAAGGGTACTCCTCGAGCGGGTCGTCGACCAGGTCGTAGAAGGCGCAGTGGGCCGTCTGCGTGTCCTCCGTGCAGAGGAGCTTGTAGACGGCGTTTTTCGCGGCCGCCTGCCGCGTGTCGCCCGCCAGCGGGTTGACCGTTTCCGAGATCACGGCGCCCTGGTCCGGGTGGCGTACGGCGGCCGCCCCGGCGAAGAGGATGGGCGCGAGCGAGACCGAATCGGGCGCGACGTAGCCGTCTCCCCGGCCGTTCGGGACGGTCAGGGGTACGCGGGCTCCCGCCAGGTCGAGGATCGTGGCGAAAAGGTCGAGGCCGTGGACGGCCGCCCCGTTTTCGCTCGCGGCGGCGATCCCCGGTCCGCGCACGGCCAGCGAGACGCGCACGCCGCTTTCGTAGGCCGTCCCCTTGGCGCGGCCGGCGCGGGTGATGTACATGTTGTCGATGAAATTGAGCGCGGGCTGGCCGTACATCGGCGTGCCGTTGTCGCCGATGGCGAGGATGTAGGTGAACGGGTCGATCGCGTCGACGGCCTCGAGCAGTTTTCCGAGCACGGTATCGAGGGAGTTGGTCATCGCGCGGTTGAGGGCGGCGGCCGGGCAGGATCCGATCTCCCCCGTGCCGAAGACGCCGCCGCAGGCGAGGATCTCCTCCCGGGTGGCCTCGTCCAGGGTGTCGTAATCGGGCACGATCGTCACGGGCGCCGCGGCGGCGATGTGCGACAGGTTGAAGGCGAGCCAGGCGAACCAGGGTTTGTTCGGGGCGGCCTCTTCCCGCGCGGTGATCCAGTCGATGGCGTCGGCGACCTTGACGACCGGGGCGTAGGTCGTCGAGCCGATGCCGGGGAGCGAACGGGAGGGCGCCTCTTCGGTGCGCCACTGGTAGGGGGGCGTCGCCTCGTCCTGGATCTGGTAGTCGTAGCTCCAGTAGTTGTCGAGCGCGCCGCTGAGGTTGCCCAGGAAGAGATCGAACCCCGCCTGTTTCGGTTTCATCCCCGGGTAGTACCCCAGCCCCGCCAGGTGCCACTTGCCGAAAACGGCCGTGCTGTAGCCGGCCTCGTCGCGGAGGATGCGGACGAAGGTCTCGTGGGTGGGCGAAAGGGGGTCCGTGTAGTCGAGAACCTGCGTCCTGGCGGCGGAGAGCCCCGTCAGGATCGAGGCGCGCGTGGGCGAGCAGTAGGGCTGCACCCAGGTATGGGTGAAGGCGATCCCCCGGCGCGCCAGGGTGTCGAGCGTCGGCGTCGACGCAGGGCGGCCGGCGATGCGGCGGTAGTAGGGGTGGTTGTGGCCCGCGGGCCCGTACAGCGCCGTGAGGTTCTCGATCAGGCCGGGGTGCATCGCGGTCGTGGTGTCCATCCCGACGTCGTCCAGGAGCACCAGGAGGATGTTGGGCGATGAAACCCCCTCGGGACGGACCACGATCGCGACCTCGGCCGGTTGGCTCTCGTATTCCCCGTCCCGGACGGTGAAGCGGAGAGTGTCGGTCCCGGAAAACCCGGGGCCGGGTGTGTAGGTCACGTCGGGCGGCGTGCCGGTCAGGCCCCCGCTTTCAGGGCCGGCCATGATGGTGTAGAGCAGGGGATCGCCGTCGGGGTCGTCGCCCGAAAGCGCGATCGCCTGCGCCGAACCGTAGTCGACGAACACCGTCTGCGCCCGGGCGGTGGGAGGACGGTTGGGGGGCGCGGTCACGACCCAGGCAAATTCCACCCGGGTGGAGGTTCTCCCGTCGCTGACGGTCACCGCCACCGCATAATTCCCGGCGGCGGTGTAGACGCCGGAGATCCGGCCGGTGGCGGAAACCATCGAAATCCCGGCAGGCAGGCCGGTCGCCGAAAAGCTCAGGATGTCTCCGTCGGGGTCGCGGGCGGAGATCCCGAGGCTCGCCCACTCGCCGGTGAGCCCGGTCTGGGGTCCCGGGTTGACCGCCGTCGGAGCCCGGTTGGCCGGCGTTTTCGGGCCCGACGGGGAACCGCATCCTGTCCAGAAGACCGAAAGCAGGGCCGTCAGAGCGCAGCATTCCAGGAAACGCATCATGGCGCCCGCATTCCCCCGGGTCCGGCTCAGCTCGCGCAGGCGATGGTCGCCGCCGGATCGAATTTCATCTTCCACACCCTGCCGGCGAAGATGACGTAGACTATCGGATGGCCCAGCGCTTCGCCCAGGGCCGAGGCCAGGTCCTCGAGACATTCGACGACCTGGGTGTCGGTGAGGTTCGTGTTGTACGGCATGCCGGTGTGGCCCCAGAAAAGGGCCACCGGGTCGGAATCGGCCTCCGCCAGCTGCGGGGCCAGCGGCAGCGCGTGCAGGAAATCGACGCTCGTCATCCAGCCGGCCAGAAAGGGCTTGTTATCCACCGCGCGATCGACCATCCACTGCCTCACCGTATCCTCGGCGAGAGCGAAGACGGTCTCGCGCGCCTCCGGGCAGTGCACCTCGGGCATCGCGGCGGCGAGTTCAAAGGTGCCGATCTCGCGCTCCGAGCCCGCTTCCTTTATATAGCGCATACAGCCTCCTTTCCATTTCCTTCCGTCATGGCCGCGACTGGGGTACACCCCGGGGTCCTGCCTGGAACTCGAAGGCCACGGCAGCCTTGCCGGCCGTGCCGGGTGCGGGCGTTGATGGATCCGGGGCGGTATCGCGCATGGCTTCCCCCTCAGCGACTGCGAGGAGCGTTGACTGCTGACCGCTGCTGTTCCGTCGTATCGGCGCAACTTCTTTGCCTTATGATAACAGAAGCCCCGATCAGTTTTCATTATAATTCAGGCAGGGCGGGCACACTGCGGTTTGGACCCGGATTCGAGACGGCGAGTCCTGCCGGGGGGGCGGCACTCCGGTAGGTGTAGGCGGCAGGGTGGCCGGGATGATCATCCGAACGCTCACCCTCAACAAGCGGAGCTCCGCGAAGCGCTGGATGCAAAAGGTGGTCCCAAAATGGGTCACGCGGCCAGCAGAGACGGCCTGAAAGCAGTTGGAAAGGAAAAGCAGGATTAAAGGGTGTGGTTGATAAAGAAGCGGTTGGCGGAGAGGGTGGGATTCGAACCCACGTACCCCGGATTAGGGGGTAACTCGATTTCGAGTCGAGCCCGGTACGACCACTTCGGTACCTCTCCGTGTCGCTGGCAAAGCCTACCAAAAATCGCGCGCCGCGCCAAACACTATTCGGCGGGAGCGCGCGGGGGCCGTGCCCCCGCGGCCCGTCAGGACGGGCGGGGCCCGGCTTCGATCTCCCTGAGGGTTTCCTCGATCAGCGCGCTCTGGTCTTCCTTGGTGAAGTTGCGCCCGATCAGCTTGGAGGCGATCTCGATCGAGAGATCCGCGATCTCGCCCCGGACCTCGCGGAGCGCGCGGGCGGTCTCGGTCTCGATCCGGAGCCGGGACTCCCGGACGACGGCCTCGGCGTCCTCGCGCGCCTTCAGCCGGATCTCCTCGCGCAGCTTCTCGGCCTCGGCGCGGCTGCCGGCGACGATCGCCTCGGCGTCGGCGTGCGCCTGGCGGAGGATGCGGCGGGACTCCTCGCCGAGCGCCTCCATCTCCTCGCGCGCCTTCCGGGCGTCCTCGAGCGATTTCCGGATGGTCTCCTGCCGCGAGTCCAGCGCCCGCAGCAGCGGGCGCCAGGCGAAGCGGGCGAGCAGCCAGAGGAGCACCAGGAAGGTGACGATGGTCCAGATGGCCAGGCCGGGATCGGGTTGAACCAGGGGATTGTTCATAGCGCGCTTCCCCTACTTCAGCAGCACGATGAGGAGCACGAAGACCTCGGCGATGATGGCGACCCCTTCCAGCAGGAAGAGCGGGAGGTTGACGGCGCCGCTGATCTGGGCGGCGGCCGCGGGCTGCCGGGCGATGCTCTCCGCGGCGGCCGCCGCGAACTTGCCGATGCCGAGGGCGGCGCCGATGACGATGAGGCCCAGCCCGAGGGCGGCGCCGAAGTAGTGCCACACGGGGACTACGGCCGGGGCCCCGCCGTCCTGGGCGTAGACGGGGGCGGCCACGAAGGCGAGCGCGGCCAGCAGGAAGGCCGCGAGCAGGGCGCCGCGGAAAATGCCTGTCTTCTTCATTCTGGTGTCCTTTCGATGAACGTTCGGTTGAACCGGTTTAATGATGCACATGGATGACCATCCCGATGAATACGGCCGAGAGCAGGGTGAACACGTACGCCTGGACCAGGACCACGATCAGTTCGAGCCCGGTGATGGCGACGGCCAGCGGTACCGAGACGGCAAGACCGATGCCGATGCCGACCATGGCGTTCTTCATCATCTCGGTGAACAGGAACACGAGCGACAGAACGGCCAGGATGCCGATGTGCCCGCCCGTCATGTTGGCCGCGAGTCGCATGGTCAGGGTGAAGGGCTTGACGAACATGCTCAGCACTTCGATCGGGACCAGGAGGAGGTAGATGGGCCACGGCATGCCGCGGGGCACGATGTTCTTCCAGTGGTTGATGAACCCGTGGGCCTTCGTCCCGGCGATGATGATGGCGAAGAAGGTGATGAGGGCCAGGCCCACCGTCACGTTGAAGTTGGCCGTGGCCGTGGTCCCGCCGTGGAGCGCGCGCCCGAACACCGAGTCCGCCCCGGCGTGCAGCACCCAGTGGTTGAGGAGGGTGAATACCTCGAAGACGGGGATCAGGCCGATGATGTTGGCGGTGAAGATGAAGGCGAAGAGGGTCAGGATCAATGGGGCCCAGGTGCCCACCCACCGCTCGCCCACGTTGGGCCGGACGATGGAGTCGCGGATATACTCCACGACGGCTTCCAGGGCGTTGCCCGCCCCGGAGGGGACCGGCCCCCGCGCGAGGCGGCGGCGCACGATCCAGGTGACGAGGGTGAAGACGACCAGGGCGACCAGCCACAGCATCAGCACATGCTTGCTGATCGACAGGTCGATCCCGAAAACCGGGGGAAGGTGCAGGATCGGGTGCTCCGCGTTGTTGGCGATATGGTGGATGATGGTCTCGCCGGCGTCGAAACCCCCGGCTGCCGCCGCTTCCACATGTCCCTCTGCTTCCGCTGTCTGCCACATGGTCCGTTGCCTACCCGTTTTTCAAGGGGCCCCGCACAGACGCCTCCGCCTGCCGGAGCCCGCGCGCCTGGAGCCGATACAGCCCGGCCGCTTCCGCGCCGTGCAGGGCGAGGTAAAACCCCGCGAAACTGACGGCGAAGGGGACCGGTTCCACCCGGGCGACCCCAAGCGCGACGATGACGTAGATCGCGAAAAAAACCATCTTGGCCGCAAACGCCTGCACCAGCAGGCGCGTCATGCCACGCGGTTGTTTCCGGTACCGCCCGAGCATCAGGAGCCAGGATACCACCGCGGCCGCGAGCGGCCCGAGCATTCCGAGCCAGATCGCCCGCGGACTGACCGGCGCGAGCGACGCCGCGGCCGCCGCGACGACCGATCCCCCCACCATCCACCAGACGAGTTTCATCGGCGCCAGATGACTTTTGCCAGTTCAAGGAAACCGACGGCCAGGCCGAGCAGCAGCCCGCCGAGCAGGAACCAGGGGGAGGTGCCGCGCCAGGCGTCCAGGCCGTATCCGATGCCGCCCAGCAGCACTATCGCCCCCAGGAGGGTGTACCCGGCCCCGGCGGCCGGTCCCGAGCGGCGGATATTTTCCTGCATGACCCTCAGGGACCGCGCCAGGAACCCCCCGTTTTCCTTGTCGGGCATCTTTCCCGCACCCAAAAAGGGCGAATTATAGCAAAGACTTCACTTGAAGCTCAATGGCGGAAACCCGCCCGCCAGGGGCCTACTCCTCGGCCTCGTGGATCGTCTTCAGCCCCCGCATTTCGTAATCCTTTGTTCCGGAAGGGGTTACGATTTCGATGGGGTCGCCCACCCCCTTTCCCACCAGGCTCCGGCCGATCGGGGAGGTGATGCTGATCCTCCCGCGGGAGATGTCCGATTCCTCCGGGGTGACCAGCCGGTATTCGACCTCCCTTTCGGTTTCATAGTCGTAAAGCACCACCCGGGAGCCGTAGGCCGCGCGGTCGGTCGGGATCTTGTCCAGGTTCACCAGCGACAGAGACGCAAGCCTTTGCTGCAGTTGGGATTTTCTCCCCTCCAGGTAGGACTGCCTCTCCTTGGCCGCCTTGTATTCCGCGTTTTCGCTCAGGTCTCCGTGCTCGCGCGCCTTCAGGATTTCCTTCGGCAGGTCGACCCGCAGTTCGCGTTCGATGGCGTTGAGGTCTTCCTGCAATTTCTTGCGAATATCGATCATTACAGACTCCAAATGAAGGGATGACTATTTTAGGCCGAGACTGGAGTAACCGGCAAGGGCAAGAAACCGGTCGGGGCTGACGCCGAGCCAGAGAATGAGGAGGACGCCGATGGCGAGGACGGCCGCTACCGGACGGCTGACCGGGTCGGTGTCCGCCGCCCCCTCCGGGGCTTCCTTCATGTACATGTAGACCAGGACCCGGAAATAGTAATAGACGGAGAGGACGCTGTTGAGCACCGCGATGACGGCAAGGCCGACAAACCCCTCCTTGACGGCGGAGCCGAAGAGGTAGAATTTCCCCATGAACCCGCCCGTCAGCGGGATCCCGGCCAGGGCCAGCAGGGTGATGCCCATTGCGGCCGCAGCCCAGGGCGCCCGGCGTCCCAGGCCGGCGTAGTCGTCCAGGTGCACGCGGCGGTCCCCCCGGCCGCTCAGGGAGAGGACCACGCCGAACGCCACCAGGCTCATGACCGTGTAGACGACGAGGTAGAAGAGGGCGGCCGTGAACCCTTCCCGGGTGTGGACCACGACACCCACGAGGATGTACCCCGCCTGCGCGATCGCGGAATAGGCCAGCATCCGCTTGATGTTCGACTGGACGAGGGCCGCCGCGTTCCCCAGGGTCATGGTCAGGACGGCCAGCAGCCAGAGGATGGGGGCCCAGTCGGGCGCCAGGCCGGGGAGCGCCTCGGCCAGGATGCGCAACAGGGCGGCGATTCCCGCAGCCTTGGGCCCCACGGCCATGAAGGCGGTGACGGGACTGGGCGCGCCTTCATAGACGTCGGGGATCCAGGAGTGGAAGGGGACCAGGCCGATCTTGAAACCGACTCCCACCAGGAGCAGCCCCAGCCCCGCAACCAGGAGCGCCGGGATTCCCCCCTCGAGGGCGGCCGAGGCGCGGATGGCCTGGTACCCGGTGCTGCCCGTGGCGCCGTACACCAGGGCGATTCCGTAGAGGAGGATGGCGGTGGCGAAGGAGCCGAGGAGGAAGTACTTGAGCGACGATTCCCCCGATGCGATGTCGCGGCGCTTGAACCCGGCGAGGATGTAGGTGGAGAGGGAGAGGATCTCGATCCCGATGAAGGTCAGGATCAGGTCTTCGCTCATGGCCGCGAGCGACATGCCGGAGCACGCCGTGAGCAGCAGGGCGTAATACTCCCCGCGGTCGATCCCCTCCCGCCGGTTGAAGTCGGCGGAGAGGACGGCCGAGAGCCCCGCGATGACGAGGAACAGCCACTGGAAAAAGAGGCTGAAGCCGTCGATCCGGATCATCCCTCCCCCGATGGAGCGCGGTGTGAGCCCCCACTGCAGCTGCAGGGCGTAGGCGGCGGCGGCCACGGCCGCCACGGTGACCAGCCCCAGGCGCCGCCGGCTCGCCGCCCGGCCGAACGGCTGCATCAGCATCAGCGCGGCGGCGGCCGCGAGGAGGATCAACTGCGGAATCAGGAGGAACAGTTCGTCAAGGGTCATTTCGTCTCTTCGCCCGGCGTGCTGCGGGTGTCGATGAAGTCCACGCGATAACTCCCCCCCGGCGCCCGCGCGCTTTCCACCCGCCGGAGGACCCCGGCGACGGACGCGTCCATGCGCCTGAGGAACGGCGGGGGGTAGACGCCGATCCAGAGCATCAGGAGGAGGATGGGCAGCAGGAGGATCCTTTCCCGGGTCCCGATGTCGCCCATGCCCGTATTGGCCGGGTTCCTGGGTCCCCAGAAGACCCGCTGGTACATCCGGAGCATGTAGACGGCCCCCAGCACCATGCCCAGGGCCGCCAGCGTCCCGAAGGTCTTGCTGCGGCTGAAACTCCCCACCAGGATCAGGACCTCCCCCACGAACCCGTTCAGGCCGGGGAGCGCGATCGACGACAGCGTCACCACCAGAAACGCCGCGGCCAGCACCGGGCTCGTGTGCGCGACGCCGCCGAAGTCGGCGATCCGGCGCGTGTGCCGGCGCTCGTACAGCATCCCGACCAGCAGAAACAGCGCGCCCGTCGACAGGCCGTGACCCACCATCTGGACGAGGGCCCCTTCGAGCCCCGGGGTGGTGAAGGTGAAGATGCCGAGAACCACCAGCCCCATGTGGCTGACCGAGGAGTAGGCCACCAGCTTCTTCAGGTCGGGCTGCACCATGGCGACCAGGGCGCCGTAGAGGATGCCGATGATGGCGAGGACCGAGACGGCGGGCGCGAGGGCCAGGGCGGCGCCGGGGAAGAGCGGGAGGCAGAAGCGGAGTAGGCCGTAGGTCCCCATCTTCAGCAGCACTCCCGCCAGGATGACCGATCCCGCCGTCGGCGCCTCCACGTGGGCGTCCGGGAGCCAGGTGTGCAGGGGGAAGAGGGGGACCTTGATGGCGAAGGCGAGACCGAACGCCAGGAAGAGCCAGAGCTCCTCGCGGGAGGTCCACCCGAGCTCCCCCGATTCCAGCCGGGCGGCGAGTTCGGCCAGGCTGAAGGTGTCCCCCCCCGCGGCGAAGAAGAGGTACAGGATCCCGACCAGCATCAGGAGCGACCCGGCCATGGTGTAGAGGATGAACTTGACCGCCGCGTAGAGCCGCCGCTCCCCCCCCCAGATCCCGATCAGGAAGTACATCGGGATCAGCATGACCTCCCAGAACACGTAGAAGAGCACCAGGTCGAGCGCGCAGAAGACGCCGATCATGCCGGTTTCGAGCAGGAGGATACAGGCGAGGAACGACCGGACCCGCCGCGTGACCGATCTCCAGGCGGAGAGGAGCACCAGGGGGGTCAAAAAGGTCGTGAGGAGCACCAGAAAGAGGCTGATGCCGTCGACGCCGAGATGGTGGCGGATCCCGAAGGCCGGGAAACGGATCCAGGAGACGGATTCCTCGAACTGCATCCGGGCCGAGGACGCGTCGAAATGGAACACCAGGTGGAGCGAGAGGACGAACGCGGCCAGGGAACCCGAGAGGGCGACCCACCGCAGCGCCCGGCCGGATCCGCGCGGGAGGGCGAACAGCAACAGCGCGCAGGCGGCCGGCAGGTAGGTGATCCAGGAAAGGATGAACGGGACATCCATAAGCGCTCTTTCAGCTCCGCAGCAGTGACAGGTAGAGGAGGACCGCCGCCATCCCCGCAACGATCCAGGCGGCGTAACTCCGGATCAGGCCGTTCTGCATCCCCCTGAGAAGGGCGCCGAGGCTCACCATCGACGAGCCCGCGCCGTTGACACAGCGGTCGATCACCCCGACGTCCACCCGCAGCCAGAGCGTCCGCTCCGAGAGGCCGAGCAGCGGGCGGACGACGGCCCGGTCATAGAACTCGTCGAAACGGTACCTGTCCCGGAGCAGGCGGTGGATGGCGCCCCAGCGGGCGGCGATCCGGCCCGCCGCCCCGGGGCGCGCGAGGTAGATCCGGTGCGCGGCGAAGATGCCGGCCAGCGCCACCGCGACCGACAGCGCCGCGAAGGCGAACTCCAGGGCGTGGGAAAAATGGGGCGCCTCCCCCCGGTGGGCCAGGGAAAGGGAGGGCTCCAGGAAGCGGGCGAACCGGTTGGCCCCGAGCCAGGCGGGGAGCCCGATGAAGCCCCCCGCGGCGGACAGGAGCGCGAGCGCCACCAGGGGCCCGGTCATGCTGGGGGGGGACTCGTGCGGGTGCGCCCCTTCCGCGTGCCGCGGCTCGCCGAAAAACGCGAGAAAGATCAGCCGGAACATGTACAGGCCGGTCAGGCCCGCCGTCAGCAGGCCGAGGATCCAGACGGCGGGGTGGCCGCCGGCCCAGGCCGCCCATAGGATCTCGTCCTTGCTGAAGAACCCCGCCAGCGGAAAGATGCCGCTGATGGCCAGCGCGGCCACGAGCATCGTCCAGAAGGTGACCGGGATGCGGCGGCGGAGCCCCCCCATGCGCCGGAGGTCCTGTTCGCCCGCCAGGGCGTGGATCACGCTCCCGGCCCCGAGGAAGAGGAGGGCCTTGAAGAAGGCGTGCGTCATCAGGTGGAAGATGCCGGCCGAAAAGGCGCCCGCCCCCGCGGCCATGAACATGAACCCGAGCTGGCTGACGGTCGAATAGGCGAGCACCCGCTTGATGTCCGTCTGCGCGAGCCCGATCGTGGCGGCCATGAGGGCGGTGGCGGAGCCGACGACGAGGACGACGTCGAGGGCGACGGGGGCGCGGCTGAACAGGGGGGCGCAGCGGACGACCATGTAGACCCCCGCCGTGACCATGGTCGCGGCGTGGATCAGCGCGCTGACGGGCGTCGGCCCCTCCATGGCGTCGGGGAGCCAGACATGGAGCGGAATCTGGGCGCTCTTGCCCATGGCGCCCACGAAGAGCAGCAGGGCGATGGCGGTCAGGACGCCGATCCCGGCCTCGGGGGGAAAGCGCGAGGGGGCCGCCGCGATTTCCCCGAACACCCGGCCGAAACCGAGGTCCCCGAAGGTCAGAAAGACCAGGAGGATCCCGAGGATGAACCCGAAATCGCCGATCCGGTTGACGATGAAGGCCTTCTTCCCGGCATCGGCCGCCGCGGGCCGGTGGAAGTCATAGCCGATCAGGAGGTAGGAGCAGAGGCCGACCCCCTCCCACCCGACGAACATCAGGAGGAAGTTGCCGGCCAGGACCAGGACCAGCATCGAGAAGAGAAAGAGGTTCATGTAGGCGAAGAAGCGATAGTACCCCTCTTGGGCCCGCATGTAGCCGATCGAATAGATGTGGATGATGAAGCCGACGCCCGTGACCACCAGCGTCATGACGGCCGACAGCGGGTCGAGCAGGAGGGCGGCCTTCGCCGTGAAATCGCCCGCCGCGATCCAGGTGAACAGCTCCCGCTCGATGCGCCGGTCCCCGGGGGCCAGGGAGAGCAGTTCCAGGAACGCGGCCAGGGCCAGGACGAAGGCGGCGCCCGAGGCGCCGCAGGCCACGAGCGTCACGGCCCGCTTCGGGAGCCGCCGCCCGAGGAGGCCGGTGGCGGCCGCGCCGGCCAGGGGAACGAGCGGTAGGAGCCAGAGGAGTTCGGTCATCATGTGCGCCCTTAACCTTTCATGGTGTCCGCATCGTCCGGGTTCAGGGTCTGGCGCCGACGGTAGAGGACGATCATGATCGCGAGGCCCACGGCGGCCTCGGCCGCCGCCACGACCATGACCAGGAAGACGAAGATCTGCCCCTGGAGATGGCCGAGGTCGCGTGCGAAGGCGACGAAGGCGAGGTTCGCGGCGTTGAGCATCAGCTCGACACACAGGAACATCGCCAGGACGTTCTTCTTGACGATGAAGCCCGTGGTCCCCACGAGAAAGAGGAGAAGGCTGAGGACGAGGTAGGGGTTCATGGTCTCCATCTCACGATCGCTTCCGGGCCAGCACGACGACGCCCATGATGGCGACCAGGATCAGGATCGACGTGGCCTCGAAGGGGATCAGGAACCGGGTGAAGAGCAGCTGACCCAGCCGGCTGACCGGGGCCGCGGCGAGCGGGACCCCGCCCGCGTCGACGGGGAGCGCCGCCGGATCGTGCGCCCGCATCAGGGTGAACATCACGACGAGGGCCACGAGTCCCAGCGCGGCGGCCAGGCAGGTCAGGCGCCGGCGCTTGTCCCGCGCGGCGGCGGCCGAAAACGGGTCCAGCATCATGATGACGAAAAGAACCATCACCATGATGGCGCCCGCGTAGACGATGATCTGGACGGCGGCGATAAAGGGCGCCTCCAGCGCGAGGAAGAGGACGGCGACCGAGCCGAGGCAGAGGATGAGCGAAAGGGCGGAATAGAAGACCCTCTTCTGCGCCACCACGCTCACGGCGGCGAGCAGGGCGATTCCGCCGAACAGGTAAAAAACCAGGGTCTCCATTAGGGCAGGCCGTCCAGGATGCAATCGATTTTTTCCGGCGTGAGATTTTCGTGGTACTCGTCGTTGACCTGCATGACGGGGCTCGTACCGCAGGATCCCAGGCATTCCACTTCCAGGAGCGTGTATTTCATGTCCGGGGTCGTTTCCCCCGGTCCGACTCCCAGCCTGCGGCGGAGGTGGCGGAGGATTCCCTCGGCGTCGCACAACTGGCAGGAGATGTTGGTGCACACCTGGATAACGTACCGGCCCACCGGTTTCTGGTGGAGCAGGGAGTAGAAGCTGACAACCTCCCGGACCTCGTTGGGCGACAACTCCATCATGCGGGCGATTTCGACCATGATCTCCTCGGAGATGTATCCCGCTTCCTCCTGGGCGATCTGAAGCGAGGGGATCAGGGCGGACCGTTTCCGGGGGTATCTGGCCGACAGTTCCTCGATCCTGAGCCGCGCCGATGGCGAAAGTCCCTGCATTCGATCCACCCGGAAAATTTTGAATGGCCACAAACATCTGCGAAATATATATTTGTAACCACAGGCCGTACATGGATCTTAGTAGACGGGTTCCGGGGCTGTCAAGCCATTTCTCTCGCCGCGGCGCTCCCCCCGGGTCCCTGCCGCCCCGAACAGCCGTTGCGGTCGGGCGGGGGCTGTGATTATATTTAGGGTCCGACCAGAGGCCGTCCATGAAGAAAGTCCCGATGTCCCCCGCAAATGGAAAAATCCGTTCCCTCTTCCACCCCGCCCGGAAGATCGTGGCGGGCGTGGCCGCCCTCCTGCTTCTCCTGCTTTTCGGGGGGGCGGCGGGATGCTATCACCGCTATTCGGGCATGATCGACGAGCGGCTCTCGGGGAAGAGGCTCGGGGCCGAGTCGCGCATCTTCACCGCCCCCCGGCGGATCTGGGTCGGCGAAAGCGTATCGCAGGAGGAACTGATCGCGTACCTCAAGGCCTCGGGCTACTCCATGGCCGCGGATGAGGATAGCGCCGGCCGGATCGTGGCGACCGACACCTCCATCCAGATCCGGCCGTCGGCCGATTCCTATTTCAACGGCAGGAACGCGCTCAGCGTCGATTTCTCGGGGGGGGGCATTTCCCAGCTGCGCTCGCTCGACAGCGGGGAGAGGCTGATGTCGGCCGAAATCGAACCGGAGCTGATCACCGGCCTCTTCGGCCGGAACCGGGAAAAGCGCCGGCCGATGAGCTACGGGGAGTTCCCCCCCATCCTGCTCCAGGCGGTGCTCTGCGCCGAGGACCGGCGTTTCTTCGAGCACCCCGGGTTTGATCCCGTCAGGGTGATCGGGGCGGCGTGGACCGACATCCGGCGCGGGGAAAAGGCGCAGGGGGCCAGTACCATCACGATGCAGGTCGCGCGCAGCTTCTTCTTTTCCACCAAGCGGCAGTGGCGGCGCAAGGCCCGGGAGACCCTGATGGCCCTGGTCCTCGAGCACCGGTTCAGCAAGGAAAAGATCTTCGAGCTTTACGCCAACGAGGTCTACCTGGGCAACCGCGGCAGCTACGCCATCCACGGTTTCGGGGAGGCGGCCCAGGCCTATTTCGGCAGGGACCTGCGGGAGCTCAACCTGGCCCAGTACGCTTTCCTGGCCGGGATCATCCACGCGCCCAACCGGTATTCCTCCGCCGAGCGCCGGCCCGAGAGGGGGGCGGAGGCGCGCGACCGGGTCCTGGTGAAGATGAAGGACGCCGGGGTGATCACGGCCGAGGCTGCCCGGTCGGCCCGGGGCCTTCCGCTCGGGCTGGTGCGGGGGACCTACGGCGCGAGTCCCTCGGGCCATTTTGTCGACATGGTCAAGGACGACCTGCTCGACAGGTTTTCCGAGGACTCCCTCGGCGCACAGCGGTACCGGATCTACACCACGCTCGATTCGGATCTGCAGCGGGCGGCCATGGAGGCCGTGGAATGGGGGCTCGCCAACGTCGACGCCCAGCTCGAGAAGACCTACGCCCGCCTGAGGGAGAAGGGGGAAAAGGTCCTCCTGCCGCAGGTCGCCCTGGTGGCCCTCGACCCGCACACGGGCGAAGTCAAGGCGCTGGTGGGGGGGCGGGACTACGCCTCGAGCCAGCTCAACCACTGCCTGACGCGGCGCCAGCCCGGGAGCGTCTTCAAGCCGTTCGTGTACGCGGCCGCTCTGGAAAGCGCCCTGACCGATGAGGGGAGGCTCTGGACCCCCATTTCGCAGATAGTGGACGAGCCCACCGTTTTCTACTTCGATGGCAAGGAGTACAGGCCCGACAACTACGGCGGCGAATACCTCGGCCCCGTCACCGTGCGCGACGCGCTGGTGCATTCGCTCAACGTCGCCACCGTCAAGCTGGCCGCGGAGGTGGGGTACGGTCCCGTGGCGCGGTTCGCGAGGAGGATGGGGCTCCCCGCCGACATCAGGCCCACGCCGGCCATGGCCCTGGGCGCCTACGAACTGAGCCCGCTCGAGGTGGCCCGGGGTTACACCCCGCTGGCGAATTACGGTTCGGCCTGCGAGCCGATCTATCTGAGGAGCGTCCGCAACGCGGCGGGGGACTCCATCCACGAGAACCCCTACCGGCGTCGGTCGGTCCTGGACCCGCGCGTGGCCTATCTCGTGACCGACATGATGGAGGACGTCATCGACCGCGGCACCGGGGCGGGGGTGAGGCGCCGCGGGTTGCGCGTGCCCGCGGCGGGGAAGACCGGGACGTCCCACGACGGGTGGTTCGCGGGCTACACGACCAACCTGCTGACGGTCGTCTGGGTGGGGTTTGACGACAACCGGGAACTCCGGCTCTCCGGGGCCCATTCTGCGGGCCCGATCTGGGGGGAGTTCATGAAGCGGGCGGTGTCCTTGCCCGGTTTTTCCGACGCCCGGTCGTTCGAGCGGCCCGAGGGGGTGGTGGAGGTGAGCCTCGACGCCGACAGCCTGATGCTGGCCCAGCCCGAGTGCCCCGTGGTGCGGCGGGAGGTCTTCATCGCCGGCACCGAGCCCACCGAGTTCTGCTCCCTGCACGGGACCAGTACCATGGACCGGCTGCTGCGGCCGTTCTCATGGATGGGCGATCTCTTCTGACCCGGGTCACCGGCACAGCTCGACGATGGTGGCGCCGCCCCCCCCCGCCTCGGGGGGGGCGAGCCTGAATCCCTGCACCCGGGGGTGCGAAGAAAGGTACTCCGCGACCGCCCGGCGCAAAATCCCCTTGCCGTGCCCGTGGATGATGCGGACGGTTTCCAGCCCCGCCACGACAGCCTGGTCCATGAACCGGTCGACCCGGTCCAGGGCCTCGTCGGCCGTGAGCCCGATCACCTTGAGTTCCAGGGCGGGGGCCGGGGCCTCCTCCGCCGGGGCCGCCTGCCAGGCGGCCCTCTCCGGCGGCAATCCCGGGCCGAGCCGCAGGAGCCCCCCGCGCTCGGAACGATAGCGCAGGGCTCCGATCGCGACGACGTAGGTCTCCCCCTGGATCCCCTCCACCACCCCCTCCCGGTCGAGCGCGAGAACGCGTACGCGGTCCCCCGGGCCGATCTCCCCCCCTCCTTCCGCGGCAGGCGTCCCCCCTTGCGCCGAACCCGCCCCCGCCTCCGCGGGACTCGCCGCCGCCGCGGTCACGCGCCCGGCCCGGCGGCGCAGGCGCGCGGCCTCGCCCTCGGCCGCCCGGCGCGCGCGGGAAGCATCGGCGCGGTCCTTGATCGCGCGCAGGGCGCCCTCGCTCTCCTTCTGGAAATCCTCGACCACGCGCTCGAGGGCGGCCCTGAACTCCGATCCGCGCTCCCGTTCCTTCCGGGCGAAATCCCGCTCGAGGGAAGCATACTTTTCGGCGACCGCCGCGCGCTCCTCGACGAGCGCCTTGCCGAGCGACTCCTGTTCGTCCAGCGTCTCCTTCAGCCTGCGGAGATATTCCCGCGCCCGCGCGTGATCGGGCTCGATGAGGGCGGAGGCGGCGGCCGCGATCTCCTCGGGGAGCTTCATCCTGCGGGCGATTTCGATGCCGGAGGAGGCCCCCGCGGTTCCCAGGATCAGCCGGTAGGTGGGACGCAGGGTGCGCTCGTCGAATTCGACCGAGGCGTTCTCCACCCCCGGCGTCTGCTCCGCCCACATCTTCAGCCGGGGGTAGTGCGTGGAGGCGATCGTGACGGCCCCGCTCCGGCGGAAGTGGTCCACGATGGCGATCGCCAGGGCCGCCCCTTCGTCCGGGTCGGTCCCGGTGCCGACTTCGTCGAGCAGCACGAGGGCCGGGGGCGCCAGCCGGCCGGCCGCTTCCGCGATGTTGCGCATGTGGGCCGTAAAGGTCGAGAGGTTGGCGGCGATCGACTGGTGGTCGCCGATGTCGGCGAAAACCTGCCTGAACACCGGCAGCCGTGCGGCGCGCGCCGGGACGTGAAACCCCATCTGCGCCATCAGCGAAAGGAGCCCCGCGGTCTTGAGCGCGACCGTTTTCCCCCCGGCGTTCGGGCCGCTGATCACCAGCACGTTGTGCTCCCCGTCCAGTTCGAGCGAAATGGGGACCGGGGCCCCCCCCGCGCGGCGCAGGGAGTGCTCGAGTACCGGGTGGCGCGCGTCGGCCAGTTGGCAGGTCCCGTCTTCCGAGATCCGCGGCGCGACGCACTCGAACTCCTCGGCGAAGAGGGCTCTCGCCTGGGCGACATCCAGCTCGGTGACCAGCTCGAGGAGGGCGCGCAGCGAACCGGCGCTCTGCCGGAGGAGGTCGGTCAGGGCGCGGAGGATGCGGGCGATTTCGATCGCCTCCTCCTCCTGGAGGCGGACGAGGTCGTTGTTCTGGTCGATGACGGACATCGGTTCCACGAAGGTGGTCTGCCCGCTGGAGGAGAGCCCGTGCATGACGCCGGGGACCCGGGTGCGCGAATCGGTCCGGACCGGGATGACGAAGCGGCCGTTGCGGAAGGTGATGATGTCCTCCTGGACCGCCTGCGGGGAGGCGCGCAGGATCGATTCGAGGGTGCGCTGGATGCGGTGCCGGCGTTCGGCGATCTCCCTGCGGACGGCCCGGAGCCCGGGGCTGGCGCCGTCGTCGATTTCGCCGCTGGGCAGGATCTTGCCGTGGATCTCCTCGAGCAACGGGCGGGTGTCCGGGATCCCGGCCGCCATGCGCCCCAGGATGGGGAAGAGGCCCGGGGCCGCGGCGGCGCGGATCGATTCCCGGAGCCCCCTGCCGGCGGAGAGGAGCCTCTCGAGCGCGAGGATCTGCCGCGGTTCGAGCGCCGTCCCCTCGATGTGGAGCCGCTCCATCACCGGGTCGAGATCCTCGACCCCCGCCAGGCCGAACCGGCCGCTCGCGGCGAGAAACCCCGCGCACTCGGCGGTGAGGTCGAGCGCCGCGGCGATTTCGTCCCGGTCGGCGGACGGGCGCAGGCCCTCCAGCCGCTTCCGGCCGGAGGGCGTCTGCACGTGCCGGGCGGCCAGGGCGATCAGCGCCCCGAGTTCGAGTGTGTCCAGTGTCCGTTCGTCCATGCGACCCCCGCAGTCCCCAGCATCTTACGCTCCGGCGCATTTTTCCAGAAGCGCGATTTTGCCCCGTCCGCCCCGGATATTAGGGTGGCCCGACGGCGCGTTTTCCGATAGAGTTATGAACCTGAACCCCCGTGGATAATGGGGATGGATGGGACGACTATGAGACCTAAGGACTTTATCGCCATTCGGGACTGGTCGGCGGAGGACCTGCTCGCCCTGCTCGACGAGGCCGCCGCGATCAAGGCGGACCCGGGAAAATACCGCAGGGGGCTCGAAGGGAAGGCCCTGGCCCTGATCCTGGAAAAACCGTCGCTCAGGACGCGCGTTTCCTTCGAGGTCGGCATTCACCAGCTGGGGGGATACTCGCTCGTGCTGACTCCTGCGGAGATCAACCTGGGGAAAAGGGAATCGGTGCGTGATGTCGCCAAGAACCTCGAGCGCATGGTGGACGGGATCATGATCCGCACCTTCCGGCACGAGACGGCCGTGGAGATGGCCGAGGAAGCCTCCATCCCCGTAATCAACGGCCTCACCGATTTCTGCCATCCCTGCCAGGCGATGGCCGATTATCTGACGATCCGGGAGGTGAAGGGGCGGCTCGAGGGGATCCGGATCGCCTATGTCGGCGACGGCAACAACGTGGCCCATTCCCTCGTCTTCGGGGCCGTCCGCCTCGGCGCGCACATCACCGTGGCGCATCCGCCGGGGTACGCCCCCGACGCGGGGGTGATCCGGTGGGCGGCGGAGCACGCGGGCGCCACAGGCGCCCGGGTGGAGATCCTCGAAGACCCGGTCGCCGCGGTCAGGGACGCCGATGTCGTGTACACCGACGTCTGGACCAGCATGGGGATGGAGGCCGAGGCGGAGCAAAGGAAAAGGGATTTTCGGCTCTACCAGGTCGACGACGCTCTGGTCGCCCACGCGAGGGAGGATTACGTCTTCATGCACTGCCTCCCGGCCCACCGGGGAGAGGAAGTGAGCGACGGCGTCATCGACTCCGGCCACTCCGTCGTGTTCCAGCAGGCGGAGAACCGCCTGCATGCCCAGAAGGCCGTCCTGCTCGCGCTGATGGCCTGACCCGTCGGATCAGGCTCCCACCGAGCCGGCTTCCCGCCCGGCGCCGGCGATGGCCCCTTCCACGCGCGGGATATAGACGGTGTGGATATTGCCGGTCCTGGGATCGTTGGTGCTCTTCAGGCACCCGCCCATGCGCCCGGCGATCGCGCGGATGGACGAGTGGCGCCGTTCCGGCTGAACCGCGCAGCCGTCGGTGCTGAAGACCAGGCGCACGTATATCCCGGGACGGAGTTCGGGGGGGATTTCCGGGTCGGGGCCGGCCACCTCGACGTTCCGGGTCTCGATGGTGACGAGCCCCCCGAGCGGGAGCGCCTCGCGCGCGTTGGCCATCAGGTTGCCGATGAGCTGGGTCACCTCGTTGCGGTCGGCCCAGACCAGCCCGGGGCGGGGCGCGAGGTCCATCTCGAGTTCGATATCGGTCCCGATCAGGCTGTGGAGCAGGCGGTCGTTTCCCGTCAGGATCTCGTTGAAGTCGAGGAGGTCGGGGGAGCGATCGTCCCTCCGCGCGAGCGACAGGAACTGGCCCGCGTGCCGGATCCCCCGGCCCGCGTCCCGGGCGAGGGAGTCCGCGAGGCGTCGCACCTCTTCGGCGTCCCCGGCCGCCTGCAGGAGGCGCTCCCCGGCCTCGGCCAGGGAAGCGCAGAGCTCCCTGAAGCTCGTCACCGTCGCTGCCGCGAGATCCCCCGCGGACTGGATGCGGCGGATTTCCTCCCCCAGCCCGTGGGCATCGGAGATGTCGGTGAGGATGCGCTCCACCAGCGGCGTTTCCCCGTCCGAGGCCTCGACGAGCGCGGCATTTTCCCGGACGCGGACCGGCTTCCCCTCCTTCCCCAGGGCCGTCCACTCGATCCCCTCGAGGCTCCCCTCCTCGTCGAGGCGGGCGGCCAGGGCGCCTTCAAAGGCGTAGATCCGGAAGGGGCTCCCGTCCGGCCGGGACAGCGCCGCCTGGGCGTTCGGATAGCCGAACATCCGGGCCGCGATATCGTTGCATTCCACGACCTGCCCCCCGCGGGTGGCGCGGACGATTCCGGCCGGGGTGAACCGGGACAGGCGCTGGTAGCCCCGGCGGCAGTGGGAGCCTTCCCGGGCCAGGGTCCGGTTCTCCGATTGCAGCTCCTCGAGCCGCTTCTGCGCCTGCTCCAACTGCACGGCCTTGGACTGGTTCTGTTCGGAAATCCAGGCCAGGCGCGCTTCCGCTTCACGGACGGTGTTCTGCACCGCGGCCGCGTGCGCCTTTTCCCCCTCCTCGAGCCTGCGCTCCATTTCCGCCCGCGCCGACTGCCACGCGGCCTGCTCGGTCTGGTATCTCCCGGTCAGATCGGCCAGCCGGGTCTCGACCTCCCGGAGGCTCTCCGCCAGGGTGCCGCGCTGCTTTTCGGCGGTCTGGAACTTCTGTTCGGCCTTCTTCTGCGCGAATTCGTACTGGGAGATCTCCGTCCGGTGTTTTTCCGCGAGCTGGGACAGGGCGGACTGCGCGCCGGCCAGGGCCGTATGCAGCCCGGCCAGCTGCTTTTCCCCTTCCCGGATCCGGAGCTCGAGATCCGCGCGCTCGATCCCCCGCCGCTCCTGCTCCGCGTCGTGGCGCTCCTTCATGGCCGCGGCCCGCGATTCCGAATCGGCCAGGGCCGTCTGGAGCGAGATCCGCTGCTTTTCGGCCGCCTGGAATTTCCGGTCGAGTTCGGCGAGTTCGGCTGTCAGGCGGGCCCGTTCGGACGCGTGCTGCTCGCCGAGCGCCGCCAGGCGGGCCGCCGCCTCCCCGAGCTCGCGCTGGCGCGCCTCGAGCAGGCTTTCCGCCTCCGCGTACCGGGCCTCGAGCGCGATGAGCGACCGCTGCAATTCGGAGCGCTCGCCCTCGCGGGCGGCGGCGAGCTCCCGCGCCCGGGATTCTCCCTCGGCCAGCGCGGCCTCGAGGTCGCCGACCCGGGCTTTTGCCGCCTGGTGATGCTCCCGGAGTTCCTTCTCGCGCCGCTCCTGTTCTCGGCGTTCGGCGATATATTTTTCGGTCAGTTCCCGGATCCGCGCATCCGCCTCGCGAAGCGCCGCCTCGAGCGGCGCCCTCTGCTCTTCGGCGGCCAGGTGCCTGCGCTCCAGGTCCATGGCGGCGAGCTCCTGCCACGCACGGTCCGCGCCGCTCCTTTCGCAGAGAGCGGCATAGCGCGCCCCCTGCATCCGGAGGGCGGACTCGAGGGAAGCCCTCGTGTCGTCGGCGCCGCGGTGGCGCTCCTGCAGCTCCCCGTGGGCAGCGGTCAGTCCGGACAAACGCGCTTCCGTCTCCTCGAGCGCCGCCTCCAGGGCCAGCCAGGAGTTTTCCGTTTCCTCCAGCTTGCGCTGGAGCCCGGCGCGGCTCTCGTCCCGCGCGGCCAGTTCCGCCCGGTACTCCTCCTCCTGCCTGCGAAGGCGAGCTTCGGTCTCCTCGATCCTGAGCCGGAGGTCGTCGCGGCTCTCGTCCCGCGCGGCCAGTTCGGCCCGGAGCGACTCCTCGAGCGCCGCGCGCTCGGCCAGGGTTTCTTCGAGCCGGCGCTCGAGCCCGGCGCGGCTCTCGCCCGCTGCGGCCAGCTCGGCCCGGAGCGACTGCTCGAGCGTCGAGCGCTCGGCCAGGGTTTCTTCGAGCCGGCGCTCGAGTGCGGCGCGGCTCTCGGCCGCTGCGGCCAGCTCGGCCCGGAGCGACTCTTCGAGCGCGGCGCGCTCGGCCAGGGTTTCTTCGAGCCGGCGCTCGAGTCCGGCGCGGCTCTCGGCCGCTGCGGCCAGCTCGGCCCGGAGCGACTGCTCGAGCGTCGAGCGCTCGGCCAGGGTTTCTTCGAGCCGGCGCTCGAGTCCGGCGCGGCTCTCGCCCGCTGCGGCCAGCTCGGCCCGGAGCGACTGCTCGAGCGTCGAGCGCTCGGCCAGGGTTTCTTCGAGCCGGCGCTCGAGTCCGGCGCGGCTCTCGCCCGCTGCGGCCAGCTCGGCGCGGAGCGACTCTTCGAGCGCGGCGCGCTCGGCCAGCGTTTCTTCGAGCCGGCGCTCGAGTCCGGCACGGCTCTCGCCCGCTGCGGCCAGTTCGGCCCGGAGCGCCTCGTCCTGGCGCTCGTGCCTCGCGCCGGTTTCCTCCAGCGCCGCCGCCAGTTCGTTCTGATGGCGTTCCGCTTCCCGGAGCGTCTGCTCCATCTCCTCCAGCTGCTGCCGGTGCTGCGCCTTTTCCTTCTCGAGCAGGTCCGAGACCTCTGCCAGCGCGGCGTCAGCCTCGGCCCGCCGCCGCTCGATATCGCGCCGTTCCTCCTCCAGCCGCCCCTGGCCGTCCCCCTGGACAGCGGACAACTGCGCCCGGGTGGACTCCAGCTCGGCCGCGGCCGCCTCGAGCCGCTCCGATCGCTCCCTCAATTCCCGTTGGGATCGTTCCCAGCGCTCGCGCTGGGCGTCGTGTTCCTCTTCGAGGTGCCGCACCCGCGCCTCGGCCTCCTCCACCGCCGCCTGGAGCCTGGCCTGCTGCTGTTCGGACGCCTTCTTCTGCGACTCGGCCAGGCGCAGGGCCGTTTCCCAACGGGTGAACTTGAAGCGGCTCTTTTCCTGGAGTTCGCGGAAGCGCACCTCGTAGGTGCGCAGCGTCGTGGTCAGATCCTCGTACTTCTTCAGGATCCCCGCTTCGGCGCCGGCGTCCCCTTCGAGGGAGCGGGGGGGGTGAAGGGTGGCCAGGACCGACGCGGCGCTGCCGGGACTGCGCCTCAGGGGGATGGCCCGGAGGTCCACTCCCGGAATCGACCCGTCGATACCCTTCCACTTCAGGCTGATGGAAGCGCTGGACCATGCGCCCACCGTGGCCAGGAACTTCTGCACCGCTTCCCGCTCCTGGGGGGGGACGAGGTGAAGGAGGTTCTTGCCGATGACCTGGTCGCTTCGGTGCGCCCCTATCCGTTCGAGCCCGGTGCGGTTCACCGCCAGGAAGGAGCCGTCGGGGGCGACCAGCGCGACCCCCACGGGAACGGTCTCCACGATGAGGCGCAGCCGTTCCCCCTGTTTTTTGAGCGCCTCCTTTTCGCGCGCCAGCCGGCCCATGCGGACGGCTTTTTCCACGGATGCCAGGAGCCTCCGGGGGAACTGTCCGGTCCGGGGGATGGAGTCGGCGGCCCCGGCGTTGAGGGCCGCGATCGCCGCGGCTTCGTCCCCCGGTTCCGTCAGGGCGATGACGGGGATCCGCGGGTAGTCCCGCACGGCGTCCGTGATCGCCTTCGCCGCGGCCGCGCTCTCCCCGGGACAATCGATGACGACGAGATCCCCCGCGGCGTCCCCGGTCTGCGGGGGTCCGTCGGTCGCCTGCGGGAGCGGATGGATCATCAGGGAAGGCATGTCGGCAAAATGCCGTCGGAAGGGCTCCAGTTCCCCCGCATACAGGATCCTGACGTGCCGGGCCTGGTGGGGGGCGGGTGACCGGCGCGCGGCCGCCTGCAGGAGAGCCTGGTGCAACACGGCCCCGAATCCAGGGAGTTTGGGAACGAAGAGGTCGACGCATCCCCCGAGCAGGGTCTCCGCGGCCTCGTCCCCGGTCTCCGGGGTGAGGACCACGATGACGGCCGGGTTCCCTTCGCGCTTCAATCCCTCGGCCAGGAAGGCGGCTTCCGGGCGCGGGATGGAGCCGTCGATCAGGAGCGCGTCGAAGGCGCCGGCGACGGTCATGCGAGTGCGGGCATCCTCGATCCCCGGAGAGGGGTGAATCGCCGGGGCGGGGGAGAAGGGTTCGAGTTCCCGCCGGAGCGCGGCTTCTTCGCTCGCATCGCTGCTGACATAGAGTACGTTCATAAAGATCCCGGCCTGCGCCTCCGCTCCGTGCCCGATGCCGGACGCCAGGGGGCGGTCATTCTCTGAATATGCACCCTTCGCCCGAAGTCCTCAAGGGGTCACCAGTCGTTCATCTGGAGCATCCGGTCCAGGTCCGCTCCCAAACCGCCCGGCGCCAGGACCGTCAGGACGGCGGGATCCTCCCGCTCGCTGATTTCCCCGGGGGGGGGTGACGGTTTGGGATCTCCGAAATCGTTTACGATGTCCGGAGCCGGGATCGGGCGCGGCTCGGCAGCGGGCGCGGTTTTCACCGCCAGGTCGTCCAGGACGGTCAGGGGACTCTCGAAGGTGATGGCCGATTCGTAGAGCGGGGCGCCCGAGATCGACTTGATGCTGGATCGCAGGACGATGCCGGAGACTTTGAAAACGCCCTTGGTCGTCATGATCTTGAGAAGGATTTTCATGTCCGGGCGCAGCCGGAACACCGTGTGGAGCAGCATCCCCCCCTTGGAGATGTCGATCACGCAGGCTTCGGTTCCCTGGTTGATGGATACCCCCTTGAGGGAGGGGACATCCTGCGGGGTCAGGCGCCGCCACTGTCTCCGGTCGGAGCCGTCAAAGGTTCTTTTTCGTTGTTTCATGGTGTCCGCTCTTCCGCCGCACTGCCGTGCGCTGTCGCATCGTTTCCCGGTGCAGATCGGCGCCGGATTCCGGCACTCCATATGATCGGCGGATGAAGGGCGGAAGTTTAGCCGGAAATGCCCTCTATTTATTGGGTGACAGTGTGTTGCCCCGGGGCGGCGGCGGTAGGGGATTTGAAATCGGGCCTCCCGGGCCGGGGGGGTGGGGGGGCTCTGCGGCCTCGATCGCGTCCGAGCGCCTCCGCAGCGACTCGATGTCGGGGGCCAGGATCTTCAGGATGGAAACGGGGAGGGCGCTGGTGAACCGGTACTCCCCGGCCTGACTCCCCGGCACGAACGCCGTGAGGACCCCGTAGTAGCGGTCCCCTATGTAGAAGACGAAGGTGGCCGTGCGGTCGATGGCGCGGGAGGAGAGCACCCGCCCGCCCCGGTCCACGGTGGTGACGCGGTTGTCCCCGGAGCCCGTTTTCCCCCCCGCCACGAGGGGCCGGTCCCCGAGCACGAAGGCGCCGGACAGCCTTGCGGCCGTTCCCGACTCGACGACGCCGGCCAGGACCGGGAGGATCGCCCGGGCCACGGCGCGGGGCAACACGCGCCGCCCCTCGGCTTCATCCGGTTCCAGTACCGTTTCATAGGGGGTGTTTTCGGCGAACCGGAGGCGCGTGATGCGCATGCCGGGCCGGTGCTCCCCGTCGTTGAGCAGGATTCCCATGAGCTCGGCCAGGGCTTCGGGCCGGTCGCCCGAACTCCCCAGGGCGGTGGCCAGCGACGGCACCAGGCTGTCGAACGGAAACCCGAGCCGGCGCCAGGCGGGGGTCATTCGCCGGAAGGCGTCCTGTTCGATACGGATGCGCAGCCTGCGCTCCTGGGGGGCGCGGTTGCCCTCCTTCAGGAGCCAGACGGCCGTCACCTGGCGGGCGCCGCCGCTCCGGGCCCAGAGTTCCTCCCAGGACAGTTCCGGTTCCCGGAAAAGGGCGCCGGCCGCCCAGAGCCGCAGGGGATGTTCCCCGAGAAGGTACCCGTAATCGGACAGCCCGAGCCGGGGGTTCCCGTAAGCCTTGACCCACCGCTCCACCGCCTGGGGGGAGCCGTCGGCCCCGAAGCGCTCCATCCATCGGGCCAGGGCGGCGGCGTCCCCGCCACGGTGCCAGGAGTAGAAGGTGATGGCCAGGTGGCGCGGGGACGGCGCCTTCTCCCCCAGAAAAGCCTTCAGGACGGCGGCCGGGTCGCGCTTCCGGAACGCGCGCCAGGCCTCGCGGAGGAAATGGCGCGACTCCTCCTCGGCGAGCTCCCGCAGCATCCGGCGCCGGACGGGGTGATCGGGTTCGGCGAGAATTTTTTCGGTGTCGTAGGGGAGGCGGGCCGCGTGGAAATCGACGAGGTCGCGCATCAGGCGCACGTAGACAAGGTTGATGGAGTGGCGCGTGGCTTCGCGGACGGTGACGATGCGTCCGCCGTCGGCGCGGTTGAAATTGCCGAAGGTGTGGAGGCCGCCTCCGGTGAAAAACCGCTCCCCGGTTCCGGCGGAGTACCTGCGGTCGAGCGCCAGCTCCAGAAACGCCTCGAGCCGGGGCCTGGGCTCTCCCCCGAGCGTTTTCACGGCCCAACGGGTGATGGGATCGCGCGCTCTCTCCCTTTCCCGCTCCAGGGCTCCGGCGTCCAGGCGCGCGAATTGCCCGTGGAGCGTCGCGGCGATGTCGAGGTAATGGGCCAGGACGCGGAGCTTGGCCGTGCTCCCCAGCTGCATCTTCATCCCGGTGTTGATGTCGAACGGGGCGTCGAGGTTGTCGGTGATGCCGCGCACGAGGTTCCCCCGGGGGGTCTTCTCGACCAGGATCAGCCCGTAGATGACGCGGGAAGGATCCCCCCGGCCCAGGAGCCGCTCCCCCCCGAGGCCCCGCCCGGCGATGAAGGCGGGGTCCCGCAGCGCGGCGAAGAGGGTCGCGACCCGGTGCTGGAAAACGGGGTCGATGGTCGATTCGACGTCCAGGTGGAGGCGGTCGAGTTCGTACAGCCCGGGCACCCCCAGGAGCCCGGCCAGGTTTGCACGGATCTCGTTGACCGCCTTGTTTTCGGCGTAGAAGGGGACGGAGTATCTCGGGGGACGGGCGGAAAAGGCGACGGGCGCGGCCTGGACGCGCCGGGCGAAGTCCCCGGAGATCGCCCCCGCCTCGGCCAGGAACCGGACGTAGAAATCGACCCGGTTTTCGAGGGCCGCGCGGCCGTTCAGCAGGTAATGGCTCGGGGCCCGGACGGCGCAGAGAAGGGCCATGACCTGTTTGAAGATCCGGGCCTTCTCGTCCGTTTCGGCCGGATCGCCCAGGACCTTGCAGGCCTGCTGGAAGTCGAGCCCGAACCAGGAGTAGAGGCCGTTGCCGAGGCCGTGGATTTCCCCGTACCCGGGGGTCGCCGCCAGCGGGATGGAATTGAGGTAGTTCAGCACGATCCGCCGCCGCTCCTCGCGCGTATCCATCCCGCCCTGGTAGACGCGCAAACTGGCGTCCGTCATCTGCCGGAGCTTGGCCAGCACCGAGTCGGTCCTCCCCTCGTCCGAGTGCCGGAATTTCTGCATCTGCGTGGCCAGGGTGCTCCCCCCCTCGACGGAGAGGGGGAGCCCCAGCCTGTTGCCGGCATAGAGGAAGATGGCCTTGGCGAGCCGGTCCCAGTCGACGACGGGGTTGGTCCTCGCGTCGGCCGGCTGATCGAGTTCCCGGTTTTCGATGATGAGCAGACCCTTCACGACCAGGGGCGGGATCGCCTCGAAACTCTCGAAGTGGTACTCGGCCAGGGGGGCCGCAAACAGGGGCTGGCCGTCGTTGCCGCGGATCCTGAGCTTGGTGGAGGTCGGTTCGGGGTAGGGGGGGAGGATGCCCCAGCCCGCGACCCGCTCCAGTTCGCGCGAGAACCGGACCTGCCTGCCGACGGTGTATCCTGCCGCGCCGAGGCGCCGCACGAAATCGGGGATCAGGGCGTACCCGGTGCGGATGTCGTACGGCCCGTGCCTGGGGAAGACGATGTTGGGGCTGGGTCCCGGTTCCACCCGGTACGACAGCTTTCCGGCGTAGTAGGAAAGGGCGCGGGAACTGAAAGCGGAGGTGCGCATTTCGTAAAGGGCCGCGCACGACACGACCAGCAGGACGGCGGTCCATCTGAAGAAACGGGGGTGGCCGCGGAAAAGCGCCTTCAGGCCGGCCGGCCGCAGGCGGAGGATCCGGCGCAGGGTGATGCCCAGAAATCCCTTGTCCTCATCGTCGCCCATGAGCGCCCATCCTCCGCGGTATCCGATCGGACGGTTGTGAGTGATCCTCAGCGGCTGATCACGAAAATGGCCATGTCGGCAAGCCGGTTGGCGTCATCGGTCACCACGCGCCCCTCCTCCGTGTCCAGCGAGATCCGTTCATGGACGGTGATGTGATGATCCCGGCAGAAATCCTCGAAATCGGCGATGGAGAAGAAGCGGATATTCGGGGTGTTGTACCACTCGTGGCGCAGAAGACCGGAGGAAAGCGGCGACTTCCCCTCTTCCTGCAGCATCCGGCGCAGCTTGTGGTAGGCGAAATTGGGGAAGCTCACTATGGAGCGCCGGCCCACCCGCAGCATCTCGTTGATGAGGCGCTCGACGTCCCGGACCGCCTGGAGGGTGTGCGAGAGCACGACGCAGTCGAACTGGGAGTCCGAAAAGATCTCCAGCCCCGAGTTCAGATCGGCCTGGATGACGTCGAACCCGCGTTCCAGGCAGTGCAGCACGTCCTCCTCGTTGATCTCGAGCCCCACGAGCTTCCGGTTCCCCTCCCCGCGCAGCCGGACCAGGAGCGATCCCCGGCCGCAGCCGAGGTCGAGCACACTGGCGGCCGGGTGGATCAGGCGCACGATCTGGTTGTAGTCGATCCGGGGGCGGCGCAGGGCGCCGAAGATGCTCGTCGGGGCGTCCGCGTCCAGGTCCTCCTCCTCCCCGGTCTGCTCGGGGGCGCCGCGCAGGTTCTGGAGGAAGGCACGCATGAACCCCCCGTAAACCGGGAGTTCGTCTGGCAGCAGGAACGCGTCGTGGCCGCAGGAACTGGCGATGTTGCCGTAGCTGACCGGCTTGTTGCGCGCGATCAGCGCGTGGACCAGCTCGCGCGACTGTCCGGGGGGGAAGAGCCAGTCGCTGGTGAAGCTGACGATGAGCCACCGGCATTGCGACCGCCCCAGGTTTTCGGACAGGGCCTCCAGCGTTTCCCCCAGGTCGAAGAGGTCCATCGCCAGCGAAAGCCTGATGTAGCTGTTGGCGTCGAACCGTTCCACGAATTTGTCCCCCTGGTAGGCCAGGTAGGAGCCCACGCTGAACCGCTTTTCGAACGCCGTGGACAGGTCCCGCGGCTTCAGGCGGTCGGCGCCGAACTTCCGCCGCATCGATTCGGGGGAGAGATAGGTGATGTGCCCCAGCATGCGCGCCAGCGCGAGCCCCACGGCCGGCGTCGTGCCTTCGCTCTGGTACTGGCCGCCCCGGAAATCGGGGTCGCGCTGGATCGCGTTGCGCCCGACCACGTCGAAGGCCAGCGCCTGGGTCGTCAGCCGGGCGCTGGTGGCGATGGCCACGACGCCCGCGACCCGTTCGGGGTACCGCACGGCCCAGGTGAGCGCCTGCTGCCCCCCCATCGAGCCGCCGACCACGGCGAGCAGGCGGTCGATCCCCAGGTGGTCGAGCAGCAGTCGCTGCACCTCGACGATGTCGCCCGTCGTGATGGTGGGGAAATCGGCCCCGTAGATCCGGCCCGTGGCCGGGTTCAGGCTGTTGGGGCCCGTGGTGCCCCGGCAGCCGCCGAGGGCGTTGGAGCAGAGGACGAAGTAGCGGTCGGTGTCGATCGACAGGCCCGGACCGACGACGAGGTCCCACCACCCGGGGTCGTCGTCGGCCGTGTGCCGGGCCACGTGGGAATCCCCGCTCAGGGCATGGCAGATCAGGATGACGTTGTCCCGCGCGCCGCTCAGCCTCCCGTAAGTCTCGTAGGTCACGGTGACGCCGTGGAGCCGCTCGCCCAGCTCCAAACTGAGCGGGCCCGGGAGGGCAAAGCTCCGCGCATGAACGAGCGGCCGGCCCGTGCGTACGCTGTCGCTGCTTTCAAACAGGTCGGGGGCCATGGGTCACTCCGCCGGCGGTTCCGGGCCGCGGGACGCCGCGAGAGCCCGGGCGAAGTCTTCGCGGATGTCGCCGAAATCCTCGATCCCCACGGAGACCCGGATGTATTCGGGGGTGACGCCCGCCGCCCGCTGCTCCTCTTCGGTCAGCTGGGAGTGGGTGGTGGACGCGGGGTGGATGACCAGGGTGCGCGCGTCCCCGATGTTGGCCAGGTGGCTCGCCAGCCTGACGGCTTCGATGAAGCGGACGCCCGCTTCCCGGCCGCCGCGGATTCCGAACCCGACGATGGCCCCGGCGCCGCCGGGGAGCAGCTCGGCCGCCCGCCGGTGGTACGGGTGGCTCTCGAGTCCCGGGTAGTTCACCCACACCACGTCGGGGTGGTTTTCGAGCCACCCGGCCAGGGCCGCCGCGTTGGCGACATGCCGCTCGATGCGCACCTCGAGCGTTTCCAGCCCCAGCAGGAAGAGGAAGGCCGCAAACGGGCTCATGCAGGCGCCGGTGTCTCTCAGCCAGTGGGTGCGCGCGTGCATGATATAGGCCATGTTGCCCAGGGGCTCGAGGGCTTCGGTGAAAACCATCCCGTGGTAGGCTTCGTCGGGGGCGGTGAACTCGGGCCATTTCGCGGGGTTGTCCGCCCAGGGAAACCTGCCGCTGTCGACGACGGCGCCCCCGACATGGACGCCGTGGCCGCCGATAAACTTGGTCGTGGAATAGACTACGATGTCCGCCCCGTGCTCGATGGGACGGAGCAGCACCGGAGTGAGCAGGGTGTTGTCGACGATGACGGGCAGGCCGTGGCGGTGCGCGACCTCGGAGACGGCCCGGAGATCGGGGATGTCGTTCTTCGGGTTCCCGATCGACTCGAGGTAGACCAGGCGGGTGTTGTCGTCGATCAGGCGGGACATCCGCTCCGGTTCATCCGGGTTGAAGAATCGGACCTCGACCCCCAGTTTCCTGAAGGTCTGGGAAAACAGGGTCCACGTGCCGCCGTAAAGGCTGGTGGAGGAGAGGAAATTCTGGCCCGAATGCGCGAGGGTGAGAACGGCGGCCGTGATGGCCGCCTGCCCGCTGCTGAAAGCGAGGGCCCCGATCCCCCCGTCGAGGGCCGTCAGCCTCTTCTCCAGGACCTCCGTGGTGGGATTGGTCAGCCGGGAATAGATGTTCCCCTGCTCGCGCAGCGCGAACAGGTCGGCGGCGTGCCGGGTGCTTTTGAAGACATAACTGCTGGTCGCGTAGATGGGCACCGCGGAGGAGAGCGTTTCCGGATCCGGCCGCTGACCCGCATGCAGCGCCAGGGTCCCCAGGCGGTACCCCGTTTTCGTGTCATCCATTTTCCCCGTCCCTTCTCCCGCGAGGGTGTCCTATAAAACTTATGATCCACGGGAGATTTGTCAAGATCGATCCATCCTGCGCCGGGGCCCGGCCGCAGGCGCCCGCCCGCCGGTCAGTCGTCCCGCGGGCCCGGGTCCGGGCCGGGGCCGAAGTCCGCGGAGATGGTTTCGCGCGCCGCCCCGGCCATGGCGTTGTCCACGAGACGCGCCACGTCCAGCCCGCTTTCGGCGCGCGCGGCCTTTTCGGGATCGGCCGCGGTTTCCGGGTGGCGCGGGATGAAGAGGGAACAGCAGTCCTGGTCGGCCTGGATGCTGGTCTCGTAGGTCCCGATGGCCCTGGCGATGCGGATGATCCCCTCCTTGTCGTCCCCGATGAGGGGGCGGAAAACCGGCATCGTCGCGGCGGCGGAGATGGTCCGGATATTGTCGAGCGTCTGGCTCGCCACCTGTCCCAGGCTGTCTCCCGTGACCAGGGCGGCCGCTTTTTCGTTCCGGGCGACCGCCTCGGCGATCCGGACCATGAAGCGCCGGTAGAGGACGACGCGCAACGCGGGCGGGGCGTAGGCGACGATCTCGCGCTGCACCTCGGCGAAGGGGACCATCCAGAGGGTGGACTCCAGCTGGAAGCGGGAGAGGATCCCGAGAAGGCGCCGGACCTTCTCCTGCGATTCCACCGTCGTGTGGGGATAGCTGTGAAAGTGAACGTGGTGCACCCGGCAGCCTCGCCGCATCATGCGCCAGGCGGCCACGGGGGAGTCGATCCCGCCCGAGAGCAGGCACAGCACCTTTCCTCCCGAACCGGAAGGGAGCCCCCCGGCCCCCTGGATGCGGGAGAGGTGGAGAAACGCCCGGCCCTTGACGATTTCGATCCCGAACACCGCCTCGGCCCCCTCCATCCGCACCTCGGCCCCGGTGCGATCCTGTACGAAGGCGCCCAGGCGCCGGTTCAGCTGCTGGGAATCGAGCGGAAACTCCTTCGTCCCGCGCCGGCAATCCATCTTGAAGGACCGGAACCGGGTGGAGGCGACCAGCAGGGCCAGTTCCGACTCGATGGCGTCGATCTCCGCCGGCACTTCGCGGGCGACGATGAAATTGGCGATTCCGAACACCTTTTCGAGCCGGCGCGTGATTTCCCCGGCCGGGGAGTCCCCGGTGAGCTCGACCAGCAGGCGGCCGGCGAAGCGCCGGATCGAGGCCGTCTCCAGCCCCTGGAGGAGGCGCGCCACGTGGCGTTCGAGGCAGGTCTCGAACCAGCCGCGGTTGTTCCCCTTGAGATTGATTTCGTGGTAATGGATCAGGATTGTGCGTTTCACGGCCGTAATCTTATCGCATCGCCGGAAATTTGCCGCATGAAAATAAGGGGCGTTATACAATGGCCCCATGCGGATGACGCGCAGGGAATTCCATCGGCTGACGCTCCTGGCGGGGATGTCGCTCCTCGGCGGCGAAGGCCGGGGGGACGACGGCTCCACCGTGGCTCTGGTGAAGACGGGGGACCGCAACTACGGCGTTCACCGGGCGGTGGAGTTGCTGGGAGGGGCCGATTTCGGGGGGCGCGGCGTCTACCTCAAGGCGAGTTACAACAGCGCCGATCCTTTCCCGGCCTCCACCCACCCCGACGCCCTGCGGGCGCTGGTCGGGGTGCTCCTCCGCTGCGGCGCCGGCCGGGTGGTCCTGGCGGAAAGAAGCGGGATGGGGCGGACTCGGGCGGTGATGCGGGAGCTGGGCGTCCTGGAGCTGATCCGGGATTTGGGGCTCGACTTCCTCCCCCTGGAGGAACCCGGGGTCGCCGCCTGGCGCCGCGTCGACCTGCCCGGGTCCCACTGGAGCCGCGGGGTGGAGGTTCCCGCCTTTCTGGGCGACGGCGGGTGCGTGGTCCAGCTCTGCAACCTGAAGACCCACCGTTTCGGCGGAGGCTACAGCGCCAGCCTGAAGAACTCCATCGGGCTGCTGGCCAAGTACGACCCGGAGAACGGCTACAACTACATGCGGGAACTCCATGCCTCCGACGACCAGTGTTTCCTGATCGCCGAGGCGAACCAGGCTTACACCCCGCGGCTTCTGGTCATGGATGCCTCTTCGGTCTTTGTCTCCGGGGGGCCGGAGGCGGGGGAAGAGGCCCATCCGGGCGTCATCGCGGCGTCCACCGACAGGGTGGCGCTCGATGCCGTCGGCCTGGCGATCCTCGAGCGCTCCGGCGCCGCGGTCGCCGGGGGGAAGGCGGGTGTTTTCGGCCAGGGCCAGATCTCCCGGGCGGCCGAACTCGGCCTGGGGGCCCGCTCGGCCGCCGGGATCCGCCTCGTGACGGGCGACGCCCGGAGCCAGGCCTACGCCTCCCGGCTGGAATACATCCTCCTCCATCCGGCCGAAACACCCTGACCCGCCGATTTTTTTGAAACCATCGCCCCCTTTCCTCATCTGAACAATACGGATCCGTTCGTGCCCGGGGCCCACCCGGTCATGCGGCGGCAGATTCATGATTTCCCGCTGTAACCTCCTGCCCATTTCGGGCGTAACGGTATTAGGGACGCCTGTGGCATCGACTGCCGGCGGCTCAGTCAGCGCGCGTATCAATGTTATCTTGGAGGGAAAATGAAACGCGATTTAGTGTCCATCATCCTCACCCGACAGGAACTGCAAATCATGAAAGCGGTCTGGAAACTGGGGACCGCGACGGTGAAGCAGGTGCGCAAGGAGATCTGCGCGGAGAAGCCCACGGCCTATACCACCATTCTCACCCTGATGGGCATCCTCGAGGAGAAGGGGGCCCTGGCCCATTCCCGCGCCGGGCGGGCCTATGTCTATCGGCCGCTGCTGTCCCGCTGGCAGGCGACGCACAACCAGCTCGAGGATGTCCTCGCGCGCTTCTTTGACGGCGATGCCGAGAAGCTGGTCGAATACGTTCTGGAAAACGAGGTCAAGGGCCCCGAACAGATGAGGAACATCCGTTGCCTGATCGATTCGGGGATGGAGAACCAGGTCGCCTGAGCCCCGGTTCCGCCCGTCGGCCGGATCCGGCCCGTCAGTTGGAGGGGGCGTAGTACCCCTTGCGGTAGTTCAATTTCAGGTTTCCCTCCGGGACCTTGATTTCGATCTTTCGATAGCTCCCGTCACGGCGCGGGTTCGACGAGATATATCCCAGGTTGTATTGGCTGCGGAGTTCCTGGTTGATCTGGCGGAACGCGTCGTCGAGCTCTTCCACCTGGACCGGGAAGAATACCTTCCCCCCCGTTTCCTGGGCCAGCTGCCTCAGGATCCGGTCCCCCTCTTCGGTATCATCCCCCGTTCCGAACAATCCCCCCTTGCTGACGCTGATGGGGAAAATGGTCGATTCCGCGCGCAGGGCCATCTCCAGCGCGTGGCGCATGTCGGTCCGGCTGGAGAAATCCTCCCCGTCGGAGACGATGATGATGGCCTTGCGCCCGATCTCCCGGATCAGCTTTTCGTCGCACGTCATGGCGATGGCGTCGTAGAGCGCCGTCCCCCCGGCCGCCTGCAGCTTGCGGATCTGCCGGGCCATCTTGTTCGGATCGTTGGTGAAATCCTGGAGCAGCGTCACCGAGGAGTCGAATTCCACCAGCATGGCGCGGTCGCGGTCGCGCAGCACGGTCTGGAAAAAACTGGTGGCCGTGTCCTGGATGAACTGGAGCTTGGGGCTGACGCTGTCGCTGGTGTCGACCAGCATCGCCAGGGTAAGCGGCATGTCCGTTTCCCTGGCGAAATTGATGATTTCCTGAGGCTGGCCGTCTTCGTATAGGGTGAAATCCTCGCGCGCCAGGTTGGTCACGAAGAAACCGGTCTTCCGGTCGAAGACGGAGCAGAGGACGTTGACCAGATCGACGCTGACGCGGTATGTCTGGTCCGAAATCCCGGAGGGGAGCGTGGTCTGGGCCCCGAGCGGAGGCACCATGCTCCCCTGGCGCGGGAGGCCCGCCGTCAGCAGGCATCCCAGAAGGAAAAGGAGCGACAACCTGGCAAATCGTAAAAGCATCTTGTTTTCCTTAATTTAGAAGGATCCGGCCGAGAACCCCCAGTGATTATAGGAAGGCCCCGGGAGTGAGTCAAGCGCTCTCGCTCCCGCTTCCGCCGGGTCGGCCCGCTGCCCGGACCAGGGCCAGGAAGCGTTCGAGTTCCCCGGGCAGCGGGGCCTGGAACGTAAGGGGGGCGCCGGAGCGGGGGTGGGTGAACTCGAGCCGGCCGGAATGCAGGAAAGGGCGTCCGAGCCCCGCGGCCGCCGGCACGATCGCGGGCGGCAGGTTCGCGGTCCGGTTCCCCCCGTAAACCGCGTCCCCCACCACGGGGTGCCCGCTCTCGGCGAGATGGACGCGGATCTGGTGGGTGCGGCCGGTCTCGATCCGCACGTCGAGCAGGGCGGCAAAACCGAAATCCTCCCGGACCTCGTAGTGGGTGACGGCCGGGCGCTTGCGCCGGGCCCGGGACGACATGCGCTTCCGGTTCCGGGGATCCCTCCCGATGGCCGAGTCGATGGTGGCGCGGCCGGGGCGGGGTGAACCGTGCACCAGCGCGACATAGCCCTTGCGAATCTCCCGGTTCTTGAACTGGCCCGACAGGAGGCGGTGGGCGCGGGGGTTCTTGGCCGCCAGCATGACGCCGCTCGTCAGCTTGTCCAGCCGGTGGACGATGCCGGGCCTTTCCGGGTCTCCGGCCTCCAGGCTCCCCAGGTGGTGGAGCAGCGCGTTGACGAGGGTGCCCGAGCGCACCCCGGCCCCGGCGTGGCAGACGAGTCCCGCCGGCTTGTTGAGGACCACCAGGTCGGCGTCCTCGAACAGGATGTCGAGCGGGATCGCTTCGGCGAAGGGACCGGACACGGGCGGGATCGGAATCTCCAGCTCCACCCGCTCCCCCGCCCGCAGCCGGTGCCCGGTCTTGACCGCCGCGCCGTCGACCGTCGCGCACCCCCGGCGGATCCAGCCCTGGATCTGCGATCGGCTCCGGTCGGGCATCCGTTCGGCCAGGAAGCGGTCCAGCCGCGCACCGGCGGAATCCGCGTCGGCTGTCCAGGATGCGGCCGGCGGGCTCAATTTTCCGGCGCCGGCGCGCGGAGGATGAAGCCGTAGTAGACGACGGCCGCTCCCAGGAGCGTCAGGAGGGCGATGAACTGCGAAGTGGAAAGCAGTCCGTAAAAAAGGAAGCCCCGTTCGTCCCCCCGGAAAAATTCGATCACGAAGCGCAGCAGCGCGTACAGGCAGAGGTACTCCATGATGGTCTGCCCGGGGCGGTGATTTTTCCCGAGGCGCCAGGACAGGAGAAAAAACAGGCCGAGCGCCCCGGCCGATTCGTAGAGCTGGGTGGGGTGGATCGCGATGTTGAGGGGGACGCCCACATTGTCGGAGGCGTAGGTGTCCGTAAAGGTGACGCCCCACGGCATGTCGGTGGGGCGGCCGTAGCAGCAGCCGGCCGAAAAGCACCCCAGGCGCCCGATGGCCTGGCCCAGGGCGATTCCGGGGGCCGCCGCGTCGGCCACCTTCCACGCCGGCAACCGCTTTCTTCGCAGGTACCAGGCGGCGGACAGGAGCGCCAGCAGCAGGCCCCCGTAGTAGACCCCCGCCGAACGGAGCGTCGACAGGGAAAAGATTTCGCGCGGATTGCGGCTGTAGTAGCCGTAATCGGCCAGCAGGAGCAGGATCTTCGAGCCCACCAGCGCCGCGAAGATGACCACAAGACCCATGTTCCAGATGGCGTCCGGATGGACCCCCTCCCTGCGGGCGTTGCGGCTGGTGATCCATATCCCCGCGATGAAGGCGGCGGCCAGCAGCAGGCCGTAGGTGTGGATGGTCAGGGGCCCGATTTCCAGGATCTTGGGATGCATGCGCCTATTCTTCCTCTTCCTTTTTGTCCTTGCTCGATTCCTCGATGATCTTCTGCGCGATCTGGGCCGGCACCTCGTCGTAATGCGAAAATTCCATGTGGTAGCTGCCGCGCCCCCCGGTCATCGAGGTGAGCACGGGGGAGTAGGACACCATTTCGGCCATGGGCACCTGGGCCTTGATGATCTGGATGTCGCGCTTGATGTCCATCCCCTGGAGCCGGCCGCGGCGGCTGCTCAGGTCTCCCGTGAGCGCGCCCGCATACTCCTGCGGCGCGTAGATCTCGACGTCCATCACCGGTTCCAGCAGCACGGGGCGGGCCGATTCCATGGCTTTCCTGAAGGCGAGCCTCCCCGCGATCTTGAAGGCCATTTCCGAGGAGTCCACGGGGTGGAAACTGCCGTCGTAGAGCGTCACCTTGAAATCGACGACGGGAAACCCCGCGAGATAGCCGCGTTCGGCCGCTTCCACGATCCCCTTTTCGACGGCCGGAATGAAGTTGCGCGGGATCGCCCCGCCGAAGATGTCATCCGCGAATTCGAATCCCCCGCCTCGCTGGAGCGGTTCCATCCGGATCCAGCAGTCGCCGAACTGCCCGTGCCCGCCCGTCTGCTTCTTGTGGCGTCCCTGGACGTCGGCCTTGCCTCGGATCGTTTCCCGGTAGGGGATCTTGGGCGTCTTCAACAGGACTTCGACCCCGTAGCGCTTTTTCAGCTTCGATACGGTGACCTCGACATGGAGCTGATCGGAGCCGGCCAGCAGCAGCTGCTTGGTCTGCGGGTCGCGCGTGTAGCGGATGGCGCCGTCCTCCTCTATGATGCGGGCCATGGCATTGCTGATCTTGTCCTCGTCCCCGCGGCTCTTCGGCTCGATCGCGAAGGTGATCGAGGGCTCGGGCAATTCGACGCTCGAAAAGAGGATGGGGTGGGCCGGGTCGCAGAGGGTGTCCCCGGTGCTGGTTTCCCGCAGCTTGGTGACGGCGAAAAAGTCGCCCGCCTGGACCTCCCCGATGGGGACCATGGTTTTTCCCTGCGGAATCTGCAGCGGGCCCAGCTTTTCGCTCTTGTCCCTGGTCTGGTTGTGGTAGACGGTGTCGGACCGCATCGTTCCCGAATAGAGCTTGATCAGGCTGATGCGGCCCGCGAAGGGATCGGCGATCGTCTTGAAGACGTAGGCCGCGTACGGCTCCCGGCTTGAGATCTTCCGCACGGCCGGCTCCCCCGTTTTCGGGTCGGTCCCCGTCGATTGGCCCACCGCGGCCGGGGAAGGGCAGAGCTCCGTGACGGCGTCGAGGATCTGGGGAATGCCCATGTTGAGCGTCGAGCTCGCATAGAAGATGGGATAGAGGCTCCCCTGCCCGACGCCGATCTTGAGCCCTTCCATCAGGTCCGCCTGCTCGAGCGTCCCCTCGGCGAAGAACTTCTCCATCAGGGCGTCGCTCCCCTCGGCCACCATCTCGATCAGCTTCTCGCGCCGCTCGGCCAGCTCGTCCCGGTACTGGTCCGGGACCTCCGTCTCCTGGAACTTGCCGGAACCGTCGCGCTCGTAGCGATAGGCCTTGCCGGTGACGAGGCTGATGACGCCGGAGAATTCCTTTTCCATCCCCATGGGGATTTCGAGCGCCACCGCCGCCCGCCCGAACGCCTCCTCGAGAGACGCCAGGGTGCGCTCGCTGCTGGCGTTGTCGCGGTCCGCCTTGTTGATCACGATCATCCGCGGCAGGGAATACTCGTTGCAGAAGCTCCACACCTTCTCGGTCTGCACTTCCACGCCCGCCACCGCGTCGACGACGACGACGGCCGCGTCGGCCGCCCTCACGGACAGCTGCGTTTCGGCCAGGAACGGGCGGTACCCGGGCGTGTCCAGGATGTTGATCTTCTTCTTGTTCCATTCGCAGTGCGCCAGGGCGCAGGCAATGCTGATCTTGCGTTCGATTTCCTCGTCTTCCCAGTCTGTCACGGTGTTGCCGTCCTCGACGCGGGCGAGGCGGTTGACGGCGCCGGAGTCGAACAATATTGCGGATGTCAGAGAGGTTTTGCCGGCTGCGCCGTGACCGATGATGCAGATATTGCGGATGGAGTCACTCTCGAAAACCCTCATAAAGCTCTCCTTTCGGGAGGAATAAACATAAAAGGAGGCCATACTACCACAGGCCCCTGCCCAGCCGCAATTGAGGAGTGGGGGCCTTGTCGGGGCGGGATCCGGGCTAGTCCAGGGATTCCTTGAAGGCGCAGTTTTCGTTGTTGCAGAAGCGGATCGTCCCCGTCCGCTTGGTGGTCTTGGTGAGGGTGAAGGGGGCGCCGCACTGGGGGCAGGGATCGGGCAGGGGCTTGTTCCAGAGCACGAAATCGCAATCCGGGTAGTTGGAGCAGCCGTAAAAGGTCTTGCCGCGGCGCGACTTGCGCTCGACGATCTCGCCCGTGCACCCGGCCCGGCCGCAGCGGACGCCGGTCGATTTCAGCTTGATGAATTTGCAGTCCGGGTAGTCGCTGCAGGCGGTGTACTCGCCGAAGCGCCCGTGCTTGAGGGCCAGGCGCTTGCCGCATACGGGGCAGGTCTCATCGAGGAGGACGTCCTGGGTGACGGTGATCTGGTCCGCCGATTTGATGACCTTCTTCGTGTTGCGGCACTCGGGATACCCGGAACAGGCCATGAATTCCCCGAAACGCCCGCGCTTGAGCACCATCGGCTTGCCGCATTTCTCGCACTGGATGTCCTCGGGCCGGGGGGCGTCGCCCCCCCCCTCGGTTCCTGCGGGGGCGATCTGCCGGGTGTTCTTGCATCCGGGGTAGGCGGAGCAGGCGAGGAAGCGGCCGAATTTGCCCCATTTGATGATCATCATGCTGCCGCACTTGTCGCAGACCTCGTCGGTTTCCACCGCCTCGGTCTTGATGTCCCTCATTTCGGCCGCCGCCGTCTCGAGGCTGCTCGAAAAGCTGCCGTAAAACTCCCCGATCGTCTCCCGCCAGGCTTCCCGTCCCGACTCGATCCGGTCGAGGTGGTCCTCCATCCTGGCGGTGTACTCGTAATCAAAAAGCTCCCGGAAGCTGCCGACGAGCAGGTCGAGAACCACCTCCCCGATTTCGCTGGGATGGAAACGCCCCTCGTTCTTGTCGACATATTCGCGGTCCTGGATCGTGCTCAGGATGGAGGCGTAGGTGCTCGGGCGCCCGATCCCCTTGGATTCCAGCGCCTTGACCAGGCTCGCCTCGTTGTACCTCGGCGGCGGCTGGGTGAAATGCTGCAGCGGCAGGAGTTCGCGGAGCTCCAGCCGTTCCCCCTCGCGGGTCTCGGGAAGCACCGACTCCCCCTGTTCCGGGGATTCATCCGGGACGTCCTCGGGCCGTGATTCCTGGTAGACGGCCAGAAACCCCGGGAACTTGGCGATCGATCCGGTGGCGCGGAACTCCACCTTTCCGGCTTCGATGTCGATGTCGGTCTGGTCGAACAGGGCGGGGTTCATCTGGGAGGCGACGAAGCGGTTCCAGATCAGGTTGTAGAGCTTCCAGAGATCGGGTTCGAGCACCCCCTTCAGGCTTTCGGGGGTCCGCGCCACCGAAGTCGGGCGGATCGCCTCGTGCGCCTCCTGGGCCGTCTTCCTGGATTTGTAGTAGATGGGGTGGTGCGGCAGGTAGGCTTCGCCGTAGGTCCGGCGGATCAGGTCGCGTGTTTCCTCGAGGGCGCTTTCGGCCACCCGGGTCGAATCGGTCCGCATGTAGGTGATCAGCCCCACCGCGCCTTCGTCGCCGACCTCTATCCCCTCGTACAGCTTCTGCGCCACCACCATGGTCCGCTTGACGCTGAAGCCGAGCTTGCGGGCCGAATCCTGCTGCAGTTTGCTGGTGATGAAGGGGGGGACGGGGTATTTCTTCTTTTCGCGGCGGTGAATCCTGCGGACGACGAAATCCGCGCCGCGGAGTTCGCCGACGATCCGGTCGGAGGTCTCGCGGTCGGCGACGGCCCACTTCTTCCCCTCCAGGAGCCGGGCCCTGGCCTTGAAGGCCGGGGGATTCTCTCCGCCCAGCTGCGCGTCGAGGGTCCAGTATTCGTCCGATTCGAAGGCGCGGATCTCGCGTTCCCGCTCGACGATCAGGCGCAGGGCCACGGTCTGGACCCTTCCCGCCGACAACCCCCGGCGCACCTTCTCCCAGAGCAGGGGGCTGATCTTGTAGCCGACCAGGCGGTCCAGGATGCGGCGTGCCAGCTGCGCGTCCACCTTGTTCTGGTTGATGCGCCCCGGACTCTTGAAGGCCTCCAGGATGGCGCCCTTGGTGATTTCGTGAAACAGCACCCGGTAGATGTTCCTGGACTTGCCCGACAGTTCCTCCGACAGGTGCTGGCAGATGGCTTCCCCTTCGCGATCGGGGTCGGCCGCGAGGTAGATGTCGCTGATCCCCTTGGCCGCGGCGCGCAATTCCTTGACCACCTTGGCTTTGCCCGGGATCACGCCGTATTGGGGCGTGAAGGCGTTCTCCACGTCCACGCCAAGTTTGCTTTTGGGCAGGTCCTTGATATGGCCGACCGACGCTTTGACGATGTAATTCCGGCCAAGGTATTTGCCGATGGTCTTTGCCTTGGCTGGGGATTCCACAACCACCAGTGCCTTGCTCATAGGAGGCGCAAACTACACCAATCGGACACAAAATTCCAAGAAAAAATCGCGGAGCGATGCCTCTGTTGGATCCTATCGTCAGTATTTGCAAGTCTTTATATAATAATTCCCCGGCAGCTGCCGGACCCGCCCCCTTCCTTCCAGATCGAGCAGGAGGGCCGACAGGCGGGAAATGTCGATCCCGCTCCGCCTGTGGACCTCGTCAAAAAGGGTGGGTTCGTCCCCGGTGAGCAGTTCGAGCAGGGCCCCGGCCTCTTCCGAAGGCGCCTCCTGCCGTGCGCCCCCCGGGGGGGCCGCTTCGTCCCTGAGGTGGATTTCACGCGCGACGGACGGGGGGAGCTCGTCGACGATGTCGCGCCAGGACTGGACCAGCTTCGCCCCCTGCTTGATGAGGAAATTGGGCCCGAAACTCTGCGGGACGGTCAGGTTCCCGGGGACGGCGAAAACCTCTCGCCCCTGCTCGGCGGCCAGCCGGGCGGTGATGAGCGACCCGCTCTGGCTCGCGGCTTCTATGACCAGGGCGCCCAGCGAGAGTCCGCTCACGATGCGGTTGCGCGCCGGGAAGTTGTGAGGAGCGGGGGGGGTGCCGGGGGGGTACTCCGTCAGCAGCGCCCCGCGCCGGGCGATTTCGCGCGCGAGCGCCCCGTGCTCGCGCGGGTAGACGACGTCGATGCCGGAGCCGAGCACGGCCACCGTGGCGCCGCCGGCCGCGAGCGCGCCGCGGTGGGCGGCGGCGTCCACCCCGCGGGCCATCCCCGAGACGATGGTGATCCCCCTGGCGGCGAGATCGGAGGAGAGTTCTTCCGCCGTCCTGAGTCCGTACAGGCTCGGTTTCCGGGTGCCGACGACGGCCAGACACGCCCGGCCGAGAATTTCGGTCCGCCCCCGGGCGTACAGGACCAGCGGCGGGTCGAAGATCTCCTCCAGGAGCTCGGGATACCCGGCGGTGCCCCGGACCAGGAAGCCGCATCCCGCCGCGGCCCCCCACTCGAATATTTCCCGTGCCCGGTCCCGGCAGGCGCGCGAACGAACCGCCGCGGAGGCCGCTCCCGCAAGCCCCAGCTTTCCCAGCGCGCCTCCGTTCATCCGGAAGAGGCCTGCCAGGTCCGGGGCCGCATCCCGGATCCGGCTGCAGGCGGCGGGCCCCACCCCGGGGAGGAGGGTGATCTCGAGGGCGTTTTTGATCAGGACATCGCCGGCTGTTTCCTTCATAATGACCGCCGGGGATACTGTTTCACGGTGCGGGCGCATATTTCCTTCATAATGGAAGCCATGGGAGTCAGGCCGGGGATCGAGGGTTTTCTGAAGAACGCGCGGGCGCTGGCGGGGGGCGCACGGGCGGGCGCGGTGGTGCACCCCGCGTCGGTCCTGCCCGATCTCCGGCACGCGGCCGACGCGCTCCGGGAGTGCCGCGACCTCCGGCTGGTGTCGCTGTTCGGTCCTCAGCACGGCGCCCGGGGCGAGAAACAGGACAACATGGTGGAATCGGGCTTCTACCGGGACCCGGCGACGCTCCTGCCGGTTCACAGCCTCTACGGCGAAACCCGCCGCCCCACCGAAGAGATGATGGCGGACATCGACCTGCTGCTGTTCGACCTCCAGGACGCCGGGACGAGGGTCTATACCTTCATCCATACCATGGCTTACTGCATGCAGGCCTGCGCCCGGTGGGGCAAGCGCATGATCGTGCTCGACCGCCCCAATCCCATCGGCGGGGTCCGGGTCGAGGGGAACCTGCTCGATCCGGACTGCCGCTCCTTCGTCGGCCTCTACCCGATCCCGATGCGGCACGGGATGACCGCGGGGGAACTGGCCCTGTTCCTCAACGCCGAATTCGGCATCGGGTGCGACCTGGCCGTGGCGCCGATGGAGGGGTGGCGCCGGGATTTCTGGTTCGATGACACGGGCCTTCCCTGGGTCCTCCCCTCGCCCAACCTCCCCACGCTCGATTCGGCCACCGTCTACCCCGGGACGGTCCTCGTCGAGGGGACCCTGCTGTCGGAGGGGAGGGGAACGACCCGGCCGTTCGAGCTCGTCGGCGCCCCCTTCATCGACAGCCGGGATTACGCCGAAGCCCTCGACCGGCTGGGACTGGGCGGGGTCCGTTTCCGCCCCGCGCACTTCGAGCCCACTTTCCAGAAATGGGCGGGCGAAATGTGCGGCGGGATCCAGATCCATGTTTCGGACCGGGAGGCGTTCGAACCCTACCTTACGGGGATAGCGGTGATTGCGGCCGCCCGCTCGCTCTACCCGGACCGTTTCGCCTGGCGGCAGCCCCCGTACGAGTACGAGTACGAGAAACTGCCGATCGAGATCCTGTGCGGAAGCCGGCGGATCCCGGAGATGATCGGCAAGGGGACGCCGATCGAGGCCATGCGCCGCAGCTGGCAGGCGGATGTCGAGCGGTTTCTCCGCCTCAGGGAGCCCTATCTTCTGTATTAACCCCGAATATGGATGTGCTAATATACCAGCCCTATGATCATAGGACTGACGGGCACAAACGGGTCGGGGAAAACGGTGGTCTCGGATTACCTCCGGAGCCGCGGGTTTGAATTCCACTCCCTTTCGGACGCCATTCGCGACGAGCTCCGGGCGCGCGGCGAGGAGATCACCCGCTCCAGGCTCATCGAGGTCGGCAACGAGCTCAGGGAAAAACATGGGGCCGGCGTCCTGGCCGAGCGGATCCTCGCCGTGGTGGAGAGCGACCACAATTACGTGATCGACTCCATCCGCAGCCCCCACGAGGTCGAGGTCCTGCGCGGCCGCCCCGATTTCAGGCTCCTGGCGCTCGAAGCCGACGCCCCGCTCCGCTTTGAACGCAGCCGGCTGCGGGGGAGGGAGAATGCCCCGGAGACGCTCGAGCGGTTTCTGGCCGAGGAGGCGCGCGAACTCGGTTCGGACAATCCCGCGGGGCAGCAGCTGGTCGCCACCCGGAAGCTGGCGGACCTGGTCGTGACGAACAACGGGACGCTCGAGCAGCTGCACCGGCACCTGGACGAGGTCATCCCCCCGCTTCTGAGCCGCTTCGTCCGCCCCTCCTGGGACGAGTACTTCATGAATATCGCCAAGGTGGTGGCGACGCGCAGCAACTGCATGAAGCGGAAGGTGGCCGCCATCATCGTCAAGGACCGGCGCATCATCTCCACGGGGTACAACGGCACCCCCCGGGGGGCGCGCAACTGCAACGAGGGGGGGTGCCCCCGCTGCAACGGCCTGGCCGCGAGCGGCACGGCCCTGGACGAATGCCTCTGCTCCCACGGGGAGGAGAACGCCATCACGCAGGCGGCCTATCACGGGATCAGCCTGAAGGGTTCGACCCTCTACTCCACTTTCGCCCCCTGCCTGCAATGCACGAAGATGATCATCAACAGCGGCATCGTGGAGGTGGTCTACAACCAGGAGTATCCGCTGAACGGGTCCGCCCTGAAGCTCCTCGATGAGTGCGGCGTCCTCCTGCGCCAGTACCGGGTGTGAAGCCGTTTCCCAACCGCCTGTGGGGCGGCCGCGGGGCCGCCGCGTGAACGACGTGAGCCTGGAGACCGAAATCAAGGTGGAGATCGGGGACCCGGAGGCATTCTGCCGCCGCCTCGGAGCGCTCGGGGCGGAGGCGCTTTCCGCCCGGCATTTTGAAGACAACCACCTGCTCGATTTCCCCGATGGCGGGCTGCGGTCCCGGCGCTGCGTCCTGAGGGTCCGGATCGCCGGGGGGCGCGCGACGCTGACCTTCAAGGGGGCGTCCCGCCCCGAGGGGATCTTCAAGGTGAGGGAGGAACTCGAGACCGGGCTCGCGGACGGCGCCACGGCCCTCGGGATCTTCGGGAGGATCGGGATGCGGCCCGTGTTCCGCTACCAGAAATACCGCCGGGAATACGGTGTGGAGGGGGTCCGGGTCGCCGTGGACGAGACCCCGATCGGCAACTACGCGGAGCTGGAAGGGTCCGAGGAGGCGATCCGGGCGCTCGCGCGTGCTCTCTCGTTTCCCGAAAAGAGCTTCCTCCGCTCGAGCTACCATTCCCTCTACCTGGAGTATTGCCGGCAAAAGGGCGCGGAGGCCGGCCACATGGTTTTCTGACCTCGGATCGGTCAAAGGAGGGGCTCATGCCCGTCGTCTACGTCGAAAATATCGGGGATTGGGAAGGGAAAGAGGTCACGCTGCGCGGATGGGTCTACAACCGGCGGAGCAGCGGGAAACTGCAGTTTATCCTGCTGCGCGACGGAACCGGCGTCATACAGTGCGTCGCCTTCAAGGGGAATTTCCCCCCGGAGGAGTTCGCGCTCCTCGACGGGCTCGGGCAGGAGTCGAGCCTCGAGATCCAGGGCGCCGTCCGCGCCGACAGCCGGTCCCCGGGCGGTTTCGAGCTGGACATCCGGCGCTTCCGGGTGCTCCAGGCGGCGGAAAACTACCCCATCACCCCCAAGGAGCACGGGACCGCCTTCCTGATGGAGAACCGCCACCTGTGGCTCCGGAGTTCGCGCCAGCACGCGATTCTCAAGATCCGGCACGAGGTGATCCGCGCCTGCCGCGATTACTTCGACGACCGGGGGTTCACCCTGGTGGACACTCCCATCTTCACCCCCAACGCGTGCGAGGGGACGACGACGCTGTTCGAAACCGGGTATTTCGACCAGACCGCCTACCTGACCCAGAGCGGCCAGCTGTACAACGAGGCCACCGCGTCCGCGTTCGGGAAGGTTTACTGCTTCGGCCCGACCTTCCGGGCGGAAAAGTCCAAGACCCGCCGTCACCTGATGGAGTTCTGGATGGTGGAGCCCGAGGTCGCCTTCGCCACCCTGGAGGAAACGATGGACCTGGCGGAAGGGCTCGTCTGCTTCATCCTCGAACGGGTCCTCGCGCGCCGCCGGGCCCAGCTCGAGATCCTGGAGCGCGACATCGGCGCCCTCGAGCGGGTGGCCCGCCCGTTTCCGCGCCTGAGTTATGACGAGGCGGTGAAGATGCTCCGGGCTTCCGGGTCGGCGATCGAGTGGGGGGGGGACTTCGGCGGGGGGGACGAGACGCTGCTTTCGGAGCGGTACGATTCGCCCGTCATGGTGCACCGCTACCCCTCCGCGGTGAAGGCGTTTTACATGCAGCCCGACCCGGAGCGGGCCGAGGTGGCCCTGTGCGTCGACATGCTGGCGCCCGAGGGGTACGGCGAAATCATCGGGGGGGGCGCCCGCATCCACGACCATGATCTCCTCCTCGAGCGGCTCGCGGAGCACGCCCTCTCCCCGGAGCCGTTCGGCTGGTATCTCGACCTGAGAAAATACGGTGCCGTGCCCCACGCCGGGTTCGGGATGGGGATCGAAAGGGTCGTCGCGTGGATATGCCGCCTGACGCACCTGCGCGAGACGATCGCCTTCCCGCGCACCCTTTACCGGATCTATCCCTGATGCTGCGGAAGCTTTTGCCCGGGAGCGGCGGCGGGGGCGTGCCGAGGTATGTTTTCCTGGCGGGGCTGGGGATCGGCGCCCTCTTTCTCGCGTACTACTATTCCCGGGGCCTGACCGTGGCCCACTACGACGCCAAGGCCCACCTGCTGGTGGCGCGACGGATCGTGGACGCCCTCGAACCGGGATACGCCCAGATGGGGGCCCAGTGGCTCCCCCTTATCCACCTGCTGTACCTCCCGTTCGTCCTTTTCGACGCCCAGTACCGGTCCGGCCTCCTCCCCAGCCTGATCTCGGTGCTTGGCTTCGCCCTCAGCGGCGCGCTGGTTTACCGGATATCGCTCCGGGTCACGGGGTCCGGGGCGGCGGCCCTGTTTTCGGCGGTCCTGCTCGTCGCCAACCCCAACCTGCTCTACCTCCAGAGCTGCCCGCTGACCGAACCGGTGTTCATGGCGCTGTTTCTGCTGGCGCTCGACCGGCTGCTCGAGTGGCGCGCCTCCGACCACTCGCGCATGCCGTGGGCGGCCGCGGTCTGGACCGCCCTGGCGGGGATGTGCCGCTACGAGGGGTGGGGGCTGATCGCCGGGATCGTCGCGCTGCTTTTGGCCGACGGCTGGACGCGCCGCATCCCGCGCCCGCGGGCGCTGAGGGCGGCGGCGGTTTTCCTCGCGGTTTTCGCGCTCCCCGCGCTCGCGCATTTCGGCTACATTTTCATGCGGCTGGGGGACGTCTTCTTCAACCGGGTCGCGGCGGGGAACCCGAACCCCTACCTGACGCACGGGAGGCCGTTTCTTTCGCTCCTGTACCACCTGGCGGAGGTCGAGCAGATGGCGACGCTCCTCCTCCTCCTCGTGGCCGGCCTCGGGGTCCTGGTCGCCGTGCGGGACCGAAGCCGGTTTTGGGAACGGGCGCCCCTCGTGCTGCTCTGGGTCCCGTCCCTCATCAACATCGCCGCCCTTTACTGGGGGCACGTGTACCGGCTGCGCTATTCCGTCCTGCTTCTGCCCGCCGTGGCCGTGTTCGCCGGGCTGGCCGTCCGGTCGGCAAGGGTCCGCACCCTCGCCCTGCCGCTGCTCCTGCTCCTCGTCGCCCTTCTCCCCTGGGTGTCGTGGGTCACCTACCTCCGGGATCCCGCCGGGATGCTGGCCCCGGGACCGGGGGCGGCCGCGCTCCCCGTCCTGGGCCTGGTCCTGTATGCGGCGGCACGCCTCGGGGGGGGGCACGCGGCGGCGCTGCTCCTCCTCCTCGTGGCGGGGATGGCCGTGCCCCCGCTCGGGCGGGAAAACCTCCCCATGATGTCGGAGACGCTGGAACACGCCTTCATCGAGCCGGAAAGGGAAGAGGTCCTCGGCTACCTGCGGCGGCATTACGACGGCGCGAAGATCCTGGTCGATATGGGCCGGCAGGCGCCGCTGGTCTACGATTCGGGGCTGCGGGTGAGCGAATTCGTCTACAACGAAGGGGGGGGCGCCCGCTGGCACAGGGCGGCCAGCGACCCGGTGCGGGAGGTCGGGTGGCTGTGCTCCGAGAAGGGGGACGCCGTCTGGGAGCGCATTATGATGGATCCCCGGATTCGCACTCACTATACTGTAGTCGTGGATACGGAACACCTGGCGCTGTACCGCCGGAAACTGCGGACCAACATGGTTGAGCGATACCCGTGAAGAACGAAGCCCCGGCCGCGGAAAAACAGAAAAAATTCGATTTTACCCCTCCCCGGCCCCGTCCCCTCCTGTCCGGCCTCCCGGGCAAGATCGACGGCTACGAGGAGGGGGTGGCGCACTATTTCCGGTGGAGGACGGGCCTCGACTACTACCTCGCCCTGGACCAGATCGCCGATTTCGTGGTCCAGACGGGCAGGATCCGTGTGGTCGACCTGTTGACCGACACCGCCGCCTTCGCGCTGAGACTGGCGGGGAGGAAACCGTTTCACGGGCGGATCTACTCCTTCGACACCAACATCACCCTGCTGGAACGCGCCAAGCAGCGGGCGGCTCACCTCGGTCTCGAGCAGATCGTGGAGTTCCGGCATTTCCAGGAACCGCGCCTGCCGGTCCCGGACGGGCACGCGGAACTGGCGGTTTCCGTGTTCGATCTCCACCGGCACCCCCCGGAGCAGTACCTGGGGGAGGCGATGAGAATTCTGGCCCGGGACGGGCATCTGATCCTCGGGGAGTACCTGGAACCCGGATCGGCGCGGACGTCGCCCGTCGGCCTCTGGCGGAGGGCGCACCTGCGGTTCGTCCAGAAAAACCCCGTCGAGGCCAGGGCCGTCTACCCCGACAGGGAGGAAGTGATCGCTCTGCTTTTCCGTTCGGGATTCCGCCAGGTGATCGTTCAGGAGCTGAATACTCCCCGGGCGCGGCATTCGGGAGTCTTCGGTATCATCGCCGCTACGAAATAGGGGGGAGTGGGTGTGAGGAGACAAGGCACGGCGTTCATTCTTCTGTCGCTTCTGTTGCTGCCCGTTCTTGCCGGCGGAGGGGAGACCGAACGGATCCGGAAGATCGGGAAGGCGCCCAATTTCATCGCGCTCGGCCCCGACGGCACGAAGCTCTATGCGACCTCCTACGCCACGGACGAACTGCTGGAGGTGGACCTGGAAAAGCGGATCGTGACCCGGAGGATGGACGCCGGCGGCGCGCCCCTGGGTCTCGCCCTCGCCGACGGGGGGAAAACCGCCCTGGTGGCCTGCATGGATTCGGGCACCGTGGCCATGATCGACCTGGACTCCTTCCAGGTGTTGGCGGATGTTCCCGCGGGCGCGCGGCCGAACTCGGTGGCCGTGGGCGCCCGGGGCTACAATGCCTACGTGGTGGATTACGGCCGGAGCCGGAACGGCCGGCTGCATGTCCTCGACCTGCGCCAGCGGCGCATGGTGGGGAGTGTCGGGCTGGGGGTGAGCCCCTTCGGCATCGCGGTGAGTCCGACCACCGAGAGGGTGTTCGTGCTGATGGGGGGGGACAACGAAGTGTGGGTCGTGGACCCGGCCGGCCCCTCCGTGACCGCGAAGATCCCGGTCGGGGAGGGGCCGGACGGCATCGCCATCACGCCCGACGGGAAACGGCTCTTCGTCGCCAACAGCCGCTCCCACGACCTGTCGATCATCGACGCGGAACTGCTGCGCGTCCTGGTCACGGTCCCGATCGGGAAGATGCCCTTCGGCGTTGCGGTCAGCCCCGACGGGAAACGGGTGTTCGTCATCAACGCCCAGAGCCGCACGGTCTCGGTTCTCCCGGCCGATCTCAGCAGCCTGTCCGGCCGGACCTTCGACATCGACAAGGGTTCGACCGACATCCTGGTGGCCCCGGACAACCGGACCGTCTACGTGGTCAGCGAGGCCACCAACAGCGTCCTCATCGCCGACGTGCCCGCCGAAGCGCCCTGAGCCCCCTGCGCTGTGCTATGATGGACCCATGCTGCACGTGGGACTGACGGGAAACATCGCGTCCGGAAAAAGCTCCGCCGCCCAGGCGTTCGCCCGGATGGGGGCGCGCGTCATCGACGCGGACCGGGTGGCCCACTGCCTGCTCGAGCGGGGGACGGACTCCTACCGCCGGATCGTGGACTCGTTCGGGGGCGGAATCCTGGACCCCGAGGGGCGGATCGACCGCGGGCGGCTCGGGAATATCGTGTTTTCCGACGAGAAAAAGCGGCGGCAGCTCAACCGGATCACGCACCCGATGGTGGACGCCGAGATCGAGCGGCGCATCGCGGAACTGGAACGGGAAACCCCCGACGGCATCCTGATCGTGGACGCGGCCCTGATGGTGGAAACGGGAGGGTACCGCAGGTTTGAATTCCTGATCGTGGTCGCCTGCGACCCCGTGCTGCAGCTCAGTCGCCTCATGCAGCGGAGCGGGTTGACGGAGGTCCAGGCCAAAGCCAGGATGGATTCCCAGATGCCGATCGAGGAGAAGAAGAGGCTGGCCCACTACACGATCGACACCTCGGGAACGTTCGCCGAGACGCGGGAACAGGTGTCGGCCATCTACCGGGATCTCGTGCGGCACGAGCGAAGCCGGAAAGGCGGGGCGTGAGGGGGAGCCCCGCCTCTCCCGCCCGAGGTCATCCCACCTTCACCTCGATCTGCCTCGGTTTGCTCTTCTCCGCCTTGGGCAGGGTGATGGTCAGCACCCCGTTTCTGCACTCGGCCGTTATCCGGTCCTGGTCCACGGTATCGCTCAGCTGAAACTGCCGGAAGTATCCCTGCAGGCCGAATTCCTCGCGCAGGGCCTGGCCCGACGGGGTGTATTGGGCCCGTCCCTTGATGGTGAGAATGCTGTCCTCGACCCGGATATCCACGGCGCCCCTGGGGACCCCCGGAAGGTCCGCTACGACGGTCAGGGCGTCTTCCGTTTCGAAGATGTCCACCGGAGGGGCGATATAGAGGGTATCGTCCCGGGTGGCGAGGGATTTTTCGCCGGCCGAGGCCGGAACGCCTTTGTTGTCGGTGGTCAGAGCGACGGTTTTCTCGGTCATGGTTTCGGTCCTCCTCGTTATTGAACTCCTTGTTTCAGCCCACCTTCACCGCGATCTGCTTCGGCTTCGCGGCTTCCAGTTTGGGCAGGACGATCTTGAGAACCCCGTCCACGTAGGCCGCCTCCACTTTCCCGCTGTCGACCGCCGAGGAAAGGGACAGGGTCCGTGAGAATTTTCCCGCCGAGCGTTCGCTGCGGTGCACCAGCTCCGTATTCACGCTCCTGGGCAGCGGCTTCTTCTCCCCCGAAATCACCAGCTGGTCGCCGGTCACGGACACGCCGAGCGTATCCCGGTCGAGCCCCGGTGCCAGGGCGTCGACGTAGAAGTTGTCCTGATCCTCGCCGATGTTCATCAGCGGGTAGGAGCGGTAGGCGCGGCCGGGAAGAAAGGAGATCCTGGAGAAGGGGAAGCTCCAGGAGGAGGTCCTGTCCTCTCCCAGGATCCTGTCGATTTCCCTCCGCATCCTCTCCATTTCGTCGAAAACATCGAAAGATACGAGACTCATGGGTTGCACCTCCATAGCACATTCGATCTGGTTTATCTCGAACATCCGCTAATTTTTTTAAGTTCAGGGCGCCCTTTTGTCAAACGGGCGGGTGCGAAATCTCTTCGGGCGGGAGGGCTTTTCACAAGGGGCGGGGGCGGGCCGGGGCGCAACCGCCGGCCCGCCTCCCGGAGGCTATCCGCGGCGGAAATTCTCCAGGGCGAATTCCCAGTTGAGGAGCTTGTCCATGACGGCCGCGGCGTAATCCGCGCGGCGGTTCTGGTAGTCGAGGTAGTAGGCGTGCTCCCAGACGTCGATGGTCAGAAGCGGTGTCACCCCCTCCTCGAGCGGCGTGTGGGCGTTGGCCGTTTTGGTGACTTTCAGCCGGCCCCCTTCCTTGACCAGCCAGGCCCATCCGCTGCCGAACTGCGAGGCGGCCGCCTGCCCCAGTTCCTTCTTGAGGCCGTCGAGACCGCCGAAGCTGCGGCTTACGGCATCGGCCAGCTCCGCGGGCAGGGCGCACCCGCCCGGCTTGAGGCTGTTCCAGAAGAAGGTGTGGTTCCACACCTGGGCCGCGTTGTTGAATAGGCCCGCCTGGCCGGAATTTTTGGCGCTCCGGGTCACGATCTGCTCCAGGGGCAGGCCCTCCAGGGGGGTTCCGGCGATGAGATTGTTGAGGTTGTTGACATAGCCCTGGTGGTGCTTGCCGTGATGGAATTCGAGGGTGCGGGCCGAGATCACCGGTTCCAGCGCGTCCTTCGGATAGGGGAGGGGGGGGAGCGGGTGCGCGGCGGCCCGGGCGGGACGGAGCCCGGCGCCGGAAGCGGCGAGGAGGACGCCCGCGGTTCCCAGGAGCGCCTGCCGTCGGGTGATCTTTCCCGTGAGTATTTCGTTGCATCGGTTTTTCATGGGGCTTTTTCTCCCTCCTTCAAAGGGTGTACACTTCCGTTTCGACTTTCCTGAACTTTAATCGAACCGGCGGGGCGATGGCAAGACCCTCGCTCCGTCGATCACGTCATCACCGGAACCGGTCGTTGGCGGGGAGGCCCCTCATGGATTTCGCAAAACTGACCCACGCGCGCTACAGCTGCCGCTCCTACCGGCCCGACCCGGTCCCGGAGGAGATGGTGCAAAAGGTCCTGGAGGCGGCCGCCGCGGCCCCCACGGCCGTGAACCGGCAGCCCTTCCGGATCCTCGTCATCGGCACGAAGGGAAGGGAGGCGGAGCTCGGCCGCATCTACGCCCGCGACTGGTTCGTCCAGCCCCCCCTGATCCTCTGCATCTGCGTCGAGACCGAGGCCGCCTGGCGCCGCAGGCAGGACGGGAAGAGCTACGGCGATGTCGACGCCGCCATCGCCTTCGACCACCTGATCCTGGCCGCGACCGAACTGGGGTTGGGTACCTGCTGGATCGCCGCCTTCGACCCCGCGGCGGCGCGCGAGGTCCTCGCCCTCCCCGAGGGGGTCGAGCCGCTGGTGTTCACCCCGCTGGGTTTCGCCGCGGACGCCCCCGTGGAGCGCAAGCGCAAGAGCGTCGGGGAACTCCTCCGTTACGAGCGTTGGTGATTGTCGGCGGCCCGGGCTCCCGCCGTTGGATCCGGTTCACTTTCACCGAACGGATAAGCGAATGGGCCGTGAGGGCATCAACTCGCCCCCACGGCCCATAGCCGTCGACGGTGATCCAGCGACGCGGAGAGGCTTAGGCCCTTTTTCGGCGCCAGGCGGCCAATCCGATTGCGCCCAGTCCTGTGCCCAGAAGCACAAGCGATGCGGGCTCCGGGATTGGGGCAGTCGTGTCGAAGAAAACAACGTTGTCGAGAATGGGTCCCACGTTGTCTCCGCCGATTCCCTCAATATACAGCCTGACAATATAGTCGCTTCCCGGCGAAAATCCGAATGAGTATGCGGAAAACGGTGCGTTGTAGGCAATGGAGCCCCAAGTTGCCGTGGCCAGCGAACTGTCGCTTCCGACATCCCACAATCCGAATGTGATCGAGTCGGCCGAACCCCCGCGCTGGTTGCCGGACACCTGTCCTTCCAGGTAGTACCATTCATAGGCTGCCAGGTTAAACGTGTCAATCGTCGTGATGCGGCCGGCATTGCCGGTTGATCCGTCCATATCGAGACAGCCGCCGGCATTGCCATCGCAGGAGAGTTCCCAACCGCCATGTTTGATGTAGTCGATCGTGCCCTCCGAAACGGTCCATTTGAGAAGCGCGCTAAAATTTGCCGAAGAGCCGTCGTTATCCGAATCAAAGTTGTCGGAGAACAGCGTATCCGCATGGCTGAATCCGCTGGCGCCGATGGCGAGGCCGGCGGTAAGTAAGATATTGAGTAACATTTTTCGTATGAGCATTCATCCTCCCGTAAAAGAGCGCAAAAGCTGTGGCGGTTCCCAGCTCCGCTCCAGGCACCCAACCAATAGTGAATCTGAACTCAAAAAGAAAAGCAACATTCTGTCCAGAATTCCATCCTCTCGCCCGGAGATTGTAAGTGTTGGATAATAAACTGTTTATTTAATTGCAGTATCGGTTGCTGCGCCGGTAAAAGCAGGAATCCTGTAAAGAATGCCGACGGGGGAGTAAAAGAATCTGACATTCCCCACTATCTGGCGCCGTATGACCGGCCGCCGGCTGGCTCAGATCCTGGCCTGATCTCCGCCAGGAGGAGGGCGTGGTCCACGTCGCGCGCGGTCAGGACCTTCATGGAGACGGCGCGGATCCGCCCGAAACGCTTCCCGGTCCTGAACTCCTCCTTGATCGACTCGGGCAGCGGGCTCTTCTCGATCAACGGTTCCGCCCTGTCGCCGAAATAGAAGGTTACGCGGAAGGTGTCGGCGTCGACGCCGGCCCAGTAGAGGGTCTTTTTCTTCCGGACCATCTTGTAGAGCCAGCTCTTTCCGTCGCGGTAATAGTGCCACTCCCCCGCCGCCTCGGGAAACCGTTCCGACATTCCCGCCAGCAGGCTTTTCCACTGCGCCCGGCGGGGACCGATGAGGGCGAAGAGCGCCTCCTCGGTGGGGACGACGGCAGGATCGGTAAATACCAGGGGGTCCATATTTCCGCTCCTCGGCAATCCAATTCCTATGGGGGCCAGAGCACGGGGAGGAGCATGACGGCCACGGCCATCACGACCAGGGTGAGGGGGGCGCCGACCTTGACGTAGTCGGTGAAACGGTAGCCGCCCGGACCCATGACGAGCTGGTGGGCGGGGTGGGACAGGGGGCTGGCGTAGCTGGCGGAAGCGGCCACGGCCACCGTCATCACCAGCAGGTGGGGGGAGAGGCCCGTGGAGGCGGACACGCTGAGGGCGACGGGCGCCATCAACACCGCCATGGCCGAGGGGTGCACCACCTGCACGAACAGGACGGTGACGGCGAAGAGCGCGGCGACGATGAAGCGGGGGCCCAGGTCCCCCACGGCCCCGATCACGGCGCCGGCGGCCATCCCGGCCAGCCCCGTCTTTTCGATCGCCAGGCCCAGCGGCAGCATCCCGGCGATGAGGAAGACGACCTTCCATTCGATCGCGCGGTACGCCTCCTCCATCCTCAGGCACCCGAGAAGCACCACCAGGGCGGCGCCGGCCAGGGCGGCGATCGAGATGGGGACCGCCCCCGACAGGGCGGCGAGGATGACGCCCAGCATGACGGCGGCGGCGGCGCGCGCCTTCTCGAGCCGCGGCGTGCGGGCCGCGGCCTTGTCGAGCACGAGGAAATCGCGGTCGCGCGCGAGGGCTTCGAGGCTCTTGCGCCGGCCGTAGACCAGCAGCGCGTCCCCGAACTGCAGCGGCAGGTACTGCAGCCCCGTCCGGTGGGCGCGCCCCCGGCGCCAGACGGCGAGCACGCTCAGCCCGTAGTGCTCGCGGAAGAGCAGGTCCGCCAGGGTGCGCCCCGCCAGGGTGGTCCGGGGGGAGAGGAGAACCTCGGTGATGCCGATCTCCTGCGACTCCAGCTCGGCCACCAGGCTCGAGGAGGGGGCCGCGATCCTCAGGTCCTCGAGTCCCCGCAGCGCATCCAGGTCGCGGGGCGAACCCTGCAGCAGGAGCAAGTCCGCGGCCAGCACCTTTTCCTCCGGGGCGGGCATGCAGATCAGTTCGCCGGCGCGCGCGATCCCGACGACCGACAGCCCGTAGGGGGCGGCCAGGCGGCTCTCGGCGAGGTTGCGGTCGGCCAGCACCGACCCGGCCGGAATCCGCACGGCGAGCGGCCCGGCCCGCCAGCCGGCCAGCATGTGGGCCTGGGCCGGGGAGAAAAAGCGCAAATCCTCCACGATCCCCGCTCGGGCGATCTCTTCGAGCGATTCGCGCTCCCCCTGGAGCAGGAGCCGGTCCCCCGCCTCGAGCACCTTCCGGCCCGGGTCGCGCTCCCCTTCGCCCGCCGGGCCGGGCAGGTCGAGGCAATGGACCCGGTGGATCCGGCGCAGGTCGCTCGCCGCCATCGTGGCCCCCGCCAGGGGGGAGTGTGCGGCAACGACGGCCTCGGCGACCAGCAGGCGCCCGGACAGGAGTTCCTCCTCCGGTCCCGGCGGCTCGATCACCAGGTGCTGGCCACCGTCGAGGCGCTGGACGTGGTCCGCCCGCCCGTGGACGATGAGCAGGTCGCCCGGTTCGAGGACCTCGGTCGGGCGGGGGGCCAGGATCAGCTTCCCCCGCCGCTCGAGCGCCACCACGGTCAGGTAGAGGGTCGAGCCGATCCGGCTCTCGGCCAGGGTGCGTCCCCGCAGGGGGGAATCGCCGGCGATGCGGGTGGTGAAGAGGTGGGTCTCGAGCTGGTAGGAGGGGCTGAGGGGGGAATCCTCCGCTCCCGCCCCGCCTTTGCGCCGGGGGAGCAGGCGGCGCCCGACCAGCGCCATGTAGAGGACGCCGGAGACCACGACGGCGGCGACGATGGGGGTGAACTCGAACAGCCCGAAGGGGCGCAGCCCGGCCGCGCGCAGGGCGTCGGTGACCAGGATGTTGGGCGGGGTGGAGATCCCGGTGAAGGGGCCGCCGAGCAGGCTCCCCAGAGCCAGCGGCATCAGCAGCCGGCCCGGCGGGCGCCCGCTGCGCCGGGAAAGGTCCATGGCCACCGGGAGGAGGACGGCGGCCACCGTGACCGTGTTTATCAGGGCCGAAAGGAGGCTGGCCGCGACCATCAGGGCCGTCATCAGGGCGAGCTCGCTCCGGCGGGTGAAGCGCTGCAGCGGGCGTCCCAGTTGGTGCGCGATGCCGGTGCGCGAGAGGGCTGCGGAGAGGATGAACATCGCCCATACCGTCACGACCGCGGGGCTGCTGAAACCGGAGAGGGCCTCCGCGGGGGTGACCAGCCCCGTGAGCCCCAGCGCCGCCAGGACGAGCAGGGCCACCAGGTCGGCGCCGAGCCACCCGCCGACAAACAGGGCGAAAGCCGCGGCGATAATGGTCAGAAGGACGACGACGTCAAGGCTCACGGGCGGCGCTCCAGGTCCACGGGATCCGGCCGGGTCCGCGACCCGGGCTCTTCCCGCCCGCAGGGGCGGGCACGACGGCATTATCCCAAATCGGGAATCGCGAAGCGAAAAAAATTTCTTGACTTCAAATGCCGGTGGGTCATGATAGGGCCCGATTTCTCGAGAAAGGAGGCCGCGCCGTGAAGTTCGTATTCCGCTATTGACGCTGATGTGATCTCGCTGGCTCCCCGTGCGGGAAGCCCGATTCTCCACCGGCGGCGGTCGGCCGCAAAGGGAAATCAAGGCGCACATCGGGTCTCGTGCATCCTCCGCTGTAATCCCGCCTTCCTCCCCTTTCGCAGACTCCGCTGTAACTCTGACGGTACCCTTGGGCCGGATCGACGCCGCGCCGCCGCATGGGCGGGCGCGGGAGCCGGCATGCCGGCCCGGGGACCATGGCGAAAGGAATGGGAAATGTCTTTGGATGTTCCGGAATATCGTAGTGCTCTGCGCGCCCCTGCCGTGGGGCTGCGGCGGCTGACGACGCTGGTCGCGGCGGCGTTTCTGCTCCACGCGGGCGCCGCTTCCGCCCTGGGCGGCGTGAAGACGAAGATCGACGAGGATACCTGGTTCGATGTGGGCGCCCGGGTCCAGGGCTGGTACCAGTCGATCCACGAGGAAGACGCCCCCCACATGAACGATTTCATGGTGCGGCGCGCCTACCTCTCCGTGCAGGGACAGGTGGTCCCCAAGCTCACCTTTTTCACCCACATCGCCGGCGACCGGCTGGGGCAGCAAGGGGTCGATAACCCGGGATCGGGCCTGGGCACCGGCATCGCGCTGCGTGACGGGTGGATCGCCTACGCCCCCTTCGACGAACTGAAGATCCAGGCGGGACGGATGTACGTTCCCTTCACCCGGTCGTTCGGGACGGAGAGCATGTTCACGCTGCTGACGCTCGAAATGCCCTTCATGCAGGGGGGCGTGCGCTCCGGGGTGTTGTACCCCTGCAATGTCGGCAGGGACGACGGCGTGACGGTCTGGGGGAACCTGGCCGGGGGCGTCGTCCAGTACCGGGCCGGCGTGTTCGACGGCCAGCAGGGGACGCCCAACGCCGGGAGGAGCCCGCGCACCGCGGCGCGGGTCTCCATCAATCCCCTGGACAAGGAAGGGTCGTTCTTCAACAAGGGGAACTACCTCGGGACCAAGAAGGTACTCTCGATCGGCGCGGGTTTCGACCGGCAGGCGGACCTCCAGTGGACGGCCGAAGGACCGGTCGCCGACTACTCCGCCTGGACCGTGGACGCTTTCTTCGATCACCCGGTCGGCCCGGGGGCCGTCACGGCGGAGTGGGCCTACACGGGGATCAAGAACTCCCCGATGCTGGGGGACGCGAAGACCTGGTACCTGCAGGGGGGGTGGCTCCTTCCCAAGTGGAGCGACAAGGTCCGCCTGCAGCCCTACGCCAGGTACGAAACCGTCTACCGGAACCGGGCGTTCGACACGAAGTACGCGGGAGGGGGAGTCAACCTCCTCTTCAAGGGGCATGACGCCAAGCTCACCATCGAACTGGACCGGGTGCTGCCCGAGGCCGGCTCCGCCGAAACCTCCAAAACGATCTTCACCATCCAGATGGGGGTGGGCATCTAGGCCCGGTCCCGAAAGGAGAAGAATCCATGGGTAGATTCGTGCAGTTTTTCGCGACCCGCCGGGGCATCGTCCTCGTCGGGGCCGTCATCGGCATCCTTGCCGCGCTCCTGCAGAAGTGGGGGAACCCCGCGAACATGGGGATCTGCGTGGCCTGTTTCGAGCGGGACATGGCGGGGGCCCTGGGGCTCCACCGCGCGGCGGTGGTCCAGTACCTGCGCCCCGAAATCATCGGCTTCGTCCTCGGGTCGCTGATCGCGGCCTACATGTTCAAGGAGTTCAGGGCGCGCGCCGGCTCGGCCCCCATCGTCCGTTTCGTGCTGGGGGCCTTCGCCATGATAGGGGCCCTGGTGTTCCTGGGCTGCCCCTGGCGGGCGGCGCTGCGACTGGCGGGCGGGGACGGGAACGCCATCTTCGGCCTCCTCGGCCTCGTCGGGGGCGTCTGGATCGGGGCGCTCTTTCTCAAGGGGGGGTTCGACCTGGGGCGCTCCCAGCGGACCTATGCCTCGGTCGGGTGGCTGCTTCCCCTGGTCATGCTGGGTTTTCTCGCTCTCCTGTTCGTTTTTCCGCAGTCGGCGGGGGAGGGGCAGAGCGGCGTGCTCTTCTACAGTCTCAAGGGTCCCGGCTCCATGCATGCGCCGCTCCTCGTTTCCCTGGGGATCGGGCTCCTGGTGGGATTTCTGGCGCAGCGGAGCCGGTTCTGCACCATGGGCGCCATCCGCGACTTCGTGCTCTTCCGTCAGACCCATCTCCTCTCCGGGTTCGCGGCGCTGATCGTGGCCGCGTTCCTGGCCAACCTGGCGCTGGGGCAGTTTCACCCCGGGTTCGCGGGGCAGCCGGTGGCGCACACGATGGGGGTCTGGAACTTCGCCGGCATGGTCCTGGCCGGACTGGCCTTCGCCCTTGCCGGGGGTTGCCCCGGCCGTCAGCTCTTCCTTGCGGGGGAGGGGGACGGGGACGCGGCCGTTTTCGTGATGGGGATGATCACCGGGGCGGCTTTCGCCCACAACTTCGGTCTGGCCAGTTCTCCGGAGGGGGTGGGGGCGCACGGGATCTCCGCCGTGGTCATCGGGATGCTGGTCTGCCTGTTCATCGGATTCACCATGAGGAAACAATCGGCCTGAGCCGGGGAGGGATATCATGAGTTCCATCGTTGACGCCCGCGGGCTTTCCTGCCCGCAACCCGTCCTGATGACGGTGAACGAAATCAAGAAGGTGCAGCGCGGGGAGATCACCGTGCTGGTGGATACGGACACCTCCAGGGAGAACGTCACCCGCGCGGCGGCCTCGAAAGGCTGGACCCTCGAGGGGGTGGAGCCGGACGGCTCCGGCTACCGCGTCAGGCTGGCAAGGGAATAACCCCGATGCCGCCGCCCGGACGGCCGCGACGGCGGTCCGGGCGGTTGAAATCCCCGGTTGCGTCCGCTGAAAGCTTCTGGAATCCTTGGAACCGTCATGAAGAGCACAAAAGAGCGCAGGGAATACGGCGTCATCCTCTTTCACACGAACTCGGCCGCGCTCCGGGCCGAGAAGACCCTGTTGAAGCACGGGCTCGCGATCAAGATGATCCCCACCCCGCGCGAGTTTTCGAGCGACTGCGGCGTCTCGCTCCGCTTCGAGTGGGGGGAGGAGGCGCGGGTGCGGCGGCTGCTGGAATCGGCCCGGGTGGAGATCGGCTCGCTGCATCGCATGCTCTGAACCGGCCGCCGCCCTTGCGCGGCGTCCCGGGATTCTGCCATCATGCAGCATCACCGGGAGGATGGGGCTCGATGTCCGTACGGCGTTTCTTCAGGAGCCTCCGGGAGTTTCTCCGGGATGCGGTGCCCTCCCTGGGGCGCTGGATGCTGGCCCAGGCGCAGGACTCCCTGCTGGTCGGGGCGATGTGGCTCGTGGGGCTGCTCGTCATCGGCGTGCCCCTGGCGCCGCTCTGGGCCCTCCTCGCCGCGCTCTTTCAGTTCATCCCCCATTTCGGCACCATCCTGGCGCTGCCGGGCCCCGCCCTGGCGGCGGCCGCGGGGCAGGGGCTGGCCGGGATGGGCTATGTCTTCATCCTCTATGCGGGGATCGTGGTGATCGACGGACTGGTGCTGCAGCCCCTCCTGATGAAGCGGACGGCCAGGGTCCCCCTGTGGGCTTCGATCGTGGTTCCCCTGGTGCTGGGGGTGTTGTTCAACGTGTGGGGCGTTCTCCTGGCCCCTCCCCTCCTTGCCGTCTTCTACGGCTGGCGTGAACGACGCAGGGTACGCGGGGCTGGGGGCTGATGTCCCGGGCAGGGCTCCAGGCGTCCGCCCCGCAACGGTTTCCCGCCGCGGGGCGGACGGGCGCCACTACCGGGTGATGGCCCGGTCCTTTCCGGGCTGGACGCCCCGCTCGACGCAGCTGCCGTCGCGACGGGTCAGGCCGCGACCCTGGCCCTGGCCCTGCTTGTTGCCGCGGCCGCTGCCATCCCGCAGCCCCTGACCCTTGCCGCGCTTCGGGCCGTACCCCTGGCCGTTGCGCGGGCCGTTCCCCTTACCGTCCCGCAGCCCCTGCCCCTGGCCGCTGCCGTCGCGCGGGCCTTCGCCGGGCGTGGCACACGGGGCCGACCCCTGGGCGAACGATACCGGTCCGGCGGCAAGCATTCCAAAAGCCAGAATCGAGGCCGCAGCCATGCTCAGAGTTCTCTTATTCATATCCCTTTCTCCTTTCGCGGCCCCTCTTGAACCGCATGCACCCTGAGATAACGCAAATCCCGTGCCAATCATTTATCCGCCAAAACAGGCCAAAACAGGGGGTAGGGGTGCATGATCTGCACTTCGCTCCCCGCGGCGTGCAGAATTTGCACATTTTCGGGGAGTGCGGTGGTGGGGCTTCATGTCTTCCTTCTCCGGCGGCGGTTTTCCCGGTGGAGTTTCCACCCCCTGTAGAGCAGCACGGCGGCAAGCCAGGCGAACAGGGCCGCCAGCGGGTAGGTCAGGGCGCGGGGCCAGAGAAAGGCGAGGAGGGCCAGGACCAGGAAGACGGCGCCGGAAGCCGTCATCAGCCGGGATTCGACCGGGTCGAGGACGCGCCGGGTGGCGAGCGCGGCCCCGACCGCGTTGCCGATGCGGACGGCCCCGGCCGCCGCCCGGCCGGCGCTGCCGCCGCCGCTCGTCATCGGGGTGTGCCGGCGGGGCCTCGGCGCGGGGGGCGCCTTCCGCCCGGGGCCGAGGACCACCTCGGTCGCGTTTTCCAGGTCCTCCAGGAACATCGCCTCCATAGCGCGCGCGAACTGCGCGTCTTCCACCGCCGCGTCCAGCTCGCAGTTGCCCATCCAGCTGGAGAGGTTGAGGTTGCTGGATCCCACCCGCGCCCAGAGCCCGTCGGCCACGGCCGTCTTCGCGTGCAGCATCGTCCCGTTCCACTCGAAGATGCGGACCCCCGCCTCCAGCAGGGGGCGGTAGCCGGCGCGGGAAAGCGGCTTGATCAGGGGGAGGTCGGTCCCGTCCGGTACCAGCAGGCGCACGTCGACCCCCCCCCGCGCGGCGGCGCTGAGCGACTGCACGTAGAGGGAGGTCCCCGCGAAGTAGGCGTCGGTCAGCCATAACCGTTTCCGGGCCAGCGCCGCGACCAGCTGGTCCACCCGGAACAGCCCCGCCGTCGCCGGGACGCTGGCGACGACGCGCAGCGCCGTCCGGCCCGCGGGTTCGGGCGCAGGGCGGGCGGACAACTCTTCTTCGGGAATGGGCTCCCCCGTCATGGCCCATACCTGGGCGAACGCCCGCTCGATTTCGGCCACGGAGGGCCCGAACACTTCAATCCCGGTGTCGCGCCACGGCTCGATCCCCTTTTCGGGGATTCCTTCCCACGCTTTCCCGACGCACAGGCCCGAGATGAAACCCACCCGGCCGTCCACCGAAAGGGTTTTGCGATGGTCGCGCGAGAGCCAGCCGAAGGGGCTGTCCGGACGCGGCGGGTTGTAGACGCGCACGTCGACCCCGCCCGCGCGTATCCGGTTCCAGAAGCCGCGCGACGCCTTTCCGAAGGCCCCCAGCCAGTCGTAGAGGAGGCGTACCCGCACCCCCGCCCGCGCCCTGGCGGTCAGGGCCTCGGCGAACCGGCGTCCCGTGTCGTCGTTCTGGATGAAATAGTTTTCGAAGTAGACGTGGTGCCGGGCCGCGGCGACGGCCTCGAGCCATGCGGGGTAGTTTTCCCTGGCGTCACGCAGCAGCCGGATACGGTTCCCCTCGACGAGCCTGGCGCCGGCGGTGCGGGAGAAGGCTTCTTCCGCACCGGCGCGCATGTCGCAGGCGGTGTTCGAAGGAAACATTGCAAATCCTCCCGCTCCGGCCGTCAGCGCAGGGTGAAGACGGTGATCTCGGGGCGCGCGCCGAGGCGCGCCCTCCCGATGCGCCCCAGGCCTCGGTTCACGTAGAGCTGGGTGCCCCCCACCTCGTAAAGCCCCGCGGAATAAGGACGCCGCCGGGCTCTCCAGGGGGGGCGGGACCTGTGCGCCACGAGGCTGCCGTGGGTGTGGCCGCTCAGCACGGCGCTTGCGCCGAAGCCCTCCATCCGGTCCGCCCCCCTGGGATTGTGCACGAGGGCGAGCGCCGTCTCCCCCGCGGGGACCTGCTCGAACGCGCGGCGGGGGAAGAAGTCGCCGGGCCAGAGGTCGCCGAGGCCCACCAGCCAGAGCGGCTGTCCCCCGACGTCCACCTGCGCCGATTCGTTCCGCAGGATGCGGATGCCGCTCTGCTGCATGCCGTCCGTCAGGCGACGCAGCAGGAGGGGCCGCTGCCGAGCGGGCAGATTCATGCCGTAGTCGTGGTTGCCCAGGCAGGCGTAGACCCCGCCGCGGCTCCTGAGCCGCCCGAGCAGGGAGGTCACCTTGCTGCGGTACCGGCCGTGGAGGTCGTAGGTGATGTAGTCGCCCGTGAGCACGACCAGGTCGGGATCCAGCCGGTTGATCCGTTCGATGCAGCGGGCCAGGTAGGGGCCGCTCACGGTGTTGCTGCAGTGCAGGTCGCTGATCTGGGCGATGCGCAGGCCCCGCAGCCCCTGCGGCAGCCGGTGCAGGCGGAGACCGACCTCGGTGACCTCGAGCCACTCCGGGCCGGTACCGTGACGGTCCACGGCCCAGCGCGTGCAGAACCCGAGCGTCCCCAAAGCGCTCCCGCGCAAGGGGGGGCGGCGCCGCACCCTGATTCTTCTGAGGGGATTGGGTTCCCCTCGAGCCTGCATGAACCTGTTCATCCCTTCCGGTCCTCGATAGCCGACCCCTAATTCTAGCAATAATGGGCGGAAGTACAACCGCTGTCGGTCCGGGGGCGTTTCAGGCCGCGCATACGTAATCCTTCCCCTCGACGAAGCCGAGTGCCGCGAGCGTCCGGCGCACCTCGCTCCTCGGCCCCTGGCGGGCGACGGAGACCAGGATCGGCAGGGGTTCGATTCCGGGCAGGGCGGCGGCGGGGATCACGGGCGCCCCGTGAATCCGCTTGCCGAGACGCGCCGGGTGGACCTCCACGATCCAGGCGGGATGCCGGTCGAGGCGGGCCAGCGCGCGCCTGAGCGCGCTGCCGGTGCTGCCGTAGCCGCAAAGGATATAGCGGTCCGACCCCCCGAGAAAACCGGCGGCCAGGTAATGGGCCTTGCAGGCGACGAACCGGTCGAGGGCGTAGCGCGGGTCGGTGCGGGAAAGCCTCCGGGGGCCGTCGCGCCACGACAGGAGGCGGCGGGGCACCACGCCGATCCGCATGCGGGCGCCGAGCGCGCGCAGCACCAGGTCGTAGTCCTCGGGCCATCCGCGGTCGGCGTATCCAAGGGCCGCCATGTCGCGCCGCATCATCAGGGAGGGGTGGGCGACGGGACACTCGACAAAGGCGTCGCGGGCGACGTCCCAGCAGGAGCGCAGGCTGTTGAGCCACGCCTCGTAGTCGCAGAGCCCGCGGGCGAGGGCCGCACGCGGGAACAGCCTCACGTGGCAGCCCACGGCCGCCAGCGAGGATTCGCGCTCGAGCGCCTGTGCCTGGGCCGCCAGCCGGTCCCGGTGCATGAGGTCGTCGGCGTCCATGCGCGCGATCAGGGGGGCCCGGCAATGGCGCACCCCCTCGTTGAGGGCGGCGACGAGGTTCCCCTCGGGGAAGGGGACGACCCTGAAGCGGCCGTCGCGGGCGGCGAAGCGGTCGGCCGCCTGGCGCGTGCCGTCGCTGGACCCGTTGTCGACGAGGACGCATTCCCATTCGCCGAGGGCCTGGCGCCGCACGCTCCTGAGGCAGGAGTCGAGGGTCGCGGAGGCGTTGCGCGCGGGGAGGAGGATCGACACCCTCGGGCTGCGGGTCCGGCCAGGACTCAACGGCGCGGGCCCCGGCTCCGGCGTTTCCGCCGCTGCTGCGAAGACGGCTGGGCGCTCTTTTCCGGCGCCGCGGGCGCGCGGCGGGGGGGGGTCTCGCCGGGCTGAGGTACCGGCGCATGAAGCGTCTGCTGGTAATAATCGTCGAGCAGCATCGCGATGATGGCGGATTCGTCCTCGTTCTCGGCCAGGGCGCGGCCCAGCGGCACGAAGCGCTGGCTGCGCTCGATCAGCAGCTTGTCCCGGTCCCGCAGGCGGGCTTCGAGCAGGGCGGTGACCCGTTCGGCGACCACCGCTTCCACGTCCGCGGGACCGGGCATGGGCCGCTGCTGCAGTTCGATGCCGAAGCGCCGGCCGATGCGGTCGAGTTCCATCTTCTCCAGGTCGGTCACGAGCGAAACGGCGACGCCGGCCGCTCCCGCCCGCCCGGTACGCCCGGCGCGGTGGATATAACTCTCGGGGTCTTCCGGGGGTTCGTATTGGAACACGTGGGAGAGGGCGGGGATGTCCAGCCCGCGGGCGGCCACGTCGGTGGCCACCAGGAAACGGAGTTTCCCCTGCAGCACCCGTTCCAGCACCCGCTCCCGCTCCTTCTGCGACAGGTCGGCGCTCAACTCGTCGGCGTCGTACCCGAAGCGCTGCAGCACGGCCGACACATAATGCACCTTGGACTTGGTGTTGCAGAAAATGAGGGCGGAGGGGGGGTTTTCGATCTCGATGATACGCACGAGGCCGCGGTCCTTCTCCATGCCCGGCATGATGTAGAAGACGTGCTCGGTGTCGGTCACGTGGACGTGGTCCCGGCTGAGGGAGATGAATTCCGGCTCCTGGATGAACTCCCTGGCCGTGCGCATGACATAGTCCGGGAAGGTGGCCGAATACATGCTGGTATGAACGCGGCGCCGGGGCAGGTAGCCCTGCATCTGCCGCATGTCGGGGTAAAAGCCCATCGACAGCATGCGGTCGGCCTCGTCGTATACCAGCATCTCGAGGCGGTCGAGGGTGAACGTCCGCCGGAGCAGGAGGTCGAGCAGGCGCCCCGGGGTGCCCACGACGATCTGCGCCCCCTGCCGGAGGGCGTCCGTCTGCGGGCCGTATCCCACCCCGCCGTAGACCACCGCCACGCGGAAGCCGCTGCCGCCGCACAGCCGCTCGGACTCCTCCCCCACCTGCCGGGCGAGTTCGCGCGTGGGGACCAGGATGAGGGCCTGGCAGTAGAGCCCCCCGGGATCCAGTTTCTCGAGCATGGGCAGGATGTACGCCCCGGTCTTCCCGCTCCCGGTGCGCGCCTGGATCATCAGGTTCTGCCCGGAGAGCATGAGGGGGATCCCGCGGGCCTGGACCGGCATCAGGTCCGTCCAGCCCGCGCGGGCGGCCGCCGCGCGCAGCGCTTCGGGCAATTGCTCCATGGTGACATCGGTGGGTCGGACCTCTTCTTCCGGCATCTGCGGATCTCCTTCTCCCTTCGGGGGATGAAATTCAAAAACCGGATTATACAGTCTGGGAGACGATTTTTAGAGAGGAATAGCGCGGGGAGGCTCTCCGGGGACGTTTCGTCAGAAGCGCACGCTTCTTTAGAAGCGCACGCGCATCGTGGCGAAGGCGACGTGCGCCCGGTAGCCGGGGAAGGCGTAGATACCCGAGAGGTAACTGGCCGTGGTTCCCGAACCTATGGTGTAGCTGTAGCCGTCGAACTGGGCGTCGTCGTAGTCGAATTTTTCGAAGGCGTACCCGAGCGTCAGTTCCGCCTCCGGGGCGAAGGCGTAGACCGCCCTCGGATGGATCGAACGCCGCTTGATGTCGTCGTAGGCGCCGATGGGAAAGAGCGGCGCGGCCGGTGTGCCGTCCTCGAGCGTCTGGGCCTGGAAGTCGACGTTGCCGCTGCTTTCCTGGACGATGGCGGAGAGCTTGAACGCGAGGCGGGGGGAGAGGGGCCAATCGGCGGCCAGTTCCACGGCCCAGTTTGTGTCCTTGAGCCGCCCGCTCCAGTTGAAGGCGGTGGCGGTGGGCTCGGCGCGGGGGTCGAAGCAGTCGGGCGATGTCGCCGGGCAGGCGCCCGCGTTTATGGTCCGGTGGTAGGAGTCGTAGCGGATGAACTCCACGTCGCCGAACAGGGTGAGGCGGTACTTCTCCGGGTCTCCGTAGGAGATGCTCCCGTAAAATTCCCTTCGGGAGTCGGCGAGCCGCCCCAGCACCAGGTCCCCGTAATCGTTTCTCTTGTAGTAGGCCTCGAACCCGAAATCGAGCAGGGGCAGCGGGGACCAGTCGGCGTCGGCCTCGAGGAGGTGCTGGTCGAGGTTGGCGACATCGAAGGAACGGTTGAAGCGCTCGAGATAATAGACGCTGCCGGCGTCAAACCCCGCGTTTTCGATGAGGAAGCGCGAACGCCGGCGCAGGTACTGGTATTTGACCCGCGCCGAAGCCGAATCGAGGGAGGTGTTGGACCACTGCACGAACAGTTTCTTTTCTCCGGTTTCCTCCGCGTCGAAGCGGTTGCGGTTGGTGTCCAGCCAGTCGAAACCGGCGCTGACCCGGTTGTCGCGGTTGAAGCGGTACTCCGCTTCCAGCCCTGGATTCTGCTTGGTGTAGGAATAGCGGGTCCCGCTGCAATGGACCGCCACGCTTTCGGCGGACTCCGTCCCCTCCTCGGAACAGACCAGCCCCCGGGTCTCGAGGGGGACGAGGAATGCGACGTGGGTGGACCCGTTCAGGCGCCGGTAGTAGTTGTAGTAGGCGCGGACATCCAGGCGGCCGAGCGGCGCGAACCGGTAGGAAGCCTGGGCCGTCGCATTCTCCACCTTGCCCCGAAACGCGTCGGAACTCGGCGCGGTGGCCGTGTATTCGGGGGAGCCCGAGGTGTTGAGTACTTCGTCCAGCATCGGGACCCGGTCGGTGACCCGGTCGTAGGTGACGCGTCCGGAGAGCGTCGCGTTCCAGGGGAGTTCGCGCAGCATGCCGCTCGCGCTCACGCGGTTGTAGACGTTGTCGGGGGCGAAGGTCGCGGTGTCGATGCCGAAACCGAAGAAGGGGTTCTGGAAATCCAGGAGCATGTTGTCGTTGCCGAAATCGCTCCGCAGAAAGCTCGCCGATACGTGCCCCCTGCGGGTCTGGTACCCCGCTTCCAGCGATCCGCTGCTGGTCGAATAGTCGACGGGGTAGGGGAGATCGACGAACCCGTTCCCCGGGCTGGTCCCCAGGGCGGCCGCATCCACCTTGTTGATGCCCGACTGGGACACATTCCGGCCGCCGAGCAGGACGTACCATGGGGAGCGGCCGTTCAGCTCCACGCTCCCCTCGAGGTTGCGGCGCTCGGTCATGAACTTGAAGGAGGACCAGGGGGGCACGCCCGAATCGAGGAGCTCCGCGGGAGCGGTAGAAAACAGGGTCAGCCTGGCGGTCCCCGGGTTTTCGTAAGGGGTGCGCGCCCCTTCGGGCCCGAAGCCGAAGTTGTGCGTCAGCCAGTCGGCGCGCAGGCGGAACTTCATCCGGCCGTAGACTCCCCCCGACAGGTCGAGGAACATGTCGTCGCGACCCAGGTTCTCGGCGAAGGCGTCGAAATAAAACCGATCGCCGCGGCCGCCGAGGTCGAAAGCCCCGGCGATTCCGTCGGACAGGTCGCGGTACTCCACCAGTTTGGCCGCGTCGCGGGAATCCTCGGCCGCTCCGATTCTTTCGACGGCGACGCTCCCGGAAAGGCTGAACCCGTCGGCGGCCGCGCCGGGGACCGGCGCGAAGGCAAGGAGCAGGAGACAGAGGGCGGATTTCATATCGGGCTCCCCTAGCGCGTGAGGTATTTGCCGCGGGTGGCGGGCGCGTTGCTCCCGTGGATGGCGTTGTGGCAGTTGAGGCACGACCGGGCGACGAACCGGGTGTTCGCGCTCCTGGCCGGAGACCCGGGGATCCGGTCGAACCCCTGGTCGGCGCTGTAGGCGGTCCCCGGGTGCCGGGACCAGTCGTGGCAGTCCTGGCAGAGGTTGGGGACCCGTTCGTTCAGGAGTTTCGCGTGCGAGGACCCGTGGGGGCTGTGGCAGGAGAGGCAGTTCTCCTCGACCGCCGGGTGCTGGAACAGGAAGGGGCCCCGCTTGTCGGCGTGACAGCTCCAGCACTGCACGTTGAGGGTTTCGTGCCGGATCATCCCCGGGCTCTGGGCGCCGTGGGGGTTGTGGCAGCTGGAGCAGGAGACCTTGCCTTCCACGACGGGGTGGTGGGAGGGCTTCCCGATCTCGATGCGCACCCGCTTGTGGCAGCGGATGCAGGTTTCGTATTCCAGCTCCCGCCCCGTGTTGACGAGGGGGGAGGCCGACGGGTCGCGCCTGGTGAAGGCGACGGCCGATCCGCGAGGGGGCGGCGCATGCACGGCGTGGCAGTCGTTGCAGCGCACATCGTTGCGTGCGTGCCGCCCCGATTCCCAGAAGGCGAGATGCCGGTTTCCCCCGTGGCACTCCATGCAGGCTTCGGTCTGCTCCCGCGCGGGGACGGTCCCCCGGGTGAAGCGTACGGGGAACGGGTTGCCGCGGGGGTCGTCCGGGTGGGCGTCATTCTCCCCGTGGCAGGCGGAACACGCCCGCCCGCTGCCGGCCGGGGAATCGGGATCGCCGGGGGTTCCGTGCCGGGTATCCAGGACCCCCGCCTGCTCCTGGTGGCAGGCGAGGCAGGCCGCGGCCTCCTCCGCGGAGGGGCCGGAGAGGGGGGACAGGAGGAGAAGGATCGGGAAAAAAAAGGCAACCAGAGAGGACCGATAGGTCATATGCCGGGATCCCTCCATCACGGGGAATGGGCAAAGGATTCGCCAACGGGTTTGGACCAGCGTTGGTTCTCTTATAGCACGAATCGGGTGGGGAAGGGAAGCGGAAGGGTGATGCGGGGGGACGGCGCCCGTCCCCCCGGCGGATGGGACTTAATGCCTGATCTTGTCGAAGACGATCTCCTTGTCCTCTTCGAATTCCGGACAACGGTCGTCGGTGTGGCACTTGAGGCAGAGGTCGATCTGCGGGTCGGCTACCGGGATCGGCTTCATGCTGGCCAGGTGCTCGGTCGCGTCCCCGTGGCACGATTCGCACTGCACGTTCACGAGCGCCATCTGCATCTCCTTCATGTTGAAGCCGCCCGGCTGCTCGAAGCGGACGGTGTGGCAGGAGAGGCACTTGGGATCGTACTGCTTGGACCTGCCGACCAGGGTGGCGTAGGCCTTGGCGTGATCCGTCGTCTTCCACTGCGCCACCTGGCTGGTGTGGCAGGGGGCGCAGGCCTCGACGCGCAGCGGCACGTCCGCGGCCGCGGGCTGGTCCCCGTCCCCCCCGTACATGTCGGCCACCTTGTCGTTGTAGGCCGCGATCATCTCCTTGACCCGGGCATCGTCGGCGATTTCATCGCCGAAGGGGACCAGGGTATTGGCCGGCTCCCTCGATCCGTCCAGGGCGACCTCGAGCATTCCCATGTACTGTCCCTTCTCCCCCGCCCGGACGATGAGGGCGTCCCCGGCAACCAGGGGATCGGGCGTCTTCTGCCTGTCGTGGCCGCCGACGACCAGGTGGATGCCCTTGACGCGGCGCGCGATGACCCAGTCGCGGTTGGCGATCTGGTGCGTCATCGCGATCACGTAGTCGGCCTTGCCCGCGAGTTCGGCCACCACGGCCTCGGCCGCCTTGACCGGATCCTGGACGGTGAGAGCGCCTCCCGTGATGTCGGCGAGCTTGCCCGCCATTTCCGAGGTGTCCCCGTACAGGCCCAGGATGGCCACGGTCTTGCCGTTGACCGGCTTGAGAACGTACCGCGGGAAGACCGGTTTGTCGTCGGCGTCGACCAGGTTGGTCGAAACGAACGGGAAGGAGTGCTTCTTTTCCAGCTCCTTGAGGTAGTCCAGTCCCAGGACCAGGTCGAGTTCGCCGACGTTGACGGCGTCGATCCCGATGGCCTTGTAAACCTCCAGGATCAGTTCAGCCTTGAGTTTCGCGCTCTCGATCACCGAATCGGGAAGCTCCTCGTCCTCGTTGAGCAGGTCGCCGGAGTCCACGATGACGAGTCCGGGGTGGTCCTTGCGGTATTGGTTGAGATAGGTGGCCTTCTTGTACAGCCCTCCGAGCTGTACGCCCGTCTCCACTCAACCGCACGGCTCCAGGTAACCCAGCAGGTTGCTCGTGTAGGCCACCGTGATCCCGGGGGCGTCGTCGGCGCGCGACGGGCCCACGCTGATTCCGGTCGATAAGATGGCCGCGCCAAGAAAGAGCAGCAATACACCAAAAGTCTTCTTCATCTAACCTCCTGCGGGGTACGACGGCCCCAAACCCCGGCAGTCCCCCGTATCTTCTAGATAAGCCAAGCCGCCCAATGATAGCATCCCCGGGCGGCGGCGCGCCAGCAATTCATCGGGCCTCCCGCCGCCGGCGCCTTCATGCCCTATATACGCCGGAGGGGAGGGGGCTGTTTTGTCCCCGCCGAAAAAAATGGACCCCCCGGCCCGACAGGGGTGAAACCATCGATTGCGCCGCGGGGAAGGGTGTGCTATTTTTCCCGTTTATTTGTACTTTTCCCGGTTCAAAGGAAGGCACCTTGAGCACTAACAAGATGACTCGCAAGGAAATACTCTCGGAGGACCCGGTTCACGAGGCCCTGCTGCGCCTCGTCGGTTTTTTCGGGGAGAACAAAGCCAGGATCGGTGTTGCCGCCGCAGCCGTCGTCCTCCTGGCCGTGGGCGCCTACGGGGTGTCCCGGTATCTCGGGGCCAGGGAAGCCCGGGCCCAGGTCCAGCTGGGGAAAGGGATCGATTTTTTCCATGCCGCGGTCGAGGCCGACGCCGGCGCCGACCCTTACGCCAAAGGGCCGAATCCCGTCTTTCCCGGCGAACGGGCGAAGTATGAAGCGGCGGCCCGGGAATTTTCGGCCATCGCTTCCGGTCATGGATACGGCAAGATCGCGGTCGTGGCCCGTTATTACCTCGGACTGTCCCAGCTCCGGCTGGGACAGGAAGCGGAGGGGATCAAGAGCCTGGAGTCGGCGGCCTCCGACTCCCGCAACCGCTCCGCCGGTTTTCTGGCGAAAAGGGTGCTGGCCCATACCTATTACGATTCGGGCAACTATCAGGGCGCGCAGGAGATCCTGAGCCAGATGATACGGGATCCCAAATGCGACCTCCCCCGGGAAGAACTGAGTCTGGAGCTGGCGCGGGCGCTCGAGGCGCAGGGGCGCCGGGACGAAGCCGTGAAGGCGCTTCGGGAGGCCGACGAGCAGAGCGCGGCTTTCGGGCCCTACAAACAGAAGCTGATCGCGGAGATCGAGCGGCTCGGGAAGGCGCCGTCGTCCGGCCCGGATCCCGCGTCGCAGCCCTAAGTGGTGCTAAAGCGCCCGATTACGCTTCTTCGGGCGCGCCGCGGCGGCGCCGTAAGTCCTTGAGTTGCACGGGCTTTATCCTTGACAAAAGTCCCACTCTCAATATAATTTCCCCCTTCGCCGAGGAAGGCAGGAGTTTGGTCGTGTTCATTGAAATAGAGGATCTGAAAGCGGAGCCGCTTCACGTCCGTCACGTGTTTCCGGTCGACGAGATCGGGTTTTCCCACGCGGACGCGTCGCTGTCCGAACCGGTGACGGCCGATTTCGTGCTCACGCATCGTGACCGGGAGCTGCATATCCAGGGGACGGTGGAGACTGCGATCGCGTTCCGGTGCTCGCGGTGCGTCAAGGATTTCACCCGCCCCTTCTCCTCCAGCTTCGACCTTTTCTACGCGCCGCAGCCGGACTGGGGCGCCGTGAGCACGGAAATTGAACTGAAGTATGAAGAAATGGAAGTGGGGTATTACGATGGCGTGTCCTTCGACGTGAACGCCATGATCCTCGAGCGGATAGAGCTCGCCATACCCATGAATTTTGTCTGTCGGGAAGATTGCCAGGGGCTCTGCGACCAGTGCGGAGCCGATTTAAATGAAGGGGCGTGCCGCTGCAGGAAGGAGGAGTCGGACTCCCGCCTATCCGTTCTGCTCGATTTTCAGAAGAAGAAAGCGCAGAAGGAGGAGTAGGTGGAGAGCGCCGCAACTCTAGATTGCGGGCATCCTTTCCCCATGATGGAGAAGAGTCGCCATGCCGAATCCTAAGAGGAGACATTCCAAGTCGCGCCGTGGAAAGCGCCGGGCCCACGATTTTCTCGAGCCCGTAAGTCCAGGCAAGTGCCCCAACTGCCAGGAGCCCAAGGCGCCGCACCAGGCCTGTGCCAAGTGCGGTTACTACAAGGGGAAACCCGTAATCAAGGGCGAAGAGGAATTCTAGGTTCTTCGCCCTTCATCATGGTCCATCACCGGTGGTTTCCGTGCGCGCATGATTAAGATAGCCGTGGACAGCATGGGGAGTGACAATGCCCCCTTCAGCGAGGTTGAAGGAGCCGTAATGGCGGCCCGTGCCTACAAGGTCGCCGTCATCCTCGTGGGGAAGGAGTCCCTGCTGGCCCCGCTCCTCGAGGAGGCGGGGGGGGGGGAACTCCCGATCGAGATCCGCAACGCGACCGAGGTGGTGGCCATGGACGAGTCCCCGGTCGCGGCCCTCAGGAAGAAGCGGGATTCCTCGATCCGGGTGGCCGCGGACCTGGTGAAGGACGGCACCGCCAGCGGGCTGGTCAGCGCCGGTAACACGGGCGCGGTGATGGCGACCTCGAAGATGGTTTTCGGCACCGTCCCCGGGGTGGACAGGCCGGCGCTGTCGACGGTCCTGCCCACGCTGACGGGTCACGCGGTGCTGCTCGACGTGGGAGCCAACATCGCCTGCAAGCCGCACCACCTGGTCCAGTTCGCCGTCATGGGGCATCTGTTCAGCAAGAAGATCATCGGTGTCGCCTCCCCCCGGGTCGGGCTCATGTCGGTCGGGGAGGAGGAAATCAAGGGGAACGACCTCACCAAGGAGGTCCACCGGGAGCTGAAGCGGCTGAAGCTGAACTTCATCGGCAACGTGGAGGGGCGGGACCTCTACAACGGGCGGGCCGATGTCATCGTCTGCGACGGGTTCACCGGCAACGTCGCCCTGAAGACGAGCGAGGGGCTGATCGAGGCGGTGCTGAAGCTGCTCAGGGAGGAACTTTCGCGGAACCTCCAGGCCAAGCTCGGCGCCCTCCTCAGCCAGCAATCGTTCAAGCGGCTGAAGAAGCGGCTCGACTATTCGGAGTACGGCGGCGCGCCCCTTCTCGGGCTGCGCGGCGCCACCATCATCTGCCACGGCAGATCCAGCGGCAACGCGATCAAGAACGCGATCCGGGTGGCCAAGGAATTTTCAGAAAACCAGGTCAACGCCATGCTGGAAGCGGAACTCAGCCAGGTGGAGCAGGGCTCAAAAGGGGTGGTTCCCATCGGCGGGTGACGGAGGGCGTCAGGATGAAGCCTTCGGAGGCGGGCCCCGGGCTTCGGCCGCCGTCGGCGTCCACATGTGGGTTTTCCGGCGCGGGCCTCGGGTCCCGCGGCGGGTCAAATCAAAGGGGAGGAACTGGGATGGCTTCGGTAAAAGAAAGAGTGAAATCGATCATCGTGGATCAGTTGGGCGTGAACGAGGCTGAGGTGACACCGGCGGCGTCCTTCGTCGACGACCTGGGCGCGGATTCGCTGGATACGATCGAACTGGTGATGGCCTTCGAGGAGGCCTTCGGAATCGAGATCCCGGACGAGGACGCCGAGAAGATCAAAACGGTTCAGAACGCCATCGAATACGTCGAGACCCACGTAAAATAGGGGAGGGCGCGCGAGGCCTTTGCTGAAGGGGCGGCGGCGCGGGAGAGTGCGCGGCGCCGTTCATTCTGAAAACGTCAAACCGGGGAATCGGTCATGAAGATTGTCGCTTGCGTGAAATACGTTCCGGATACCGCCATCAAGGTCAAAATCGCCCCGAACACGGGCGAGGTGGACCTTTCGGAGGTTTCCTTCGTCGTCAACCCATACGATGAATTCGCCGTCGAAGAGGCGCTCCAGCTGAGGGAGAAGCACGGGGGCGAGGTGATCGTCGTCGGCGCGGGAAGCGAGGGCGCATCCGCCGGGTTGCGGACGTGCCTGGCCATGGGAGCGGATTCGGCCATCCTCGTAAGCGACGGTTCCCTGGAGAAGGCGGACAGCTACGTCGTCGGCACCGTCCTGGCCCGCGTCTGCCGGAACCTTTCCCCGGACCTGATCCTTTTCGGGAAGCACGCCATCGGCGTGGACAACGGCCAGGTGCCCGCGGTCGTGGCCGAGGCGCTGGACCTTCCGCAGGTATCGGTGGTCACGAGGCTGGAGGTCGAGGGGAGCACCTTCCGGGCGGAGAGGGACATCGAGGGGGCCCACGAAATCGTGGAGGGGAGCCTCCCGGCCGTCGTGACGGCGCAGAAGGGGCTGAACGTTCCGCGCTACGCCTCCCTGAAGGGGATCATGGCGGCAAAAAAGAAACAGATCGAGGTCCGGCCGCTGGAATCGCTCGGGCTCACCGCGGAAGAACTCGAGCCGCGGGTGGAGTCGGTCGGGGTCACGCTGCCCCCTTCGCGCCCGCCCGGGAAAATCCTCAAGGGCGAGGTTTCCGAAGCGGTGCCGCAGCTGGTGAAGCTGCTCCACGAGGAAGCCAAAATCATTTAACCCGCGCGCACCACGTATTTTGTGCCATGATGTCTAAGGAGGGGAAATGGCTCAGGGAATCCTGGTCTTTATCGAGGAACGGGACGGCAAGGTAAAGAAACCATCGCTCGAAGCTCTGGGCGCGGCGCGCAAACTGGCCGACGGTCTCCAGGAGGCCGTCATCGCCCTGCGCATCGGGAACGGGGAACCCTCGGAGAACCTGGCCGCGTACGGCGCCGACCGGGTGATGACGGTGCGGCACGATCTGCTCGCGGCCTACTCCGCCGACGGTTACGCCGCGGCCCTGGCCCAGGCGGCCCTCGCCGTCCAGCCTCGGTTCGTGTTCGGTTCGTCCAGCGCCATGGGGCGGGACCTGCTCCCCCGGGCGGCGGCCAAGCTGGGGGTGGGACTCGCCCAGGACTGCATCGAAATCCACGCCGAAGGCGGACGGCTCGAGTGCGTGCGCCCCATCTACGCCGGCAAGGCGTACGCGCGCGTGCGCCTGGTGAGGACGCCGGGCATGGCCACGCTCCGGCCGAACGTGTTTTCGCTCGGGGACCCCGACAACGGGCGCGACGCCGAAGCGGTCGATTTCACCCCGGAACTGACTCCGGAGCACTTCCGCGCCGCCGTCCGGGAGGTCAAGGCCTCCGAGGGGCAGAAGGTCGAGCTGACCGAGGCCAACATCATCGTATCCGGCGGGAGGGGGATGAAGGGGCCGGAGAATTTCCCCCTGATCGAGCAGCTGGCCGATGTCTTGGGAGGCGCCGTGGGGGCCTCGCGCTCCGCGGTGGACGCGGGATGGATAGACCAGCAGCACCAGGTCGGGCAGACGGGGAAGACCGTGTCGCCCACCTGCTATGTCGCCTGCGGCATCAGCGGCGCCATCCAGCACCTGGCCGGCATGTCGTCGTCCAAGTTCATCGTCGCGATCAACAAGGACCCCGAAGCGCCCATTTTCAGCGTTGCCGATTACGGCATCGTGGGGGATCTCTTTGCCGTGGTTCCCGCCCTTACGGAAGAGATCCGGAAACTCAAATCTTCATAGGACGGTCCCGGGGATCCGGCCGGGAGCCGGCGAAAGGTCTATGGCGACCTAAATGGCTACCTCTGCAGGATTTGAGAAGTGGGGAGAGAGACCCCGGCAGCGATGGTACCTGGAACTGCTGGAGAATTTGCGGAGCGGCCTGACGTGGATAGACGCGCTGGCCGGCGTCTGCGCCACCGCCGTCATCGCGCTGATCCTCGTCGGATTCCGCTCCCAGGTCGTTCCCGATTATGAAGTCGGGCAGATCGCCGACCAGGAAGTGCGCGCCGCGCAGGATGTCTTTTACGAAGACCGGATGGCGACCGATCTGCGGCGGGCGGAAGCGGAAGCCGCCGTCCCGGCCGTGTACCAGCTCGAATCCGACCTCATCTCCAGCCAGGTGAAATCCACCGCCGCCGTCTTTTCCGAGGCCCGGGACATCCTGGCGGAGGCCGGCCCGGGCGCCCAGGCATCGAAGGCGCGCCGCGGGGAACTGCTGGAGAAGCTCAGGGCCCGCGCGGGGGGCGCTTTTCCGCCCCAGGTGCTGGAAGCGCTGTTGCGATACAACTTCAGCCCCGATCTCGAAGCGCGGATGCTGGAACTGCTCGACACGGTTTTGCGCGACGGCATCATCCGCGACCGGGGGGAGTTCCTCAAGGACCTGCGTTCGGGCATCCTCGTGCGCGACGGCTCCTACACCGTGGAGCACCCGCTGACGGACGCCTACCGGGTCCGCGATCTCTCCGCGGCCAAGGAGTTTCTCCGGCAGTCCCCGATCGAACACCCCGGCATGTCCCAGCGCGACCGGGCGACGATCCTCTCCTACCTGGAAGGCGCGCTTTTTCCCACCCTCCTGTGCGACCGCGAGGAGACCGATTCCCGGCGCGCCCTGGCCTCGCGCCAGGTCAAGCCGGTGGAGGTGCAGCTCAAGCAGGGCCAGACCGTGGTCCGCAGCGGAGAGCAGGTCACGCCCCAGATCCTGATGCAGCTCAGCGCGCTCAGGAACCTGCGCCGGCCGCGTTCCCTCATCTGGCAGTTCGGGGGGTACTTCCTGATCGCGGCGATCCTGATCTACTCGCTGTGGCGCTACTTCGTCTACTACCAGACGCGCCACCGCAAGATCCGGAACCACGCCGTGCTGATCCTGGCCGTGATCGGCTCCGAGCTCCTGGTCCTGCGGCTGCTGACCTCGCTGGCCGACATCCTCGGGGAGCGGTTCCCGCGGTTTCAGGACCCCTACGTGCTGTATTACGGCATCCCCTTCGCCTTCGGCGCCCTCCTCATCACGCTGCTGGTCGACGTCAACCTGGGGGTGCTCTCCTCGGTGGTGCTGGCCATTCTCTGCGGGCTTTTCTACGGCCACGTGGAATTGTCGGCCTACTGCATCATCGGATCCCTGGCCGGGATCTACAGCATACGGCAGTACAAGGACCGGGCGGCGATCCTCAAAAGCGGCCTCACCATCGGGGTCGCCAACATCGCGTGTCTGGCGGCGCTGGCCATCATGCGGCAGGCGCCGCTCCGGTTTTCCGACGCCCTGGATCAATTCGTACTGGCGCTGCTGGGCGGGATGCTGGCGAGCGCGCTCTGTTCGATGCTGCTCCCCGCGCTGGAAACCCTGTTCAAGATCACGACCGACATCCGGCTCCTGGAACTGTCGAACCTCAACGCCCCCCTGCTGCGGCGGCTGGCCGTGGAGGCGCCCGGGACCTATCATCACAGCCTGATGGTGGCGACGCTGGCGGAAGCGGCGGCCGAGGCCATCGGCGCCAACCCGCTTCTGGCGCGGGTGGGCGCCTACTACCACGATATCGGCAAGCTTCTCAAACCGGAGTATTTCGTGGAGAACCAGGCCTACGGCGGCAACAAGCACGAGGACCTGTCGCCCAGCATGAGCTGCCTCATCATTTCCAGCCACGTCAAGGACGGGCTCCATTTTGCCAGGTCGGCGGGGCTGCCCCAGCGCATCAGCGACATGATTCCGCAGCACCACGGGACGAGGATCATGACCTTCTTCTACCAGAAGGCCAAGGAGGCGGCGGACGCGGACAGGAGCAAGCTGTCCGAGGCCGATTTCCGCTACCCGGGGCCGCGGCCGAGAAGCCGGGAGGCCGGGATCATGATGATGGCCGACAGCGTGGAAGCCGCCTCCCGGACCCTGGGCGAGGCCCCGGCGCCGGCCCAGATCCGGGGCATGATCGACCGGCTGGCGGATTCGGTCATCGGGGACCACCAGTTCGACGAATGCGACCTCACCTTCAGGGACGTGAAGCTCATCAAGGAGAGCTTCTTCAAGATTCTGGCCGGCATCTTTCACCATCGAATCGAATATCCGGGATATGACTTCAAACGCACGGGAGACGGATCCGGGGAGACGGCCCCCGAAGATCCAGGTCCTCAGCAGGCAAAAACAGGTTAGGATCGATCGGGCGGCCGCCGCCCGCTTTGCCGCCGCGCTGCTGGAAACACTGGGGCTCGGCGGCGGGTCGATGTCCGTGGTGTTTGTCGGGACGCGCACCATGAGGAGGCTGAACCGCCGGTGGCGCCGCGGCGACTACGCGACGGACGTGCTGAGTTTCGGCTACGGGGACGGGATCGGGACGGAGGCGGGATTCCTGGGAGACATCGTCATCGCCCCGGAAGTGGCCGTGCGGCAATCGTCCGGGGCGCCCGGCGGGGCGGAGAGGGAGATCCGGATGCTGCTCCTGCACGGGGCGCTCCATCTGGCGGGGTACGACCATGAGACGGACGGCGGTGAGATGATGCGGATGCAGCGGAAACTGATGCGGCGCAGGTTCTTCCAGGGCCCCCCCCCGCTGGTGGGGCCGAAGGGGCGCCGATGATGTTCTTCAACCTGGAGATCGCGCTCCTCGTCGTTTTCCTCGGGCTCCTCTTCTTCTTCTCCCTTGTCGAGAGCGCCATCATCCAATCGAGCCCGCTCCTGCTGCGCATGATCCTGGAACACGGCGACGAGTCCGCCCCCCCGCTCCTCCCGGCGATCCTGGAGAACCGCAACCAGGTGTTCGTGCCGCTGCAGTTCGGGACCCAGTTCTGCGCCATCACCATCGTGGTGCTCTCCACCCACCTCAGCCTCGGCCTCTGGCCGGTTTACGGCTGGGTCTACGCCTTCCTGGCCAACATCGTCCTGTCGGTGCTCTTCCGGCAGCTGTTGCCGCGGCTGCTCACCCAGCACGAGCCGGAGGAGAAGCTGGCGACGCTGCTGCGGGCGTTCCATCCGCTGAGCCTGATCCTCCGCCCGGTGGCGCTCCCGCTGTCCCAGGTCCTCAACCTCCACAAGCGGATGCACGATGAGGTCCACAGCGGCGGCAGGGACGAAGACGAGGAGGCCACCGGCGAGGAAATCCAGGCCTACCTGGAGATCGGGGAGGACGAGGGCATTCTCGAGGAGGAGGATTCCCGCCTCATCCAGTCGGTGGTCGAGTTCGGTAATACGCTGGTGAGGGAGGTGATGACGCCGCGCACCAAGATCGTGGCTTGCGAGGAGGGCGCCACCGTAGCCCAGTTGCGCGACATCATGGTGGAGCACCGGCATTCGCGCATCCCGATCTATCGCGGGGACCTCGATCATATCGTCGGGGTCGCCTATATCCGCCAGCTGATGACGCTGTCGGTCACGGGGAGGGATTCCGACCCCATTACGGACCTCATTCATCCGGTCCTGTTCGTCCCCGGGTCCAAGCCGGTTTCCAAGCTTCTCAAGGAGCTCCAGGAGCGGGGGGACCATACCGCCATCGTGATCGACGAATTCGGCGGGGTGGCCGGACTGGTCACGATCGAGGACCTCGTCGAGGAGATCGTCGGGGAAATCTGGGACGAGGACGAGGCCAAGGTGAACCAGGTGGTGAAGGAGGATCCCGGCACCTTCCTGGTGCACGGGAGCGCCGAGATCTTCCGCCTCGAGGAACTGGCGGGGAAAAAGTTCGAGGACTCGGGCTGCTCCACGGTCGCGGGCCTGCTGATGGGGTTTCTGGGACGGGTCCCGGCGCCGGGCGAAGCCTTCGAGATGGAGGGGATGCGGGTGCAGGTGATCGACGCCGACCGCAAGCGGGTGCACTGGGTCCGGTTTCATCTCCCCGGGGTTCCCGGCGCCGACGGCGCCGGGCAATGATCGTGTCGGTGCCTTATGTTTGACGCCGCGGACCGCAGGTTCATGAAAATGGCGCTCCGGCTCGGGGAAAGGGGGACCGGCAGGTCCAGTCCGAATCCCAGCGTCGGCTGCGTCATCGTCCGGGACGGGCGCGTCGTGGGCCGGGGGTGGCACGAGTACGCGCTCCGGGACCACGCCGAGGTGCGGGCGCTGCGGATGGCGGGGGAACTGGCGGCCGGCTCCGAGGTGTACGTTACGCTGGAGCCCTGCTGCCACGAGGGACGTACCCCCCCCTGCGCCGATGCGCTCGTGCGGGCCGGCGTGCGGCGCGTCGTGGCGGCCAGGACCGACCCCAACCCGGTGGTCTCCGGGCGCGGCGTGGAAAGGCTCCGGTCCGCCGGCATCCGGGTGGATGTCGGGCTGTGCGCCGGGGAGGCGGGCCGCCTCATCGAGCCCTTCGCCCGCCACGTCAGTTCGGGATACCCGCTGGTCGTTTCCAAGGTGGGGATGACGCTGGACGGGAAGATCGGGACCGGGAGCGCCGATGGGCGAGCCATTTCCTCCCCCGAAGGGCTGGAGTTCGGCCAGCGGCTGCGCCTCGGGTGCGACGCCGTCATGGTCGGCGCCGGCACCCTCCTCGCGGACGATCCCGAACTGACCTACCGGGGCGGCCGGGGCAGGGCGCGCCCCCTGGTCCGCGTCATCCTGGATTCCCGGCTGCGCACCCCCCCCGGCTCCCGGCTGCTGCGGGTCGCGCCCGAGTCTCCCGTCCTCCTCTTCTGCGCCCCCGACGCGCCCGGGGCCTCCCGGAGGGAACTGGAAGAAGCGGGAGCCGAAATCGTGGCCGTTCCCCGGTCCGACGCGGGGCTCGACCTCGAAGCGGTCCTCGGGGAGCTGGGCGCCAGGAACATCCTGTCCGTTCTCGTGGAGGGGGGGAGCCGCGTCCACCGGGCTTTCCTGGAGGCCGGGAAGGTGGACGTCTTCCACTTCATCATCTCCCCGCTGGTCCTGGGCGGCCGGACGGCCGTTCCCGTGGTGGGGGGGGCGGGATTCCCCTCCATCGCCGAGGCGCTCCGTTTCCGGATCCGGCGGACCCTGCGCGCGGGCCCCGACGTGGTCCTGGAAGCCTACCCGGAATGCTCCCGGTCCATCATCTCCCCGTGGCTCTCAGAAAGCGCTCCATCTCCCGCGCCAGGTTCCGCGACCCCATCAGGGCCGAAATGACCGCGACGCTTGCGGCTCCCGAAGCGAGAACCCCGGCCACCCGGTCGATGCCGATCCCCCCGATCGCCACCACCGGGACCGTGGATGCAACGCAGGCGGCGGCCAGGCGCCGGAGCCCCACGGCGGGGCCGGGCCGGTCCTTGGTGGCGGTGGGGAAAACGGGGCCGAAGCCGATGTAGTCGACGGGCAGGGCGCGCGACCGGCGCACCTGCCCCAGGGTATGGGTGGAGTATCCGACGACGGCCGCCGGGCCCAGCAGGAGGCGCCCCGCTTCCGGCGGGAGGTCCTCCTGCCCCAGGTGCACTCCCCGGGCGCCGGCGGCCAGCGCCAGGTCGCAGCGGTCATCGACGACGAGGGTGATGGCGCGGCGCTCCGCGAACTCCACGCAACGGCGGAGATCGACGAGGAGTTCGCCGGCCGGGGTGGTCTTGTCGCGGATCTGAACCCACGTGGCACCCCCGCGCGCCAGTTCGCGCAGAACGGCCAGGTGGGTGGCAGCCCGCGCCAGGGCCTTGTCCGTAATCGGGTAGATCGGGGGGAGCGCCGTTTTCATCGCCGGAGGTTCGATTGTAGAGCAGGGGGGGCGGGAAGGGAAGGGGGAAAGAGGGGCCGGGGAGGGGGCGCGGCGCGCCTCCCCCTCCGGCCCGGGGTTTACTTGACGATGCGGGGAGTCACGAAGAACAGGATCTCCTGGGTCGAACGCGTGACGGACGTATTCTTGAAGAGGTGTCCGATCACGGGCAGGGAACCGAGCCCCGGGACCTTGTTTTCGCTGTTCGCGTCCTCGTCCAGGAGGATGCCCCCGATCACCGTGGTGCCCCCGTCGGTGACGAGCACGCGGGTGCTGGACTCGCTGGTGCGGATGGAAGGAACCCCGTCGACCGAATTCCCGAAGTCGGCCGTGTTGTTTTCCACCTTCAGGTCGAGGACGATATTGCCCTCGTAGGTGATCTGCGGGGTGGCGGTCAGGGTCAGGGCGGCGTCGAAGAACTGGATCGTCACCGTGTTGTTGGAATTGATCGGGACGGGGAAGCGCAACCCCTGGGTCACGACCGCGCGGCTGTTGTTCTGCGCGATCACCTTGGGCTGCGAGATGAGCTTGGCCATCCCCTTGGTCTCGCCCGCCGTGATGGCGGCGTCGAGCAGGAAGGTGTCGAAGATGTTGCCGACCGAAATTCCCAGTCCGCCGAAGGCGCGCGCGGCCGGCAGGTTGACGTTGTAGTTCCCCTTGTTGGTCGCCTGGGTCCCGGTGCTTACCGCGGCGCTTTCGCTCGCGGTCCCGCCGTCGTCGCCGGTGATTCCGGCCCCCCTTCCCGTGATCGGGTTCCCGGCGGCGTAGGTCTTGTCCGGAGTGGCGCTCGGCCGGGTGCCGCCGATGGTGCCGAAGGTGTTGGGGCCGCCGACGGTGACCCGTTCCAGGTTCCCCTGGACAAAGCCGAACTGGACGCCGATGTCGCGGGCGAAATTGCGGGAGGCGGACACGATGCGGGCCTCGATTTCCACCTGGGCCTGCGGGAGGTCCAGCGCCTCGATCAGGTCGATCTGCCTGGCGATCGAGGCGGGGATGTCGGTCAGGATCAGGGAATTGGTCCGTTCGTCGACGACCACGGTCCCCCGGACCGTTTTCTGGTCCGAGACCGCGTCGACCAGGTCCTTCGCCTTGGCGTAGTTCAGGCGCTTGATCCGCGTCTGGAGGTCCGCGGCCAGCAGGTTCGCCTTTTTCAGGGCTTCCTGCTGCCTGGCCTCCTCCTGGAGCGTCGATTTCCGGGCGACGCGCACCATCGTCCCCTCTATCTGCTTGTCGAGGCTGTTGTTGCGCAGGGCGGCCTCGAAAATCTGATCCCACGGCATCTTGACCACCTTCATGGACAGGGTGCCCTTCACGGCGGGATCCAGGACGATGTTGATTCCTCCCTCATCGGCCATCAGGCGGAAGAAATCGACCAGCGGAACATTGACCAGGTCCAGGGTCAGGGGGTGCCCCGAGAACCGGGACCCGTTGGAGTTTCCGTTGCCCCCTCCGGGGACGGCCGACTGGGCCAGCGCGGCGATCAGGGGCGGCGCCTCCGGCCGGCCGGCCTCCGGGGCGGGAGGGGCTGCGGGCTGCACCGCCGCGGGCTTGATCGCGGTCGCCGCTGCGGGCGGTGCCGCTGCGGGCGGTGCCGGGGCGGGCCTGACCGTCGGCGCGGCCGCGGGGCGTGCCGCCGCGGGGCGTGCCGCTGCGGGTTGCACCGCCGCAGGCTTGATCGCGGTCGCGGCTGCGGGGCGTGCCGCCGCGGGCTTGATCGCGCTCGCCACGGCGGGCTCGGACGCCGCGGGCTGCTCCGGCGGGGAGTAGGGCTTGATGACGTACTCCCTCCTGCCGGCGGCGGCTCCGGCCGTCTTCTCCGGGGCCGCGGAGTTCTGTCCGGGGTGGAACACCAGCCGGACGGAGCCGCTGTCCACGGAAAGTTCGTGGGTCCCGTGCCCCTCTTCCAGGTCGAACACCATCCGGGTGATCAGGGAAGGGGAGGTCTGGTACTGCTGCACCCTCAACTTCTTTACCGACGCCGTTCGTATGGGCAGACGCGTGAACGGGATCCGGTTGCGGGTATTGGGGAAGTCGAGGACCAGGCGCCGCGGGTTGTCCAGCATGAACTGCTCGGGCGCAATCTGCCGGTCGGCGTCGACCGTGATCACCGCCCTGTCGTTCTCGGGAACGAAACGGACGTCGGTGAGGGCGGCGGCCGCTACGAGTTCCCTGGCCGGCGCACCGGAGTTTTCCCCGGCCCGGGCGAGACCGGGGAGGGACAGGGCCAGCAGGAGGAGAAGGATGCCGCAGGTCGCGCCCTTCGCCTTGGTCGATATCGAGTCTGTGATCGGGGCATGTCGCATTTTCATACCAGCCATCCTATGGTGTCCTTAATCGCTTGGTGACCTCTTGAGCCACGGTTTTACCAGAGCGCATTTTTGTTTCACGGACCAACGTGACGGAATCCTCGTGAATGGTTTTCAAGTAGCCGTCGAAGAGCCGGTCGCCTTCCCGGAGAAAATAGGCGCGGGCGTCGGCCGCGCGAATGACGGCCGTCCTCCGGTCGTCGCGCAGCGAGATCCCTTCGAGCGCCGCTTGCGAGATGTACGTCCCGGAGATTCCCGGAGGCGGCACCCCCCGGGGCACTTCTTCGTCCCCGGGCCTGGATCCGGACTTCTTTCTTTCCGGGTGCCAGAAGGGGTCGCGGCGGTTGGCGGGTTGATACGGAATGCCCGCATAACGGATGGGGGATTCCGCCGACACCTTCGCGGTCCCCTCCCGGTCGGAGACCGTGCGGGCGTCCCGGGCCAGGGCCGGCACCGCGAGCGGCACCGACAGGCACAGCCAGGGGAGCACGCGTCCCAGAAACGGCCCGAATCCGTGCCGGACGGTTGAGCCCCGGCCCTTCCCGGGGAAGGGGGGCGTGGAACAATGGAGGCGTGTCACCGCTTTTTCTCCTTCATGGTCGGGTTGTCGTTCGACGGATCCAGCGGCACGTCCCTGAAGACATAGGTGGTCGCGGTGCAGCCCGCGACCAGGGTGCGGCTGGGATCGGTCTGTTCCTTGGCGTTCTGGAGCGAGAGCGTGTCCACGTCGATGATGCGCGTGGCCTGGCTGACCTTTTCGAAGAAGAGCCCCAGGCCGTGGTAATTCCCCTCCACGACCATGTCGATCGGCCAGTCGGAATAGAAATCACGCGGCACCATCGCCCGCGGCTGAAATTTGTTGATCTTGAGGTTGCTCGCCGCGGCCATCTGCTGGATGCCGCGCAACAGGCCCGGCGTCTCCTTTTCCGAAGGGAGGATGCTCTGCAGCACCGCCAGCCGCTGCTCGAGCTCGGCCAGCTCCTTCTTGAACTGCGCCAGCTGGGTCTCGATGGCCGTACCCTGCTGCACGGACTTTTCCAGCTCCTGGATCTCCGCCCGGATCTGGTCGTGCCTCTGGATCCTGTCTTTCAGGTAGTACATGTAAAACGCGAAAGAAAGACAGAGGACGAGGACCGCAAACACGCCGATCTGGGTTGCGCGCGACAGGTTTTCAAAACGAAAATTGCTGATGGCCATGCCTTCACTCCGCCTGGGGTTGCTTGACGCTGGTGCATATGAGCGAAAATCTGGAAGAGTCCTCCTGCCGCTCGATCAGCTCGAGGTCGACGCTTGCAAAAATTCCGCTCGCCTTGAGGTTGCTCATCAATTGGGGGATGACGTTCGGGGCCGCAGTGCTCCCCACGACCTTGACGATGCCCGACTTCTGCGAAAGGGAGGTGAGCCAGAGGTCGCCGTCGCGCGGGATGCTCTGGATCACGGTGTTGAGCAGGAGAACCGGGCCGCTCTGCTTGTCCTTCAGCGTCTCGATGACGTCGATCCGGCTCTGCCGCTGCGCCTTGAGCTTCTCGTATTTTTCGACCTCTTTTTTCAGCAGCTCGAGGCGCGCCACCTCCCGGCGGAGTTCCTCCCTCCGGACGGTGTCGACGGAGATCTGGTGGTTGACGGTGAAGGCCCACGCCCCCATGACGCCCGCCGCCGCCAGGAGGAGAACCGCGAAAATGAGCCCCGTGCGCGAGACCTTGGGCTTCACAAAGGTCTTGCGCGTCCGGGCTGTCTGATCCTTCAGCAGATTTACTTTGATCATAGCCGCCCTATTCCTCCGCACTCCGGAGTGCCAAACCGATTGCGATCGCCAGATCCGGCGCCCGGTCCTCGATGAGCGAGGGGGAGAAGCGCTTGGGATCGAACGAGATCTTCCTGAAGCTGTTGAATTTTTCCGCGGGGAGATCGAACTTGCGCTGGAGCGCGTCGATCAGCCCGGGCGTGTGCGCGCCCCCCCCGCTGACGATCATCCGGTCGATGCGGTCCACGGTGGTCGTCGATTTGAAGAAATCGTAGGTTTTCTGGATTTCCATGCAGAGGATTTCGGTCACGGAATCGATCACGTGGGACGCCTCCTGGGGGGTGATGTTTTCCACCGTCTCCCCGTGTTTCAGCGCCCGGGCCTGGCTGTAGGTGAGGTTGAACTCCTTCTGGAGGAATTCCGTGTACTGGTGTCCCCCGACGCCGACGTCGCGCGTAAAGAGGAAGTCGGTCCCGGAGACGATGACGATGGTCATCGTGCCGGCGCCGATGTCGAGCAGGGCCACGGTGCTCCCGTTTCGGGGCTCGTAGTTGACCTCGTAGGCGTTCTGGAGGGCGAACGCGTCCACGTCGACGAGGGAGGGATTCTTCCCCGCCATGTTGAGGACGCTGGTGTAGTCGGTGATCTTGTCCTTTTTGACGGCCACCAGGAGGATATCCAGGTTCCCGGTCCCGATATTTTCGCCGAGGACCTGGTAATCCATGTTCACGTCGGCGATGTCGAAGGGGATGTACTGTTCCGCCTCCCACCGGATCGATTCGGCCAGGTCCTCCTCCCCCTGCACCGGGAGCGAGATCTTCTTGACGATGACCGAATGGCCCGAGATGGAAGTGGCGATCCGTTCGTTCTTGATCCCCTGCTGGGCGAAAATCCGGTTGATGGCGTCCGATACCGGTATCTTGGAGATGATGACCCCGTCCACGATGCAGTCCGGGGACAGTTCCTCGAAGCCGAGACTCTGCAGTTCGTAGGCGCCCTTGCGCGTCGGGCGCAACTCCGCCGCCTTGAGCGCGCTGCTGCCGATGTCGAGGCCGATGGGCTGCCGGTTGCGATTCAGGAGACTTAGCATCATAGGTTCGCCGATTCCCAGTTCATTCCCCGGCCCCGGCGGAAACCCCGGAATCGTCCGGGAACCGCGAAGCTTCGGAAGAAATGAAAGCGTTTGACATTGTCGTTTCGTCCAGGTGCCGCAAAAAGGATCCCGCCTCGGCAATTTCCCTACCGGTGCCGCGGGCTTCCTGCTATCCTTATCGTTCCGGGGCGCAAACCTGTTGCGTTTTTATTGAATTAAAATGGTGACCGGGATCACCAATACGGGGAATGTTTCCCGCCCCGGGCGGATATTTCAGGCCAAAGCGGCGCCGTCGGGGCCTCTCCGCGGCGGGGTGAGGAGAGGCGGCCCGGAGGGCGGGAGCCCGAAAAATGGCCGCCTGTTCCAAATATACTTGACACGCTGTCTGCTCTTGGATAGCCTAAAGGATTGTTCTGCTTGGTATTTACTGAGGGAGAATACGATGAAGAGTTTTATTCCCGGAGAGAAGGATATTCGGAAGCACTGGCACGTCATTGACGCCGAAGGGCAGGTTCTGGGAAGGATCGCCACCAGGGCGGCCACCCTCCTTACGGGCAAAAACAAGCCGATTTATACCCCTTTCCTGGACACCGGCGATCATGTCATTATAGTCAACGCCGAAAAGGTGAAACTGACGGGCAACAAGCTCGCGGACAAGAAATACCGTCACCACACCGGGTATCCCGGAGGGTTGCGGGAAGCCACCGCCGGCGAGGTTCTGGCCAGGGATCCCGGGAGGCTGCTGCGTGAAGCCGTGTTCGGCATGCTTCCCAAGACGAAACTGGGCCGGGCGATGAGGAAAAAACTGAAGGTGTACGCGGGACCTCAGCACCCGCACGAGGCCCAGCAGCCCACGCCGCTGGCCTTGTAGTCCCTTAATAAACGGAATGCGCTGCATTCTGCGTCGAGCCGAGGAATGGAATGGCGACAGTCGAGTATTACGGAACAGGAAAGAGGAAAAGCTCCACCGCGCGCGTGCGCCTTTTGCCCGGCGCCGGCCAGGTGATCGTCAACAAGCGTGACCTGAGCGAATACTTCAAGAACGAGACCCAGCGCACGGTGATCCGTTACCCGCTGGCGGTTACGGAAAACGTGGGCAGGTTTGACATCCGGGCCATCGTGAGCGGCGGGGGCACTTCCGGCCAGGCGGGCGCCATTCGGCTCGGTATTGCCAAGGCCCTCTTGCAGTTCAACGCCGAACTGCGACCCAGGCTCAAGAAGGCGGGCCTGCTGAGCCGGGACTCCCGTGTCAAGGAACGAAAGAAATACGGTCAGAAGGGGGCTCGCAAGAGATTCCAATTCTCGAAACGCTAGCCTGAGGAGGTTCTACTTGGTTTCGGTAACCATGAAACAACTGCTGGAGGCCGGGGTTCATTTCGGTCACCAGACCAAACGCTGGAATCCGAAGATGAAGGAGTATATCTTCGGGCAACGCAACGGCATCTACATCATCGATCTGCAGAAGAGCCTCAAGCTGTTCAAGCAGGCCATTCAGTTCGTGTACGAGCTGGGAGCCCAGGGGAAGACGGTTCTGTTCCTCGGGACCAAGCGCCAGGCCCAGGAAGTGATCCAGGAAGCGGCCGGCCGGACGGAACTGTACTACGTCAACCAGAGATGGCTGGGGGGGCTGCTGACCAACTTCGTGACGATCCAGAAGAGCATCAAGCGCTTCCGCGAACTGGAGACGATGCGGAGCACGGGACAGTACGACCTCTTTTCCAAGAAGGAAGTCGCCCGTTACGAGCGCGAACGCAAGAAGCTGGAAAAGAACCTTTCCGGCATCAAGGACATGGGCGCCCTGCCCGACGCGCTTTTCGTCATCGACACCAACATGGAGTCGATCGCCATCAAGGAAGCGGCCAAGCTGGGGATCCCCATTATCGGCGTCGCCGACACCAATTGCGATCCCGATGCCATCGATTACATCATCCCCGGCAACGACGACGCCCTGCGGGCGATCCGCCTGATCACGGAGACGGTGGCCGAGGCCTACCTCGACGGCAAGGCGGTTTATGAAGCCCGGCAGAAGGAACTGGCCGAGCAGGCGGAGAAGCAGCGTCAGCAGCAGGCCCAGCAGGCCGCGGCGGCGCGCGAGGCTGCGGCGGCAAGGGCTGCGGCCCGGGCGGCCGAAGGGGGAGAGGCCGCGGGCGCGCCGGCGGCGGCTGAAGGGGCGGAATCCTCCGCCAAGCCCAAAACCACGGTGCGCAAGACCCTCCAGCGCAAGCCCAGGGCGAAAAAGGCGGAAACCGGGGCGGACTCCGGGGCGGCGGCCGCGGAGGTCCCCTCCTCCGAGGCGGGAATCGAGGCCTCTCCGTCCGAAATCCAGGCCCCTCCGTCTGAAGTCCAGGCCGCTCCGTCTGAAACCCCGGCCGCTCCGGCCGCGGCGGAAGAGCCTGTCCCTCCGGCCGGGCCCGAAGGCGGGCGTCCGGAATAACCGGCTTTTGAATACGGGCTTCCCGGCCTTCGGGAAGCCCGATCTCCGGCTCCCGCGAAGGAACGGCCCGGGACGCGGCCTGTTTCCATTCAATCCTTGTCTCCGTTCCGGGAAGACCGGGACAGAAGCATCGGCGCGGGGGGACGGCCGGCGCCAGCGCATCTCCGTCGACCATACAATGCCGGAACAGGAATCTTAGGAGGAATCTCATGGCTATTTCCGCGGATCAGGTGAAGGAACTCAGGGAAAAAACGGGTGTCGGCTTCATGGAGTGCAAGAATGCGCTGCAGGAGGCGAACGGGGATATCGAGGAGGCGGTCACCATCCTGCGCAAGCGGGGGCTGGCCTCCCTGGCCAAAAAGTCGGGGCGTGAGACCAAGGAAGGCCTGATCGGTTCCTATGTCCACAACGGCAAGATCGGAGTCATGGTCGAGGTGAACTGCGAGACCGATTTCGTCGCGCGCAATCCCGATTTCCAGTCCCTGGTGAGGGATATCGCCATGCACATCGCCGCCAGCGACCCGCGCTTCGTCTCCAAGGACGAGGTGACCGAGGACGTGCTGGCCAAGGAACGGGAGATCTACCGGGAACAGGCCCGGTCCACCGGCAAGCCCGATAACGTGCTGGACAAGATCGTGGAGGGGCGGATCGGCAAGTACTACGCCGAGGCCTGCCTGCTGGAGCAGCCGTTCGTGAAAGACCCCGCCGTGAGCGTGCGGGACCATGTCGCCGCCCATATCCAGAAGATCGGCGAAAATATCCAGGTGCGGCGCTTCGTGCGTTACAAACTCGGAGAATAGCCGGGTTGTCCCCTCCGGGCCGTCGGGGTATGGCGAAACACCCCGGCGCCCGATGTCACGCGGGGCCCGGCCGGGCCCCGGGCGCACGGCGGCGGCAGCGCCGTCCGGCGGATGGCGATTTGGCCAAAATAGCCTCCTTCTCCAGTCCCAATTAGCGTAAAATCACTCTGCGCGCCGCCGGCGGCCGGAGGTTTCCGGTCGTCCCCCCGCCATGTGCCGGGTCGGGGCCGCATCCAGACGACAACGGGCATCACCGGGCGGGAGGGCCAATGGGAGCGAAGGTTCCGGGAGACAAACCAAAATTCGGGAGGGTTCTGCTCAAGCTCAGCGGGGAAGCGCTCATGGGGTCCCAGGGCTTCGGGGTCGATCCCGCCATGGCTTCCAGGATCGCGGAGGAGATCGCGGAGCTTCACGCCATCGGCGTCGAGGTCGCCGCAACCGTGGGAGGGGGGAACATAGTCCGGGGGATCTCGGTCAGCGCGGCCGGCATGGACCGGGTCAGCGGCGATTACATGGGGATGCTGGCGACCGTCATCAACGCGCTGGCCCTGCAGAACGCGCTCGAAAAGCTGGGCGTCTATACCCGGGTGCAGTCCGCCATCGAGATGAAGGAGGTCGCGGAGCCCTTCATCCGCAGGCGCGCCATACGCCATCTGGAAAAGGGGCGGGTGGTCATCTTCGCGGCCGGGACCGGCCTCCCCTACTTCTCCACCGATACCGCTGCCGCCCTGCGCGCCATGGAGATCGCCGCGGAAGTGATCCTCAAGGCTACCAAGGTCGACGGCATTTACGATTCGGATCCCATGAAAAACCCCTCCGCCGTGCTCCTGCGCTCCCTGACCTACCGGGAAGTCCTGGAAAAGGACCTGAGGGTGATGGATACGACGGCCGTGACCCTCTGCATGGAGAACAAGCTGCCGATCGCGGTGTTCAACCTTCTCCGCCGCGGGAACATCCTGGACGTGGTGATGGGGAAGAGCGTCGGTTCCCTGATTCGGGTTGAGGCGCCCTGACCGGCATATCGAGGCCCAGCGAAAGGAGAGAACAACGGTATGGTTCGACAGATACTTGATGCTGCCAGGAAAGGCATGGAAAAGTGCATTGAAGACCTCGAGCGGAATCTGGCCACGATCCGGACGGGGAGGGCTTCCGTCGGGATCCTCGACGGCGTTCAGGCCAACTACTACGGCACCCCGACGCCGCTCTCCCAGATGGCTTCGCTCTCCACCCCGGACCCGAGCCTGATCGTGATCCAGCCCTGGGACACCTCGACGATCGCCGCCATCGAGAAGGCGATCCTGACCTCCGACCTGGGACTGAATCCCACCAACGACGGAAAGGTGGTCCGGCTGCCGATCCCGCCGCTCACCCAGGAGAGGCGCAAGCAGCTGGCCAAGAACGTCGGGCAGATCGGCGAGCAGCACCGCGTCGCGGTGCGCCTGGTGCGGCAGCAGGCGAACGACCAGGTCAAGAGCCATCTCAAGGAAAAGAAGATATCCGAAGACGAGGAGAAGGACGCCCTGAAAAAGGTGCAGGAACTGACCAACCAGTACATCGAGAAGGTCGGGGAACTGCAGAAGCGGAAGGAGTCCGAAATACTCGAAATCTGATGCCCGGCCATGCGTCCGGCGCGGGCCCGCGCGCGGAGCGCGGGGCGGATCCGCAGGCGCGATCCCCCGGCTTGTGCGGGGGCCCGGGTTTCAGTAACATGACGCATTCACAACGGGGTTAGCGAATGATTTCTGCGACACAGATCAAGCGGGGCATGGCCATCAAACTGAACGGGGAACTGTACCGGGTCTTTTCCTTCCAGCACATCACGCCCGGGAACTGGCGCGGCATGGTGCAGACGAAGCTGAAATCGCTCAAATCGGGATCGATCATCGAGCACCGCTTCCGGTCCGAGGACCGTGTGGAACAGGCCTACCTGGAAACCCACGAGGTGGAGTTCCTCTACTCGGACGGGTCGGACTACTATTTCATGAACACCGAGTCCTTCGAACAGTTCCACCTTTCATCGGACTGGCTCGAGGACGCCATCCCCTACATGACCCCGAACATCAAGCTCAAGATCGAATACTGCGAGGGGAAGCCGATCGGGGTGGAACTCCCCGCGAGCGTCGAGCTCCGGGTGACGTCGACCGAACCGGGGCTGCGGGGGGCGACGGTGAGCAACGTCAACAAGCCGGCCACGCTGGAGACGGGGCTCGTGATCCTGGTGCCCCCTTTCGTCAACGAAGGGGAGCTGATCCGGGTGGATACGAGCGAGGGGAAATACCAGGAACGGGTCAAATCGTAACCGCGGTCTTTGTGGTGGAGCCGATCGATGAAGGAACTTACGACTAGTCTTCGCCTCTCGCCGAGCGAAATCCCCAACCGCATCTACGGGGTGGAGAACTGGGGCGGGGGATACTTCGGCGTCAGCGAGCAGGGGGCCCTCACCGTTCACCCGACCCGCAACCCCCTGATGGGGGTCGAAGTGATCGGACTCGTCCAGACGCTGCTCCAGCGGAAGGTGAAACCCCCCTTTCTCCTCCGTTTCCCCCAGATCCTGGACACGCAGATCCGGGAACTGCACGAGGCGTTCCGCAACTCGATCGCCGAATACAACTACGGGGCTCGGCACCGGGGCGTTTTCCCCATGAAGGTGAACCAGAACCGGAGCGTCGTGGAGCGCCTGATGGCCGCCGCCCACCGCTACGAATACGGGCTCGAGGTCGGCACCAAGGCCGAGCTGGCCGCCGCGCTAACCCTTTCGATCCACCCGAACGCGCTGATGGTGTGCAACGGCATCAAGGACCGCAGGTACCTGGAATGGGCCATGCAATCGTCCCGGATCGGCAAGAACCCGGTGCTGGTGATCGAGGAGGTGTCCGACCTGCAGAAGATCTCCGAGGTGTCGGCCGCCCTGGGGATCGATCCCAGCCTGGGGTTCCGGGTGCGGGTCTTCTCCCGGGGCGCGGGCAAGTGGGAGGAGTCGGGGGGGGAGACCTCCAAGTTCGGCATCAACACCATCCAGCTGCTCGATTGCCTGAAAACGGTCTCCGACCGGGGGTGGACCCGGCAGCTGAAGATGCTCCATTTTCACATCGGGTCCCAGATCACCGATATCCGCCGGATCAAGAACGCGATCAAGGAGGCGGCGCGGGTTTACGCCAAGGTGCGCAAGATGGGGTTCCCGGTCGAATATCTCAACGTGGGCGGGGGGCTCGGCGTCGATTACGACGGGAGCCGCACGGCCTCGGACTGCAGCGTCAACTACAGCATGCAGGAGTTCGCCAACGACATCGTCTACACCATCAACGAAATCTGCCTGTCGGAAAACGTGCCCCCGCCGACGATCGTGACGGAGAGCGGCCGGGCGGTCGCCGCGCATCACGCCCTGTTCATCATGAACGTCATCCGGACTCTGAACCCCGGCCTGGGGGGGTCGGAGGTCGATCCCGCGAAGGTCGATTCCGAGGTCGTGCAGGAGATGATGGACCTCTACACCGAAATCACCCCCAAGAACTTCCGGGAGTATTACCACGACGCGCTGCAGCACCGGGAGGAGCTCCAGTCCCTGTTCAACCTCGGCTACCTGAACCTCCAGAACCGGGCCCAGGGGGAATGGCTTTTCTGGGAGATCTGCCGCAAGGCGATCAAGTTCTCCCGTTCCATGAAGGAGCGCCCGGAGGAGTTCATCGACCTGGAGAACATCCTGGCCAGCAAGTACATCTGCAACTTCTCGGTCTTCCAGTCCACCCCGGACAGCTGGGCGCTCGACCAGCTGTTCCCCATCATCCCGGTCACGCGCCTGACGGAGGAGCCGACGGTGCGCGCCACGCTCTGCGACATCACCTGCGACTCGGACGGGCAGATCGACAAGTTCGTCGACCTGCGCGACGTGAAGCAGGCGCTCGAGCTGCACCGCGTCAACGCGGACCCCTATTTCCTGGCCATCTTCCTCGTCGGCGCCTACCAGGAATCGCTGGGGATGAACCACAACCTGCTGGGGTCGGTCAACGAGGCGCACTTTCTCGTGGATGACGCCGGGAGGCCCCATCTCGACAGGGTGATCCGGGGCGAATCGCTCGGGCAGGTGCTGGAGACCGCCGGGTACCAGGCGCGCGACCTGGTGGAAAACCTCAAGCAGATGGCCCAGAGCGCCGAAGCGCAGAAGAAGATCACCGCCGAGGAGCGGGAGTCCTTCTGCGCCTCCTACGAATCGGCGCTGGCAGGTTATACCTACCTGGAAGACTAGGAGCGGATTCTCTTCCGGAAAGCGGCCAGGGCCTTGCGCACGGCGGCCGGGGCGGTTCCGCCCGGTTCCTCCCTGCGCGAGATCGTGCGCTCGAGGCCGAGCGCCTCGTGGACCCCTTCCTCGAAAAGGGGGGAGAAGGCCTGGTACTCCCTCAGGGGGAGCTGCTCCAGGGGGAGCCCGAGTTCCGAAGCCCGCATGACGATCTTCCCCACCAGGTCGTGGGCCTCCCTGAAGGGGAGGCCTTTCGCGACCAGGTAGTCCGCCAGTTCGGTCGCGTTCAGATATCCGCGCGCGGCCGCCTCCCGCATCCGCTCCGGCCGCAGGCGGATCTTTTCCAGCACCCTCCGGACCATCCGGACGCAGGCGTCGACGGTCCGGACGGTGTCGAACACCCCCTCCTTGTCCTCCTGCAGGTCCTTGTTGTAGGTCATGGGCAGGCCCTTCAATACGGTGAGCATGGCCGCCAGGTGGCCGAACACGCGCCCCGTCTTCCCGCGCACGAGCTCCAGCGCGTCGGGGTTCTTCTTCTGCGGCATCAGGCTGCTGCCCGAGGAGACGCTGTCGTCCATTTCGACGAAGGCGAACTCCGAGGAATTGTAGAGGATCAGGTCCTCGGCCAGCCGGCTGAGGTGCACCATCAGGGCGGCGGCGAAGAAGAGGAAATCGAGCACGAAATCACGGTCGGACACCGCGTCCATGCTGTTGGGCGCCGCGGAGGCGAAGCCGAGATCGGCGGCGAGCGCGCCGCGGTCGACCGGGTAGACCGTGCCGGAAAGGGCGCCCGAGCCCAGGGGGCTCACGTCGATGCGCCGGAGCGAGTCCCGGAGCCGGTCGCGGTCGCGCAGGAACATCTCGCCGTAGGCCAGGACGTGGTGGGAAAAAAGCACCGGCTGCGCCCGCTGCAGGTGGGTGTACCCCGGGGTGACCGCCTGCGGGTAGCGGGCGGCGAGATCCGCCACGGACCCGAGCAGGAGGTCGAGCTCCCGGGCGATCCCGGCCTCTTTCCGTTTCAGGTAGAGGCGGAGGTCGGTGGCCACCTGGTCGTTCCGGCTCCGCCCGGTGTGGAGCTTCAGGGCCAGGGCCCCGGCATGGGCGTGGAGCGCCTGCTCCACGTAGCTGTGCACGTCCTCCGCCCCGCTCCGGAGCACGGCTTCGGGGTCCCGCTCCGCGTCCTTCCGGACCGCGCGGAGCCCTTTCTCGACGCGCGCGCGCTCGGCCGGCGTGAAAATGCCGGCGCGCTCGAGGGCGCGGGCATAGGCGAGACTCCCCTCGATGTCCGCTTCGAGCAGCTCCCGGTCGAAGGGGAGGGAATCGTTGAACTGTGCAAAGAGCGGGTCTTCATCCGAGGAAAAACGTCCTCCCCACAGCTTCTTTCTGGCCACGTGCACCTCCATGTCAGTGCGATTTTCTCAGATCGGGGGGCTGGGGACAATGCCGATTGCGCCGTCAGTCCCCGCCTTCGGGGGAGGGACCGGTCCCCGTCCCGAGCTTGCGCAGCTTTTCGACGAAGGTGGTCCGTTTCAGGTGCAGGAGCGAGGCCGCCCTCTTCTTGTTCCCCCGGGTCGCCTCGAGGCTCCGGAGGATGAGGCGCTTCTCCAGGTCCGATATCACGGCGTTGAAGTGGACGCCGTCCTCGGGGATCTCGATCTCACCCCGGTCCGGGTCGGGACCCGTCCGCCGGGCGACGGCGGGAAAATCCCCCGGGTCGAGCAGCGGGCGCTCCGCGGAGAGGGAAACCGCTGTTTCCACGGCATTTTCGAGCTGGCGCACGTTTCCGGGCCAGTCGTGGGCCACGAGGAGGCGCAACGCGTCATGGGACACCTGTTTGGGAGGCAGGGACCGGTCGGCGCAGAACTTCCGGACGAAATGGGCGGCGAGCAGCGGGATGTCTTCCCTGCGCCTCCTCAGCGGGGGGACGCGGATGGGGATCACGCCCAGCCGGTCGTAGAGATCGCTTCGGAATCCCCCCTGCTGAACGGCGGAGGCGAGGTCGGTGCTGGAGGTGGCGATGATCAGCTCGAACTCCCGCTCCCCGAGCGCGCGGAGCAGCTCGAGCTGCAGGTCGATCGGCACTCTGGAGACCTCGTCCAGGAAGAGGGTCCCGTGCCGGGCCTCCGAAAGCCGGCCGAAGAGCTCCTCTCCGAGCAATTGGGGGGGGGTGGCGCCGCAGCGGATCGGGACCAGCGGCTGGTCCTTCCGTGGGCTGTTGGAGTGGATGGCACGCGCGACCAGTTCCTTGCCGGTCCCCGGCTCCCCCTCGACGAGGACGGTACCGGTTTTCCGGGCGACCAGGCGGACCAGGTTGCAGACATCCTGCATCGGGGCGCTCCCGCCCACCAGGCCGGAAAACCGTTGCCTTTCTTCCAGTTCACCCCGCATCCGGAGGTTTTCCTGCTTCAACCGTGTTTCTTCGAGCCCCCGTTCCACCCGCAGGACCAGCTCGGCGGGCTGGAACGGCTTGGGGAGGAAGTCGCACGCCCCCCGGCGGACGGCGTCCACGGCCGAGGGGATGTCCGCGGGGTCGGTCAGGAGGAGGACGGCGGTCCCGGGGAAGAGCCGAAGTGCCTCATCGAAAAGGGTTTCTCCCCCCGCTCCGGGGCGACGGAGGCCGGTGACGATCGCGTCATAGGGGGATCGGCGGAGCATGGCCAGGGCCGTCCGGCCGTCGGCGGCCTCATCCACCGCATGCCCCGCGTCTCCCAGGGCGCTGCGAACCAGCTGGCGCATGGGACCCTCGTCATCGACGACCAGGATCCGGACGTCTCCGGGTTTCATGGCTCTCCCGTTCTGAACCGGGGCCATGATATCAGCTTTTCGGCAAAATCGTCAAAATAATGACACCCAAAGTGCTGATTCCCGCGCGGAAAATGGACATTTCCGCGCGCAACGGGGTCTTCCGGCCTCGCGAGGCGGCTCCCCGCCCCGGGGTGCGGTGCCGTCAGCCGCAAAATCTTTCCGGGGCGCAGATGCGATTCAGTCCAGTGTTCAAGCGGCCCGGAACCGGTTGCGCTCCCGCCCCGGCGGCGCCGCAAGGTGTCCGGGCCTCGAAAATCCCCGTTTGCGTTCGAATTGGAATGCGAATTGCAACGAAGACGGGCGTGATTCAGGAAATGCACGGGAGATCCGAAAAGCCGATGCGCGCTGCAAAAAAAACAATGCGTTACCGTTGCTTCAAAGGCCTCGTCAAACTCCACTTGGTGAGCCAATCCGGGGTGCCGGGAACAACGCGGGCCGCGGCGCAGCCCATGCCTGCCGCCACCGCAAGCCTCCCCGCATGCCTGAATCACGGATTTTCCGGCCGGCCGGTTTCGGCCGGCCTCCTGCAGCCGCCGCGCTTTTCGGTGTTCCCGTCACCCCGCTTGAGGAGCTGTTCATGACACCCCCCGATCGGTTGAGCCCGCACAATTGCGGCCGGACGGCTGCGGTACGGGGCCTGGCGGCGCCCGGGGGGCGGACGCCCCGCGTGATCGCGGTGACCAGCGGGAAGGGGGGGGTCGGGAAGACCAATATCGTCGCCAACCTATCGGTGAGCCTGGCGGAACTGGACCGCAAGGTCATCGCCCTGGACGGCGACTTCGGACTGGCAAACCTGGACATCCTCTTCGGCATCGCGCCGCGGTACCACCTGGGCCACGTGCTCTGCGGCGACCGGACCATGGGCGACATCTGCGTCCAGGGACCGGCGGGGGTCCGGATCATTCCCTCGGGGAGCGGGCTGCAGCGCATGGCGGAACTGACGCGCGCCCAGAGGAGCCGGCTGGCCGGGGAATTCGCCCGGATCGACGCGGACACCGATTACGTCATCATCGACACCGCGGCGGGGATTTCGCGCAACGTGATCCAGTTCCTGCTCCTGGCGGGCGAGGTCATCGTCGTCAGCACCCCGGAACCCGCGGCCATCGTCGACGCCTACGCCGTCATCAAGATCGTCCTGGCGGAGGCTCCGGACAAGAATATCCAGGTCGTCGTCAACTGCGCGGAATCCGCCTCCGATGCCCGGGAGGTATTCGGCCAGATCGACTCGGTGGTCCGGCGCTTTCTCGACCGCGGAATCGAATACCTCGGGCATATCGAGCGCGACCCCCGCGTGCCCGAGGCGGTGCGCGCCCAGGTCCCGGTGGCGCACCGGTTCCCCGACTCCCCCGCCGGCCGCTGCTTCCGTCTCCTGGCGCACCGGCTGACGCAGCGGGAGGGGGAGATCCGTTCATCCGAACTTTTGCTTTGGGAAACACTGCTCAACGACTGGGTCAACTGATTTCGAATAGCCTGCGGGCCGGCCACGCTTTCTCGAACCCGGCGCCGCCACGAGGATACGACGATGCAGAACGCGGCACAGCAGACAAAGAGCTTCGAATCGATCGATCAGACCGGCGCCGAGCGCGACGCCCTGATCCTCGAACACCTCCCCCAGATCAAGTACATCGCCCAGCGGATATCGACCAAGCTCCCCTCCCACGTCGAACTGAACGACCTGGTGAGCGCCGGGATCCTCGGGCTGCTCGACGCCATCGAGAAATTCGACCGCAGCCGCGGGGTCAAGTTCAAGACCTACGCCGAACTGCGCATCAAGGGGGCGATCCTGGACAGCCTCCGGAACCTGGACTGGGCGCCGCGCTCACTGCGCAAGAAGAGCAAGGACCTCGAGCGGGTCCACCGCGAACTGGAGCAGCGGCTCGGCCGGCCGGCGACCGAAAAGGAAATCTGCGACGAGATGGAGATCACGCTCGATGAGTTCTACGAGCTGGTGGACCAGATCAAGGGGCTGAACCTCGGCAGCTTCCACGAACTCGCCGGGCAGGACGACGACAGGAACAGCGACCCCCTGGTCAAGTACGTGCCTGACGCCCCCCAGATGGACCCCTTCTTCGTCTGCCACAAATCGGAGATCCAGGAGATCCTCGCCACCACCATCGACACCCTGCCCAAGAAGGAACGGCTGGTGGTATCCCTCTACTATTTCGACGAACTGACCATGAAGGAGATCGGGAAGGTGCTGGGGGTGAACGAGTCGCGGGTGTCGCAGCTGCACACCAAGGCGATGCTGCGGCTGCGCACCAAGCTCCGCCGGGTCAACGAATAGGCCGGTCGCGAATCCCCTCGAGGGGGGGCGCCATGGAGATCGAGCGCACGGAACCCCGGGCCGGCCCGGACGCCCGGAGGATGAAGCGGGCGGGCACCACCGCCCGCAGCCCCGACCTGGCGAGGCTGGAAGGACTCGCCCGCTCGGTCCCCGACATCCGGGAAGACCGGGTCGCGGAACTGCGCGAGCAGATCCGGAGCGGCGGCTACCACGTCGACTCGGATACAATCGCGGAAAAGATCATCGCCGACCACACCCCGGAAGAATCCGGCTAGGATCCCAATAGCGCCCGGGCCTTCACGAGGTCGCCGGTGCCGAAGCCTTCATCGAACCTTCCGTAGAGACGTTCGAGCCGGGCGCGCGCCCCGGCCTCCCCGTCCCGTTCCCTCATATAAACGGCGAGGCTCGTCGCCGCCCGCAGCTGGATCGAGAGGGCGCCCTGGTCATGGGCCGTGCGGATCGCCCGTTCGAAGCAGGCGGCCGGGTCCCGGTCCCCCCCCTCCCTGACGATGCGCCGCGCCAGCAGCTCCCCCCTGATCCGGTACAGTTCCGCGTCCTGGTGATGCGTCCCGGTCCGGCGCGCGATTTCCAGGGCGCGGTCGACCGCCTCGAGCCCCTCTCCCGCCTTGCCCGCCTCCAGGCAGGTTTCGGCGAAAACGGCGAGCAGCAGCGGGGCGAGGCCGAGGGCGCCGGCGGCCGCGGCCTCGCCGAACGCCCGGCGTGACTGTTCCAGGCCGTGGTGGACCTGCCCCAGCCGGGCCAGCGCCCATCCCCGGATGCTTTCCATCGGTGCCAGCCACGATTCCGCCAGGCGCCGCCCGCGCCCGAGCCTGAGAGACTCCTCGGCGCAGTCGAGGGCCGCCTGCGGCTCCCGGCGCTCCTTGTGAATCCACGCCTTGCAGAGACCGGCGAAGATGCCGATCCCCGCCTGCGGCTCCGTGCGCGCCCGGGAGAGAACCCCGGCGACCGCCTCGAGCGCCCTTTCGGGGAAGCCCAGGTGCCACTGCAGGAGGGCAAGCAGGGAGCGGCTGAGCGGGCTCCGGCTCCGCTCCAGGTGCGAGAGGGCCGCGGTGAATTCGCCTTGATCGAAGAGGCTCGACCCGAGCGCGTGGCGGGCGCGGTCGAGGAGGGAGGCGTTTCCCCCGGCTCCGGCGAGACCCATCAGGCGTCCCGCCAGCTCGTGCGCCTGTCCCGGTTCGGCCCGCACCCGGTGATACCACCAGAGGCCGTAGAGCGAGCGGGAGAGGAGCTCCCCCTGCCGCGCCCCCCGGTCCGGGCGCCACCCGGAATGGATTTCGCGCGCCCGCTCGAAGGAGCGGCGCACCTCCTCCTCCCCGGCGCCGCGGGTGATCCACAGCCCTTCCCCCAGGGCGTTACGGAGGCGCGCCTCGTGCTCGGCGCGGCGGGGGGCGGCGACGGCCGCCAGCAGCTCGAGGCCGCGCCCGGCCGCCTCGAGGGCCTCGCGCCCGGCCAGACGGGCGAGGGCGCTTTCGGCCGCCTCGGCGTAAAATGGGAGGGCGCGCCCCGGTTCCCCCGCGCGGTCGTAATGGCGCGCCAGCGGCGCGGCCGGGTTCCCGTCACCGTCCGGGCGGGAGCGTTCGAGGTGTCGGGCCGCCCTCAGGTGATACAGCGCGCGCGTCTCGCCGGGCAGGAGCCGGTAGCAGACGTCGCGCCGGAGGGTGTTCGTGAACCGGAAGCGGCCGTTTCCGCCCGTGCCGTCCGGCGCGGGAGCCGACAGGAAATCCCCCCGCGCGGCGAGGTCCCGGAGCCGGGATTCGATCCTCCCCGGCTTCTTGCGCAGCATGGCCGCCACGGCGGAGGCCGAGAACGCCTCCCCCTCGACGCTCGCGGCCCCGAGCAACCCCCGCTCCTCCATCGTGCAGCGGTCGAGCCATCGCTCGATGACCTGACCGGCGGTCGGGGGGACGAGACGCGCCGCCTCCTCGAGCGGAACACCGAGTCTCCAATGGCCGTCCTGCTGCCGGGCGAGGCCGCGCTCGCACATCCCCTCCAGCACCTTGACCAGGAACAGGGGATGGCCGCCGGTGCGCCGGGCCAGGCAGGGGGCCGTTTCTTCGGGGAAGCGGTGCCCGGGGAAGCGGCGCGCCAGGTAATCGGCCATATCCGCCTCCCCCAGGGGGCCGAGACCGATGCTCACGCACTGCCGGTGCGCCTGCAGCTCGTGGAGGATCTCCCCGAGGGGATGGCCGTCGGCGGCCTCGCCCGTACGGTAGGTGCCCACGAGCAGGAGCCGGGCCGGGCCGCGGCGCTGGGCCCAGTAGGAGACGAGGTCGAGCGTGGCGCTGTCGCTCCAGTGCAGGTCCTCCAGCACCAGGATGAGCGACCGGTCGGCCGTCAGCGCCTCCAGCGCCTCGGCCATTTCGCGCAGCATCCGCTGGCGCGAGGCGTCGATCGTCGCCCGCCGCACCCTTGCGAGATCGGCCGCGGGGATGAGCGCAGGCATCTGGGCGAGCCAGAGCGGCGCGTGGCGGCGCAGGACGGGCAGGACCGCGCGCCTGTGGCCTGAGGCGCCCAGGGCGGTGACCGCCTCGAGCACCGGCATGTAGGCCTCCCCGGCGCCGAGGGAGCGGAGGCACTGGCCCCGCGCCACCACCGGCCGGAGGGCGCGCTGTCTGCCCGCGACGGCGGGGCGGACGCTGTCGACGAAAGCGTCGACGAGGCTCGTTTTCCCCATCCCCCGGGCCCCGCCGACGAAGACCACCTGCCGCCTGCCCGCCGTGGCCTCGGCCAGCGCGCGGTGGAGCGTGGCAAGCTCGGCCCCCCGCCCCACGAAAGCGTCCTCCGCCCTCCTGGTTTCGGCCGCGGCCGCCGGGGCGGCTTCCGCCGCCGGGACGGCGGGCGCCCGGTCGCGTCCGCCCGCCCCGATCTTGCGCAGACTCCCGACCCTGGCGGTCCGGCCGATGAAACGGTACCCCCGCCGGTGCACCGTCTCGACGAAGCGGGGGGCCTCGGCGCTGTCGTCCAGGGCGCGGCGGATCTCGGCCACGCAGTGCTTGAGCGCCTCGTCCCCGACGTTGCACTCCCCCCAGACGGCGTTGAGCAGGTCGGTCTTCGTAACCAGCGCCCCCGGCCGCAGCGCCAGGTGGCGGAGCAGGGCGAAGGTCTTCGGCCGCAACCGCACCTTTTCCTCCCCCTTCCAGAGCAGCTCGTTGGCGGGATCGAGGGTGAAGGGGTCGAACTGGATCGGCCGGTTATCGATCATGGCGCGGACACCGGAAATCGATCAATGCCAGGAAAATGTAAATTACACCGAAATTACACTACAGTTACATGATTTATCAAAGCTACTAATGCTATCAAATAGGCATTGTACTGAGTGCAGTTTGCTGGTTCGTCCTTCTTGGCTATTGGTAGCGCAGCACTTTTCGGGCGCAAGGGAACAGTGTATCTCAAGCCCATGATAGCGGTCTATCATTTTCGCCCTTGCCGCCAACAGCTTCTCCCGGCGAATCCACATCCTGCAATCGAGCAGCAACCGAGCCGCAGCACGGGGCTCCTCCCTGTGCTTTATCGGCCGGGGGGCCAAACCAAAGGAGATATTCTATGAACGGGACACGGAAAAGATTCAACATGGCCGGCCGGCTGGCCCTGGCCGCCATGATTGTGACGCTTTCCTTCACAACGATGGTCTTCGCCGAAGGGGGCGGGCGGTACGAGGTCAACCCCTGGTCCTTCGGCGTGATGGCGGACACCCAGTGGACCGTGGACGAAGACCCTTCGGGCGAGAACCCGGAGTACGTCAGCGCGGCCCTGGCGCGGACTTTCCAGCAGCAGTTCATCAACGCCGGAGTCAAATTGGTCGTCCAGGTGGGGGATCTGACCGACCGGGCCGGGGACGAGGGGTTTGTGGCCCGCGCCGCGGCGGCGCAGCCCCTGCTGGACGCCGGGATCGGGTTCTTCCCCCTGCGCGGCAACCACGAAACCTATGGCTATCTGTATGGCCGTGACCCCGACTGGAACGTCAACGTTCCGGGATGGAGGGCCGCCTTCCCCCAGACCCAGGGGATGGGGACCGTCTACGGCGCCACCAATTTCAGCGCCCCCGACATCGACGACCTGGCCGGGCTCAGCTACTCCTTCGATTACGCGAACCAGACCGGGAGCGCACGGTTCGTCATCGTCGATGTGGAAGCCACGAGATTCATTGAGAGTCAAATCCTGTCAGATCCATCGGTCGACCCGATATATGGCGCCAACGACAACGCCTGGTACTATCTGGGTTGGATCGTGTACCAGTGGAAAGAGGAGTTCGGGACCACATTCGAGCCCGGGACATGGTTCCGCATCAGCAGCTCGGGCAGCGCGTCGACCAATTTTTACGGATTTGAAAACTACTGGCCATTTGCCGACTATATCGCCAAAGCAAAATACGACATCTCCGGAACCGAATACTGGCCCGGGATGCAGCAGGAGTGGATCGCCGAGCGGCTCGACAAGAGCACGCGCGGGACGGAGCACGCCTTCGTATTTTCCCACCGCGGCCTGATGGGGGCCAACCACGCCGACGGCTTCTTCGGGAGTTCCCCGGCTTCGAAAGCCGCCACCCAGACGCCGTTCTACCAGAGCCTGATGGAAAACGGGGTGCGCTACATGCTTTCGGGCCATGACCACCTGCACAACCGCGCGCTGGTGACCGACCCCACCGGCCAGTTCCAGGTGCAGCAGATCATCCACATGGCCGGCAGCACCAAATTCTACGCCGCCGCCGCGCTGGACGGCTTCAGCGGGGCGAAACCCCGGGAAACCCAGATTTCCCAGGAGCTTTTCAACGTGGGGTACTATGTCTACAAGATCGACGGCCCGCGCGTGACGGCCACCTACTATGGCGACCGCGTCAACGACTACCAGGATAACGAAGAATATCCTGATGGAGATGATTCCATCAACGGCAAGCTCTACCTGCCGCCCCTGGATTTCATCGAGAAGGAAAGCTACGGATACAGCACCAACGGGCGGCAGTTCCTGGTCGCCCAGGGCGGCTCCTATGCCGCGGTCGAGGACACCTTCGGAAAGACCAGGGCGCGGATCCTCGCGGGCAAGAACAACAGCACCAGCACCGACTCCACTCCGGAATCGATCGACGACAACGACACCCCGGACGACCCGAGCGACGATGTCGTCCTGAGCGCGCCGCGGCCGCTCAACAAGGTGGTCAACACCGGCTGGGTGCCCAATCCCGATCCGTACACCCTCAAGAGCGACATCTTCTCCCTGTGGGGGATGTCGGAGCTGGGCGCCGGGGGGATGACCGACCCCTACGTCCTTTCGATGTCGGTCGATTTCAAGAGGATGAACGGGCTCGGATACGGCGGGATCGGTATCGCCACCTTCGTCGACGGGGAGTGGGTCACCGCGGTGAGGGAGAATTTCGGCGGAACCCCGAAGTTCGTGGTGGGACCCTACAAGCCGAAGTACGGCCTCGGGACCTACGGAGTGGACCCGGCCACGAAGACGGCCTGGGCCGTGCTCAACTACAACGCCGATTTCGCGGTGGCCATGGATGTCGAGCCCGTGCCCGGCAAGGCCAACGGAAACACGGTGAAGAACGGGAACGGCCCCAAGAAGTAAAGGGCCGGCCCGTCAGGTGTTTGTGAATGGGACTTGAAGCAGGGGGGCCCTGTCCCCTTGCCGGAGAAGGTCGGGGGGAGCCGAGGTCGGCTTTGGACGACATATCGACTCCCCCCGATGCTTTTTGTGACATGAAGAATCGAATGCTGTGGGTGGTTTTTGCCCTGGCCTGCCTGGTCGGGGTGAATGCGTGCAATTTTTTTAAGAGTTATTCCCAGTCCTACGTCATTCTGCTGGGCACCCGGCAGGTCGGAAAGGAAGTCGTATCGGAAAAAACCGACCTGAGGGGGAACAGGGTGTGCCTGTCCGAGCAGGAGATGACGCCCCCGAATTCGAGTGAAAAACGGGTGATCCGGACGCGGATGGTGATTCCGAAAGAGGGGCGTTTTCCCGTCTCCTATGCTCAGGAGTCCGGCGAGGACAATTCGTACGAGATGAAACTGGAAGGGGAGCAGATCCTCAGGACGGGAGGGGGCGCCGGGGAATCCAGGACCCCCTTTCTGCCCGACATGCTCCTGCTCAACCCGACGGCTTTTCATACCCTCGACTACTGGATCCGGCATTACGACCTCCGAAAGGGGGGGCAGCAGTTCTTCCGGACCTATCTCCTCCCGGGCGGCGCCGTGGAACGGGTTTCGGTGTTCCCCCTTGACGCCGACATGGTCGAGAGCGGCGGAAAAAAGATAGAGCTGAAAAACTACCGGATCGAATTCGAGGACGGCCTGACGCTGCTCGTCTGGGTCGACGGGGACGCGCGCCTCTGCCGCGCCCTCATGGAGGGGTCCAACCTGGACGTGATCCGTTCCGATTTCTATGAGGCGGCCCTGGCCGCCAGGGACCGGTAGGAGAAGGAAAAGGCCTGCGGCGATTCTCCGGGATCAGTTGGACAGCATGCGCAGGTTCAGGACCCGCTGCCGGCCGGAGTTGTCGACGAGGATGATTTTCTTCAGCTCGGGGAATTTCCGCTGGATGAAGTCCAGGTAGAGCCTCTGCCTGGTCACCGTTTTGGCCTTGCGGTATTCGTCATACTGCTTCTTGAAGCGGTCGGCGTCCCCCTCGGCCCGGCTGACGACGTCGAACTTGTAGGCCTCGGCCTCCTCCAGGATCCGGCTCGCCTCCCCCTTGGCCCTGGGGAGGTTTTCATTGGCGTAGGACTCGGCGTTGTTCACCACCTCCCGCTGCTGGATCTGGGCGTTGATGACGCGCTCGAAGAAGGTGCGGACCCCGCGGTGGGGGGAGACGTCGCCGATCTCGATGGCGCCGACCCCCAGGCCGGTGTCGTGCAGGTCGAGCCGCTTCTGGATTTCCTCCTTCAGGTAGACCTCCACGCTCTTTTTGCCCACCGTGAGGATGTCGTCCACCGTTTTGGTGGCCAGGCTCTGGACGGCGGCGGCCGAGGCGATGTGCCTGAGGTAGTCCTCGCCGCTGTTGAGGATGAAGAGGTACTTGACCGGTTCCACGATGTTGTAGCGGATCAGGAAGTCGATGAAGACGATGTTGTTGTCCCCGGTGATGCAGTAGGCCGAGAGGGGCTGCGTCGCCTGGGGGCGGGCGGCGGCCGGACTCTGCTTGAGGGACAGGTCGGTGATTTCCAGGGTGTGCGTCGTCCTGACCGGCACCTTGGTGACCCTGTCGACGGGCCAGGGGATCCGGTAATGGGCGCCGGGCCCCACGCTGCCGTCGATCACCTTCCCGAAGCGCTGCACCACCCCGATCTCGCTTTCCGAAATCTTGTAAAACCCCGAGCCGAGGTAGATGACGGCCAGCAGGGCGCCTATCCCCAGGGCGTAATGGCGCAGCAGCGCACGTGCCGTCGATTCCAGGTGCTGGAGCGTCGTCTTTTCCATGGGTGCGCTCATCCGGTCAGCGGACCAGCTTTCTCGAGTTCAGGTATTCGAAGAGCTCGGAATCGGTCGAAAGAACCAGGGTGGTGTTCTTGTCCATGATCTCGGAATAGACCTGCAGCGATTTCGTGAACTTGAAGAACTCCGGGTCCTTGCTGTAGGCGTCGGCGTAGATCTTCAGCGCCTGCCGGTCCCCCTCCCCCCGGATCTCCTCCGCCTCCTTGTAGGCCGTGGCCAGCACCTCCTTGACCTCCCGGTCGGTGTTGGCCCGGATCCTGGTCGCCTCCTCCTCCCCTTCGGCGATGTACTTCACCGCCTCCTTGGTTCTTTCCGCCTTCATCCTCTGGTAGACCGCGTTGCTGACGAGGGCGGGGTAGAGGATCTTCTTCATGCCGACCTCGGTGATCTCGATCCCGTACTTCTGCCGCGCGCGCGTGTCCGACTCCGCCTGCAGGCGGCTGTAGATTTCCCCCAGTTTGACCTGTTCGGGCACGGTGTTGATGATCTTGTCGATCTCGTAGTCGCTGACGATGATGCCGAGCTGGGAATTCACCATGTCCCCCAGCTTCAGCCGGGCGTTGTCGACGTTGTTGAGCGACTGGAAGAAGAGCTTCGGGTCGTGCAGTTTCCAGGCCACGTAACAGGTGGCGACGATCGGATTCTTGTCCTTCAGCAGCAGCTGCAGGGTCTGGGCTTCGAAACAGTTGATCCGCTTGTCGAACGCGTTCACCTTCTGCCAGGGCCACTTGGCATAGAGTCCGGCCGCCTCCAGGTTCCTGACCGGCTTCCCCCACTGGGTGAGGATGACGCTCGTCCCCTCGTTGACGGTGAAGAACGACCCGTAGGCGAAAAGGGCGGCCAGCAGCAACGCTATGAGAACGATGATGTTTCTTTTCATGCCTGTCTTGACCTCATTCCTCTGTGCCGCCCGGTCCGGGAAGGGGGGCGGCGGCCCCCGAAGTCAGGTAGAGATCCAGCTCCCCGGTACGGGGGTCCACGAGGATCTTTTCCCGCTCCCCGAGGGCGGTCACGATGCTGGTGAAATAGAGCACCTGGCGGATGACGGGCTTGTGGCTGCGGTAGGCGCTCCACTTCGCCCTGAAGCCGGCCACCGCGGCCTGCGACTTGAGCACCTCTTCCTGGACGTAGGCCCGGGCGTCGCTGACGTTGGTGTAGGCCTCCCCCCGGGAGGCGGGGATTTCGGTGTTCCGGTATTCCAGGGCGAGGTTGATCGTTTCCTCCTTCTTCTGGTAGGAGGCGATCACGTTTTCAAAGGAGTCGGAGATCATGACCGGCGGGTGAATGTCCTTGACGTTGACCGCGACCACCTCGATTCCGGTATCGAGAGCGTCGAGTCTCTGCTGCAGGGCGGTGGCCACGGCCGATTCCATTTCCCGGCGGTAGGTGATGGCGATGTCGTAGAAGGGCTTGGCGGTGAAGAGATCCTGCAGGATCTTGTAGGAGATGTTTTCCATCAGCACCGTCGGATTCTCGATGTTGTAGAAATAGGCGTACAGGTTCCGGATCCGGTAGTGGAGGGTGATGTAGGGGTTGAGGAAGTTGTTGTCGCCCGAGAGGAAGTGGACCTCCTCGCCGTGCTCGTTTCCCCAGATCAGGGGCCGCTCTTCCTCCTGGGACACGTTCCCGAGGAACAGCTCCTGGATCCGGCCGGTCTGGACCACCCGGACCCGGTCGATGGGCCGCGGCAGCTTGAAATGGAGGCCCGGCCCGAGCGGCTCCGTCGTCCGGGGTTTTCCGAACCGTTCGACGACGGCCTGCTCGTCCATCTCGAGCTGGAAGCGCATGTCGTACAGGAGGGCCAGCAGGGCGGCGCCGGCGAGGGCGTAGCCTGAGTACCGGAGCGACAGGCGGGCGTACCGGACCAGGGTCGACCTGAGGATGTCGACGCTGTATTTCCGGTCGATCCACCGGAAGAGGCGGAGATAGGTCTCTTTTTCGAACCCGATGCCCAGGATCTCGAGGAAGCGGTAGCGCATCCGGAAGTCCCGGCGCTTCCCGTAGAGGTGGGCGAAGACGTTGAAGAGGATTTCCACCCCGAAAGAGAGGATCAGCAGCGCGATGGCGAGGCTCACCCAGCGGTCGATGTTGATGCCGAAATGGTAGAGGATGAGCGACAGGCCGGCCAGGGAGGAGCATGCCATGTCCCCCTTGGAATGCAGCCCGTCGGAGATCAGGGCCGCGGAGTTCTCGGCGCGCCCCACGTCCGAAAGAAACCTGAAAAGAAAATAGGAGCCGGCCGAAAGGATCAAAAACAGGATCCCGGTCAGCAGCGGCCGCTGGATGAGGACGATCTTCGTGGACCAGGCGTTGAGGATCAGGGAGACGGAGATGAAGGTGAGGAAGACGCCGATCAGGAGGGAACTGGTGCTCTCGATCTGTTCGCCGAAGAGCCGGCCCATGAATCGCCAAAAACCAAGGGGGCGCGCCGGCCCGTCGGCCCGCCCGCCTTCGGCGGCGGGCTGGGGGGGGCGCCGGGCCAGGGACGCACTCCTCCAGAGGGCGAAGAGAACCAGCACCGACGTGGTGATGTCGCTGAAGCTGTGCCACGCTTCCGACAGGACCGCGATGCTTCCCGACAGGAAATAGAAAAGGAACTTGAGCAGCGTGAGGCCGAGCGTGATGGAAATCGCGATCAGCGAGGTCCGGATCTTGGTGTTCATCAATCCGCCTTCATTCAGGGTCCACCGCCCGATGCGCCTTCGGGAGGGCTCTCATGGTATCGGCATCGACGGGCCAATATATCACAGGACCGGGTGAAAATGCTTTATGGGAGACGGGATTCACCGCTCCCAGACGTAGGCGCCGAATCGCCTGCGGGGGAGAAAGCCGAGCCGGCGGTACCAGTCGAAGGCGCGGGCGTTGCGCTCGGTGACCGTGAGGCTGACCGACTCGAAGCCGGTGTGGTACAGCCGGGCCAGGGTGCGGGCCATCAGCGCGCGCCCGAGTCCGTTCCCCTGGCGCGCGGGGTGGACGGCGATCTGGGGGATCATCGCAGCGCGGGCGGAGATGCGGCTGCAGACGATGTAGGCGCAGGGGGCTCCCGCCTCGTCCAGGGCCATGAAGGAGGCCGCGGGCATGAAGATGCCGCAGCCGGGGTTGCCGACCAGGCTCCGCACGTACGCCTCGCACCCCGCCCGGGTGCCGTAATCGGCGCAGATTTCCGCGTCGGCCTGTTCGCGGTAGGCCGCGAGCGTCACCCCCCCGGTGTCCTCCAGGCGGGCGGCGTCCCAGGGGATGATCTTCCCGGGCGCCGGCGCGTGGTGTTCGTCCCCCGCGGTGAGCGCGCGCTCGAGGTACTGGCGCGCCCAGTGGCGGAAAGCGCGGCGGGTGAATCCCTCGGTGGGGTCCCGCCGGTGGAAGGGCATGATCTGGGCCTCCACGCGCCGGATGGCGGGGGACCCCTTGAGGCCGTCCACGGTGAGCGCGAGCAGGCGGTCGAGCGGCTCCTCGGGCGGGAGGGAGCGGGAGGCGTACAGGGCGCCGATGACGCCCTTCGAGCGGGTGACGAGGAAATAGCTGTAGGCCACCGCCCGGCCGGCGCCGTCCAGCGCCGCGTAGCCGGGCAGGAGCCTGCGCCGGGCGAGGGAAACCAGGATCTGCCGGATCGGGGCGTAGTCCCACCGGAGATCGGCGAGCCAGGCCGCCGCCTCCTCCTCGAGCAGCGGCAGGAGGCTCTCGGGGGCCACGCGGCTTATGGGGAGGAAGCGCCGGTCGGCCATGTTCAGGATTTCGCCTGGATCCGCTTCTGTTTGTCGGCGATCTCGCCCAGGACGCTCGAGTGCTGGGAGCGCATGAGGGCGCGCACCGGTTCGGGATCGCCCGACAGGAGGAACTCCGGGGGGATGTCCGATTTCCGGGAGAAGAGGATGCGGCCCTTGCTGAAGACCTGGGTCACGATGCGGGCTTCGGGCAGCTGCAGGCTCTCGGTCTGGACGTGCAGCGGCGTGCCCAGAAAATCCAGGTTGTCGTTCAGGCCGGTCACCTTGACCCTCGGCGCCGCCGGTTTTTCATCCTCGCTCTGCATGCGGAAACGCTCCAGTCTTTCGAGCCGCCTGCCTTATCGACGGCTCCGGCCCGGGCCATTATGCGCCGGTCGGCGCCCGGGCGCCATCATACCGCAAAACGGTCCGCCGTCGCCACCTGTCTGCGCCGGCCGGCGGAGGCATGATTGACACCGAAAGCGGCCGATGCTAGGCTGGAGCACGGAGACCAGGGGGTTAGGAACATGCAAACAGCGATCGATGCGACGGGGACGGCGGCCGACAGGATTCTGATCGCCGACGACGAGGACGTGTTCCTCGAGCCGACCTCCCTCTTCTTCCGCAACCACGGGTACGTGTGCGACTGCGTCCGCACCTCCGAGGAGGCGGCCCGCGCCCTGGCCGAGGCGCCCTACGACCTGCTCGTGATCGACATCAACATGCCCGGGAACACCGACCTGGAATTCCTGCGCGACCGGCCGCAGGCCAGCGATTTCCTCCCCGTCATCGTCGTCACCGGGAACCCCACCCTGCACACGGCGGTGGAGTCGCTGCGGCTGGCGGTGGTGGACTACCGGGAAAAACCGCTGGACCTCCCCGAGTTTTTGGAGACCGCGCGCGGCGCCATCGAGAAGGCGCGCGTGGTCCGCGTCATGCGAAGCGCGCGCAAGGGCTTCGGTTCCTGGCTCGAGCGGGTGAACCGGCTGGAGGCGGCGGTGATGAAGGCCGACGCCGGCGGGCGGGGAGGGGTTCACAGCGGCGACCTCAACTGGTACCTCGGGGAAGCGGTGCAGGGCTTCACCGACCTCTCCCTGAGCCTGGTCAACGCCATCGGTACCCTCAACCGGGGGATTCCCGAGGGGCAGGCCGACGTGTGCCGCCTGATGCACTGCCGCAGGCTGGCGGCCTACGAGTCGGCCGTCCGGGAAACGGTCGACGTGCTCGTCAAGACGAAGAACTCCTTCAAGTCCAAGGATCTCGCCGATATCCGGAAAAAGCTGGAACTGCTCCTGAAGAGCGGCGCGGACGAAGCCTAGCCGGTCGCGGCCGGGAAATAGAGGTGAAGGGCCGGCACGGGCCCGGTCGTCAGCCTTCCGCCGCACCGTCGGACGATCTCCCCGATATCCTCACTCAGATCTCCCGGGTCCGGGATTCCGGGCAGGGTGGCCAGCAGCAGGACCTCCCCCCCGGCGGCGGGCCGGGTTTCGAGCTCGAAGACACCCGGTTTCGGGCCTGGGCCCGCGGCATCGACGGCCAGGAGGAAGAGGGCCCGGCCAAGGAGCCAGCGGTCGGCGCGGACCGGGGGCAGGCCGCTCCCGGGGGTGAAGGAAAAGCCGTTTTCGGGCTCGACCAGGAAGCGGAGGTATTTCTCCAGGTCCCCTATGAGGGCGTCGAGGTCGAAGGTCTCCGGCAAGCCCTCGGAGCGGGGGCGCAGGATCTGGAGAATTTTGGCCAGCGAGGCGATGCGCCGGCCCGATCTGTCGATCTCCTCCAGGCAGAGGCCGAGCTCCTCCCTCCCGGGATCTCCCTGCGCCATCTGGCAGTAGCCCAGAATCCCCGAGAGGAGGTTGTTGATGTCGTGGGCGACGGCGGGCGAGATCCGGCCCAGGGCTTCGAGGCGGCGCCGGTGCCTTTCGGGGTCGCTCTGCGTCATGGCGCCTCAGGCGGCCGCGGGCCGCGGGTCGGGGAAGCGCCACGGGTGCAGGACGGTCGATTCCAGGAAGCGCCAGACGTAGCGCGGCCGGAGGTGATAGGACACGTAGGCGAATTCCCTGAGCCGGTGAAGGTCCTCCGTCCCGATGGAGGGATGGCGGAAGACGTTGGTCCACCCGTTGAAGCACTCCCAGTCCCGCTCGAAGATATCGTCCTTGACGTTGTCGTAGAACGGGGTGCCGGGGTAGGGGGTGGTGACCGTGAACTGGATGGCGAAGGTGTTCAGCTTCTTGGCGTAGCGGATGGTGTCCCGGATCCCCTCGACCGTGTCGTCGGGGAGACCGAAGGTGTAATTGGCGATGACGCGGATCCCCAGCCGGTGGCAGCACTCGATGACGCGCTCCTGCTGCTCGCGCGCGATGGCCTTGCGGTGGCTGGCCCGCAGGGTGTCCGGGTCGGAGGATTCCACCCCCACCTCGACGCTGCGCAGCCCCGAGCGGTAAAGGAGCCCGATGAGTTCGGGGTCCAGCCGGTCGGTGCGCGCCTCCATCCCCCAGCGGATATCGAGGTTGTGGCGGAGCAGGAGATCGGCGAACCGCCGTGCGCGGCTGCGGCTGAAGGTCATGTTGGGGTCGCGGAAGGAGATGCCGTGGATGCTGTATTTCCGGTGCAGGTAGTCGATCTCGTCGACGACGCTCTCGGGGGTGCGGACGCGGTATTTCGAGTTGACCCGGTAGGGGCAGTAGTTGCAGGTATAGGGGCATCCCCGGCTTCCGAGCATGGGGAGGGTGATGCCCCGGCCCGTGACGATCTGGTACCGGAAGCGCTGGATATCGAACTGGTCCCAGCTCGGGAACGGGAGGGCGTCCAGGTCGCCGACAAAACCGGCGTCCACCACGCCGGAGGGGATGTCCCCGCGGGCCAGGGCCGGGGCCATGTTCTCGATCTCCCCCCGCAGGACGAAATCGGCGCTTTCGGAGTAGAAATCGGGCACGGCCGAGGCGAAGGTCCCGAAATAGCCGACGCGGGCGCCGAAGCGGCTCCTGGCCTCCCAGCCGAGTTCGCGCTCGAAATTGCAGTCGACGATCGAGGAGGAGACGAGGTAGAGGTCGGCCGGGACGAGCTGGTCGGCGCGCCGGACGTCGAGGATGCGGACGGAGGCCCCGTGCGAGGTCAGCAGGGAGTCGAGGTAGGCGAGGGTGATGTTGGGGATCGCCGCGATCCGGCGCTTGGCGATTTCCAGCAGCCGTGCGAATGGGGAATCCCCCACGGTGAAAACGGTTCCGAATCCCCCGGCGACGTCCTTGAGGGTACAGTTCTTGTGTCTGCTGGCGCTGAGTACGACGATGTCCACGGATAGTCCTGTTCCTGAATGCCCCGAATGGAAACGACCCTGCAACGGAAAACGGGCAATTATAGCAACCCCCGGGTCAAATGCCAATGATCCCCGGGGAAAATAATCGGGGCCGGGGGGCAGCCGTGAAAAGAACGGCTGAAAGCGAAGGGGTGAAAGGGCATAATGAGGGGATATGAGCGGCAGGGAATTGATAGCGCTGGGCACCAGCAGCCAGGTCCCCACGAGGGAGAGGAGCCACAACGCCTACCTCGTCCGCTGGGAGGGTACGGGCATTCTGTTCGATCCGGGGGAGGGGGCCCAGAGGCAGATGACGCTGGCGGGAGTGCCGGCCGGGGTTGTCGGCGCCATCTGCATCTCCCACTTTCACGGGGACCATTGCCTGGGGCTCCCGGGAATCGTGCAGCGGCTGTCGCTCGAGTCCTGCCGCCACCCCGTGCACCTCTTTTACCCTGCGAGCGGGCAGGAGTACATGGACGCGCTCTGCCGCGCCGCAATCTACAAGTCTTCGGTGGACATGATCCTGCACCCGGTCGCGCTCGCCGCGGGGGAAACGGCCGAGGTCTGGCGCACGGAAGACTGGTCGCTGCGGGCGGGGGAACTCGACCACTCGGTCCCCGCCCTGGGCTTCCGGATCGAGGAGCCGGAGGGGCGGCGCTTCCTGCCCGAAAGACTGGCGGCGGCGGGGGTGAGCGGACCGATGGTGGGGGAGCTCGAGCGCCGGGGGAGCGTGCGGACGCCGGGGGGCATTGTCCGCCTCGAGGAGGTGAGCGGGCCGAGGCCCGGCAACGTGTTCGCCTTCGTCATGGACACGCGCCCCTGCCGGACGGCGCTGGAACTGGCCCGGGGGGCCGACCTGCTCCTCATGGAGGCCACTTTCCTGTCCGCTCACCGGGAGCTGGCGGACCGGTACGGGCATTCGACGGCGGCCGACGCCGCGCGGACAGCCAGGGAGGCCGGGGCGCGGCGGCTGGCCCTGGGCCATTTCTCCCAGCGGTACCCCGATGCGGGGGAGCACCTGGAGGAGGCCCGGAGCGTCTTTCCCGACGTGACGGTGCTCGCCGACCTGGACCGCGTCCCGATTCCGCGTTTGGGGGCACGGGCCGCATCTAAAAGCATTTGAGTTTGGGCGGCCGCTCTGGTAGCTTAAATTTTCAGGCCTCGAATGCCGGAGATTGAGGAAAAAGCGCGTTTGACAATGAACGAAGAGAGCACGTTTGAAACGGAATCCCCCCGGGGGGATCCCGTATTCAAGTGGGCGTTCGAAATCAAGTCCTGGCTCCGCGATATTCTCGTCGCCTTCGCCATAGCCGTTTTCATCGTGGTTTTTGTCATCCAGCCGGTCAAAGTCGAGGGGACGAGTATGCAGCCCCGGCTGGCCGACCAGGAGCGGATCTTTGTAAACCGTTTCGTCTACCAGTTTGCGGACATAGCCCGGGGTGACGTGGTCGTCTTTTCCTACCCCCGCGATCCCAGCAAGAGCTTCATCAAGAGGGTGCTGGGAGTGCCGGGGGACGAAATCGAGATCCGTGACGGCGCCGTGGTCGTGAACGGGGAGCGGGTGGAAGAGCCATATATCAAGCCCGAATATATGGATACCCGGTCCTTTCCCAAGGTGGTGGTCCCCGAAGGAGAGTACTTCGTACTGGGGGATCACCGCAATTCCAGCAATGACAGTCGTAACTGGGGTTTCGTGGCCGAGAGGCTGATCTGCGGCAAGGCGTTTTTCAGCTACTGGCCCGTTTACCGGGCCGGCAGGGTGAAGTAGGCGCAAGCCGCGTCGCCCCCCCCCGGCCCCCCTCCATCCATACGGGTATCCTGACCATGAAGGCGATTCTGGCACTGGAAGACGGAAGAATGTTCGGCGGGCGTGCGTTCGGGGCCCTGGGGGAAGCCGGCGGCGAGGTGGTTTTCAACACCTCCATGTCGGGCTACCAGGAGATTCTGACCGACCCCTCCTACGCCGGGCAGATCGTGGTGATGACGTATCCCCACATCGGGAATTACGGCGCCACCGGGGAGGATGTCGAATCGGGCCGCCCCCACGCCGAGGGTTTCGTAGCGCGCGAATTCAGCGTGACGGCGTCCAACTGGCGATCGGAGGAGATGCTGGACGCCTACCTGAGGCGGCACGGGATCGTCGCGATCTCCGAAGTCGACACGCGGGCGCTGGTGCGCCACATCCGCAGCCTCGGGGCGATGCGCGGGGTGATCGGCGGGGAAGGGGCCGACCCGGAGGAACTGGTCCGGCGGGCCCGCTCCATCCCCGCCATGCTGGGACGCGACCTGGCTTTGTCGGTCACCTGCGCGAAACCCTACGGGTTCGGGGCCGGGGCCCCGGAGCGGGAACCGCTCAGCGTCGTCGCCTACGATTACGGGATCAAGCGCAACATCCTGGTCCGCCTCGCCGCGGCGGGGTGCCGGCTGACGGTGGTCCCGGCCTCCACGTCGGCCGAGGACGTGCTCGCGCTCAGGCCGGACGGGGTTTTCCTTTCCAACGGCCCCGGGGACCCCGAGCCGCTCGAGACCCCGGTCGACAACATCCGCCGGTTGCTGGGCCGGACCCCCGTCTTCGGCATCTGCCTGGGGCATCAGCTGATGGGGCTCGCCTTCGGCGGAAAGACGTACAAGCTCAAGTTCGGCCACCGGGGCGGAAACCAGCCGGTGAGGAACCTCGACAACGGGCGGGTGGAGATCACGGCGCAGAACCACGGTTTCGCGGTGGACCCCGATTCCCTGGACGCGGGGCAGGTGGAGCTGACGCACATGAACCTGAACGACCAGACCCTGGAGGGAATCCGCCACCGCGCCGTTCCCGCCTTCTCGGTGCAGTACCATCCCGAGGCTTCGCCCGGGCCTCACGACTCCCACTATCTTTTCGAGGAATTCAGGCGCCTCATGCTGGAATTCCGGAAACGCCCATGCCCAAGCGAACCGACATTCACAAGATCCTGATCATCGGGTCCGGACCGATAGTGATCGGCCAGGCCTGCGAATTCGATTATTCGGGGACCCAGGCCTGCAAGGCGCTCAAGCAGGAGGGGTTCGAGGTCGTCCTGGTGAATTCCAACCCGGCGACCATCATGACCGATCCCGACCTGGCGGACCGCACCTACGTGGAACCGCTGACGGCCGAGACCGTGGAGGCCATCATCGCGCGGGAAAGGCCCGACGCGCTCCTTCCCACCGTCGGGGGCCAGACCGGGCTCAACATTTCCGTGGAACTGGCCCGGTCGGGGGTCCTGGAGCGCTACGGCGTGGAGATGATCGGCGCCCAGCTCGACGCGGTGGAGGTGGCCGAGGACCGGCGGAAGTTCAAGGACGCGATGACGGAGATCGGCCTCCGGTCCGCCCGGTCGCGCGTCGTCAGGAGCATGGCCGAGGCGATGGACTACCTCCCGGAAAACGGCCTGCCGGCCATCATCCGCCCCAGCTTCACCCTGGGGGGGTCGGGCGGCGGGACGGCGTTCAACGCCGAGGAATACGCCGCCATCATAGCCAGGGGTCTGGACATCTCCCCCGTGCACGAGGTGCTGGTCGAGCAGTCGCTGATAGGGTGGAAGGAATACGAACTGGAGGTCATGCGGGACCTGGTCGACAACGTCGTGATCATCTGCTCCATCGAGAACTTCGACCCCATGGGGGTGCACACGGGCGATTCCATCACCGTGGCGCCGGCACAGACCCTTTCCGACAAGGAGTACCAGGGCCTGCGCGACGCCGCCATCCGGGTGATCCGCAGGGTGGGGGTGGAGACGGGGGGATCCAACATCCAGTTCGCCGTCAACCCGGAAAACGGGGAGATGGTCGTGATCGAGATGAACCCGCGGGTCTCGCGCAGCTCGGCGCTCGCCTCCAAGGCGACGGGCTTCCCGATCGCGAAGATCGCCGCCAGGCTCGCGGTCGGGTACACGCTCGACGAGATCCCCAACGACATCACGAAAAAGACTCCCGCCTGCTTCGAGCCCACCATCGATTACGTCGTCGCCAAGATCCCCAAATGGAATTTCGAGAAATTCCGGGACTCCGACCCCACCCTGGGCACCCAGATGAAGTCGGTGGGGGAGGTGATGGCGATCGGGCGCACGTTCAAGGAGGCTCTGCTCAAGGGGGTGCGCTCGCTCGAAAGCGGGAAGACGCTCCTGTCGGAACGGGTGAGCCCCGAGTCGCTGGACCATTTTCTGGTCACGCCGCGGCCCGAACGCCTGGCCGCCGTCCACCACGCGCTGCGCGCCGGAATGGGGGTGGAGGAGCTCCATTCCAAGACCCGCATCGACCCCTGGTTTCTCGGCCAGCTCCGGGAGATCGTCGAACTCGAGCGCCGGCTCGAGGGGCACACGCCCGGGAGCCTGCCGCCCGGCCTGCTCCTCGAGTGCAAGCGCTCGGGGTTTTCCGACGCGGGGATCGCCGAGCTGCTGGCTTCCGGCGCCGCCGCGGGCGCCGCTCCCGGCGAAGTCCCCCCCGCCGCTGTGGGCGGCGCCCCCTCCGCCCTCGAGGTGATGCGGCGGCGGCGCGAGGCGGGCGTGCGCCCGGTCTTCAAGCGGGTGGACACCTGCGCCGCGGAATTCGAGTCCTTCACCCCCTATCTCTACTCCACCTACGAGAGCGAGTGCGAGGCGGCCCCCACGGACCGGAAGAAGATCATGGTGCTCGGCAGCGGACCCAACCGGATAGGGCAGGGGCTGGAGTTCGACTACTGCTGCTGCCACGCGGCGTTCGCGCTCAAGGAGGCGGGCTACGAGACCCTGATGGTGAACTGCAACCCGGAAACGGTCTCGACCGACTACGACACCTCCGACCGCCTCTATTTCGAGCCGCTGACGTACGAAGACGTGATGGAGATCGTCGCCGTCGAGAAGCCGGCGGGCGTCATCGTCCAGTTCGGGGGGCAGACGCCCCTCAAGCTCGCCCTGGCGCTCGAGCGGGCGGGGGTCCCCGTCATCGGCACCGCGCCGGGGAATATCGACCTGGCCGAGGACCGCAGCCGGTTCGGGCGGCTGCTCGGGGAGCTCGGGATCCCGCAGCCCGAAAACGGCACCGCGAGGAGCCGGGAGGAGGCCCGGGAGGTGGCCGCCCGGATCGGGTACCCGGTCCTGGTCCGTCCCTCCTACGTGCTCGGCGGCCGGGCCATGTCGATCGTGTACGACCGGGACTCGCTCGACGATTACATGGCCAACGCGGTAGAGGCCTCCCCGGAGCACCCGGTGCTGATCGACCGGTTTCTGGAGAACGCGTTCGAGTACGACGTGGACGCGCTCTGTGACGGCGATGCGGTGGTTATCGCGGCGGTGATGGAGCATATCGAGGCGGCGGGCATCCACAGCGGGGACAGCACTTCGGTGCTCCCCCCCATCATGATCGACCCCGGGATGCTCGAGCGGATGAGGGATTTCACCCGGCGGCTCGGCAGGGCGCTGGGCGTGGTCGGCCTGATGAACATCCAGTTCGCCACCCAGAACGACGACGTCTACGTGCTGGAGGTGAACCCCCGCGCCTCGCGCACCGTCCCCTATGTCAGCAAGGCCACCGGAGTCCCGCTGGCGAAGATCGCCGCGCGGGTCATGGCGGGGGAGAAGCTGCGCGACCTCGGGATCACGGGGGATCTCCAGGTGCGGCACTGCTTCGTGAAGTCCCCCGTCTTCCCCTTCGGGAAGTTCCCGGGGGTCGACCCCATTCTCGGGCCCGAGATGAAATCGACCGGGGAGGTGATGGGGGTGGCCGCGAGCTTCGGCAGCGCCTTCGCCAAGGCCCAGCTGGCCGCGGGCCTCCGCCTGCCGAAAAGCGGGAGGGTGTTTCTGAGCGTCAACGACGAGGACAAGGAGACCCTTCTGCCCATCGCCCGGGACCTCGCGGCGCTGGGGCTCGGGCTCGTGGCCACCGCGGGAACCCGGAATTTCCTCGCCGAGCGCGGTCTCCGTGTCGATTCGGTGTTCAAGGTGGAGGAGGGCCGGCCCAACGTGGAGGACCTGATCAAGAGCCGCAAGATCGACCTGATCATCAACACGCCGCTGGGGAGGAGGTCGCACCTGGACGACAAGGTGATCCGGCGGGCGGCGCTGCAGTACGGGGTCCCCTGCATCACCACCCTGAGCGGGGCCGCGGCGGCGGGGAGCGCCATCCGCGCCCTTCAGAACGAGGAGCTGACGGTCCGCAGCCTCCAGGAATACCATGCCGGGTAGGCGGCGTCGATGCGGGTCAGGGTGTCTTTTTCTTCCCCGGCAGATCCAGGGTGGGGAAGAGGTCGAAGACCTGGTTCCGGTCGTCGATGAGCTTGAGACCCTCGGTGTGGAGGCGCACGAAATGGGTGCAGTACTTGCGCTTTTCCCCCCCGATGCACGATTCGGTGCAGAAGAGATCGGTGTCGGTACAGTTGACGCATTCCCCCAGCGAGATGCAGACCTTGGGAACCACGATGCCGCAACTGCGGCAGAGGGAGAAGAGCTCCTGGCTCTCCGCGTAATGGGCGCAGCTCCGTGCCTGTTCCGGGTGCTCGACCGGCCCGAGCAGCCGGCATGCCATGAAGAGGTGGGGGTGCGCCCCCCGGTCCGATTCGATCTCGTCCAGGGGCTCGTCCACCCAATGGGTGCAATTCCTGCAGAAGATCATGCTGGTCATGACGGTCGGGGGAGCTCCATTTTCCGGGGACGTCTATGCCGGGCCTGAGGGCTGGGGAGAGGGAAGGCCGACCAGCGCCTGGAATTCCGGATGCGACTCCAGCGAGGCAAAGTCGGCATCGTTCCTGGCGTGAACCCGGCTGTCTTCGTTGAGCTCAATCGCCCGGCGCAGGTTTTCGACCGCCGCGTCCGCTTCCCCCTTCATCGCCAGCGAAGCGGCCATGGAATAGTGGATGTAGTCCGCTTCCGGGTGCTTTTCCAGGGATTTGCGGAAATGGGCGATCGCCCGGTCGTAGTCGCCCTGGTTGTGTTCCATGATTCCGAGGGCGTAGATCTCGTCGGGGTTTGCGGGGGACTTCTTCCGGCCCGCCTCCTCCCGGTCGCAGATCTGCAGGTAGGTGCGTGCGCGCGCCACGATCTCCAGTTCCGCGGGGTAATGGGAGAGGAGGGCGTCGAATTCCGCGCGCGCCTTCCGGATCTCCCTGGCGAAGAGGAGTTCGATCCCCTTTTCCAGGAGCGTCAGGGCGGCGGAGGTATTTTTGGTCTGGCGCAGCAGGCGCGGGGCTTCCGGGGGAGGGACGAGGGATGTACCCGTGAACGTCCGTCCGGCCGGGGCCGCAGCCCGTTTGCGGGCCGGGGGAGCCGCCCGTTTTCCTCCCGTGGCGGCCTTTTTGGGCTTTTCCTTCCCCGGGGAAGCTTTGGCTTTCGGGGTGGCGCCCCCCTTGGCGCCGCCGGGAGCCGTTTTCGGCTTTTTCTTCGCCGCCGCCCGCGCCGCCTCTTTGGCCTTTGGTTTCGCCTTTCCCTTCTGTGCCGCCGCCCTCGCCATCAATATCCCGCTTAAGCCTAATAAATCATTAACTGTTAAATACTTACCCCGCAGGGACCAAAGATCCCCTAATTTGACGTTATTATTAGGAAAATTCCGTCGATAAGTCAAGTGCAAGATAGGAACGCCCCGCGGGCCGCGTCCGGAGCAACCGCGGCGGGGCGGAGGCGGAAGCAGGCGGCCGTGTCGGACGGGGATCGCTCCCATCGACATAAATGTTGATCATAAACATCTTATGTAGGCAGCGGAAACGTGAGTTCTCCCACTTTCGATTTGCATGAACTGGAGTTTCAGCGCATTCAGGCGATTTTGTCCAAGATGCAGAGGGAGTTGCGGGCGGAGCTGGTGCTGCTGATCAGCCGGAGCGGGCAACCCATCGTCATATCCGGATCGACCGAAAATATTGATTGCACGGCGCTTTCATCGCTGGCGGCGGCCAATCTCGCCGCCACCGACGGCCTGGCCAATATTGTCGGGGAACGGGAGTTTTCCGTACTGGTCCATCAGGGAAGGCAGCGCAGCCTGTTCATTTCCGACCTGATGAAGCGGTTTTCCCTGGTCCTGGTCTTCGACGCCACCGCATCCTCCGGGCTGGTGCGCTACAAATGCAAGCACACCACGCTGCTGATCGAGGACGTGATCCGGGATTTTCAGCGCCGGATCGAAAAGACGGAGCCGGCCTCCTCCCTGCCCCAGTTCAGCGATGCGGAGCTTGAAGAACTCCTGGGCAGCTAAATCATTTCCATGTAACGCAAGGGATCAACGGTGACTTTCATAAATTACGTAGCACGGGAAATCAACTGCAAGATCGTTTACTACGGGCCCGGACTGGGGGGGAAGACCACCAACCTGCAGTACGTGTACCAGATCACCAGCGCCGAGAACAAGGGGAAGCTGATTTCCCTGGCCACCGAGACCGAAAGGACCCTCTTTTTCGATTTCCTCCCGATCGAATTCGGGCAGATCCGGGGGTTCCGCACCCGGTTCCACCTCTACACGGTGCCGGGCCAGGTGTTTTACGACAGCAGCCGCAAGCTGATCCTCAAGGGGGTGGACGGGGTGGTTTTCGTTGCCGATTCCCAGGAGGAGCGCATGGACGCCAACCTGGAATCGGTGTCCAACCTCGCGGAGAACCTCAGGGAGCAGGGGTTCGATCTCGCCACGATCCCCTACGTGCTGCAGCTGAACAAGCGCGATCTCCCCGGCGCCCTGCCGGTCGAGGAACTCCGGAGGCAGCTCCTGGTCAAGGGGGAGCCCTGCATCGAGGCGGTGGCCCCGCAGGGGGTCGGGGTGCTCCCCACCCTGAAGGCGGTGGCCCGGCAGGTCCTGGTCGAGTTGAGAAAAAGCGCCTGAGGGGCGCGCCGCTCCCTACCCGGCGAAGAAACGGCGCGTTTCCTCGATGAAGAGCGACCGCCGGTCGTGGTGCACCCAGTGGCCGGCTTCGGGGACCCGGACCAGCCGGTATCGGGGGATTGCGTCCACCAGCCCCCCCTTTTCAGGATCCTCCGTGAAACTCTCCAGCCCGTGAAACAGGAGTACCGGGCAGCGGATCTGGCTCCAGATCTCGCGTGCCTCCCTCATGTTGAAGGAATACGGGGGGATGGCGCGGATAAAATTGTCGAATTTCCAGGTAAGGGTCCCGTCGGGGTTCCAGTTCGATCCGAAGAGCGTCAGGTGGCGCGCCATTTCGTCCGTGAGGTAGGGGTTCTCCCGGTGCATCCGTTCGCTGGCGGCCGCGAGATCGGGGTAACGGTGCGGCGTCCGCCGCTCGCAATCCCTCACCGCCTCGATCCACTCCCGCATCCGTTCCCAGGCCGGCCGCGGCACGGCCAGTGCGGGTGGGGGGACGACCCCCTCGACGGCCACCGCCTTGCACACCCGGTCCGGAAAGAGGCCGGCGTACTGCAGCACGATGGCGGCCCCCAGGGAATGGCCGATCAGGTGGACGGTCCGGCCGCCGACGATGTCGACCAGGGTGGCGAGATCGAGGAGGTATTCGGCGAAGCTGTAGACCGCCCCGGGCGCCCAGCTGCTGTCCCCGTGCCCGCGCAGGTCGGGGGCGATGATCCGGAAGTCTTCGGAAAAAGCGTCGGCGATCCGGTCCCAGCTGCGGGCGTGGTCCATCCCCCCATGGACCAGGATCAGGCACGGCTTCCCGTCGTCCCCCCAGTCCCAGAAATGGAGTTTCAGCCGGTGGGAATAATAAAACTGGGAGATCGGTTCTTTGGACATGGACGTTTCCGCTCCGCCGCGCAATCCGCGGGTTTCCGTTTAACGCATCAGCGCGCCGCGGCGCGGCGCAGCCGGTCCATCAGCGCCCGCCCCAGCCCCGTTTCCGGGAAGGGGCGGGCGACGATGCGGTCGAGGGCCATTCCGTCCAGGCGGCGCAGGGCGCCGAAAAAGCGCGCCGCCGCCTCCCTCATGTCCCCCGTCGGGGAGAGGACCTCGACGGCGGCGTACCCGCGGACCTCTTCCGGGCGGAGGCTGAGCAGCCCCGCCTTCTCCCCCGCAGAGGGGGAGAAGGCGCCCGCCTCTGCGATCTCGAGCGGCGTGCGGGTGGCGTAGTGCCGCCGGAGCTGCCCCGGGGCCTGCGGGCGGGCCCCGGGGTCGGTCGAGACCTCCACCGGCCCCAGGAGGGCCGAGAGGTCCTCGAGCGTCACGCCCCCGGCCCGCAGCAGCGCGGGGTTGGGCCCGGCGAGTGACAGGATGGTCGATTCCACCCCCACCGAAGAAGCGCCGCCGTCGAGAATCAGGTCGATCCTCCCGCCGAGCTGGGCGGCGACATGGGAGGCTTCGGTCGGGCTGACGTAGCCGAAGGGGTTGGCGCTGGGGGCGGCGACGGGCCGCCCGGCCGCGCGGATCAGGGCCAGGGCGGCGGGGTGGGACGGGACGCGGATAGCCACCGTCTCGAGGCCGGCCGTGACGATGTCGGGAACCCGGGGCGTTTTGGGCACGACCAGGGTCAGCGGCCCGGGCCAGAACCGCGGCGCCAGGGCCCGCGCCCGATCGGAAAAGACCCCGTACAGGGCGGCGTCCTCGGCGTCGGCGACATGGACGATCAGGGGGTCCAGGCGCGGGCGCCCCTTGACCTCGAAGATCCGGGCCACGGCCAGGGGATTGAGAGCGTCGGCTCCCAGCCCGTAGACCGTCTCGGTCGGAAAGGCGACCAGGCCCCCCCGGCGGAGGATCCGGGCCGCCTCCCTGACGGCGTCCGGGTCCGATGCATCGGCGATTCGGGCCATCATCCTTGCCCTCTTCCCGCCAGGCACCCCCTCCCCTCGAGGAAGGCCCGGACATTGATCTCCTGCAGACGGGGTGGAAGGATCTCGCGGAGGGCTTCGAGCCACCGCTCCTCGCCGAGGTCAGGAAAAAGGAAGGACAGGGCCCCGAGGAGGACCACGTTGGCCACCTGGACGTTGCCGAGGGCGCGGGCGATGCCCGTCCCTTCGACGAGGTGCGCGTTCCCCCCGAAATGCTTCCGGAAGGTCCCCGCGACGTCGGCCGGGTATTCCATCTTTCCGAGGCTCACGGCCGGGGGGAGGATCCGGTGATTGTTCAGCACGATCCTGGCATCCGGCTTGAGCCAGTCGATGTAGCGCAGCCCCTCGAGCAGTTCGAAGGCGATCAGGAGATCGACGTCCCCCTGCCGGATGAGGGGGGAATGGACCCGGGCGCCGAAGCGGAAATGGGTGGTGACGTCCCCCCCGCGCTGCGCCATTCCGTGCACCTCGGCCTTCTTGACGTCGTAGCCCGCCCGGAGGAGAACCTGGCCGAGGATGTTGCTGGCGAGAATGGTCCCCTGCCCCCCGACGCCGGAGAAGAACACATTGGTGGTGGCTTGACTCGTCGACATGCGGATCCTCAACTTTCCTTCGGTATGATGCTCCCGAACGTGCAGACCTGGCCGCAGACCCCGCAGCCGACACACTGCTCGGGGTTGATGACGGCCGTCCCCTTCCTCTTCTGTCCTTCCGCCGTCATCCCCGGCTCCGGCCGCCAGCTGATGGCGGGACAGGCGACATTGAGGCACGCGCGGCATCCACGGCAGGTCTCCTCGTTCACCCGGTAGAGCGGGTGGGGGAAACGGTCCCGGGGGCGCTCGCGGCGGAGCAGGATGCAGGGGCTGTCGCGGGTGATGATGACCGAGGCGTCGTCGCGCTCGAGCTCTTCGCGGACCACGGCGATCGTTTCGGCGATATTGTAGGGGTCGACGTGGCGCACGTGCCGGACCCCCACGGCGCGGGCGAGCCCGGCGTAATCGACCGTCGGGGCTTCACCCCCGCGGATGGTGCGGCCGGTTCCGGGGTGATCCTGCTGGCCCGTCATCGCCGTGATCCGGTTGTCCAGGATGAGGGTCGTGGAATACCCCTGGTTGTATACCGCATCCATGAGCGGGGCGACGCCGCCGTGCAGGAAGGTGGAGTCCCCGAGCACGGCGCACACCTTGCCGAGCCCCTCCTTGCCGAGGACCTTCCCCGCGCCGTAGGCGCCCCCGACGCTCGCCCCCATGCAGGTCGAGGCGTGCATGGCCGAAAGGGGGGGCGCGACCGACAGGGTGTAGCACCCGATGTCGCCGAAGACGAAGACCCCCAGCTTTTTCAGCGCGTAAAAGAGCGGCCGGTGGCCGCACCCCGCGCAGAAATTGGGCGGACGGCCGGGGAGTTCGGCCGTCCGCGCGCGCGGTTTGGCCGGACGGCATTTCCTTCCCGTGACCGCTTTCGTCAGGGAGGCTTCCAGGATCGCGGGCGTCAGCTCCCCGATCGAGGGGACCAGGTCCTTTCCGTGCCGCACCCTGATCCCCATGGCGCGGATCTCGGTCTCCAGGAAGGGGTCCAGTTCCTCCACCACGATCACCTTTTTGACCTTCCGGCAGAAATCGGCGATCCTCCTGCGGGGCAGGGGCCAGACCATGCCGAGCTTCAGAAACGAATAGCCGGGGAAGAGCTCCCTGGCGTAAAGGCAGGACACGCCGGAGGCGATGAAGCCGACGGACAGGTCCCCGAACTCGGTGACGTTGCCGGGGAACTCCTCCTCGGCGTAGGCCTCGAGTCTCTCCATGCGCCGGTCGATCTCCAGGCGCCGCACGCGGGCGTAGGCGGGGACCATCACCTGCTTGGGCGCGTCGGCGCGGCTGAGGCCCTTCGGGAGCGCCGGTTCGGTCCGCTCCCCGGTCTCCACCGGGGAATCGCTGTGGGATACGCGGGTCTCGCTCCGCACGAGGACGGGGGTGTCGAAGCGTTCGCTCATGTCGAAGGCGATCCGGGTGAAGTCCCTGCATTCGGCCGAATCGGCGGGTTCGAGCATCGGCACCTTGCCAAACCGGGTCCAGTGGCGGCTGTCCTGCTCGTTCTGGGAGCTGTGCTGCCCGGGATCGTCCGCCACCACGATGACGAGCCCCCCCTTGACGCCGGTGTAGGCGATGCTCATCAGGGGGTCGGCGGCCACGTTCAGGCCCACATGCTTCATGGCGACGAGCGCCCGCCCCCCCGCCAGGGAGGCCCCGAAGGCCACCTCCAGGGAGACCTTTTCGTTCGTCGACCATTCCGTGTAGACCTCCGGGTAGCGGGAGAGCTCGGACATGATCTCGCTGCTCGGCGTCCCGGGATAGGCGCACCCGACCGCAACCCCCGCCTCCCAGGCGCCCCGGGCGATGGCTTCGTTCCCCTGAAGAATCCTTTTCATCCCTCCTCCTTGGCGCGGCCGCTGTCGCCGGTCCTGGCGGATTTTAGCATATTCCCCCCGCGTCTGCAGGGGCCTCCCCCTCTCTCGCGGGGGGGGAAAGGAAATGAATTGCCCTCGGGAGGGTGTTGTGACACACTACGCCCCTAAATCCAAAATCATAAGGGAGCATGAGCCATGGTGAGGTCGTTGGTTCTCTGTTTCGCGCTTTTCCCCCTCCTCTCGGCGGCAGGTTGCGCCCCTGACAAAGAGGAGGAGGGTTCCGTGACCACGAATACGTTCGGACGGCTCGCCGACGGCAGGGCCGTAAAAAGCTACCTGCTTGAAAACCCCTCGGGCGTCCTCGTCGAGGTCCTCGACTACGGGGCGGTGATCCGCCGGATCGTGGCGCCCGACCGGGAGGGGAAAATGGCGGACGTGGTGCTGGGGTACGATACCGTCGAAGGCTACGAGCGCGGCGGCGGCTACCTGGGCGCCGTCGTGGGCCGGTACGGCAACCGCATCGCCGGGGGGCGTTTCCCCCTCGACGGCGGGATCGTCGAGCTCGCGGTCAACGACGGGCCGAATCACCTGCACGGGGGGAGGCGCGGTTTCGACCGGGCCCTCTGGGAGGGGGCGGTGGTCGAGGACCCGGCCGGGCCCTCCGTCTCGCTCCGCCTGGTCAGCCCGGACGGCGAGGAGGGGTACCCCGGCACGGTGCGGCTCAAGGTCACCTACACCCTCACGGACAAGAACGAGCTGCGGATCGAATACGAGGGGACCACGGACAAACCGACGGTCCTGAACCCGACGCAGCATTCCTACTTCAACCTCTCGGGGGACTTCACCCGGACCATCCTGGGCCACCGGCTCTCCTTGGAGGCGGACGCCATAACGGAGGTGGGCCCCGGCCTCATCCCGACCGGGCGGCTGCTGGACGTCGCCGGCACTCCCTTCGACTTCCGCTCCTCGACGGAGATCGGCGCCCGCATCGGGGAGCCGGACGGGCAACTGGCGGTGGGCGGAGGCTATGACCACAACTGGGTCCTGCGGGGGGAGCGGGGGGAGGTCCGCCGCGCGGCGGAGCTCTACGAACCGGGGAGCGGGCGTGTGATGACGGTCTCCACCGACCAGCCCGGGATCCAGTTTTACAGCGGCAACTTTCTGGACGGGAGCCAGACGGGGAAGGGGGGCGTCGCCCACGGCGCCCGCTCGGGCCTGTGCCTGGAAACGCAGGCTTTTCCCGATACCCCGAACCGGCCGCAATTTCCGCAGGCGACGCTTCGGCCGGGCGAGACCTATCGCCAGGTGACGCTCTACCAATTCTCAACGAGATAACACCCGGAGGACATTGGGCATGACCGTGCTGCATCCTATCGACTGGCTGGTGATCGCGTGCTATTTCGCCCTGATCGCGGGGATCGTGGTCTGGGTCGCCAAGAAGCAGAACAAGACATCCGCCGGCTATTTCCTGGCCGGCCGGGAACTGGGGTGGTTCATCGTCGGGGCCTCGATCTTCGCCTCCAACATCGGGTCGGAGCACCTGGTGGGGCTGGCGGCCTCGGGGACCACCGACGGGGTCGCCATGGCCCACTACGAGCTGCACGCCTGGTGCCTGCTGGTGCTCGGCTGGATCATGGTCCCCTTCTACACGCGCTCACGAGTTTTCACGATGCCCGAATTCCTGGAGCGGCGCTTCTCCCCGGCGGCGCGCACGGTCCTGTCGGTCATTTCGCTGGTCGCCTACGTGCTGACCAAGATCGCCGTGGGAATTTTCGCCGGGGGCATCGTCTTTTCCGTCCTCCTTCCCGAAATCAACCTCTGGGGGCTGGACAGCTTCTGGATCGGCTCCTTCCTGGTGGTGGTGATCACCGGGCTGTACACCATCGTCGGCGGGATGAGGGCGGTGGCCTACACCGAGGCGGTGCAGACCATCGTGCTGGTCGTCGGCAGCGCCCTGGTCACCTTTTTCGGGCTGCAGGCGCTGGGGGGCTGGTCGGAACTGCGCGCCATCGTCCCGAGCGACATGTTCAACCTCTGGAAGCCGCTGGTCCCCGACGGTCTCGAGGGGACCTGGGCGCCCGTCAGCAACGCCAGGCAGATGGCGTGGTATTTCAACGACAACTACCCCTGGCTGGGGATGCTGATCTGCGCGCCCGTGATCGGGCTCTGGTACTGGTGCACGGACCAGTACATCGTCCAGCGCGCCCTGACGGCCAGAAACGAGACCCAGGCGCGGCGCGGCACGATCGCCGCGGCCTTCTTCAAGCTCCTCCCGGTCTTCATCTTCATCATCCCGGGTATCATCTGCTACGCCCTGGCTGTTTCCGGGCGGATGCCCCAGTTCCAGAGCCTGATCGGGCCCGACGGCGCCGTCATCCGGGACAGCGCCCAGCAGGCGTTTCCGCTGATGGTGGCCACGGTCCTGCCCGTCGGCATCCGCGGCATCGTCGTGGCCGGGCTGCTCGCCGCCCTGATGAGCTCCCTGGCGGGGGCCTTCAACGCCAGCGCCACCCTCTTCACGATCGATTTCTACGGGCGGCTGCGCCGCGGCGTGTCCCAGGAAAGACTGGTGTGGATGGGGAGGATGGCCACCGGGGTCATGGTCCTGATCGGAATCCTCTGGATCCCGGTGATCCGGGGGGGGCGCGGCCTGTACGATTACCTGCAGGGGGTCCAGTCCTACCTGGCGCCCCCCATCTTCGTGGTCTTTTTCCTCGGGGTGTTCTACAAGCGGCTGAACTCCACCGGGTGCCTCTGGGCCCTCGTATCCGGCTTCATCCTGGGGATCGTGCGCCTGGCCATCGATACGCCGGTGAAGATGATTCCCGGTTTCCAGTACCCGGAAGGGTCGATGTTCTGGATCATCAACCACATTTTCTTCCAGTACTACAGCATGATCATCCTCGCCGTGTCGGCGGCGGTGATGATCGTCGCCAGCCACCTGACGGCGGCGCCCGACTACTCGAGGATCGGCGGACTCACCTACGCCACGCGGACGGTGGAGCACAAGCGGGCGTCGCGCGAGAGCTGGACCGCCACCGACGTGGTTCTTTCGGCCCTGGTCCTGGTCCTGATCCTGGCGGCCTATCTCTACTTCGTGGGCTAGGAGGGGGGCGGCGGTGACTCGCTACACGATCGGACTCGATTTCGGCACCAACTCCTGCCGGGCCCTGCTGGTGGACGCGGGTTCCGGCAGGGAACTGGCCACCCATGTCTTCGCCTATCCTTCGGGAACGGACGGGGTATGGCTGGACCCGGCCGAACCGAACCTGGCGCGCCAGGACCCCGCCGATTACGTCACGGGGATCGAGGAATCGGTCGTCGGGGTGCTCCGCGCCGGGCGGGCGGCGGACCCCGGTTTCCGCCCCGAGGCCGTGATCGGCATCGGGGTCGATACGACCGGCAGCAGCCCGATGCCGGTCGACGCCACGGGACAGGCGCTCTGTTTTCAGGAGAAATTCCGCGGGAACCCGGACGCCATGGTATGGCTGTGGAAGGACCACACCTCCTACGCGGAAGCGGCGGAGATCACGCGCCTGGCCTCCGCGACGCGGCCGCGGTTCCTCTCGAAGATCGGCGGGGTGTATTCGTCGGAGTGGTGGTGGAGCAAGATCCTCCGCTGCCGTAACGTCGCCCGGGACGTGTTCGACGCCGCGTCGAGCTGGGTCGAGATCTGCGACTGGATCCCGGCGGTTCTGACCGGTGAGCTGGACCCGAAAACGATCCGGCGCAGCGTTTGCGCCGCCGGGCACAAGGCGATGTTTCACCCGTCGTGGGGCGGGTTGCCGGACCGCGAGTTTCTCGAGGCCCTCGCTCCCGGTCTCGGCGCGCTGCGGGAGCGCCTCTACTCCGAGACGTCGACGGCCGACCGGCGCGCCGGCACGCTGTCACGGGAGTGGGCGCTCCGGCTGGGGCTTTCGCCCTCGGTGGCCGTCGCCGTGGGGGCTTTCGACGCGCACATGGGGGCCGTCGGCGCCGGAATCGCGCCCGGGACCCTCGTGAAGATCATGGGGACCAGCACCTGCGACATCATGATCCATCCCGCCGGGGACCCCCTCGGCGACATCCCCGGGGTCTGCGGCATCGTCGAGGGGTCCGTGATGGAGGGTTATTACGGCATCGAGGCCGGACAGTCGGCGGTCGGGGACCTCTTTCTCTGGTGCGTCCACCAGCTCGCGCCGGAGGGCTATGGCGGGACTCCGGAGGAGCGCTTCGAGCGCCTCGGGCGGGCGGCGGCCCAGCTGCGGGCCGGTGAAAGCGGGCTGCTGGCCCTCGACTGGAACAACGGCAACCGGACGGTGCTGGTGGACGTGCGCCTCACGGGATTGCTGATCGGGCAGACCCTCCATACGCGGGCGCACGAGATCTACCGCGCGCTGATGGAGGCCACCGGGTTCGGAGCGCTGGCCATCATCGACCGGATCGAGGAGTACGGCGTGCCGGTCCGGGAGGTCGTCAATTGCGGCGGGCTCGCGGCCCGGAACCCTCTCCTGATGCAGATCTACGCCGATATCGCCGGGCGCCCGATGAAGATTTCCCGGAGCGAACAGGCCCCGGCGCTCGGCGCCGCGATCTTCGCCGCGGTCGCCGCGGGCCGGGCGGCCGGGGGGTACGATTCCGTGGCCGCGGCGCAGCGGGCGATGGCGGGGACCGGCAGGGTATACGCGCCCGACCCCCGCAGCCACGCGGTCTACCGGCGCCTCTACGCCCTGTACCGCCGGATGCACGATGCCTTTGGAACCCGGGAGGGATCGGGTAACATGTACGGTGTGATGAAGGAACTTCTCGATATCCGGGATGAAGTGCGGCGGGCATGACGGATCTGGACGCGCTCAAGGAAGAGGTTTTCAGGGCCAACACGGAGCTGGTGCGCCTGGGGCTGGTGACCGGGACCTGGGGGAACGCCAGCGCCGTCGACCGCTCCCGCGGGATCGTGGTGATCAAGCCGAGCGGCGTCGACTACGCGTCGATGGCCCCCGGGGACATGGCTGTCGTGGACCTGGACGGCAGGGAGGTCGGCCCCGGGTTGCGCCCCTCTTCCGATACGGCGACGCACCTGGAGCTCTACCGGGCGTTCGAAGGGATCGGGGGCGTGGTCCACACGCACAGTCCTTATGCGACCATGTTCGCGCAGGCCTCGAGGGAGATCCCCTGCCTGGGCACCACGCACGCCGATCATTTCAGGGGCGCCGTGCCGGTGACCCGGTTCCTTTCGGAAGAGGAAGTGCGCGGGGAATACGAACGGGAAACGGGCCGGCTCATCGTCGAACGCTTCCGCGGGCTCGACCCGCTGGCGACGCCGGGCGTTCTCGTCGCCGGGCACGCGCCGTTCGCATGGGGAGCGCATGCCGCCGCCGCCGTCGAGAACAGCCTGGTCCTCGAGCGGGTGGCGCAGCTGGCGCTGGGGACCCTCGGGCTCGATCCCGGAATCGGCGCGCTTCCGGAATATATCCAGGAAAAACACTACCGCCGCAAGCATGGGCCCGATGCCTATTACGGCCAGGGGAAAACCCCCCCTTCCTAGCGACAGGAGCCTTTATGAAAAATATTCCATCCATCCATCTGGGGATCGTGGCCGTCAGCCGCGACTGTTTTCCGATCGAACTCTCCCGCGAGCGGCGGGGCCGGGTGGCGGCCGCCTGCAGGGAGGCGGGGGTGCCCGTTACGGAAATCGAGACCGTCGTCGAGAACGAGCGGGATGTCGGCACGGCCCTCGAAGAGATCGGGCGCAGGGGGGTCGACGCGCTCGTGGTCTATCTCGGGAATTTCGGCCCGGAAGGGCCGGAGACGCTGCTGGTGCAGAAGTTTTCCGGGCCCGCCATGCTCGCCGCGGCCGCGGAGGAGAGAGGGGACGACCTGGTCCAGGGGCGGGGGGACGCCTACTGCGGCCTGCTCAGCGCCTCCTACAACCTGGGGCTGCGGCGTCAGCGGCCGCACATCCCGGAGTACCCCGTGGGGGACCCCCGGGACGTCGCCGCCATGATCGGCGAGTTCCTCCCGGTCGCGCGCGTGGTGGAGGGGGTGCGCCACCTGAAAATCCTCTCGTTCGGCCCGCGCCCGTTCGATTTCCTGACCTGCCACGCCCCGATCCAGCCGTTGTTCGACCTCGGGGTCGAGGTCATGGAAAACAGCGAGCTGGATCTCTACGACCTGGTGCAGGCGGAGGAGAGGGACCCGGGGCTCCGGCGCATCGAGCTCGAGATCGCCGCCGAGCTCGGCGGGGGGAACACCTACCCCGACCTGGTGCCGAAGCTGGCCCGGTACGAGAGCGCCCTGGAGAAGTTCATGGCGGCGAACCTGGGGGCGAGCCGCTACGCCGCATTCGCCAACAAGTGCTGGCCCGCGTTCGAAAAGTACTTCGGCCACGTCCCGTGCTATATCAACTCCCGGCTGGCGGCCCGGGGCGTTCCCGTGGCCTGCGAGGCGGACATCTACGGCGCCCTGAGCGAATACATGTGCGTCTCGGCCACCGGGCGTCCTCCCGGCATCCTCGACATCAACAATTCGGTTCCCAGGGATATGTACGAGGGGAACCGGGCCGCCACGGGCGATTACGCGCTCTCCGATCTCTGGATGGGATTCCACTGCGGCAATACCTCCTCGGGATGCATGCTCGAACCGGCCATGAAACACCAGCTGATCATGCATAGGCTCCAGGAGCCCGGGCAGGAGCCCGATATCACCCGCGGCACGCTCGAGGGGCGGATCCAGCCGGGTCCCGTCTCCGTCTTCCGCGTCCAGTCGACTTCCGAGGCGCGCCTCCGGGCCTATGTCGCGCAGGGGGAGGTGCTCGACCTCAACCCGCGCTCCTTCGGTTCCATCGGGGTGTTCGCCGTCCGGGAGATGGGGCGTTTCTATCGTCACGTCCTGATCGAAAAGCGGTTCCCCCACCATACGGCCGTCGCCTTCGGCCATGCGGGGAAAGCGCTCTTCGCCGCATGCCGGATGCTCGGGATCGAAGAGCTCTTTTTCAACCACCCGAAGGGGTTGCCTTACCCCGGCGAGAATCCCTTTTAGGGCGGGAGTGCCATGCGCGTCATCGAGGTGCCGGGGCACGTCCGGGGGTTGATTTTCGACTGCGACGGGACGCTGGTGGATTCCATGCCGCTGCACATGCGCGCCTGGGAACACGCGGTCGCCTCCCTGGGGGGGCGATGGAACCCGGAGTTCTTCTCCTCCAAGAAGGGGATGCCGGAAAGGCGCATCGTCGGGCTCTACAACGAGTACTACGGGACCGCGTGGGACCCGGAGGAGACGGTCCGGGTCAAGCACGCCTTCTTCCACGCCCACGCCGACCTCTTTCAGCCGATCCCCCACGTGGTCCGCGTCGCCAGGGAATACCGCGGCCGCCTGCCGATGGCGGTGGCCTCGGGCGGAATCCTGGAAATCGTCGCGCTGGAACTGGACGCGATCGGGGTCGGGGACTGTTTCAGCGTCATCCTCACCGCCGATGACGCGATCCGGCCCAAACCGGCCCCCGACCTCTTCCTCGAAGCCGCCCGGAGGCTGGGCGTCCCCCCGGAGACGTGCCAGGTCTTCGAGGACGGCGACCTGGGGCTCGAGGCCGCGCGCGCGGCCGGGATGCTGGCGACCGACGTGAGGTAGAGGCCCGGCGGGGGTGGAGAGCGGGCTCATTTTCGGGGGGTGGTATGACGGCGGCGATCACGCTGGACAGGGTCACCAAGACCTTCGGCCCCACCACGGCGGTGCGCGGTTTCACCCTGGAGGTCCCGGCCGGGGCGCTGTGCGGCGTCATCGGTCCGAACGGGGCGGGGAAGACCACCCTGATCCGCATGATCCTGGGGATCCTCCTTCCCGACAGCGGCCGGTTGTCGGTGCTGGGGTGCGGCTCGGCCCTGGAGGCCAGGGACCGGATCGGCTACCTCCCCGAGGAGCGGGGGCTCTACCGGAAGATGCGGGTCCGGGATTTCCTTGCCTACATGGCCCGGATCAAGGGGATGCGCGATCCGGAAATCGCCGCCGAAACGCGGTCCTGGCTCGACCGGGTCGGGCTCGGCGACGCCGCCGGCCGCCGGTGCGAGGAACTGTCCAAGGGGATGCAGCAGAAGGTCCAGTTCATCACCTCCGTGATCCACCGGCCCGAACTCCTGATCCTCGACGAGCCTTTCAGCGGGCTGGATCCCGTGAACCAGAGGCGGATGAAGGAACTGGTCCTCGGGGAGCACCGGCGCGGGGCGACCGTCCTGTTCTCCACCCACATCATGCAGCACGCCGAGGAACTGTGCGACCACGTCGTGATGATCCACCGGGGAGACAAGGTGCTCGACGGGCCGCTCTCCTCCATCCTCGAGTCGCGTGACGGGCGCCGCATCCTCTTCGAGCCGCTCGATCGCGGTACGCTCCCGGCGGCCCTCGGCCGCGTCGACGGCGTCCAGGGGATCGAGATCGAAGGAAGCGCCTGGAACCTCCTCCTCGAACCCGGGGCGGACCTCGCGGAGGTGATCCCCGCACTCGCCTCCGCGGTGACCCCCGCCCGGGTCCTGCTCCGGCGCCCCACGCTCGAGGACATCTTCATCGACATCGTCTCCGGCGGAGGGGGGGAGGGCGGGGACGGGTTGCGGGCCGGTCTCGGGGAAGGGGCCGGGGAGGGGGACGCATGAGAAAGGTGCTGCACGTGGCCGTGCGCGAATTCATCGCCACGGTGACGGCCAGGGGTTTCCTGTTCGGGATCCTCCTGACCCCCGTCATCGTGCTCCTCATGGTTTTCCTCCTCCCGCGCCTGACGGCGAAGAATGCGCCGCGGGTGGACGGGACGGTGGCCGTCATCGATATCTCCGGCGAGGTGGCCCCGGGGCTCGCCCGCTATCTCTCGCCCGCCGCCATCCGGGAGCGGCGGCTCGAGGAGCTCCGGCGGCTGCGGGCGTTCGCCTCCTCCGAAATCGGGGACGGGGCCGCGGCCGGCGCCCTCATCGGCTCCTCCCTGGAGGAGCCGCCCGATGAGGTGCCGCGCCTGACGGTGGCCGCGCTCCCGCCCGGGGCCGATCTCGAAAGGGAGAAGGAGCGGCTGAAGCTCCCCCTCTCGCCCCGGCCGGCGGAGGGGGCGCTCCTGGCCCTCGCCCTGGTCCCCGCGGGCGCGGTGACGCGGGAGGGGGGGCGCTTCGAAGACTACAACCTGCTGGTGCGGGACGGGCTGGATGACCGCCTGGTCGACGAGCTGCACGAGGGGCTCGAGGATTCCATCCGGGGGGCGAGATTGCGGGGTTCCGGGATCGAGCCGGGACTCGTGGCCGAACTGGCCCGGGTCGAGCGCCCGCACCCGCGGGTGTTGACCGAGGAGGGCGAGCGCCGGTCGAACCGGATCCTGAACCAGATCCTGCCGATCTCCTTCATGGTGCTGCTGCTGATTTCGGTGCTCACCTCGAGCAGCAGCCTGCTCACGACCACGATCGAGGAGAAATCGAACCGCATCGTCGAACTGCTGCTCAGCGCCCTCTCCTCGCGGCAACTGATGGCGGGGAAGATCCTGGGGCAGATGGCGGTGGGGCTCGTGATCCTGGTCCTGTACGCGGGGATGGGGATCGCGGCGCTCGCCTCCTTCACCCTGACCGGGCTGGTCGACCCGGTCCTCCTCCTGTTCCTGCTGATCTTTTTCGTGCTGTCGTACTTTACGGTCGCGGCCCTGATGGCGGCCGTCGGCTCGGCCGTGAGCGAACTGCGCGACGCGCAGCCCCTGATGACGCCGATCATGACGGTTTTCATGGTCCCCTGGCTGCTCATGGTCCCCATCAGCAGTCACCCGAATTCGCTCATGGCCGTCGTTTTGAGCTTCATCCCGCCGATCGGGAGCTTCGTGACCCTCCTGCGCATGGCGTCGAACACGCCCCCCCCCGCCTGGCAGGTGGCCCTGGCGGTCGCGGCGAGCGCCGCGGGCGCCTGCGCCTCGCTCTGGTTCGCGGCGAAGGTGTTCCGCGTGGGGGTCCTGATGTACGGCAAGCCCCCGACTCTCCGGACGCTGGTGCGCTGGGCCCGGGTCCCCGATTGACGGCGGGGGTCAGCGGCCGCCCACGTTCCAGTAGACCAGGGCGGAGCGGACCTCGGGAGGCCACAGGTAGCGGCCGCAGCGCCAGTGCAGCCGGCGCCGCAGGAGCGTGAGCAGGTAGCCGTCATGCTCCGGGTCGTCGGTGAGGCCGAGAAAGCGCTTCAGGTCCCCGTGGGCCTCCTCGATGCTCGCGCTCACCCGCGGCTTCCAGAGCCCGGTGTTTTCCATCAGCACGTTGGCATAGACGCCCATCTCGATGAGGATGTTGTAGGCGATCGTGAAATTGGGGCTGTCGAGGGGCTGCCCCCAGATGTGGCGCGCCGCCTCGGCGCGGATCCCGTCGAGCGACGGCGCCCGCAACAGGAGGAAGCAGGTGCGGCGGGTGCAGGCGATCATGCGCAGGACGAAGGCTTCCAGGTCCGGATAGCCGTACATGGCGTGGGAGCAGAGGGAAAAGTCGTGGGGCTCGACGTAGACGTCGGGCCAGCTCCCCTCCACGATCGACACGTTGCCGATCTTCTCCTCCTCGAGGCTTTCGCGCATCACGGCGATCATGGACTCCGAGGGCTCCACGGCGGTGACGTGGCGCGCGCGCCGGGCGAGCAGGGCGGCCCAGGAGCCGGTCCCGGCGCCTATGTCCAGCACCGTCGAACCGGCGTCGAGCTGCGAGAGGATGAAATCGCGGCTCGAGTCGGGGCGCTCCCAGCGCCGCCGGACCCCCTGCTTGAACTGCCGCGCCCGCTCGTTCCAGGGATCGCGCGGGGGGGCTTCGGCGCCGCCGCCTGCGCGCCCCGCCGCCCGGATCTCGACGAGCTCTTCCCAGAGCTGACTCCAGTCGGTGATTTTTTCCATAGGGATTCCATTTTATAATAAAAGAAGGAAGAGTGTAACGCGAAGCTCGGGCGGCCCGAACATTCCTTTTGCCCGCGGGAGGGGGCCGGGCGGGAAGGAGGACCCATGCGGACGCTGTCGGACATCCTGGACGAACGGACCGGGCGGGGAGAACTGCGGGAAATTCTCGACGGGGGGTGGGTGCGCTGCCGCGCCTGCGCCCACCGCTGCCTGATGGCCGAAGGGGCGCGCGGCGCCTGCCGGGTGCGCCGCAACCGCGGGGGGGAGCTCTACGTCCCCTTCGGCTACGTCTCCGGGGCGCAATGCGACCCGATCGAAAAGAAGCCCTTTTTTCATGTGCGCCCGGGCGCGCTGGCCTACAGCTTCGGCATGCTCGGGTGCAACCTCTGCTGCGACTACTGCCAGAACTGGATCACGTCGCAGGCCCTGCGGGACCCCGGCTCGGCCGTCTTCCCGCAGGAGGCGACGGCGGGCGGGCTGGTCGCCGCGGCGCTCGACGGCGGCGCCGGGATCGTGGTCAGCACCTACAACGAGCCCCTCATCACGGGCGAGTGGGCGGCGGCCGTTTTCAGGGAGGCGCGCGCGGCGGGACTGCTGACGGGCTATGTCTCCAACGGCTTCGCGACCCCCGAAGCATGGGACTATATCGGCCCCTGGCTCGACCTGTGCAAGATCGACCTGAAGACGTTCGACGAGAGCGGCTACCGCCGCCTGGGAGGGGGGCTCGAGCCGGTGCTCGATTCGATCCGCACCCTTTTCCGCCGCGGGGTCTGGGTGGAAGTGGTGACGCTCCTCGTTCCCGGCTTCAACGATTCGGACCCGCAGCTCCGGGGGATGGCCGAATTCATCGCCGGCGTCTCTCCGGACATCCCCTGGCACGTGACCGCGTTTCACCCCGATTACCGGATGACGGACTCCAGGCGCACGGCGCCCGCGGACCTCGTGCGCGCCGCCGGGATCGGCCGCGCGAGCGGCCTCCGCTACGTCTATGCCGGCAATCTCCCGGGCCGGCTGGGGGAATGGGAGAACACCCGCTGCCCCGGCTGCGGGCGGCTCCTCATCGAGCGGCGCGGGTACCGTATTACCGGCCGCGCCCTCGGCGCGGAGGGACGGTGCCCCTCCTGCGGCCGCGCGGTCCCGGGCCGGTGGGGGGAGGGAACGGGGCCTCAGCCGTAGATGTACAGGATGTCGACGCCGTCCGGGTTTTCGTCCAGCGCGGTGCGCAGCAGGGCGGCCAGTTCCGCGTCGATCCCCTTCCCCTCGAGGTAGTCGAGCGTGTCCCGGTTGAGGAAATAGTCGTCGTCCTCTTCAAATTCCTCCTCGAGGTTGTCGATGAGGAAATCGAGATCGGCTTCGGTGATCGTTCCCAGCAGCTTCCGTTCTCGGTTATCGGGTTGCACGGCGAACAGCTGTATGTGGCTCATCGTCCCTCCAGGGTCTGTGCGGTACCATCGCCCGCACCTAATCTTCCATGGAATCGGCGCCCGCGCAACAGGAAATGTCCAGGAGGCGGCGGACCTCCCGCTCCACCCCGGGCGCGCAGAGGACGCAGTGGGCGCGGTCGATGCGCCCGTCCCCGGTCCGCGTCAGGAAACGGGCCCCGCATTCGTCGGCGACGACCCGGGCGGGGGCATAGTCCCACTCCATCCCCCGGCCGCTCAGCCAGACGTCGGCCTTCCCCCGCGCCAGCATCACGACGTTGCAGGCGCCCCCGTAGGCACGCACGGTCCAGCACTCCTCGAGCAGGCGCCGGACGCCCTCACCGGGCCACGAGGCCGACGCCGCGTTGAACCCGCTGACGGTCACGATGGACCGGTCCAGCCTCGAGACGGCCGATGCCGCGACCCGGGTGCCGTTCAGGAAGCAGCCGGCCCCCGCGGCGGCGTGGAGGGTCTCGTCGAGGGCGGGGCAGTGGATCACCCCCACGCGCACCCGGCCCCCTTCCTCCAGCGCCAGCTGGACGGCCCAGTAAGGGGAGCCGCGGACGAAGTCCTTGGTCCCGTCGATGGGATCGACGAGCCAGCGGCGGCCCGAGCGGGAGGGAAGGACCGCCCCCTCCTCCCCCAGGATGCCGTCGAGAGGGAAGCGCTCCTCGAGCATCCGGGCGATGCGGTGCTCGGTTTCCCGGTCGGCGCGCGTCACGGGGGACGCGTCTTCCTTCTCCTCGACCGGCGGGGGGGCGCCGAAGTGGCCGAGGGCCACTTCTCCGGCGGCGGTGGCTATTTCCAGGGCTTTTTCCAGTTCGCGCGCGTAGGTGTTCATGAGAGGATACCCTACATCATCGGCGGGCCGGCGTCCATGCGCGAAAGCGCCCGGTTTCCGCGGCCGGGGAGCAGGCGGGACTTGATTTGTCTTTCGCGCGGCGCTTATGATGTGGGGTCCATGAAAACCATAACGCTCGAAATCAACGGCAAGATGCGCACGATACCCCCGGTGGCCAGCGTCCGGGAACTGCTCGGGGTCCTGGGGATCGAGGGGAATCAGGTCGCGGTCGAACTGAACCGCGCCATCGTGCGCCGGGCGGAGTGGGACGCAACGCCGATAGCCGACCGGGATCGCGTCGAGATTGTCCAATTCGTCGGCGGAGGATAGCGGTCATGGCCTATGCACGGGAAACGGATCCACTGGTTCTGGGAGGGAAGACATTCCGCTCGCGCCTCCTGGTGGGGACGGGAAAATACGAGACCTTCCCCCTCATGAAGGAAGCGCTCGAGGCCTCGGGCGCCGAAATCGTGACGGTGGCGGTGCGCCGGGTGAACCTGGACCGTTCCTCGGAATCGATGCTCGACTACATCGACACGGAGCGCTACACGCTTCTGCCCAACACGGCCGGCTGCTATACGGCCGACGATGCCGTCCGGACGGCGATGCTCGGGCGGGAGGCGGGACTGAGCGACTGGGTGAAGCTCGAGGTCATCGGGGACGAGAAGACCCTCTTCCCCGATACCGGCGCGTTGCTCGAGGCCACCCGCATCCTGGTCCGGGAAGGGTTCGTGGTCCTGCCCTACACCAACGACGACCCCGTCATGGCCCGGAAACTGGAGGACGCCGGCGCGGCCGCCATCATGCCCCTGGGCGCCCCGATCGGGTCGGGAATGGGGATCCAGAACCCCGCCAACCTCCGGATCATCATGGAGACCGTCAACCTCCCCGTCATCGTCGACGCGGGGGTGGGGACGGCCTCGGACGCCAGCCTGGCGATGGAACTGGGCAGCGACGCCGTGCTGATGAACACGGGGATCGCCGGGGCCGGGGATCCGGTCGCCATGGCCCGGGCGATGAACCTGGCCGTGGAAGCCGGCCGGGCGGCGTTCAAGGCGGGCCGCATCCCCAGAAAACTCTACGCCACGGCCAGCAGCCCCTCGGAGGGGATCTCGCGTTAGGCGTGCGGGGCGGCCGCCCCTTCGTTTCGGGACCGGAATCGTGAAGACTCTCACAGTAAACCTGAAGGAACGCAGCTACCGCGTCGTCGTCGGAGGAGGGGCGCTCGCCCGTTCCGGGGATATCCTCTCCCGGCAGGGGTTCCGGACGGCCCCCGTCATCGTGGCCAACAGTACCGTTCTGCGGCTCCACGGCGACCGGCTGCTCGGGGCGCTCAGGGGCGCTTTCGGCCCCTCCCCCCTCATCCGGATCCCCGACGGGGAACGGTACAAGAACCACCAGACCCTTCTGAAAATCTATGACGGCCTGTTCCGGGCCCGCGCCGACCGGCGCTCCTGGATCCTGGCCTTCGGCGGCGGGGTGACCGGGGACATCGCCGGGTTCGCCGCCGCCACCTTCATGCGCGGCATCCGTTTCGTGATGGTCCCGACGACCCTCCTCTCCCAGGTGGACAGCTCCATCGGCGGGAAGACGGGCATCAACGTCCCCCAGGGGAAGAACCTCGTCGGCGCCTTTCACCAGCCCTCGGCCGTTCTCGCCGACACCGGCGTGCTCGAGACCCTCCCAGGCCGGCAGCTGCGATCGGGCCTTTTCGAGGTCCTCAAGTGCGGCGCCATCCGCAGCCGGCCGCTGCTCGATTACATCGACCGGAGACTTCCCGACATCCTGAACCGCCACCCGGGAGCCCTGGAGCACATCATCGTGGCCGCGGCCGGGATCAAGGCGGAGGTGGTCTCCCTGGACGAAACGGAGGGCGGGCTGCGGATGATCCTGAATTACGGGCATACCATCGGCCATGCCATCGAGGCGGCGGGGGGTTACCGCAGGTTCACGCACGGGGAGGCGGTCGCCTGGGGCATGATCGCCGCCCTGGGGTACGGCAGGGAACTGGGGGTGCTCGGCGCGGAGGAGACCGGGCGCCTGAACCGGCTGATACGAAAAGCGGGCCCGCTCCCGGCCGTCGGCGGGCTGGGACCGGAAGCGGTGTGGCGCGCGCTTCTGCGCGACAAGAAATTCGGCGGGGGGGACGTCCGGATGGTGCTCCTGCGCGGCCTGGGGGAGGGGGCGGTCTTCAACGGGATCGACGCCCGGTCCCTGCGGCGGTTCCTCGGGCGGTTCCTCGGCGGGAACGGCGACCTTGACTAGGCTCCCGGGAGGCGAGGAAAGGGCGCGCAGTGTCCGCCGCATTTTCGGGGCGATCGCCGGCCGCTACGATTTTCTCAATCATGCCCTGTCGGCCAACCTGGACCGGCGCTGGCGCGCCGCGTGCGTACGCGAGGTCGGGCGGCGGCTCCGCGCCCCCTCTCCCCTGATCCTGGACGTGGGATGCGGGACGGCCGATCTCGCCCTGGCGGTTTCGCGCCTCGGGCGGGTGGTCGGCTGCGACTTCAGCCGTCCCATGCTCGAGCGGGGGGCCGAAAAGGTCGCGCGCGCCGGCCGCGCGATCGAACTCCTGGAAGCCGACGCGCTGCACCTTCCTTTCGGCGACCGGTCGTTCGACGCCGTCGTCAGCGCCTTCGTGCTGCGGAACCTCGCCGACCTCGACCGGGGACTCGAGGAAATGAGGCGGGTGCTGCGTCCCGGGGGGGTCCTGGCCGTGCTCGATTTCGGCATGCCGCGGCTGCCGGTGGTGTCGGGGTGCTACCGGTTCTATTTTCTGAGGGTGTTGCCCCGGATCGGGAAATGGGTGTCGGGGGTGGACGGGGCCTACGGCTACCTTCCCCGGAGCGTGGAGGAGTTTCCGCCCGCCGAGGAGCTGAGGGAACGGGCCATCCGTGCCGGGCTCGAGGGGGTGCACTGCCGGCGGGTGAGCGGGGGGATCACGGTGCTGCTCACGGGGTCCCGGCCGCTGGGAGAGTGACCCCCGGCCGGGACCCCGGCGGGCGCGTCCGCGCCGGAGGAGCTTAATCCTCGATCCAGCCGGGAAGGGCGCCGCTCCTGCGCGCCTCTTTCTCCAGGTCGGCGAGCGCGTCCCTGGCTTTGGCCAGGTTTTCCTTGTTCAGGTCCTGCAGGTAGTAGCTTTTCTGCAATTCCCGCTGAATGTCTTCCCGGTGAAAGCCGTCCGACTGCTTGTAGAATTGATCCTGGAGCTGGTTGATCTTGAGGACGAGGGTGTCCCGCTCCCTCTCGAGGTCCTTGACCGCGAGGCGCGCTTCGGCCATGGTCTTGCGCCAGAAGCTTTCGGGGCGCCCCTCGAAATCTACCGGCTCGTCCGGGTCGGCGGCAACCGCGGCGGCTTCCTTCTCCGCCGGCGGCGCACTCTCGGCGGTGGCCGGCTCCTCGGCCTGGCCGGTGGAGTACCGGGCCGCTTCCTCGCCCGTGATCACCCGGACCTGTCCGATCGCCTCCCGGCGCTCTTTTTCCTTTTTGGCGAGATCGCCCAGCGATTGCGCCTGGAGCGCAACCGCCAGGGCCAGGCTGAGTGCGACGGCAAAAACGGATACTCTCATGGGAACACCTCGTTTTGGATATCCTGAATCATGTCCAAAAAATGATAATACATAGCTAAATAGACCTAAAGTCATAATGTAATGCTTCAGGTTCTTACCCGGACCTCCCCCTCGAGTTCCACCCCGTGGCGGCGACCCGTTCGGGGGTCGGCCGACAGGGTGGCGCCCCGGAGGGTGATCCCGATTCTGCACACCCGCTCCCCCTCGGCCGCCATCCCCCCGGACTCATTGTAATACCGAAACGCCAGATCGGAAATGCGGCCGGTCACAATCTGGGGCGGGCCCGAGCCGGAGACCATTTCCAGGGTGCCAGCGGAGGGGTTGAACCGGAGGACCACATCCTCGTCGGAATCTTCCATGTCCCCGTCGGGGTCTCCCTTGTCCCCCCCGGCCGCTCCCTTGATATCGGTTCTGAGCCTCACGGAGGAGGGGCTCCGGAGGCTGACCCCCTCGATCCCGGTCCTGTGCGGGTCGTTCCCCGCCTGGCGCGCAAAGCGCTCGACGGTGTCGAGCGCCAGGCGCGTGTCCTGGATCAGCGACCGCATTTCGGCCTGATAGGCCGCTTTCTGCTGGAGCTCCCCCAGGAGGGCGAAGACCGAGGCCCCGAGGACGAGAAAGATCAGCGCGCACACCAGCAGCTCGGCCAGCGAAAAGCCTTCTTCACCCCTGCCGCGGATGCCGTCGGGCCGTGGGCCGGTCATGGCGTTCCGGGACCGAAAACCGTTGTGAGATCGAGGGATTGGTTGAACATCGGACGGATGTTGACCTCCCCCCCCTCCCCGATCGGTACCACGTGCACCGTCACCCTCCTTGCCCTCACGTGTATGCCCGGGCGCGGATCGCCGACCGCGTCCGTTTCCCAGGTGATGCGGTACAGATTCAGCGCCGCACCACTCCACGGATCCCGGATCCCGATCGTCCGCGGGCCGTGGACCCCCGGCGCGAACGCCCCGTCCGAAGGGTTCCGCCGGTAGAGATCGGAAAGCGATTCCATCGTGCTCCGCGCGGCAATGGCCGCGGTCCCCTTCGAGCGGTCCAGGCAGCCGAGGGCCGCCGTCACCGCCAGCAGCTGTCCGACCGCCAGCAGGCCGAAGGTCAAGAGGCCGAAGGCCAGGAGCAGTTCGGCCAGGCAGAACCCCCCGCAATCCCCGGTGCGGTCCGATCCGGTCACGGGATTAAGTCCCTTTATCTCATCGGCAGCGGCGGCGCGATCCGTAAAATTTCCTGGCTGTTTTCCCAGCGGTTTTGTCCCCGGTTTTTGCTTCAATTCCCGCCCGTTCAGGATATACTCCTCCGAATGCACATAACCGAAGGAATACAGAAGGTCGTCGCCGGCCGGCACCTCAGCCGCGCCGAGGCCGAAAGTCTCATGAACGAGATCATGTCCGGCCGGGCCACCCACGCGCAGATCGCGTCGTTCCTGACCGCCCTGCGCATGAAATGCGAGACCGTGGAGGAGCTGATCGGTTTCGCCCGGGTGATGCGGGACAAGGCGTCGCGCGTCTCCCCCCGGTCGATGGTCGACGCCGCATTCTCGGGCACCGATCGCGAAATGCTCGTGGATACCTGCGGCACCGGGGGGGACGCCACCGGCACGTTCAATATTTCCACCGCCACCGCCTTCGTCGTCGCCGGGGCCGGCGTCCGGGTCGCCAAGCACGGCAACCGCAGCGTCTCCAGCCTCTGCGGCAGCGCGGACGTGGTGGAAGCCCTCGGCATCCGGATCGATCTGCCGGCCGAAGCCGTGGCGCGCTGCATCGACGAGGCGGGGATCGGGTTTCTCTACGCGCCGCTGCTGCACGAGGCGATGCGCTACGTCGTGCTGGCCCGCCGGGAGATGAAGATTTGGACCGTGTTCAACCTCCTGGGGCCGATCTGCAACCCCGCCCGGGCCACGGCCCAGGTCCTCGGCGTCTACGACGAGGACCTCACCGAAATCATGGCCCAGGTCCTGTGCGAACTCGGGACCCGGCGCGCGTTCGTGGTTCACGGCGCCGACGGCCTGGACGAGATCACCACCAGCGGCGAGAGCAAGATCTCGGAGGTGACGGGGGGCGGGGTCCGGACCTACTACGTGACCCCGGAGGATTTCGGCATCGCCCGCGCCCCGATCTCCGCCCTCCGCGGGGGGGACGCGGCCGAGAACGCGGAGTTGATCCGCTCCATCCTCTCCGGCGCGGAGGGGGCGCAGAGGGACGTGGTCCTGCTCAACGCGGCCGCCGGGCTGGTGGTCGGCGAAAAGGCCTCCGGCCTGCGGGAGGGGATCGAAATGGCGCGGGAGTCGATCCGCTCCGGCCGGGCGCTCGCCTGTCTCGAAACTCTCAGGGAACTCTCTCAAGGCATGGCCCCCTCCCGGTAGGGCCGGCGCTACTCGAATCGGATCCGCCCCCCGGGACTCACGACGATGCGGTAGGCGCCGGTGCCGTCCGCGACGGTGAAGGACCCCGCCGGCGCCGCGTTCCCCCGGGGATGGAACCGGAGCGGGTGCGAGGGCAGCGAGGTGATCCGGATCCCCCGCGGAAAGTCACGGAGCGACGCCGCATAGGGCTCGCCGCTCTCCGGGTCGCTCCAGCCGTAGCCGTCGGCGGAGACGTCGAACCGGACCGAGGTGTTGGCCGTGATGGAGCGCATGCGGCCCCACTGGAGCGACGCCTCGACCGCCTTGGCGCTCTCCCACAGAGTCCACGCCCGCTCGATGCGTGCAACGCCGGGCAGGGCGACGGAAGCCAGGACCGCGGCCAGGGCCAGCGCGAGGAGGAGCTCGGCCAGGCTCGAGCCTGCCGTGGATCGGTAAAGTGCGGGGCGTGTTCCGGTCACCCCTTTCTAATGAGGCAGGGCGGTTTTGAGCGAAAAAATCGTTTGCCGCTACCGGGGCGCGGCGAGGTACCAGCGGAGGAAGTCCAGTCCCCTGAAGAGGGCGAGGGCCGATGCGGCCCCCAGAAACACGCCGAAGGCGAGCTTGGTCTGAAGGTTCGACCTGCGGAAGAGGATCAGGAAGATCCCCAGGAGGGTGCCGAGCAGGGAGCCGGCGAAGATGGTCAGCAGCGCCAGCGGCCAGCCGAGAAAGGCCCCCACCATCGCCATCATCTTGACATCCCCCATCCCGAGCCCCTGGCGCCGGCGCAGTTTTTCATAGGCGAAACCGACGGCCAGCAGGAGCCCCCCGCCGATGAGGGCCCCCAGCACCGACCCGATCCAGGGGAGGGCGGCGGGCGCGGCGTCCCCGAAAAGGGAGGCGGCGGCCACGGAAACCGCGTCCATGTAGAATGCGGGCTCCTGCCAGGGGCTCAGCACGATCCCGGCCACCGTCCCGGGGAGGGTGATCTTGTTGGGGAGGACGCGGTGGTCGTAGTCGGTGAAGACCAGGACGATCACGGCCGCCAGAAAGAGGGAATTGACCAGGGTGGGGGAGGAAAGGCCCCAGGTGCGGATCGAGACGAAAAAGGCGAGGGCCGTCAGGAGTTCGACCGCCGGGTAGCGGGCCGGGATCGGGCGGCGGCAGGCGCGGCATTTCCCCCCGAGGAGGAGATACGAGAGCACCGGGATGTTGTCCCAGGGGCGCACCGGGCGGCCGCAATCGGGACAGGCGGAACCGGGGAAGACGATCGATTTTCCCCGCGGGATGCGGTAGATGCAGACGTTCAAAAAGCTCCCCACGACGAGGCCCAGCAGGGTATAGGCGGCGGTCTCTATCGGCATGGGCAGATTCTAATGGATCCGGTGGGGGATGGAAAAGGAAATTTGCGGCGGGCGGGGACTCAGCGGTCCCCGCCCGCCGCGGAAGGGTTACTTGAGATCGGGCACGTTGGCACTGCTCCCCTTGGCGATCTCGAAGTCGTTCGACTCGAGCAGGGTGTACATCGCCTTCTGGACCGTGACCACCGCCTGCTTGTAGCGGATCAGGGACTGCAGTTCCTGGTACTCGGCCGTGGACAGCTCGTTCTGCCGCTGCAGTACCAGGTAGTTCTGGCTCAGCCCCGCCTGGAAGCGTTTTTCCTCCCCTTCCAGCCGTTCCTGCGCCAGGCGCCGGGCGACGCCCGAAGTCTCCACCTGCTTGCGGTTGGTCTCGAGGGCCTGCAGCGCGTTGCGGATCTCGACCTGGATCGACTGCTCCGTCTTGCGGATGGTCATCAGCTGCTGCCGCTTCTGGATATTCTGCTGGGCGATCTGGGCGTCGATGCTGCGGTTGCGCAGGGGGATGGTGACCTGCAGCTGCAGCTGCCAGTTGGTGTAGCCCTCGGTCCACATCGTCTTGTAGGCGTTGCCGATGCCGCCGACCAGGGCGGGGGGGGTCAGGAGGATGGGGTTGCCGCTGGTGTCCAGGACGCATTCCCCCGTGAACTGGTTTTTCTGGCACCCCTGGGGGCCGGCCGTGCCGGTGCCGCCGAACTGCCCGGTGAGGTCGAACTGCCACTTCCGGTTGTTCTGGTTCAGGCGCTTGCGGATATCGAGCTGCTGCAGGTTGAGGTCGGCCTGCCGCAGTTCCGGCCGGTTCTGGAGCGCGGTGTTGATGGCGGTCTCGACGTCGACCTTGAACTCCTTGAAATCGGGCCGGTCGGTCGGGACGATGACCTTGCGCCAGATGTCGGCGTTACGGTCGTTGGACACCAGCGAGCGCAGGGTGTTCTGCGCGCGCAGGATCGTTTCCTCGGCCGAGATCAGGTCCACCTCGCGGCTGGCGGCCGTGGCTTCGGCGTCCGTGACGTCGATCGGGGCGGAGGTCCCGACCTCCACCTTCTTGCGGCTGTCGCGGAGGTTGATCTGGGCCAGCTTGACCGAGTTGCGCCGGATCTCGTAGTTGCGGATCGCGCTCACCAGGTCCCAGTAGGCGGTCTGGATGTTGGAGATCGTGTCGGTGACCTTCTGCTTGAACTCGCTGTCGGTCAGGGTCAGGTCGAGGTTGGCCAGCTTGAGGTTGGCGCGGTTGGAATCGATCCGCAGGTTGCGCCACAGGGGCTGGGAGAACTGCACGCTCCAGGAGCTCTGGTAGTTGGGGTTGAACACCATGGCGGTACTGTTGCTCTCCGACCGGCTCGAGTTCCAGGTCGCCTGCAGGGTGCCCCCCGTCTTGACCGGCTGCCGGAAGGTGAAGTTCCAGGAGGCGTTGTCGTTCTTGTTGAACGATTCCGTGGAACGGTCGTACTGGGTGGTGTTGGCGTTCTTTCTGGAGTTGAACCCGACCTGGGCCGTCAGCTGCGGGTCGTAACTGCCGTGCTGCTGCAGAATCGCCTGCTGGCGCAGCTGCTCGTTCGTGTCCGAGATGGCGATATCGAGGTTCTGCTCGAGCGCCAGCTTGGTCAGGTCCTTCAGCGAGAGCGGAAGCGCCGTGCCGTCCCTCTGGGCGGTTTCGATCGGGCTCAGGGGGAGGGGGGGAAGCTCGTCCGCACCGGAACCCGTCGAGGCTTCACCGGCCGGGGAAGCCGGCTCCTGGGCGATGACGCCGGGGGAAGAAAGTGTGGTGGATGCCAGAACCAGGGCCAGCATGCCCAGGATGGAAAGGGCGCGCTTTGCCGCAGCGGAACATACTTTCATACCGGACTCCTTCGAAAAATAATGGCTTTCCTGCCTTTCCCGCACGATGCACCAGGGTTAACAGCTATCAATACGACCGGACGGCAAAAACTGTTTCAAATACCTGCCGTTTGACGAAAACTTGTGCGCGCGGAATGTTCCTATTTAACAGCATACGGGGTAGAATGAAAGGGATTTCACCGTGGGCGGCGGATTTGCCGGCGGCCCGGGCGGCCGCCGGCATCCGGTGGCGTTTCCCCTACTGCGGATCGGACGCCCGCTTCAGGGTCGGGCGGCTCCTGCCGGGGGACTCCTCCCCCTCCCCGGTGCCGGCGGAGGGGTCCTCCCCCTGCTCGGTCCGGCGCTTGAGGGTGGGGCGTTTCTGTTCCGGGGCTTCCCCCGCCTCCTCGGCCTTCTGGGCGTTGTCTATCGACCGGAGGCGGTTCTGGATCCGCTGGAATTCGGAGGTGTCCACGATGTAGGCGTCCTTTTCGGGGAGGTAGCGCTGTTCGTCCAGGGCGGCCACGATCCGGTCGTCCGTGGAGGGGTGGGTGCGGAACCAGCCGGCCAGGCGGCCGGGCTCCGATTTTTCCTCCCGCTGCAGTTTCTCGAAAAAGGAGACGAACCCGTTCGGATCGTAACCCGCGTTCCAGAGATACTGGATCCCCAGCTGGTCCGCTTCGCGCTCCGATTCCCGCGTGATCCCCATCAGCTCGAGGTTGAGCCCCAGGCCCAGGGCGTTCTGAATCCCCATCTGCGCCCAGTAGCCCCCGACGAAAAGGGCGGGAATGGCCGCAAGCTGCAGGTACTGGGCCTTGGACATGCGCACCGTCGCGTGCCTCGCGGTGACGTGCGAGATCTCGTGGGCCATCACCCCGGCCAGTTCCGACTCGTTCCCGGTCGCCAGGAGGAGGCCCTTGTTGATGTAGAAAAACCCGCCGGGAAAGGCGAAGGCGTTCACCTCGTCGGTGTCCACGACCTTGATGTAGAAGGGGAGCTTGGCGTCGGAGTGCTTGACGATGTTCTGCCCGATCCGGTCGACATACTCGCTGATGACGGGGTCTTCGACCATCCGGGCGGTCTGCTCGAACTCGTCTGCCACCTGTTTGCCCAGCTCGATCTCCTTTTCGAGCGAGACCCAGTTGGGGAAAACATTCCACACGCGCCCCGTGACGTCCCGGTTTCCGATCTCTTCGACGTTTTCGTGCTTCCTGGCCCAGGCGGCCGGCGACGAAAGGATGGCCGCGGCCAGAAACAGCGCGGATAATTTCGGAAACATGTTTTTCATAAAATCCTCCGCTGGGGGCGGTTGTTTTCTGTGACCGGGCCCGTTATCCTACCCTGTGCGGTCCCCGCGGCCGGGCCTGGAGGGGCATCCATACCTATAGACGTCACGGATCCGCCGGAGTTTCAACATTTAAATAGTAAGATCTTTTGCGACGGGGGTCAACCGGGCCCTCCCTCCGGGGGCGTCCCGCGGCGCCCGGATCCCGTTGCGGCGGGAGGGGCAGGTATGAAGATCCTGACTGCGGCGCAGATGGGGGAGGTGGACCGGCTCACCTCGGAACGGTTTCACGTCCCCTCCATCCTGCTGATGGAAAACGCCGGACGCTCCTTCTGCGAGGAGCTCGCGCGATCCGTTCCCGGGATCGCCCGGAAGCGTATCCGGGTGCTGTGCGGCCGGGGGAACAACGGCGGGGACGGTTTCGTCGTCGCGCGCCACCTGGCGCTTGCCGGGGCGAGCCCCCGGATCGCCCTGACGGCCGATCCCGCCGCGCTCCGGGGGGACGCCCTGGTGAACTACGAGATCGTACGGGCGATGGGCCTCCCGATCGACTCCTTCCCGGCGCCGTCGGAGGCTGCGGCCGCACTCGAAAAGGGCCCGCTCCCCGACATCATCGTGGACGCCCTGTTCGGGACCGGCCTGTCCAAGCCGATCGGGGCCGATTACGGGCCCGTCCTTGAGTGGATCGACCGGGCGGCGGCCCACGCGTTCGTGGCCTCCGTCGACATCCCCTCGGGGCTGATGGCCGATCGCGGGGAGATTCCCGGCCCGGCCGTCCGGGCCAGGCTGACGGTGACCTTTTCCGCCCTGAAGCCCGCGCTGGTCCTCCCGCCGGCGGCCGACCTGGCCGGCCGCGTGGTCGTGGCCCCGATCGGTTCGCCTCCCTCCCTTTTCGACCATCCGGACTACCTCCTCGACCTGGTGGGCGAGGAACTGGTACGCCGGGTCCTTCCCGCCCGCCCGCGCGAGGGGCACAAGGGATCGTTCGGGCATGCCCATATCGTGGCGGGGTCCCGGGGCAAGATCGGGGCCGCGCTGATGGCGGGCCTGGGCGCGCTGCGCGCGGGGGCCGGGCTGGTCACGCTGTGGCTGCCCGAAGGGACGCTCCCGGGGGCCGCCGGCCGGTTTCCGGAGCTGATGACGGAGCCCCTGCCGGAAACCTCCGCGGGGACCTTCGATCCCTCCGGTCTGGAGCGCGTGCTCGCGCGCCTCGTCGACGCGGACGCCCTGGTCCTTGGCCCGGGGATATCGACCGAACCCGGGGCCCGGCGGCTGGCCCTGGAACTGACGGAGCGCTCTCCGGTCCCGGTGGTGCTCGACGCGGACGGGATCAACGCCTTCGCGCTGTCCGAAACGCCGCCCCGCAACCGGAACGATCAGCCCGTCATCCTGACCCCGCACCCCGGCGAGATGGCGCGCCTCGGGGGGGCCACCGTCGCCGAAGTCCAGCGGGACCGCCTCGCAGCGGCGCGGCGGTACGCGTGCGCCCACCGATGCCACGTCGTTCTCAAGGGATTCCAGACCGTGGTCGCCGCCCCCGGCGGGGAGCTTTTTTTGAACCCCACGGGCAACCCGGGGATGGCCACGGGCGGGACGGGAGATATCCTGGCGGGGATGATCGGACGGTTCGCCGCCGCCTGGCACCTCGCCCTCCCCGGGGCCGGGGATGCCGCCCCCTGGATTGCGGCCGCGGTCTACCTCCATGGCCTGGCCGGGGACCTGGCGGCGGAGGAGAAGGGGATGGAGTCGCTGGTAGCCACCGACCTGCTCTCCGCCCTCCCCGGGGCGTTCGGGAGGGTGCTCGGGCGATGAGGGACCACGGCAAGGCCGGCCCCGTCGTCAGGGAATATGTCAGCCGGTCCCCCGAAGACACCTTGCGCATCGGTGCCGGGATCGCCCGGAACCTGGAACTGCCCGGGGTCGTGCTGCTGCGCGGAGGCCTCGGGATGGGGAAGACGACGCTGACCCGCGGGATCGCCCGGGAACTGGGGGTCCGGGATCCGGACGAGGTCAGCAGCCCTTCCTATACCCTGGTCCATATCTACGAAGGGCGCTGCAGCGTCTACCACGTGGACCTGTACCGTCTCGAGGGCGCGAGGGACATCTACTCCATCGGGATCGGCGATTTCATCGGGTGCGACGGGGTCACCGTGGTGGAATGGAGCGAACGGTTGTCGGGCGGCTTCCCCGGGGCGGTGGAGGTGGACATCGAGGACCGGGGAGGGGACGCCCGGCTGCTGCGGGTGCGCGTTCCCCGGTCGGGGAAACGGAGGCGCCGCGGAAGGCGTGGGGCGGATGAGATTGGATGAGGTGCCCGGGATCCCCCGGGCCTGGACCGACTTCGTGCGCCGATTCCGGGCATCCGGGGATCCCTTCGACCCGGAGCGGTTCGGGCGGATGGCGGAGCGTATGCCCGGGGCGTCCGGCGGCCGGCCCCTGCCCGGAGGGACGCTGGCCGTGGTGGCCCACGTCCGCACGGGCCCCCTGGGCGGCGCGCTGTCGGAATGGTTGAAGTGCCTGACCGCGGTCGGGGTGGCCTCGGAGCTCTCCGCGCGCGGGCGGCGGGCGACGGCCGTGATCGGGTTGCGTCCCGACCCTCCCGGCGCCGCGTCCGGGCCGGCGCCGCGCCTGGTCGATTCCCGGGGCGTGATCCGGGAGGTCGACCCCGCCGACCTCGGGCTGCTGGCCGATCTCCTCCGCGTGCCCCCGCCCCGGGAGGGCGCGCGCCTGCCGGGGCTTCTGCTCGGGCGCCTGCTGGGGGAGGAGAACGCCGTCGTCCTGGAAGCGCCGGCGGCCGCGGCGCTGCCGGCGGTCGTGGAGGTGGTCGGGTTCGAGGACATCGCGGGGCGTGCGGACTCCGGGCGGCCGGGGGGGAAGGGGCCCGTCCTCTGGCCCCGGGTGAGCGCCACCCTCCTCGACGGGCGCAGCCGCAGAACCCTGGAGCGTTACGGCCTGGTTCCGGGCGATCTTTTCGCCGGGGAGGAGGCGGCCGTGGGCGCCGTCCTCGGGCGGATGCGCACGCCGGTCCCCGGGCGGCTCGAGGAGCTGCGCGGGGAGGTGCTCCGGGTCCTCTCCGGCCCGGGCGCGCAGGGGGGCGCGGGTGAGAGGTTTTTGAAGTTCCGGGACGCCTGCCGGGGGAGGATCGTCTACCAGCTGGACAAGGTGCGGCGGCAATGCCTCGGGGCGGTCGCGGTGAAGGAGGCGGCGGCGCGGCGGCGGGTGCGCCGGGCGTGCCATTCGCTGGCTCCGGGCGGGAGGCCGCAGGAGGAGGTGTTCGGCGGCGTCTGGATCCCGCTCCGCTTCTCGCCCGCGGGGCTCGGCCGGCTGCGGGAGCGGCTCGATATCCTGAGCCCCGAACATCAACTGATCGAAATGGACTGAACCATGCAACTGGACTTCCTTGCTTTCGGCGCGCATCCGGACGATGCGGAGCTCTTCATCGGGGGGACGCTGGCCAAACTTTCCGACCTCGGGTACGCCACGGGGGTGGTGGACATGTCGCGCGGGGAACTGGGGACGCGGGGAACCGCCGCGGTGCGCGGGCGGGAAGCCCGGGAAGCGGCCAGGATCCTCGGCCTGGCGGTCAGGGAAAACCTGGGCCTTCCCGACGGCCGGATCACGGTCACGGACGCCGCGCGCCTCTCCGTGATCCGGGTGCTGCGCAAGTACCGCCCCCGGATCGTCGCCACCCACTACCGGGAGGACCGGCACCCGGATCACGTGCACACCGGCCGGCTCGTGGCCGAGGCGGTGCACCACTCCGGGCTGGCCAGGATCCGGACCGGGCAGGAGCGCTACCGGCCGCCCGTCCTCCTCTTCTTCAAGCTCCCGTGGAACGTGGCGCCCAGCTTCGTCGTCGACGTCGGAGACTGGGTCGGGCGCCGGGAGGCCGCCATCGCCGCCCACCGCTCGCAGCTGTACGACCCCGCGAGCCGCGAACCGGCCACCTACCTGAGCCAGCCCGATTTCCTGGAGCGCGTGGACAGCATCCACGCCTGGTACGGCACCCTTGTCGGGAAGAGGAGGGCGGAGGCGTTCCATATCGGGGAGGCGCTCGAAATCAGCGACCCCGTCGCCCACTTCGCCCCGTAGCCGGGGTCACGCGCCGGGGGACTGGTCGCGGTACTGCAGCTGGTAGAGCTTCCAGTAGATGCCCCGGCGCTGGAGCAGCTCCTGGTGGGTGCCGGTCTCGCACAGCCTCCCGTGGTGCAGCACGAGGATGCGGTCGGCGCTTTGCACGGTGGAGAGGCGGTGGGCGATGACGATCGAGGTCCGGCCCGCCATGAGGGTGCGGAGCGCGTCCCGGATCAGCAGTTCCGTCCCCGTGTCGATGCTGGAGGTGGCCTCGTCCAGGACCAGGATTCTCGGGTCGTAGGCGAGGGCGCGGGCGAAGGAGAGGAGCTGCTTCTGCCCGACCGAAAGCGAGGCGCCCCGTTCCCCGAGGCGGGAGTCGTACCCCTCGTCCAGGCGCCGGATGAAGGGGTCGGCATGGACGGCCCGGGCGGCCCGGACGGCGTCGCGGCCGGTGATGGAGCGGTTCCCCAGCCGGATGTTTTCCATGACGCTGCCCGAAAAGAGGAAGACGTCCTGGAGCACGATCCCTATCGAGCGGCGCAGGGCCGCCAGGTCGTGGTCCCGGACATCGACGTCGTCGACGAGAAGGGTCCCCTCGCCGACGTCGTAGGAGCGGTTGAGGAGGGAGACGAGGGTCGATTTGCCCGCCCCGGTGGCCCCGACGACGGCGACCTGTTCGCCCGGCTCGACGACGAAGGAGACCCCCCGGAGCACCGGCTCCCCCGGGTGATAGGCGAAGCCCACGTCCCGGAACTCGATCTTTCCCCGGGTCACGGCCCGCGCCGCGGGGCGCGCGGGCGAAACGATCGCGGGGGGGGTGTCGAGCAGTCTGAAGATCCGCTCCGACGAGGCCATGGCCGCCTGCAGGATGGTGTATTTTTCGCTCAGGTCCGATATCGGCCGGAAGAAGCGGTCGGAATACTGGATGAAGGCCACCAGCGTCCCCAGCGTCAGCGCGCCGGAAAGCACCTGGTGCCCGCCGTACCAGACGATCAGGGCGACGGCCAGCGCGCCGACGACCTCCAGGAGGGGGAGAAACAGGGCGTAGTAGAAGATGGACTGGAGGTTGGCGTCGAGGTGGTCGCGGTTGACGGCGGTGAAGCGCCGGTACTGCTTCTCCTCCCGCCCGAAGACCTGGACGACGGCGGCGCCGGTGATGTTTTCCTGGAGGAACGTGTTGATGCGGGCGATGGCCGTGCGCACGCGGCGGTAGGAATCGCGCACCTTGATCTTGAACAGGAGCGTGACCGCCAGGAGCAGGGGGAGGATGCAGAGGATGCCCAGCGCCAGCTTGTAGTGGAGCACGAAAAGGAAGACCAGGATGCCCGCCAGCGTGAAGATATCGTCGAAGACCGAGAGGACCCCGGAGGTGAACAGCTCGTTGAGCGCGTCCACGTCGGTGGTCACCCGCGTCATCAGGCGGCCGACCGGGTTTCGGTCGAAAAACGCCGACTCCAGTTTCTGCAGGTGGCGGAAGATCTCCATGCGCAGGTCCCGCATGATCTTCTGCCCCATCAGGTTGATCAGCAGGGTCTGGGCGAAGCTCAGGGCGAAAACCAGGACGATGGTCGCCGCGTAGAGGGCGGCGATGCCGGTGAGGGAGCGGACGTCGCCGCTCTGGATCGAGCGGTCGATGGCCATCTTGGTCAGGTAGGGCTGGACGATGGAGAAGCCGGACCCCAGGATCAGGCAGACGACGGCCGCCAGCGCGCTCCGGCGGTACGGTCCGATATAGCCGAGGAGCCTCCGCATCAGTTTCGCGTCGTACGCCTTCCCCAGTACCTGTTCTTCCTGCGTCATGATCCCTGGAGTTCCGAGAGTTCGTCTTCCAGAAGCTGTTTGCGATAGAGTTCGGCGTAGAGACCCCCGAGCCGCAGCAGCTCCTCGTGGGTCCCCCGTTCGGCCACCGCCCCCTCCTCGAGCACCACGATCTCGTCGGCGCGCTGCACGGTGGAGACGCGGTGCGAGACCAGGAGCGTCGTCCGGTTTTTCATGACCCCGGCGAGTTCCCGCAGGATCCTCTCCTCGGTGTAGGTATCGACGCTGGAGAGGGAATCGTCGAAGACGAGGATCGCGGGGGAACAGAGCACGGCCCGGCTGATGGCCACCCGCTGCTTCTGCCCCCCGGAGAGGGTGATCCCGCGTTCGCCGACGAAGGTCTGCATTCCCCGGGTGAACGATTCGATGTCCCCGGCGACCTGGGAAACCCGGGCGGCCGCGAGGATCTCCTCCTCGCCGGCCCCGTCGGTCCCGAAGGCGATGTTCTCCGCGACGGTGTCGGAAAAGAGGAAGGTCTCCTGGGGCACGCAGCCGATCCGGCGCCGCAGGGCGCGCAGGGGCCAGGCGCGCACGTCCCGGCCGTCGACGAAAACGGTCCCGGGGGGCGGGTCGTACAGGCGCGGGATGAGGTTCACCAGCGTCGATTTGCCGCTCCCGGTGCGCCCCACGATCGCGAGCGTCATCCCGGCCGGCACGGAAATGGAGACGTCCCGGAGCGCCGGGCGGGGGGAAGCGGGGTAGCTGAAGGTGAGGTTGCGGATCTCGAGGGCGCCGGAGGCGCCGGGAGGTTCGGCGGCGCCCTCGAGGTCCCGGATGCCGGGAGGGGTTTCGAGGATCTCCAGGATCCTCCGCATCGAGGCCGAGCCGCGCTCGAAGATGTTGATCACCCGCCCGATGGCGATCGTCGGCCAGGCGAGCAGCGACAGGTATCCCATGAAGGCCACGAATTCGCCCAGGGTCAGCCGCCCGTGGATGACGTGCCGCCCCCCGAGCCAGAGCACCGCGACCGAGGAGAGCCCGATCAGCGCCGTCATCAGCGGGTAGAGGACGCCCCAGAGGCGGATCAGGGACACGTTGCGCCGGACGTAGTCGCGATTGAGGAGTTCGAAGGAGCGGATTTCGGACTCTTCGCGCGCGAAGGCCTTGACGACGCGGATGCCGGCGAGGTTCTCCTGCGTGCGGGTGCTCATGGCGGAAAACTGCTCCTGGATCTCCTCGAACCGGTCGTGTATCCGCCGGCCGAACTGCCTGACCGAGATCGATACCAGCGCCAGCGGCACGTAGGCCAGCAGGGTCAGCCTCCAGTTCAGGTTCACCAGGATGGCGGTGCTGATCACCAGGAGCATGACCGTGTGCATGGAGTACATGATCCCCGGGCCGAGCACCATCCGCACGGCGCCGAGATCATTGGTCGCGCGTGACATGATGTCACCCGTGCTGCGGGAGTGCAGAAAGGAAAGGGACATCCTCTGCACGTGGGCCAGGAAATCGTTGCGCAGGTCGTATTCGACCTGCCGGCTGACGCCGATCAGGATCCTGCGCATCCAGAAGCGGAAAAAACCCTCGACCAGGGAAATGGCCACGATGAGGCCCGCATAGGTGAGGAGCCTGCCGCGATCGACCGATGGACGCAGGCCGTCGACCACGTACTTCAGCACCCAGGGGGACAGCATTCCGGCGACGACCGTCAGCAGGACCATGAGGGCGCCGACGAGGAGCCTCCGGCGGTAGCGGCCGAGATAGGGGCCCAGGACCAGGAGCGGGTATCGGGACCGCGCCATCAGCGTGCGGCCGGTCTGCGCATGTCCCTGTAGGCGAGCGCCTCCCCGCCGCGCAGCTTGAACTCGACCGAATAGGCGCCGACCTGGGGCCGGCCGCCGACGAGCGCCACTTCCAGCCGCGCGAGTTCCCCGGGCCCGACCGTCTCCCGGTCCATCCGGGCGATGACGGTTTCCGTGAGGCTCCCGTCACGGGCATAGAGGCGGACCGCGGCGTCCAGGCCCTCGATCGGGTCCGCGGAGATGTTCCTCACCACGGCCCGGATCCGGAAGGTCTCGTCTCCCGGCGCATCTCCCAGGTAGAGAAGGGCGATCCTCTCCGCGGCGCCCCCCGCATGCCGGGAGTGGAGCGCGCGCGTCATGGAATCAAACGTCCTGTCGGGGAGGAGCACCAGAAGAAGGGCCGCGGCCGCGGCGACGCCGGCGAGCAGGAGCAGGGCCCGGGCGAGGTCGGCCCAGACCCCGGGCGCGTTTCCCGGCAGTGCGAACAGCGGGGGGGCGGGGGCGCCCGTCCCGCGCCGCTTCCTCCTGTAGGACAAAAAGAAGATGGCGGCCGTGCCCAGCACCCCGATGGCGAAGAGCACGGCGCCGAACAGGTTCAGGGGAACGGGGTCTGGGTTCAAGGTTTACCTGGCCGGATCGATGGGGAGCCTGGGCCGGCGGGGATCGACCGGCTGAGGTTTCTGCCCCCAGAAGCCCTTTCTTTCCCTGACGCCGTCGTCGTTCCCCATCAGTTTGACGCTGATCCGGCCCAGGACCCGCCGCTCGAGGGTCCCGCGGGAATCGAGCGGCACCCACTCCTCCGTGCCGTCGACATCGCGGTTGAGGGCGGAGACGTTGGCGTGCACCGTGACCATGGTCTCGTTGGGGGAGACGATTTCCAGCACGGTTTCGATCACCTGCCGCGCCTTGATCCAGTTCCCGGTCAGGGTGTCCTGCCGGACGGCGACCTTGTCCACCTCGCTGGCGGTGAGGGACCCGGTGATGAACTCGTAGGGGCGCGTGGTGATTTTCCCCTCTTTCCGGTCGTCCCGTTCGATGGCATACCCCATCTCCTCGAGCACGGCGCGCGTCATGTTGGCCACCTGGCCGAATGTGTTCAGGAATTTGACCGGGTCGGGCAGGCTGGGTCTTTCCGGCTGGGCCCAGAGGGGGGGAACCAGGCAGACCAGGAACAGGAGCCTCAGGAAAGGCCCGCGCAAAATCTTTCTAACCTGCTGATTAAGTGGCAATTCTGGTAACACGCAAAAATCGTAGCACCCCCCCCGGCGGAAGTCAACATCCGGCCGCTTGTGACCGGGGCGGAACCATGGTACATAGAGTCATATTCCCATGACGGAGGCAAAATGAGACATTGTCCGATGATCCTGGTGAGCGTGCTTGCGGCGGGGTTCCTGCTCTGTCCCGCCGCGGCTAACGCCGAGGGGGAGACGGAAATCACCGGCTTTTACCAGCAATACCGCGATTTCAGTTACACCGTCGGCCTGGAAGAATACGATCTCGCGCCGCGCAGCCTCGGGGGGGGAGGCTTTTCGATTGCGCAGAACATGGCCCCCTGGTTCGCCATGTGGACGCAGTTCTCCTTTTTCGGTTCCGCCGAGAACGCCGGGTTGCGCGTCCGCATGATCAACAACCAGCAGGGGGTCCGCTACCAGACGAAGGAATACGGGCCGGTGAGGCTGTACGCCAAGGGGGGGCTCGGCTTCTCCCGCTTCAGCATCGACACCGGACAGGGGAGTCTCGGGGATACCAAGTTCAGCGCCGCCTACGGCGCGGGGGCCCACATCTGGATGCACAAGCACGCCGGGATCAACCTGGACCTCTCGCATGTCCTGACCGGTCTGCCCAACCTGACCGACCTCGATACCCGGGAGAAATGGGATTCGGGCCTGGTCCTCACCACCGGGTTGACCCTCCGGTTCTGACCCTTCGCGCTCCCGGGGAGACCGCATGCCCAGATATGAAACCGAATGGATCGATTACGCGCTTGGGGCGGGGCAGGAATTTTCGGCCGCCGTCTGCGGATACTCCGGCCGGGTCCGGCACCTGTACATCGGCCGGGACCCGGTTCGGAGGGCGTTCGCACGCCACGTGGACGTGGAGGAGGAGTTCTGCCGGCAGGGGGACCACTGCCTCGATCTCGATTGCCCCCTCAACCGTTCGCAGCCGGAACATCTGCTGCACATGCTCGACATGAACGAGGACGAGCCCCTGGACGCCGAAACGGCCCGGCTGTGGGGGACCGGGAGTACGCTGCAGGGGTTCCTCCTCTTCGCCCGCAAAATATCGGCCGAACTGCCGGAAGCGCTCCGGCGGCGCCGCGAGCCGCTCGGGGACTGAGCTCAGTTCCTTTTTCGGAAGGGCGCCTGCTGGTACCGGTAGACGGCCTCCCGGTGGGCGGCGTAATCGCGCGAGAACTGGTGGGTCCCGTCGTTGCGGGAGACGTAGTAAAGATAGTCGGTGGCGGCGGGCCGGAGCGCCGCCACCAGCGATGACGCCCCGGGGTTGCAGATCGGCCCCGGCGGAAGCCCCCGGTGCAGGTACGAATTGTAGGGGGAGTCCATGCGCAGGTCCGCTTTCCCCAGCCGCCCCTCCCAACTGCCCGCGAGCTTCATGGCGTAAATGATCGTGGCGTCGCACCCCAGCGTCATTCCCCTCTCCAGGCGGTTGACCAGGACGGAGGCGACCATCGGCCCCTCCTCCCTCGTCCTGACCTCCTTTTCGATCAGCGACGCCAGCGTGACGATCCGGGGGATGTCCCACCCTTCGGGGAGCGGGTGCTCGCGGAGGGTACGGGAGACGGCCGACCGGAACTGTTCCGTCATCTTCCGGATGACGGCCTCGGCGTCGGCGCCGCGGTCGAAGCGGTAGGTTTCGGGGTAGAGGTACCCTTCCAGGCTGCGGGCTTTCGGCGCCAGGTCGCCCACCCACTCGGTGCGCCGGAGCGCCCGGCGCAGTTCGGGCAGCGTCCCGAAGCCGTTTTCCGCAAGCAGTCCCGCGGTCTCCTCCGCCGTCAGCCCCTCGGGGACGGTGATCGAACGGAAGTAGACGTCTCCCGTCGTCAGCCGGCGCGCGATTTCGCGCGGGGTGGCAGGCTGGTCGAACCGGTACTCCCCCGCCTGGATGCGGCCCTCCGAACCGGTCCACCTGAGGTAGAGGAGGAAGGGGAGCCGGGAGCGGAGAACCCCGCGGCCGGCCAGCAGGCGGGCGACCGCGCGCGTGCCGGAGCCTCGGGGGACCTCGACGTAGACCTCCCCCCCGGGCGCGCCGAGGTACGGGGTGGTCAGCTGCAGATGGACCCAGAGACCGGAAAGGAGCCCCGCGACGACCAGGAGCCCCGCGGCGGCTGTGGCGGCGGCGAGCAGGCGTTTCAAATCAGCTTTCCTCGAGATGTCTTTCCAGGATGAAGGCCGCGGCCAGAGAATCGACCGTGCGGTAGCGCTTCCGCTGCCGCGGCGCCATCGCGCGCCAGGTTTCCAGCGCCTCCACGGTGGACAGCCGCTCGTCGACCGCATGGACCGGGACCGGGACCGCTCGCCGGAGGGAGCGGAGGACGCCTTCCATCCGGTCCACCGCCTCCCCGCTCGATCCGTCCATGTTGAGCGGCATCCCCAGCACCACCTCCCGGGCCCCGAGCCCGGAAACCGCCGCCGCGATGCGGCGCAGGAAATCGTGTTTCCCCCGGTTGGGGAGCGAGGGGAGGGGGGAGACGGTCAGGCCGAGCTCGTCCGAGCAGGCCAGCCCCACGTTCTTTTCCCCGTAGTCCACCGCCAGCACGCGTCCCCGGTTGGTCACCCTCCAATTGGAGCACACGAAGGGGGCACCGTCAACGGGGAGGCGGCCGTTGATCCCGGGCGGCGATTGCTATATCATGCAATCGGTTGATCCAGGCCAATTCGGAGGCTTCATGTTTCACAAGGGAAAGCTGCTGATTTTTCTGGTGTCCTTTCTGATCGTGCTCTACGGCGCTTCGGCCGCCTTTTTCGGCAAGGAGGCGTACAAGGAGCTGTCGGTGTTCATGAAGGTGCTCGACCGGGTAAGGGACGAGTACGTCGAGGTTCCCGACATGAACGAGGTCCAGGAAGGGGCGATGAGGGGCATGATGGACGCGCTCGACCCTTACTGCGGCTTTCTCACCCGGCAGCAGTACGAGGACCTCGAGCGGCGGCGGGCCCTGGGCACGGCGGGCGCCGGGGTGGTCCTTTCCCGGAAATCGGACGTGGTCTACGTGGTCTCGCTGGATCCGGAAGGGCCGGCGGCCCGGGCGGGGATGCATCGGGGGGATTACGTCATCGCCATCGACGGGGAGGGGGTGGAACACAAGAGCCTTCTCGAGGTGGACAGCCTCCTCTCCGGCGCACCCGGGACCCGGGTCACGATCACCCTTTTCCGCGATTCCCGGACCAAGCCCAGGGATCTGGAATTCGCGCTGGAGGCCCCGCCGGAGTCCCCGGTCGGCTCCCGAATGCTCGACGGCGGCGTGGGCTATCTCAAGATCGCATCCCTGCGGGATCAGGCGGTCGAACAGGCGAGGGTCAAGCTGAAGACCCTCATATCCGCCGGCGCCGGGAAGATCGTGCTCGACCTCAGGGGATGCGCCGACGGGAGCGCGGCCAACGGCGCGACCGTGGCCAACTATTTTCTCTCCGACGGCGTCATCTACTACAGCCGCAACCGGGAGGGGGAGAAGGTACTGGTGGTCGAGGCCGACCCGGAGAAGACGATCACCCTCCTGCCGGCGGCGGTTTTGATCAACGGCTCCACGGCCGGGGCGGCCGAAATCATCGCCGGCGCCCTGAAGGATGGCAGGAGGGCGACCGTCGTGGGGGAGCGCTCCTTCGGCCTGGGGTCGGAGCAGAAGACGATCCCGCTGAAGAGCGGCGCGCTCCTCGTTCTCTCCACGGCCAAATACTGCACGCCGGGCGGCACCATCATCCAGGATGACGGCGCGCGCAAAACGGGGATCGAACCGGATCTCGAATCCCCGGACAGCGAAAGGCGCCAGGACCTGGCGGTCGAATCCTACTACGACGAGGACGATGACGGGAAATATCAGCGGCTTCAGGAGAAAGTGGAACAGATCCAGCTCGAAAAGGCGCTGGAAATCCTGCTCGGAGAAAATATTCCGGCAAAAATTGCAGCCTAGGCCGAAAAGGGGATTGACACTATTTCCCTCTATCTGGTAGTTTAAGTCCTTATTTTTTAGGCGCGTAGCTCAGGGGGAGAGCACTTCCTTGACACGGAAGGGGTCAGCGGTTCAAATCCGCTCGCGCCTACCAGAAAATCACAGGCTGCGCCCGCAAGGCCGCGGCCGAGCGTCGGATCCGGAGTGAGTTCCTGCCCAGTCTTCCGATGGTGAACCCCTTGACAGGCCCGGAAAACCGGGACGAAAGTTGATGTCGGATATGTCGCTGAAAGCAAGATACGCGGACGGGAGAGTGGAAGAAATCGCCGGGACGGAGGCGCTCGAGGTCTACCGGCACAGCCTGTCGCACCTGATGGCCGCCGCCGTCTGCCGTCTCTTTCCGGGGACGCACCTGGGGATCGGGCCCGCCATCAGCGACGGTTTCTATTACGACTTCGAGTGCCCGGAAACTTTTTCGGAGGAGACCCTCGGCCGGATCGAAGCCGAAATGAAGACCCTGGCCGCGGAGCCGCTGCAGTTCGAACCCTCGCTCCTCTCCAAGGGGGAGGCGATCGAACAGTTCGCCGCCCGCGGGGAGCACCTCAAGGTCGAGCTGATCGAGGAAAAGGCCGGCGAAACCCTCTCCTGCTACCGGCTGGGGGACCTCGTCGATTTCTGCACCGGTCCGCACCTCGCCTCCACCGCCGGGATCCGCCCGGGGAGCTTCAAGCTCCTCAGCGTCGCCGGGTCCTACTGGAGGGGGGACGAGCACCGGCAGCAGCTGCAGCGGATCTACGGGACCGCGTTTCTGACCGCGGAGGAGCTCGAGAGCTACCTCGTGCAGCTCGAAGAGGCCAGGAAGAGGGACCACCGGAAGCTGGGGAAGGAATTCGACCTGTTCAGCATGTCGGAGGAAGCGGGCCCCGGGCTCGCCTTCTGGCACCCGAAGGGGACGCGCCTGCGCCTGGTCGTCGAGGAATTCCTGCGCCGCGAGCTGTACCGGCGGGGGTATGAATTCGTCACCACCCCCCACGTGGCGCGGGACACCCTATGGAAGATCTCGGGGCACTACGACTACTACCGGCAGAACATGTACGTCTTCAACATCGACGAGGACGAGTTCGTCATCAAGCCGATGAACTGCCCGGGGCACATCCATATCTACAAGACGCAGATGCGCAGCTACCGGGACCTCCCCCTGCGCCTGGCTGAATTCGGCACGGTCTACCGCTACGAAAAGAGCGGCGTGCTGCACGGCATGCTCCGGGTCCGGGGCTTCACCCAGGACGACGCCCACATCTTCTGCACCCGCGAGCAGGTCTCCGGCGAGATCTCCGACGCGATCGACCTCGTGCTCTTCATCATGAAGAACTTCGGGTTCGACCAGTACAAGGTGGAGCTGTCGGTCCGGGACGAATCGAACAAGGCGGACTACGCCGGGAGCGAAGAGGACTGGCAGCTGGCGGAGAGCGCGCTGACGGGGGCCCTCGCCTCGCGCGGCATCGGCTGGACCCGGATGGAAGGGGAGGCCGTGTTCTACGGGCCCAAGATCGACGTCAAGCTCATCGACGCGATCGGGCGGCCGTGGCAGCTTTCCACGATCCAGTTCGACTTCACGCTGCCGAAGCGGTTCGACCTCGCCTATACCGGACCCGACGGGCAGCCGCACCAGCCGGTCATGCTGCACCGGGCGCTGCTGGGGTCGATCGAGCGTTTCCTCGGGGTCCTGATCGAGCATTACGCCGGCGCTTTCCCCATCTGGATGGCTCCGGTGCAGGCGGTCATCATCCCCATAGCGGAGCGGCACCACGAGTACGCCCGGCAGGTGGAGCGCCGGCTGAAGGAAGCGGACCTGCGCGTCGAACTCGACGGCAGGAATGAAAAGATGGGTTACAAGATACGCGCGGCCCAGACCCAGAAGGTTCCCTACATGCTGGTGGTCGGCGACAAGGAACTCGAGTCCGGGGAGGTTTCCGTGCGCAACCGTTTTCTCGGGGACGAGGGATCGCAGTCCCTGGAACTGTTTCTGGAGAAGATCGAGGGATTCATCAGAGAGCGGAGCGTGCGCCCCTAGGGCACCGTACCGTTTTCCCCTCACTAACCAAGGAGGTTGCCAATCACAGTAGCGAAGCCAGCACGGGTACGGATCAATGAAATGATCCGGGCCAAGGAAATCCGGGTCGTGGACGAGGAAGCCGGGCAGCTGGGGATCATGACGCCCGAGGAGGCGCTCGCGATCGCCAAGTCGCGCGAACTGGATCTCGTGGAGGTGGCGCCCGGCGCCAATCCCCCCGTATGCCGGATCATGAATTACGGCAAGTTCCAGTACCAGAAGAGCAAGCGGGCGCACGAGGCCAAGAAGAACCAGCGGCAGGTGGTGATCAAGGAGGTCAAGTTCCGGCCCAAGACGGAGGAGCATGACTTCCAGTTCAAGAAAAACCACATCGTGCGGTTTCTGGAAGAGGGGAACAAGGCCAAGGCGGCCATCATCTTCCGCGGCAGGGAGATGGCGCACCAGGAACTGGGGCGCCGGCTGATGGACCGGCTCGTCGGGGAACTGGCCGAACTGGCCGATGTGGAGCGACCGCCCAAGATGGAAGGTTACGCGCTGGTGGCCATTTTCGTCCCCAAAAAGGGGGGGTAGCCGGACCGGGATTTTTCATTCGCCGCCTTCACAAAACGGGTTTTTGGGCGGATACTATGGGTTTGGCTTTCATATTTTCAGTGGGGAGAGAGATCTGTGAAGCAGAAAACATCCAAGAGCGCCGCGAAGCGGTTCAAAGTGACGGGGACGGGAAAGATCATGCGCCGGCACAGCCATGCCCGCCACATCCTGACCAAAAAACCGCGCAAGCGGGTGAGAAAGCTGGTGGATTGCGCACTGGTGAGCAAGTCCGACACCCGTCGCGTCAAGAGAATGCTGAACATCTGATTTCCGGACAGCCCTGTTTCAACGGTGGAGTGGATACATGCCTAGAGTAAAAAGAGGGAATAAACGAGTCCAGCGCAGGAAGAAGATCCTGGGCCTGGCAAAGGGATACCGGCTGACCAAGAGCAAGCTTCACCGCTCAGCCAAGGAATCCGTGGACCGCGCGTTGCGGTTTTCCTACCGGGACCGGCGCACCAAGAAGCGCGATTTCCGCAGCCTGTTCATCATACGGCTGGGAGCGGCCGCGAGGGAAAACAACATCTCCTACAGTCGATTTATCGGCGGCCTCAGGAAGGCGGGCATCACCCTGGACCGCAGAGTACTCGCGGAGATCGCGATCAAAGACCCCGAAACCTTCGCCAAGATAGCCGATAGCGCCCGAGCGGCGCTGGCGACGGCTTAAGTCTTTCCGTCTTTTCGGATCCTGACCATGGGAGCGCCCGGGTGCTGTTTTACTCCGGGCGTTTTTTTTTGCCGGTGGATGCCGGGGTCCGGAAACCTGTAACTCAGTCATCAATCGGATGAGGCCATGATGCGTGAAACCATTAGCCGCCTGCGGCAAAGCTTCGAGGCGGATTGCGCCGCCGTCACGGGAAGCGAGGACTGGAAAACGGTGCGGGACAAGTACCTCGCGCGGGAGGGGGGACTCGTCACCGGGGCGCTCAAAAAGCTCCGGGAGCTCCCGAAGGAGGAGCGCCCCGCCTTCGGACAGGCGATGAACGCGCTGCGGGAGTTCGTCGAGGAGCGGCTGGAAGCCAGGCTGCAGGCGGTGAAGGCGGGCGAACGGGACCGGAGGCGTCCCTCCGTCGATGTCACCCGCCCGGGCGTCCCCCTGGCGCCGGGAAGCGCCCACCCCATCAAGCGGCTGCAGGCCGAAATCGAGGAGATCTTCGTCAGCATGGGTTTCGAGGTGCTCGACCTGCCCGAAATCGAGCGGGATTATTACAACTTCGAGGCCCTGAACATGCCGCCCGACCACCCGGCCCGGGATGCGCAGGACACCTTCTACTTCGACGAGGCCACGCTGCTGCGGACCCACTGCTCCTCGGTGCAGGTGCACTCGATGGAGACCCGCACGCCCCCCATCCGCGCCATCAGCACCGGGAAGGTGTACCGCCGCGACCCCTTCGATGCCACGCATTCCCCCATGTTCTACCAGGTGGACGTCATCGTCGTGGAGGAGGGGCTGCACATGGGCCACCTCAAGGGGATGCTCGATCTCTTCCTGAAGCGGGTGTTCCACCCGGGGATCCAGATGAGGCTGCGTCCCGGGTTTTTCCCCTTCGTGGAGCCGGGGGCCGAAGTGGATATCAGCTGCATCTTCTGTTCGGGGAAGGGGTGCGCGAAGTGCAAGCAGAGCGGGTGGATCGAGATCCTGGGCGCCGGCATGGTGCATCCCCGGGTGCTCGAGATGTCCGGGATCCGCGACCCTCGCGTCACCGGTTTCGCCTGGGGCATGGGGATCGACCGGGTCGCCATCCTCAAATACGGGGTGGACGACATCCGGCTCTTCTTCGACAACGACCTCAGGTTCCTGAACCAATTCTAGACGGGGAGGGTGGCGCATGAAAATCAGCATGGAGTGGTTGCGGGAATATGTATCCCTCACCGAGAGCGCGGAGACGCTGAAGGAAGACCTGACGATGATCGGGCTGCTCGTCGAAGGGGTCGAGCCCTCCGGGGGGGGTGGCGTTCTCGACATCGAGGTGACGTCCAACCGGCCCGACTGCCTGAGCCATATCGGGGTCGCCCGGGAGGTGGCCGCGCTCTACGGCCGCCCGCTCGAATCCCCGGCCGTGGAAAAGGAACTGGAGGCCGCGCCCGAAACGATCCCCTTCGGGATCGAGATCCGGGACCCGGACCTCTGCCGCCGGTACGTCGGCCTCGTGCTCGACGGGGTCGCCGTGGGGGAATCCCCGGAGTGGATGCAGCGGCGGCTGGAGGAGGCGGGGATGCGGCCGCTCAACAACATCGTCGACATCACCAATTACGTCCTGCTCGAGACGGGGCACCCGCTCCACGCGTTCGATTTCGACCTGCTGCGCGGGGGGAGGATCGTTGTCGGCCGCGCGCGGGAGGGGGAGCGCCTGGAGACCCTCGACGGGGTCGAGCGCTCCCTGGACGGGCAGATGCTCCTGATCCACGACGGGGAGAGGCCGGTGGCGATCGCGGGGGTCATGGGGGGGCTCGACTCGGAGATCTCCCCTTCCACCACCCGGGTCCTGCTCGAGGCGGCCTGGTTCAAACCGGAGTCGGTCCGGCGGACCTCCCGGCGGCTCGGGCTGTCCACGGAGGCCAGTTACCGGTTTGAGCGGGGGGCGGACTGGGACAATACGATGTTCTCGATCGCCCGGGCATGCCGCCTGATCCGGGAGATTGCGGGGGGGCGCGTCGCCGGGAGCCTCAAGGACGTCTATCCCGTGAAACTGGAGCCCCCGCGCATCCGGCTCGAGCGCGCGCACATCCGGCGGCTGCTGGGCGTGGAACTGGACGACGGATTCGTCGAGACGACGCTCCGGCGGCTCGGTTTCCGGATCGGGAAAGGGAGCGGGGGCGGCTGGGACGTGGATTGCCCCCCCTGGCGCTCCGACATGCAGCGGGAGGCCGACCTCGTCGAGGAACTGGCCCGTTTCCACGGGTACCAGAACATCCCGGCCGAGTTCCCCCCGAGCCGGACCGCCGGCGCGCATTCGCCCGTGTACGCCCTGGAAAACGGCGTCCGGGGCGCCCTGGCGGGGCAGGGATACTCGGAGGCCGTCAACCTCAGTTTCGCCTCGCCGGGCGACCACGGGGAATTCCCTCCGCCCGGGGGAGGGGAGCGGGTGGCCGTCGCCAATCCGCTGACGGAAGAGACGGAGTTCCTGCGCAGCACCCTGGCCGCCGGGCTGGTCCGGTCCGCGAAACGGAACTTTCATGCCGGCCGGAGGCGGGTGTGCCTGTTCGAGATCGGGAAAGTGTACGCCCCGGGTCCGGACGGAACGCCGGGGGAGCGCAACACCCTGGGGATCCTGGGCACGGGGGCCTTCCTCGAGCGGAACTGGACCAGCCAGGAGGCGGAGTACGGTTTCTTTCACCTCAAGGGGCTCCTGGACGCGCTCTTCGCCAGGCTGCGTGTCCAGTCCTGGGAAACGGAGCCGCTGCGGTCGTGCGGCTGGCTCGGCGCCGCCGACGGGGCGGCCGTGAAGGTGGCGGGGGAAGCCGTCGGGGTGATGGGGTCCCTGGCGCCGGAACTGGAGGAGCGGTACAAGCTCAGGCAGCCGGTCTACCTGGCGGAACTCGATCTCGAGCGGCTGGGGCGCCATGCCTTCGGCCCCATCGTCTACGAGAGCCTTCCGAAGTTCCCCTCCGCCGAAAGGGACCTCTCCATCGTGGTGGGGAAGGACGTGGCCTGGGGAACGATCGAGCGCGGCGTCCTCTCGCTCGGCATCCGGGAGCTGGCCGGCATCCGGCTGATGGACGTCTACGAGGGAGAGAAGATCCCCGCCGGCAAGGCGAGCCTGTCCCTGCGCCTCACCTTTCTGGACCGGGAACGGACGCTTACGATTGACCGGGTGCAGGATTTTATGAATACTGTTTTGTCATTCTTGAATACTAACTACGGTGCGGGAATCAGATCGCTATGAACGATACGAAACAGCAGTGGGAACCCTCGGGCCTGGAACGATTCAGCCACCTGGAAGACAAGATTTTCCGGACCGTGGAGGAATTCAAGGCGGTGCGCAAGGACAACGAAACCCTGCGCGCGGAGAATGCCCGGCTCAGGGAACAGATGGAGCAGCTCGAGGCGAGCGAAGCCGAGGTGCGGCAGAACATGGAGAATTTCCAGAAGGAGCGGGAGGAGTTGCGGGAACGCGTGGAGAAAACGCTGACGCTGCTGGCCACATTAGAGGCGCGCTGAAGGGGCGGGTCCGCCCGCCCGGGCGTGAAACAGGTCCATGAGCCATAACCAGGAACCCAGTTCTGTCAGGGTCCGCATCTATGACCGGGAGTACGTGCTGAGGACCTCCGGCGACCCCGAGCGGTTGCGCGCGCTCTGCGCCGGCCTCGACAAGAGGATGCGCGAAATCGCCGCGGCCACCGGCTCGGTGGACACGCTGAAGGTGGCCGTGCTCTCGGCCCTCAGTGTCGCCGACGACATGCAGCGAGCACGGGAGGAGCTGATGAACCTCGACGAATCGGTCGGCCGCCGGTCGCTGGCATGCGTTTCCATGCTGGACCGGTTCTTTTCACGGTAGGACCACCGGCAGGCTGACCCGTTCGATGGAGAGGGCTCGCCCGTCCGATTCCCGGATGTCGATGACGGCGCCGCAGATCTTCAGGTTCCCGGACGCGGGTTCCAGCCGGCTGGGCAGCCCCAGCAGGAGGCGCTCGAGGGCGAGGCGGGGTTCCGACCCGATGACGGAATCGTGCGGCCCGGTCATGCCGAGGTCCGTGATGTAGGCGGTGCCCCCGGGCAGGACGCGCTCATCGGCCGTCAGCACGTGGGTGTGCGTCCCCGCCACGGCGCTGACCCGCCCGTCCAGGTGCCACCCCAGCGCCTGCTTTTCCGAAGTGGCCTCGGCGTGAAAATCCACGATGATGACGGGCGTCTCGCGCCGCATCCGCTCGACGGCTTCGAGGGCGACCGTGAACGGGCAGTCGATGGCCGTCATGAACACCCGCCCCTGCAGGTTGAGCACCCCCACGCGGACCCCGCAGTTGGTGTCGCCGATATAGATCCCGGTCCCGGGGACCCCCCGGGGGTAGTTGTGCGGGCGCAGCAGGCGCGGCTGCTCGGCCAGGTAGGGGACGACGGCGCGCTTGTCCCAGATATGGTTCCCGGTGGTCATGCAGTCGATGCCCGAGCGGAGCAGGTCTTCGGCGATCTGCGGCGTCACGCCGAAGCCCGCGGCGGCGTTTTCCACGTTGGCGATGCAGAAATCGATGCGGTACTCGTGGATCAGCGCCTGCAGTCTGTCCTGGATCAGCCGCCGCCCCGGTTTCCCGAAAATGTCCCCGATGAAGAATACACGCATGAAGTCCGCCCCGCCGTGTGTGCCCTGATTGAGAAGATAAGAGAAACCCCCGCTTTGCCGTGTGGCCTTTCTATTTGAACCTTGGTGCCAAGGGGGCGCCCTGCGCGCTGCGTCAGGCAAGCAAGTTCCCTGGGGAAAAGCTCGCACACGGCATCGCAACCCGGGCTCCCGTCAAATAGAATGTTGGCTCAAATAATTATGGCCATCACCAACATCGCAGGGGCATGACCATAATACCCAGTCCGGGGGGGTGGAATCAAGCCGCGTCCTCCGGCTCCCCGGGCCGGGGCGCCGGATCCCCCGCCCGGGGAACCCCGTAATCCCGGAGGATTCTGCCGGTGTGGGAGCCCGGGCAGCGGGCGAGCTCCTCCGGGGTGCCTTCGAAGACGACGCTCCCGCCGGCGTCCCCCCCCTCCGGGCCGAGGTCGATGACCCAGTCGGCGGTCTTGATGACTTCGAGGTTGTGCTCGATGACGAGCAGGGAATTCCCGGCGGCCAGCAGCCGGTCGAAGGCGGCCAGGAGGACCCGGATGTCGTCGAAGTGGAGGCCGGTGGTGGGTTCGTCGAAAACGAAGAGCGTATTGCGGGTGTCCGCCCGGGAGATGAAGGCCGCCAGCTTGATCCTCTGCGCCTCCCCCCCCGAAAGGGTGGTCGCCGACTGCCCGAGGCGCAGGTACCCCAACCCGATCTCCTCGAGGACCCGGAGCTTGCGCAGGAGGGGGGCCCTCCCGGCGAAGAAGTCCAGGGCCTCGCTGACCGTCAGGTCGAGCACCTCGGCGATGTTCTTCGACTTGTAGCGCACCTCCAGCACCGGGGGCTTGAACCGCTTCCCGCCGCAATCCTCGCAGACGAGGTCGACATCGGCCAGAAACTGCATTTCCACGGTGACCGTTCCGTTCCCCTGGCAGGTCGGGCAGCGCCCCGTCTCCAGGTTGAAGGAGAAGTGCCCCGGGCCGAAACCGCGGCTGCGGGCGTCGGCCGTGGCGGCGAAGGTGCGCCGGATATCGTCGTAGGCCCCGGCGTAGGTGGCGGGGTTGGAACGGGGGGTGCGCCCGATGGGGGACTGGTCCACCATGACGATATCGGCGATCTGGCCGGTTCCCTCGACCGCGTCGACCCCCCCGGGGAACTCCACGCTTTCCCCCCGGGCCTGCCGGACGGCGGGGTAAAGCACGTCGTGAACCAGCGTCGATTTTCCGCTGCCGCTGACGCCGGTGACGCATACCAGCATGCCGAGGGGGATGGAGACGTCCAGGTGCCGCAGGTTGTGGAGCCGCGCGTTGCGGACCGTGAGCTCCCTCCCCGTTTTCGGGCGCCGGGACCGGGGGAGGGGGATCTTCATCTCCCCCCTCAGGTAGCGCCCGGTCAGGGACCCCGAGTCCCGCAGCAGCCGGGCGTACGTCCCCTCGAAGACCACCTCGCCGCCGTGCTCCCCGGCCCGGGGGCCGAGGTCGATGATGTGATCGGCCGATCTCATGATCTCGGGGTCGTGCTCCACCACCACCACGGTGTTCCCCAGCCCCTTCAGCCCCTGGAGGATCTCCACCAGCCGGCGGCTGTCCTTCGGGTGCAGGCCGATGCTCGGTTCGTCGAGGACGTACAGCGCGCCCACCAGGCTCGAACCGAGCGAGGTCGCCAGCTGGATGCGCTGCGCCTCCCCCCCGGAGAGGGTCGAGGAGAGCCGGTCCAGGGTCACGTAGTCGAGCCCCACGCGCACCAGCAGATCCAGCCGCCGCACGATCTCCCCGAGCAGCCGCTCGGCGATGGCCGCCCGTTCCGGGTCGAGCTCGAGGCCCGAAAAAAAGGCAAGGGCGCCCGCCGTCGTCATTCCCGCGATGTCGCCGATCGACCTGCCGGCGATGAGCACCCGGCGCGCCTCCCGCGTCAGGCGGGTGCCCCCGCACTCGAGGCAGGGGGCGTACCCGCGGTAGCGGCTGAGAAGGATACGGACCTGCACCTTGTATTTTTTCCGTTCCAGGTACTCGAAAAAGCCGAGGACCCCGGGGAAACGCCCGCCGCCGCGCAGGATCTTCTCCCGCGCCGGTTCCGGAAGGTCGCGCCACGGGACGCGGACGTCGATCCCTTCGGCCGCGGCGAACTGGAGCATCCGGGCCTGGAGCCGGCGATAGCGGGGGCGGGCCCAGGGGTGCACGGCGCCCTCGGCCAGGCAGAGCGACCGGTCGGGGATGACACGGTCGAGATCGACCGTCTGCGTGTTGCCGAAGCCCTGGCAGACGGGACAGGCGCCGAAGGGGTTGTTGAAGGAGAACAGGCGCGGTTCCGGTTCCCGGTAGGGGATGCCGCAGAGCTGGCACTCGAACGCCTCGCTGAACAGCACCAGGACGCCCGCCTCGTCGCGCCGCGCGCGGATGTCGGGGTGGGCGGACGCGATCCGCCGCACGAGTCCGTCGGGGGATTCGGAGAGGAGGACGATCTCGATGCGCCCCCCCGACTCGCGGCCGCAGACCTCCAGGGAATCCACCAGTCTCGGGCGCATGCCCTCCCGGACGGCGAGGCGGTCGACGACGATGCGCACCTCGGCGGAGGGACTGCGGCCGAGGGCTGCGACCGCCCCGCCCGGATCGGTGGGTTCCCCCCCGACGAGGAGGCGCACGAACCCCTGCCGCTCCAGCCCCGGGAGCATCATCCCGAGCCGTTCGACGCGCCCCCCGGCGGCCGGCGGCCTCTTCCCGCGCCGCCCGGAGTCGGGAGCGGGGGGGGAGAGATCGAGGCGGGCGCAGACGTAGAACTTCTGCCCCTCCTCGAGCGACAGGAGGAAATCGGCGATGGTCTCCGGGGTGTCGCGCTTCACGACCCGGCCGCAGCCGTGGCAGACGGTGACTCCGATCCGGGCGAACAGGAGCCGGAGGTAGTCGTTGATCTCCGTGACGGTGCCGACCGTGGAGCGGGGGTTGCGGGAGTGGTTCTTCTGCCGGATGGCCAGCGCCGGGCAGATCCCCTCGATATCGTCGACATCGGGCCGGTCGATGCGGTCGAGGAACTGCCGCGCGTAGGCCGACAGCGAGGCGATGTAGCGGCGCTGCCCCTCGGCGTAGAGGGTGTCGAAGGCCAGGCTGCTCTTGCCGCTTCCGGAGACCCCGGTGACCACGGTCAGCGAATTCAGGGGGATTTCGGCCGTAATGTTCCTGAGGTTGTGGACCCTGGCGCCCCTGACTAGGATCGAGTCCCTGGCTTCTGCGGTCAACGTCGGTTTCTCCTCGGGGTAAAGTTCCGGAAGGCAGGGGGGAATGATATTTTTACGGTGAGGAATTGTCAAATAAGTCCTCCGCCGCGCCGCGGTGCGGGCGGCCGGTTTGCGGGTTGCGGGGGGGCGCGGGGCGGGGTACCATGTCGGCGGCATGGCAAAACAGGACGCACCCGGATTCGGTTTCGAGGTACTGCAAAGGGACGGCCGGACCGGCGCCCGGCGCGGGGTGTTGCGCACCCCCCACGGGGAGATCCCGACCCCCGTGTTCATGCCCGTGGGGACGGCGGCCGCGGTCAAGGCGATGCCCACGGAAGCGCTCGAGGGGCTGGACGCGCGCATCATTCTCGGCAACACCTACCACCTCTACCTGAGGCCGGGGCACGAGAGGATCGAGCGGCTGGGCGGGCTGCACCGGTTCATGTCCTGGCCGGGCGCCATCCTTACCGACAGCGGGGGCTACCAGGTCTACAGCCACCGCGAACTGCGCCGCATCAGCGAGGAGGGGGTGCAGTTCCGGTCGCACATCGACGGGAGCCGGAGCTTCTTCACCCCCGAAAAGGTCATCGACATCCAGCGCGCCCTCGGCTCCGACATCGCCATGGTGTTCGACGACTGCACCCCCTATCCCGCCGGGCGCACGGACGCCGAGGAGTCCATGGAGCTTTCGATGCGCTGGGCGGCGCGCTGCGCCGGGCAGTGGAACCGTTTCGACAACGGGGGGCGGGCGCTGTTCGGCATCGTGCAGGGGAGCGTCTATCCCGACCTGCGGCGGCGCTCGGTCGAGGCGCTCGACGGGCTCGGCTTCGACGGCCTCGCGCTGGGGGGGCTGAGCGTGGGCGAACCCAAGGGGCTGATGTACGACATCGTGGGCTCCACGGTCCCCCTGATGCCCGGGGACCGGCCCCGCTACCTGATGGGGGTGGGAACCCCCGAAGACCTCCTCCGCTGCGTGGCCATGGGGATCGACATGTTCGACTGCGTGCTCCCCACCCGCAACGCGCGCAACGGCTACCTCTTCACCAGCCAGGGGAGGGTTCTGATCAAAAACGCCGTGCATGCCGAGGACCAGGGCCCGCTCGACCCGGAATGCGGCTGTTCCACCTGCCGGAAATACTCCCGCGCCTACCTGCGCCACCTTTTTCTCACCGGGGAGCACCTGTACGCCCTCTATGCCACCCGGCACAACCTGACCTTTTATCTTGACATGATGCGCAAAATAAGACAGGCTATCGACCTTGGTTTTTTTGGTAACTGGTTCGGGTTAATAGAGAAAGGGGAAGATCCATTCCCTTGGAATTATAAGCTTTAACCCGCCGGTGCGGATTAATGTTTCCTCCCGTGTGCGCAGAGGAATAGAAAAAGGACCCCATGGAACAACCGATCCTGCTGCAGGCGGCATCTTCCGATGCCTTGCTCCAATTTGCGCCGATCGTGATCGTAGGCGTCATCTTCTACCTCCTCATCTTCATGCCGATGAGAAAGCGCCAGAAGAAGGTGGAAGCCATGATCGCGGCGCTCAAGAATGGGGATAAGGTGATTACGAGTTCCGGAATCTACGGCGTGGTGGCCGGGGTGAAGGACAGGACGTTCATTCTCAAGATTGCCGACCAGGTCAAGATTGAGGTTGCCAAAAACGCCATCGCCGGACTTCAGGGGCCCGAAGAGGCCCTCTAGACGACGTCATCCCCCGTCCTCCATGAACGGCCTTCTCCCAATACACGACTTACCGTCAAGGTGAATTATGCAGAAGAATTTGCGATGGAAACTCATCCTGATCCTGGTTTTCCTGGGGATCTGCACCTACTTCTTCGTCAGCCCCAGGGAAAAGGGGGCCCCCTGGTTCTCCCGGCTCAACCTCGGGCTCGATCTCAAGGGGGGGATCCACCTGGTGCTCCAGGTGGTGACCGACGACGCCCTGAACCAGGAGCTGCGGCAGGATGCGGACCGGATCGCGCAGGAGTACCGGAGCCGGGACATCCCCTTCACCGCCTCCCGGAAGGGAAACGGTTTCGCCGTTGAAATCACCGGGGTGGACGGCGCCCGGGCGGCCGACGCCCGCGCCTACCTCGAGGACACCTACGGCAACAAGTACGAGTTGCGGAGCAAATCGCTCGAGGGGAAGACCGATTTCGTCCTGGCTCTGACCTCCAGCTACATGCGGGAGACGCGGGAGTCCACCGTCCGGCAGGCGCTGGAGACCATCCGCCGGCGCGTCGACGCCCTCGGGGTGGCGGAACCGACGCTGCAGATCTACGGCGGGAGCGGCCAGGAGGTGGACGACCAGATCATCGTGGAGCTCCCGGGCATCGATGACCCGGAACGTATCAAGGGGCTGATCGCCAACACCGCCCAGCTCAAGCTGGTGCTGGTCAAGAAGGACCAGGGGGGGCCCTTCAGTTCGGTGGAGTCGGCCATCACCGCCAACGGGGGCGTGATCCCGGAGGACTACGAGATCCTGCTCTACCGGGAGGACCGGGGGGAGGACAGCCGGGTGGAATACCTGGTGGTCAACCGGACCCCCGTGATCACGGGGAAAGACCTGAAGACGGCGCGGCCGAGCACCGACAGCAACGGTGCGCCCGCCGTGAGCTTCTTCCTGAATTCCGACGGGGCCAAGCTCTTCGCCCTGGCCACCGAGCAGCACGTGGGGGAGCAACTGGCCATCGTGCTCGACGACCAGGTACGGTCGGCCCCCGTGATCAACGAAAGGATCGAGGCGGAGGGCATCATCCAGGGGCGGTTCACCCAGCAGCAGGCCAGCGACCTGTCGCTGCTGCTGCGCTCGGGCGCCCTCCCGGCGTCGCTCGTGGTGCTCGGGGAGCGGAGCGTCGGCGCCTCGCTCGGCAACGACTCGATCCGGTCGGGGATCTTCGCCTCCCTGATCGGGTTCGGCCTCGTGATCCTGGGCATGCTGATCTACTACCGGCAGTCGGGGATCAACGCCGTCATCTGCCTCGTCGCCAACACGGCCATCCTCCTCGGGTTCATGGGGATGGTGGGGGCCACCCTGACGCTCCCCGGCATCGCCGGCATCATCCTCACGATCGGGATGGCGGTCGACGCCAACATCCTGATTTTCGAAAGGATCCGCGAGGAGTTGCGGGGCGGGAAAACGGTGCGCGCCGCCGTCGACAGCGGTTTCAGCAAGGTCCTGTGGACGATTCTCGATTCCAACATCACCACGCTCCTGGCGGCCATCTTCCTGTTCCAGTTCGGCACCGGCCCGATCCGGGGCTTCGCCGTCACCCTTTTCGTCGGCCTGATCGCCAACATATTCACCGCCATCTACCTCTCCCACAGGATTTTCGAATGGGTGCTGGGGAGCCGGCGCGTCGAGCGTCTGTCGATTTAGCGGAACTTTATCGGGCTGGAAGGTGTCCAAGGATGCAGGATGATTCCGGTCGATTCATAAGAGGGATCGTTTGTGGAACTTTTTAAGCAGACTTCAATCAACTGGCTGGGAAAGAAGTGGTGGTTTTACGGCATCTCCGCCGCGCTGTTCGCCATCGGCATCGTCTCCTATGTCACCAGGGGCGGCCTGAACTACGGGATCGACTTCACCGGCGGGACCATCGTGTTCGTCAAATTCCAGGACGCGCCCGACCTGGATCTCCTCCGGGAGACCCTCAAGAGCCCCGACTCCGCCCCGCCGCTGATCCAGCGGTTCGGCCAGGCGGACGACAACACCGTGCAGGTCCGCCTGCAGCGGCTGCTCGAGGGGGGGCAGACGATCGAGTCCGAGCGCGAGCGGCTCGTTTCCTCGCTCGGCGAGGCGTTCGGTTCGGGGCAGGATACGGGGGGGCGGATCGACTTCAACAACGCCGGGGCCTCCCAGATCGCCGACTACCTGGCCGAGAGGGACCCGGACGGGTTGAGGGCGCAGTCCAAGTCGGCGCTCGACCTGGACGCCTACTACCGGCAGATGGCCGGGACCCTGCTCGACTACCGCAACAAGGAGGCCGACGGCCTGGTCGCCTCCCTCGATGAACTCGGGCAGGCGGGGGTGTCCCCGGCGGTGGTGGCGAGCCTCGGGCAGGGGTTCCATGCGGGGCCCTTCGCCATCAAGGGGCTGGAGAGCATCGGGGCCGTCGTCGGGAGCGACCTGAGGCGGCGGGCGACGCTGGCGGTGCTGCTGGCTTTCGGCGCCATGCTGGTCTACATCGCCTTCCGGTTCAAGCCGATCTACGGGGTCGCCGCCATCTTCGCCCTGTTTCACGACGTCGCGATCACCCTGGGGCTGTTCGCCCTCACCCAGAAGGAGATCTCGCTGACGGTGATCGCGGCGCTGCTGACCCTGGTCGGGTATTCGGTCAACGACACGATCGTCATCTTCGACAGGGTGCGCGAGAACCTGCGCCTGATGCGCAAGGAATCGCTGTTCGACATCCTGAACCTGAGCATCAACCAGACGCTCTCCCGCACCGTCATGACGTCGGGGTTCACCTTCATCGCGGTGTTTTCGCTCTTCCTTTTCGGCGGGGAGGTGCTGAACGGGTTCTCGTTCGCGCTCACCATCGGGATCATCATCGGCTCCTATTCCACCATCGCCCTCGCGGCGACGATCGTGGAATGGTGGTATCGCAAGTACGGGCAGAAAACGAGGCGCAGGACGGCCTGAATCCGGATAGGGCAACGAAAAGATTCGTAACGGTTGAAATATCGGAAATTCATGCAAATGCGGGAGAGAAATTCCTTGACAGTTTTTCAGGGGGAATATTAAGATCGGGCCTTCAAAATGACGCCGCAGCAAGCCCGGAACGACTGAAGGCCCAAGGGCAGCATACAAGGGGGATACATGTTTGAAGACTTAAATCAGATCGGGAAATCGGATACGGGCAAGCGCCTGGTCTCGACCTTTGTCGCGATCCTGCTGGAAATCGCGCTGGTCCTGACCATGGTGATCGCTCCCCTTATCTTTTTCGATGTCCTGCCGGAGAGCGAGATCTTGACCTTTCTGATCGCGCCGCCGCCGCCGCCGCCGCCACCGCCGCCGCCGCCGCCGCCGCCGACCAACGTCAAGACCCCGCCCAAGGTCGCGGTCATCGATCCAAACCAGTTCGTGGCCCCCACGGAAATCCCGCGCGAGATCCCTCCGCCTTCTGACGAGGCGCCGGTTGTCGGCGTCAGCAACATCGTCGGCGGAATTCCCGGCGGGATCGCCGGGGGAGTCGCCGGAGGCGTCCCGGGCGGAGTCGTCGGCGGATTGCTCAACAGCGCGGCGCCGCCTCCTCCTCCCCCGCCGCCGAAGCCGGTCAAGCGCAACCCCATCCGGGTGGGCGGCAACGTGCAGGAATCCAGACTGATCCGGAGGGTGGACCCTCCCTATCCCGATCTTGCCAAGCGCGCTCGCGTTTCGGGAAAGGTGACCCTGGTAGTAACGGTTGACGAGGAAGGCAATGTAGCGGAATGCCGTGTGACCAGCGGACATCCCCTGCTGAACGACGCAGCGCTCAACGCGGTGAAGCAGTGGAAATACTCCCCTACTTTGCTCAACGGTGAGCCCGTTCCGGTGATCGCCAACGTGACCGTCATTTTTAAGTTGAACTAAGCACCAAAAATTCAATCGGAGGTTAGAAATTCGATGGGATCAATCAATATCGTAGAATTATGGCAGCAGATGGGCGGAATCGCCAAGGGCGTGGTCATCATCCTGGCCATCATGTCGGCCTGGTCGATCAGCGTGATGATCGAGCGGTGGCTGACCTACCGCCAGGCGCGCAAGCAGTCCCGGCTTTTCACCCCCGCGGTGGCCGAATGCCTGAAGGACGGCAAGATCGACGAAGCGATCGCGCTGGGAGAGCAGTACAACAAGAGCCACCTGGCCAAGGTGCTGGTGTCGGGGCTTCATGAGCTCCAGGCTCACGCCAAGAGCAAGGATATCCCGGGAGAAAGCCTCGAAGCCTCGCGCCGGGCGCTGGATCGCGCCACGGCCATCAGCATCGAAGACCTGAAACGGGGCCTCAGCGGGCTGGCCACCATCGGCGCCACCGCCCCCTTCGTCGGTCTGTTCGGGACCACCATCGGGATCATCAACGCGTTCCAGGGGATGAAGACCGAGGAGACCGCGGGTATCGCGGCCGTCGCCGGCGGTATCGCGGAAGCGCTGGTGGCCACGGCCTTCGGGCTGTTCGTCGCCGTTCCCGCTGTCTGGGCCTTCAACATCTTCACCAACCGGATCGAAACCTTTACCGTGGAAATGGACAATTCCTCCTCGGAACTGATCGATTATTTCCTCAAGAGACGGAGCGAAGGCCGTGGCTAGAAGGGTCAAAACGAAAGGTGTGATGGCGGACATCAACGTCACTCCGATGGCGGATGTCATGCTGGTGCTGCTGATCATCTTCATGATCACCACGCCCCTCATGCAGAGCGGGATCACGGTCAACCTTCCCAAGGCGAAAAATCCGCTGGACGCTCCCGAAGCGGACAGCAAGGATGCCGTCGTGGTCGCCCTGAACCGGGAAGGGAAGATCTTCCTGGGGAAAAGGCAGGTCGGGGAAGACGACCTGTACGAGTTCCTCGTCCAGAAATTCTCGGGCGGGGAGCTGAACCGGAACATCTTCCTGAAGGCCGATACCGCGCTCTCCTACGGCAGGGTTGTCCAGATCGTCAACCAGTGCCGGAGCGCCGGGGTGGAGAGGATCGGATTGATGGCTGAAAAGGAGAAGGACTAGGCGGCAAACGCCCCCCGGCCGCATGCGGGGGGCGTGACCCTCTCCTGATCCGAATCCAGGTGAGCAGTAGCTGTGAGCCCTGTGGAGGATGTCCTGAACCCAGGTTTCCTCCGGGCCATCCGCGGAAGGGCGGAAGAGGCTCTTTTTCCGGCGGTGCGGGCGCAGCGGAAGGGGCCGATCCAGACGCCTCCCCGCGGTGGCCCCGGGCCGGACTGTTGTAAGGAATGAAAGGGATCTGCTATGGGAATGAATGTTAGTGGCAAAAAGGGCGCCATGGCGGATATCAATATCACTCCGTATATTGATATCCTTCTGGTGCTCCTCATCATCTTCATGGTGATCACTCCGATCCGCCAGATGGATCTGGATGTCAAGGTGCCGCAGACGTCCAACGACACCGAGGGCGCCATCGATCCGAGTGTCATTGTGGTTTCGATCGGCGAATCGGCACAGATCGCCATCAACCAGGAAGAAACGACCATCGCCAGGCTGGGAGCGCAGCTCCAGGAGATCTACAGCGCCCGGGCGAACAAGAACATGTTCATCAGCGCCAGCGCGAAACTGCCCTACGGAGACGTTGTCCGGGTGATCGATATCGCCAAGGGCGCAGGGGTGGGGGATATCGGTCTTTTAACGGAGATCCGCTGACCCCGCGGGGCCCGCACTCAGTTTAACTCATAGTTTGGAGGCCACAATGAGGTTCAACAACAAGTGGCTCGCCGTGCTTCTGCTTCTGACGGTGATGCCCCTGTCCGGTTGCGGTTTTATGCAAAAGCTGCGGGCGCGGGACTACCTGAACAAGGGAGTGAAGGCGTTCACCGATCAGAAGTATGACGCTGCCGCGCAGTATTTCCAGAAAACGCTCGAGATGGATCCCGATTTCGAGATCGCCCGCATGTACCTGGCTACGGCCTATACGTCGCAGTTCGTCCCCGGCTCCACCGATCCCAAGAGCGAGGAAATGGCGAAGCGTGCGATCGAGACCTTCAAGGAAGTGGTGGCGAGAGCGGAGGATCCCGCGAAGGCGAACAAGGACGCGATGCTCAGTATCGCCAGCCTGTATTACCAGCTGAGGCAGTATCCCGAATCGAAGGAATGGTGCCACAAGGCCATCGCCATCGATCCGAACAACGCGGAGGCCTACTACCGCATCGCGGTCATGGACTACGACGACGTATCGGAAAAGACGGGGATCCAGGGGGAAAATGTCGAGTTCATGACCCCCGAGGAAAAGGAAACGGCTAAGGCCAACATCGAGGAGGGGCTCGAGAACCTCGCCAAGGCGCTCGAAGTCCGGCCCGATTATTTCGACGCGCTGGAGTACCAGAACCTGCTCTGGCGGGAAAAGGCGAAGTTCGAGACGGACGAGGCCGCCAAGGCCGAACTCATCCGGCAGGCCGACATGGTCGCTCTCCAATCGCTCGAGCTGCGGCGGAAGGCGATGGAGGAAGAGGCCAAGCGCCCCAAGAAGCTCGGAATCTAAGCGCGGCGGGCGTTGCGGGTCGCTCCCGGAGCGAGGGGACGTTTCGACGCCGCGACGGGAATCCCCGCGCGGGCAGGATAAGGGGGCAGAAATACTTCTGCCCCCTTTTTTTATGATGCGCCCGGCAGGGCGCAGGAAGCCGCCTCCCTCCCCGGCCGCCGTGCAACAGCAGCAAGAGTGTCCGACCATCCATGATACGTTACGAAGATCTCGCGGAAAAGGTAAGCCGCTACCACCCGGACGCCCGCATCGATATGATCCAGCGCGGGTACGTGGTCTCCGCCAAATATCACAAGGGGCAGGTGCGGATGAACGGGGAGCCCTACCTGACGCATCCGCTCGAGGTCGCCAACATCCTCGCGGAACTCAAGCTGGACGCCGTGACCGTCACGGCGGGACTGTTGCACGACGTGATCGAGGACACCCTGATGTCGCCCGGGGAACTGCGCAAGCAGTTCGGCGACGAGGTCTACCTGGTCGTGGACGGGGTGACCAAGATCCCCGAGATCCACCTGGCGTCCAACCAGCAGAAGCAGGCCGAGAACTTCCGCAAGATGCTCCTGGCGATGGTGAGCGACATCCGCGTGCTCTTCGTCAAGCTCGCCGACCGGCTTCACAACATGCGTACGCTGCAATACCTCTCTCCCGAACGGCGCGAGCGGATTTCGCTCGAAACCCTGGAAATCTACGCACCCCTGGCCCACCGGTTGGGAATGGCCAAGATAAGGGGCGAACTCGAAGACCTCGCTTTCAGTTTCCTCGATCCGGCCGCGTACCAGGACACGGTGTCGCAGATCGAAAAGCGGCGGATGGTCAGCCAGGATTTCATCCTGGATACGCGGCAGAGGATCGAGCGGGAACTGGGCGCGCGCGGCATCCCGGCCCGGATCGAAAGCCGGATCAAGCGCATCTACGGCGTGTACCAGAAGATGAAGCGGCAGAAGATCACGATCGACGAGGTGTTCGACTTCATCGCGGTCCGGGTGATCACCGACAGCGTGAGCCACTGCTACAGCATCCTGGGGATCCTGCATACCCTGTGGAAGCCGGTTCCCGGGCGGATCAAGGACTATATCGCCATGCCGCGGCCCAACCTCTACCAGTCGCTCCACACCTCCGTCATCGGCCCCAGCGGGCAGCCGTTCGAAATCCAGATCCGTACCGATGAGATGCACCATATCGCCGAGGAGGGGATCGCGGCCCACTGGAAATACAAGGAGGGGAAACACGGGGTGGACGAGGGGGAGGAACAGCTGCGGTGGCTCCGGCAGCTGATCGATTCGCAGAACGACATCAGCGATGCCCGGGAATTCCTGAGCAACCTCAAGGTCGACCTCTACCCGGACGAGGTGTTCTGCTTCACCCCGAAAGGGGAAGTGATCACCCTGCCGCGCGAAGCCACCCCGGTGGATTTCGCCTACGGCATTCATACCGAGGTGGGACACCGCTGCGTCGGGGCGAAGGTCAACAACCGCAGCGTCCCGCTGCGCCACAAGATCCGGAACGGGGAGATCGTCGAGGTCCTCACGGCGCCGGATGCCGTGCCGAGCCGTGAATGGCTCGCTTTCGTCAAGACGGCGCGCGCGCGGGGGAAGATCCGGCACTGGATCAACCAGAAGGAGAAGGAGGACGCCGTCGACCTGGGGCTCAAGCTGATGGAGAAGGAGGCGCACCGCTTCAGGAGTTCCTGGAAAAAGCTCGCCCGGATGCCGGAAATGGAGGGGGTACTGGAGCGTTTCGGGTTGGCGAAGGCGGAGGACATCCTCCCCAGCGTCGGCTTCGGCACCATCGCCCCCAGGCAGATCCTGGACCAGCTTTTCCCGGAGCGGGCGCAGGGGCCGGAGGCCCGGGACGCGGTGCTCCCCAGGGTCCTTCAGCGGGTGCTCGGCCGGACCGACCCGCCGATCGCGGTCAAGGGGCGGGACGAAGCCCTGGTTTACAGGGCCAAATGCTGCAACCCCATCCCGGGAGACGACATCGTGGGCTATATTACGCGGGGGAAGGGGATCGCGGTGCACTCCACCGGATGCCCGACGGTGGCCGGTCTGATGGGCACCAGCCGCATCACGGATGTGAAATGGGTGGGCGGCGGGGAGCCCCGGGTTTTCAGCGTCCACCTGGAGATCACGCTCGAGGACAGGCAGGGGATCCTGGCCGACATCACGACGGCGATTGCGAGCCAGAAAACGAACATCCGGGAATCCCGGTCAAGCAGCGACCTGGATTCCCGCCGGGGCAAGGTCGAGTTTACCGTGGACGTCGTCGACGTAAAGCATCTGCAGAAGGTGATTCAGGGCCTGCGGGCCGTTGCCGGGGTGCGGGATGTGGAGCGGATCTGAGGGCCGGGCCCCGAACCGCGGGCCATCCGGGACGGGCGCGGGTCAGACCGCTTTCTGGACCTTGCCCGACCTGAGGCAGCGCGTGCAGATGCGGATGCGCTTGACGGTTCCATTCTCCAGGATCCGGATGCTCTGGAGGTTCGGGTAGAACTTGCGCGAACTGATGTTGTGCGCATGGGAAACGGTGTGACCGAAGGTGGGGCGTTTGGCGCAAACATAACACTGCATTGGCATAATGGTAGCTCCCGTTAAAGCGCTGAATACTATCAATTACGGGGCGTCGAGTCAAGGGGCAAGGTGGGTGCGCGCCCCCGGGGTCTGGCCCGGGGCTGAAAGGAGGAGGCGTGGCGGAGGGAACGGGGGATCGGTGGGCCCTGATTCTGGGAGTTTCCAGCGGGTTCGGCGCCGCCGCGGCCGTGGCCCTGGCCGGGGAGGGGTTCCATATTGCGGGCGTCCATCTCGATCGCAGGCGTACCCTGGCGGGAGCCGAGGAGGTCGCGGACGAAATCCGGCGGCGGGGGCGGGAGGCGCTGTTTTTCAACGTCAACGCCGCCGACCCGGGCCGGCGTGCCGAGGTGATCGGGGCGCTGGGGAGGATTCGGGCCGGCATCCGTCTCATGCTCCATTCGCTCGCCTTCGGAACGCTGAGGCCCTTCCTCGGGGAGGACCCCGCTCTTTGCATCCGGCAGGCGGACCTCAACATGACGCTGGACGTCATGGCGCACAGCCTGGTTTACTGGACGCAGGAGCTGCGGTCTGCCGGACTCCTCTCGCGCGGGGCGCAGGTCTATGCCATGACGAGCGCCGGGGCTCACAGGGTGTGGCCGACCTACGGCGCGGTCTCGGCCGCCAAGGCGGCGCTCGAGGCCCATGTGCGGCAGCTGGCGGTGGAACTGGCCCCGTCGGGGATCGCGGTCAACGCGCTGCAGGCGGGGGTCACCGACACCCCGGCGGCCAGGAGAATCCCCGGCAGCGACGCGATGTTCGCCGCGGCCCGGGCGGCAAACCCCGGGGGGAGGCTGACGCAGCCGGGGGATGTCGCCTCGATCCTGGTCGCCCTCTCCCGCTCGGAATCCGCCTGGATGACGGGCAACGTCCTGAGGATCGACGGCGGCGAGGACCTGGTGTAATGTTGGGATCGGGCCCGGGCGCGTGGTAGGATGATGGCCTGTACGCGTCCGGGCCGGGGGAACGAAAAATCTCGCTCAAAGCCGCAAGCCGCGATTAGATAGTGTGGCGGCAAACCGCATCATCAACGCATAACCGGAAGGGAAGAACGGATGGCAGACGATCGCACCAACAGGAACAAGGCCATTGACATGGCGCTCACCCAGATTGAAAAGCAGTTCGGGAAGGGGTCCATCATGCGGCTCGGGGACCGCATCGAAAACGTCGGGATCCAGTCGATCTCCTCCGGGTGCCTTTCGTTCGACGCCGCCCTGGGCGTGGGCGGGTTCCCCAGGGGCCGGGTCGTGGAGATCTACGGCCCGGAATCGGGGGGGAAGACGACCATCTCCCTGCACGCCATCGCCCAGGCGCAGAAGGCGGGGGGGACGGCGGCCTTTATCGACGCGGAACACGCCATGGACGCCGGGTACGCCAAGAAGCTGGGGGTCGACACCGACAACCTGCTGGTGTCGCAGCCCGACAGCGGGGAGCAGGCCCTGGAGATCGCCGAGGTCCTGGTCCGGAGCGGGGCCGTCGATATCCTGGTAATCGACTCGGTCGCCGCGCTGGTCCCCAAGGCGGAGCTGGAGGGGGAAATGGGGGACTCGCTGCCGGGACTGCAGGCGCGGCTGATGTCGCAGGCTTTGCGCAAGCTGACGGCCATCGTCTCCAAATCCAACACCTGCATGATCTTCATCAACCAGATCCGGGAAAAGATCGGCGTCATGTTCGGCAACCCGGAGACGACCACGGGGGGGCGGGCGCTCAAATTCTACTCCTCCATCCGCGTGGATATCCGCAGGATCGGGGCGATCAAGGACGGCGACCAGTTCATCGGGAGCCGCACGAGGGTGAAGGTCGTGAAGAACAAGCTGGCACCCCCCTTCCGGGAATCCGAGTTCGACATCATCTACAACCAGGGGATTTCCTACGAGGGGGACCTTCTCGACCTGGCGGTGGAACACAAGCTGATAGATAAGAGCGGTTCCTGGTTCTCCTACCAGGGGGAACGGCTGGGCCAGGGGCGCGACAACGCCAAGCAGTTCATCCGCGAGCACCCCGAGGTGGCCCAGACGCTCGACGCCAAGCTCCGGGAAATACTGGGGGTGACCAGACCGGTCGCGGCGGCCCCGGAGAAGGGGAAAAACGCCTGACCCGGAATCCGTTGTTGGATTCGGGAGGCGGATGCTCTATGATGGATCCGCCGGAGCCGGACAGGCAATCGCGGCCCGCAAGGGTCGAGGAAAGTCCGAACTCCACAGGGCGGTGTGCCTCGTAACGCGAGGGGGGGGCGACCCCACGGAAAGTGCCACAGAAAATATACCGCCCCGCAAGGCGGGGTAAGGGTGAAAAGGTGCGGTAAGAGCGCACCGCGACGCTGGTAACAGCGGCGGCAGGGCAAACCCCACACGGAGCAAGGTCAAATAGAAAAGCGCTTCCCGCAAGGGATGAAGGGCGGCCCGTCCGATGCTTTTGGGTAGACTGCTGGACCCCGGGGGTGATCCCGGGGCAAGATGAATGATTGCCATCCCCGGGTTCATAGCCCGGGGAAACAGGATTCGGCTTATGGCCGGCTCCGGCGCGCTTCCCCCGAATCCCCGTTCCGGGGCTCTTCGGGGAAGGCGCGGCTGTCCAATTTCCCCCGCACCTTCCCCAGTTTGACCCTCGCCTCGAACTGGACCGGGATCCTGTCCCCGTCCTCCGTCAGCCAGACGTTGAATTCCCCCCCGTCCTTGAACAGCCCCCCCATCATCGCCTCGGTGTCCACCTTCCATGCCTTGAAGCGGCCGGCCGGTGTTTCGATCGACTCCAGTTTCCGGGCCTGCACCCGCACCTCCTTGATCCGGTCGTTATGTCCGATCACGAAAGTCCGGGAGGAGGCGGAGGAGAGCGGGGAGGCGCGAAACGCGTAAAGCGCGGAAAAGGGATCGTGAACGCACGCGGGGATTCCCTCCTTTATTTCATCCTTTTTGACTTCCGGCGGGTCGACCGCCTCGTCCGTCTCCCGGAACCGGAGCCGGCCCGAGTCGCGCAGGTAGTCGAGCTCGAGGCTCCGCAGGCGCTTTCCCTCGCGGGTGCGGCTGCGGGAGCCCAGCGCGCACAGCCGCTCCGGTTCGGAATAGAACCGGAAGGAGTCCTCGACCTCCATCCCGGCCAGCCGGGCCAGCGTGCCGCTCGAGCGCGCATCGAGCCGGACCTGGAGCGCCTCCTGCCCCAGAAACGTCTCCCCCCGGCGGAGCTCCAGCACCATCTCCCCCGCCGTCATGGAGGGGAGAAAGAAAAGGTACCAGGGGGGGTCCCATTTGACGGTGTACACGAGCCGTTCGCCGACGGGAAAGGGGGCGGGCGGGGCGGGGGGCGCCCCGGACACCGGCCAGGCCAGGAGGGCGACGAGCAGGATCGCCGCCGCCGAAAACCGCGTCCTGAGACTAGGGGACAAGGGTCGATCCTCCTTTCTCCGCCCGGAGGCATCCCGCCACGGCCGCGAACACCTCCTCGACGGCGATGTCCATGCATTCGGCCCCGGACCGGCATTTTCGCGCGTAGCAGGGGCTGCAGGCGAGGGCGCGCGTCACTCCCTCGGCGCGTGTCCCGTGCCAGGGCCCGTTCCTCGCGGGGGACGTGGGGCCGAAAATGCCGACCACCGGGACCGCGAGGGCGCAGGCGAGATGAAACGGCCCGGTATCGCCGCTCACCATGAGACGCGCCTTTCGGAGCAGGGGGATCATCTCGATGAAAGAAAGGGGGAGGTGGTGCGCCGACGGGTGGACGGCCGCGATCGCCCGGTAGAGCCCCTCCTCCCCCGGGCCCGTCGTCACGGCCGTCTCCAGCCCCAGCTCGCTCTGGATGCGCGCGGCCAGCAGGCCGAACCTTTCGGGGCTCCATCGCTTGGTGCCCCACCCCCCGCCGGGGTTCAACACGACGAAATCCCCGATGGGGGCGAGAAGCCGGTCGACGCGCGCGCCGTCCGCTTCGGAAACCTCCAGTTCGAAGGGGGCCCGGAGGCCCGGGTCGGCCCCCGCAAGGCCGGCCAGGAGCCGGTTCAGCTCGGAAACATGGACCGGCGAGGGCGGTCTCGGGAGCGTGCGGTGGTACAGGAGGTGGGCGGGCCATTCGCGCGCGAGCGGGCGGGAAAAGCCGATGCGCGTGTGCGCCCCCGAGAGGAGCCCCAGGAACGCGGACTTCAGGAGCCCCTGGAAGTCTATGGCCAGGTCGTAGCGCGCCGCGCGGAGCTCGCGGATCAGGCCGCGCAGCCGCTTCCATGCCGCCCGGTCGGGGGGGAAACGGGCCAGGGCGCGGGCGTCCAGGACGTGGACCCGGTCGACGCCGCGGATGGCGGCGGCCAGCGAGCGGCATTTTTCCGCCGCCAGCCAGTCGATCCTGGCGCGGGGAAAAGCGGCGCGCAGGCTCGCGAAGGCGGGCAGGGTGTGCAGGATGTCTCCCAGCGAACTCAACCGGAGAATCAGGATCCGCGGCCCCTGGCTCATCGGCGGAACCGGGACAGGATGACGGCGATCAGGTCGCGGGTCGCATGGCTCTTGGGGTCCCCCGCGATCGCCACGCGCCCGCCGTAGGACAGGACGGTTTCCCGCTCGGGGACGCTTTCTTCGGTGTAGTCGGTCCCCTTGGCGTGAATGTCGGGCCGGAGCTCGCGGAGGAGGGGGTCCACCGTGGGGGTGTCGAAGACGACGACGTAGTCGACACAGGCGAGCGCGGCCAGGATCTCGGCGCGCTCGCTTTCCGGCTGCAGCGGGCGTCCCTCCCCCTTGAGCTTTCTGACGGAGGCGTCGCTGTTGATCCCCACGATCAGGGCGTCCCCGAGCGCCCGGGCGGCGGCGAGGTAGCGGACGTGTCCGGCGTGCAGCAGGTCGAAACAGCCGTTGGCGAAAACCGACCTGCGTCCCTCCGCGCGCAGGCGCGAGACGATCCCGGCCAGTTCCGGCGCCGCCTTGATCTTGCCGCCGGGTTCCGGGCCGGGATTCATGCGTCCGCCTCGACGGCGGCGCGCAGTTCCGCGCGCGTGGTGGTGGCCGTGCCCCGCTTCATGACGACGATGCCCCCGGCGTAGTTCGCCAGCCGGGCGGCATCCTCGGGCCGGGCGCCGCAGGCGAGGGCCAGGGTGTAGACGGCGATGACGGTGTCCCCCGCGCCGGTGACGTCGGCCACCTCGTCGGTGCCGTAAACCGGGATATGAAGGGGGGGGCGCCTTTTCCGGAAAAGCGTCATGCCGAAACGCCCCTGGGTGACCAGCAGGGAGTCGAGCTTCTGGCGCCTCAGCGCCGCGCGGGCGGTAGTGCCGAGCAGGCGGGCGTCCCCGTCGATGGCGACGCCCGCGGCCGCTTCCAGTTCGGTGATGTTGGGGGTGATCGCGGTGGCCCCGTGGAACCGCGTCATGCGGAAGCGGGAATCGACCACGATGGGGATCCCGCGTTCGAGGGCGGCCCCGCGCAGCCGCTCGAACAGGGCCTCGTCGACCGACCCGTACCCGTAGTCGCTGACGATGATGCCGTCGGCGAAGCGGAGGGGGCCACGCAGCCGGGGCCAGAGCGAGGAGGGGGAAGGGGATCCCGCCGGCGCACGGTCGATGCGGACCACCTGTTGTCCCGCGGAGTGGTGGGCGCCGGCGAGGATGCGGGTCTTGACCGGTGTCGAGCAGGAGCGGAGCCGGACGAGCGCCCGGGTGTCGGCCCCCTTGCCGCGGAGCAGGGCTTCGAGCCCGTCCCCCGCTTCGTCGCGGCCCGCAAACCCGGCGACGGCGACGGCGCCACCCAGTTCGAGCAGGTTGTGAGCCGCGTTGGCGGCCCCGCCCGGCACCCGGACGAGATCCCCGTAATCGAGAACCAGCACGGGCGCCTCGCGCGATACGCGGGCGATGCGGCCGTAAAGAAACTCGTCGGCGATCGGGTCGCCTACGACCACCATCCTCCTGCCCGGGAATCGTTCCAATATTTCCAGCAGCTGTTCGCGCATTTCCGTTCGAGGAATGTAGCAGAGAACGGGGCAAAAGACAATTTGGTCATGCGCGCGCCAGGGCGCGGACAACCGCCCCGAGGAAAGCGCCCTCCTCGGGGAACTCCACGGCCTGGCAGGCGACGAGGAGGGGGAAATCGGGGGGGGCCGAAATCTTGACGGCATCCTTTTCCGTGACGATGACGACGTCGGCCGCGCCGCGGCGCGCCCCGGCCAGGCAGCGGGCCCAGTCCCGGGGGCCCAGGCGATGGTGGTCGCGGAAGAAGGCGGAGCCCCTCACCTGGACGCCGAGCCGCTCGACGTCGTCTCGAAAGCGCCCGGGATTGCCCAGGGCGGCCGCGAGAAACGCCGCGCGGAAGGCCGGGGGGGGCGACGCGCTCCCGGTCCTCCATTCGGGGTAGGGGACCAGCGAACCGATGCGCTGGATGCAGTGAAAGACGGGCATGTCCCCCGCCACCGAGCGGACGGCGGCGAGGGCCCGGACAGCCCCGGGTGAGTGCGGGGGGGCGTTGACCACCACGAGGTGGGCGCGCTGCAGCCCGGCGAAAGGTTCGCGCAGCGTCCCGAGCGGGAAGAGCCGGTTTTCCGCCAGGGGGCGGGTCGGGTCGACGACGAGGATGTCCAGGTCACGGTGCAGGCGACGGTGCTGGAACCCGTCGTCCAGGACGAAAACGGAGTCGGGCGCCTCGGCGGCGATGGCGCTCCCGGCCGCGTGCCGGTCGGCCGATATCCCCATCCAGATCCGGGGGAAACGGCGCCTGAGGAGCGCGGCCTCGTCCCCGATCTCGATCTCGGGGCGGACGGGGGTCACCCCCGGGGGGAGGATGCGCGGGTCGCGCGGGCCGCGCCTCCCGTACCCTCGGGTGAGGACGGCCGGACGGCGCCCGCGCTCGAGCAGCGCCTGGACCAGGAAGGCGACCAGGGGGGTCTTGCCCGACCCCCCCAGGGTGAGATTGCCGACGCTGATGACGGGGCCGGGGAGGTGTTTCAGCGGCACCCATCCCCGGGAGTAGGCATGGTTGCGCAGCCGGACCGCCAGGCCGTAGGGGCCGGCGGCGGCGGCGCGGAGGGGGGAGGGCAGGGTCGCGTCCATAGGCCGACAGGGTATCACGGGCCGGGGCGACGGCCCAAGTCCGATCCGTGACCGCTTTTGGGTTGAATAAATAATTCATGACCTGCATAATTATCGACCGGGGGCGACATGGCATCCAAGCGGGTCAGGCACTCGAAACTGCTCGACATCGTGCGCGGCAACCGGATCGAAAGCCAGGGGGAGCTGTCGCTGCGGCTGCGGGAGGAGGGGGTGGCGGTCACCCAGTCCACGCTGTCGCGCGACATCCGCGAACTCGGCCTGGTGAAGATCCGCGGCTGTTACCGCGTCGAAGGGGAATCTTCCGCTCTCCCGACGGGGGAGGCGCTGCGGAGGGCCGTGGGCCAGTTCGTGGTGCACACGGCCGTCAGCGGCAATATGCTGGTGATCCGGACGTCGCCCGGAAACGCGCATTCGGTCGGGGTCGTGCTCGACGCGGCCCGGTGGCCCGAGGTGCTGGGCACCGTGGCCGGCGACGACACCGTCTTCGTCCTTCTGGGCGGCAGCCGGCACGGCCGGGCGGTGCTCGAAAGGATCCGGGCAATGACGTCCTGATCCGCGTTCAGGGAGGGATCGATGAGAATCGCCATCAAGCTCGGAGGAAGCATCCTCGAGGATGCCGCCATCCGGGGCCGCCTGCTCCGGCAGGTTGCGGCGCTCGCCAAGGGGGGCCATGAAATCCTGCTCGTGCACGGCGGGGGGAAGAGCCTCAACCGCCGGCTCGGACAGCTCGGAATGGAGTCGAACTTCATCGAGGGGCTGCGCGTCACCGATGCCGCCACCCTCGAGGTCGCCGTCATGGTGCTATCGGGCGAGGTCAACAAGCGGATCGTCGCTGAAATGAATGCCCTGGGGGTCGGCGCCCTGGGGCTCTGCGGCGCCGACGGATCGGCCGTCCGCTGCGAGCGGGTCGAGGGGACTCCCGGGTACCCCGACGGGATCGGGTTCGTGGGCCGGGCCACCCGGGTGAACGCCCCGCTTTTCGACCTGCTGCTGGGTGCGGGCTATGTCCCGGTGGTTTCCAGCATAGCCTTCGGCCCCGGGGCCGGCCTCTACAACGTCAACGCCGACCAGATGGCCTCGGCGTGCGCCGCGGGCACGGGGTGCCGGACGCTGGTTTACCTGACCGATGTCGAGGGGGTCAGGGACGGGCGCGGCGAAGTGATTCCGCGGCTCGGGAAGGGGGAGATCCTCGAACTGCGCAGGCGCGGGGTTCTCACGGGCGGGATGCTGCCGAAGACCTCCTCCTGCCTGGAGGCGCTCGGGGCCGGGGTGGAGAGCGTCCATATCCTGCCGGGAGCCAGCCCGGACATTCTCACCAGATTCGCGGAGGGGACTCTGAAGGAAGGGACGAAGATTCATGGAAACGCATAACGATTACGATCTCGGCCCGGAGGAGATCCGGGCCCTGGAGGAGACCTGGCTCTTTTCCACCTACAAGCGCTCGAATCTTTACTGCGCGCACGGCGAGGGGGCCTACGTCCGGGACCTCGCGGGGCGGCGTTACCTCGATTTCCTGGCCGGGATTTCGGTGAATTCGCTGGGGTACAACCATCCCCGCATCGTCGGGGCGCTCCGTGACCAGGGGGGGCGCCTGATCCACTGCTCCAACCTTTTCTACAACCCCTTCCAGGGACTGCTGGCGCGGAAACTGGCCGCGCTCGCGGGGATGGAGCGGGTGTTCTTCACCAACAGCGGCGCCGAGGCGATGGAGGCGGCCCTCAAGATCGCGCGCGCCTACGGGAGCGCCCGGGGCAAGGGGGACAAATCGCGCATCCTCACCCTCCGCAATTCCTTTCACGGGAGGACCCTGGGGGCGCTCAGCATCACCACCCAGGAGAAATACCAGGCCCCTTTCCGTCCGCTGATCCCCGACATCGGCGTTGTCGAGGCTCTCACCCCGGACGCGCTCGCCGGCGCGTTCTGCGACCGGGTCTGCGCCCTGGTCGTCGAGCCGGTCCAGGGGGAGGGGGGAGTCTTTCCCATGCCGGCCGATTTCATGCAGGCGGCCCGGGAACTGTGCGACCGCCACGACGCCCTGCTGGTCGCGGATGAGATCCAGTGCGGGATGGGGCGGACCGGAAAATTTTTCGGGTTCGAGCATTACGGCATCCGGCCGGACGTGGTCACGGTGGCCAAATCGCTGGCGGCGGGGTACCCGCTCGGGGCCGTCCTCGGCAACGGGCGCGTCGCCGGCAGCCTCGGACCGGGCGATCACGGCACAACCTTCGGCGGCGGTCCGCTGGCGTGCCGGGTGGCGCTCGAGGTCCTGGCCGTCATCGAGGAGGAAGGGTTGATCCGGAATGTCCGGGAGATGGGGGACTACCTCGCCGAGGGGCTCCGGTCCCTTGCGCGCAGGCATCCGCTGATGGGGGAGATCCGGGCCCTGGGGCTGATGATCGGGGTCGAACTCGGCGCCTCGGCCAGGGAGACGGTCGACCGGCTGCTCGAGAAGGGCGTCATCGCCAACGCCGCGCACGAAACCGTGCTCCGTCTGCTTCCCCCCTTCGTCATAACCCGTAAGGAGTGCGACCTGTTCCTCGAGACGCTCGACGGGGTGCTCGGGGGGATCGAAGAGGAACAGCCACGACCGTCCTGACGGGGGAGCCGATGGCCGAAAGGATCTGCAACGAGTGTTTTCATTGTCCCAAATTCAATCAATGCGATGACATCGCGATGGTCGTGCGGCTATGACAGGAAAAAGATCGAAAACAGGCAACGGGAATCCGGCCGCGGGCTGGCATGAAATCGAGGGGGGGCTGACGGCGCCCCAGGGGTACCTGGCTTCGGGGGTGTCGGCCGGGATCAAGGACAAGGGGCCCGATCTGGCCGTGGTGTTCTCCTCCCGGCCGACTTCGGCCGCCGGGGTATTCACCCTGAACCGGGTCCAGGCGGCCCCCGTCCTGCTCTCACGGGAGCATCTGAAGGTTTCCCGCGGACGGGTCCGGGCGGTGCTGATCAATTCGGGGTGCGCCAACGCCTGCACCGGGGAGAGGGGGATGAAGGACGCCCGCCTCAGCGCCCGCAGCCTGGCGTCGCACCTGAACCTGGAGCCCGCGGAAGTGCTGGTCGCCAGCACGGGGGTGATCGGCGCCTTCCTTCCCATGCCGAAGATGTTGAAGGGAATAGCCGGGGCGGTGTCGGCCCTGAATTCCATGGGGGGGAGCGCGGCCGCGCGGGCGATCCTGACGACCGACACCGTGGAGAAGACCTTCGCGGTCGAAGGCCGCATCGGGGGGAAGACGGTGCGCATAGGGGGGATGGCCAAGGGTTCCGGCATGATTCATCCCAACATGGCCACCATGATCGCCGTCCTCACCACCGACCTGCGCATCCCGCCGCGCGAACTCGGCCGCTGCCTGCGCCGGGCCGCGGACCGCACCTTCAACTGCCTCACCGTGGACGGGGACACCTCGACGAACGACACCGTGCTGGTCATGGCCAACGGGGCCTCGGAGGCCTCTCTGGCGGACAGCCGGGCCGTGTCCTTTTTCGAGAAGGGACTCCTCGCGGTCTGCGAGGAACTGGCCCGGCGCATCGCCCGGGACGGGGAGGGGGCGACCAAGTTCGTGGAGATCACCGTCAAGGGGGCGGCCGATTTCGAATCGGCGCGCAGGGTGGCCAAGACCATCGCGCATTCGCCCCTGGTCAAGACCGCGCTCTACGGCCAGGAGCTGAACTGGGGCCGCATCCTGGCCGCGGTCGGGTACAGCGGGGTCTCCTTCGACCCCGACGAGGTCGTGCTCGGCCTCAACGGGATTCCGATCTTCCGAGGCGGCGCCCCCGTCGCTTCGACCCGGAGCCGGGCCGAGGAAGCGATGAAGGAGCACGACCTCCGGATCGAGGTCGACCTCGGGGAGGGGAAGGCGAGCGCCCGCGTCTGGACCTGCGACCTCAGCCACGAGTACGTCAATATCAACGCGAGCTATATCTCCTGAGCCGCGCCGGGGACGCGCAAATTGTCTTGACAATCGTCTTTGCCGGTCTAAGATACCGTAAGACCGCATGCAGGGTCGACGGGATGGACTATTATGAGGCTTTACCAGCCGGAACGGTGTGACGCCATATTCCACCTCCGAATCCTCCGCCTTAAAGAGCGCCTTAATCTCCCCAGGCCTTAACCCGATGTCCGCCCGCAAGTCCGGCGGCAGAACCGGGTCCAGGAAACCGGTGAAAGGATCCAGCAATGACAGATCGAGTGCTCATTTTCGATACCACGTTAAGGGACGGCGAGCAGTCTCCCGGGGCCAGCATGACCATCAGGGAAAAGCTGATGCTGGCCGAGCAACTGGAACGGATGCGTGTGGATGTCATTGAAGCCGGTTTCCCGGTCTCGTCCGAGGGGGACTTCGAGTCCGTGCGGCGGATTTCGGAAAAGATCCGCTCCATCACCATTGCCGGCCTGGCCCGCTGCAACCAGGGGGACATCGACCGCTGCTGGGAGGCGGTCAAGGCGGCGGCAAAGCCAAGAATTCACGTATTCATCGCAACATCCGATATACACCTGAAGTATAAGTTGAATAAAAGCAGGGAGCAGGTGCTCCAAAGCGCCCGGGAGGCGGTGGCCTACGCCCGCTCCCTCTGCCCCGAGGTGGAGTTTTCCGCGGAGGACGCCACCCGGTCGGATCTGTCCTACCTGGCCGAAGTCGTGGAGGCGGTGATCGCCGCCGGGGCGGACGTGGTGAATATCCCCGACACCGTGGGGTACACCATTCCCACCGAATATGCCGAGAGGATCCGCTATCTGAACGCCCACGTCCCCAATATCGGGAAGGCGATCCTGTCGGTCCACTGCCACAACGACCTGGGCCTGGCGGTCGCCAACTCGCTCACCGCGATCCAGAACGGGGTGCGGCAGGTCGAATGCACCGTCAACGGGATCGGCGAGCGCGCGGGGAACGCCTCCCTCGAGGAGATCGTCATGGCGCTCAAGACCCGCCGCGACCTCTTCGGCATCGAAAGCGGGGTCGATTCCCGGGAGATTTTTTCCTCGAGCAGCATGGTGACGAACCTGACCGGTATGATCGTGCAGCCCAACAAGGCCATCGTGGGGCGGAACGCGTTCCGGCACGAGGCGGGGATTCACCAGGACGGCATGCTCAAGGAAAAGCTCACCTACGAGATCATGCGGCCGGAGGATGTGGGGATCAAGGAAAGCAAGCTGGTCCTGGGCAAGCATTCGGGCCGCCATGCCCTGAAAAAGAAGTACGCGGAACTGGGATTCCACCTGAGCGAGGCCGAGCTGGAAAAGGCCTACGTGCTCCTCATGAAGGTGGCGGACAAGAAAAAGGAGGTCTTCGACGAGGACCTGATCGTGACCGTCCGCGACGCGCTGCGCATCGTCCCCTCGGTATACAAGGTCAAGAACGTCCAGTCCATCGCCGGGAACCAGGTGGTCGCCACCACGACCCTGATCCTGGAGAAGGAGGGGGTGCTCATGCAGGACTCCGCCACCGGGGACGGCCCCGTGGACGCGGTGGTCAAGGCGGTGAACCGCATCACCGGCATCGAGGGGAAGGTGGTCGAATTCACCGTCCGCAGCGTCACCGGGGGGCGGGATGCCGTCGGGGAGGTGTTCATGAAGGTCGATTTCGGCAAGGCTTCGTTCATCGGGAAGGCGGCCAGTCTGGACATCGTCGACGCCAGCACCCGCGCCTACGTCGACGCGGTGAACAAATCGATTCACTACCAGCTGGCCCTGGAAGCCCAGAATGGCCGGGCCGAAGCCTGAAGCCGCGGGGGGCACCCGCCGAAGGACACCGGGGCCGGGACTCCGGGTGGCCGCGGGAACGCGGGTGGCCGTGCAGGGGGAACTCGGGTCCTTCTCGCACCGGGCGGCCTGCCGCCTGTTCGGACCCCGGATCGATCCGGTGCATTGCGCCTCCTTCGACGAGGCTTTCGGGGCGGTCCGGAAGAAGAAGGCGGACCTGGCCCTGGTCCCCATCGAAAACACGCTGGCCGGAAGCATTCACAAAAACTACGATCTGCTGGCCCGGCATTCCCTGGAGGTCATCGCCGAGACTTCGCTCCGCGTCGAGCACAGCCTGATCGTGCACCCGGGCGTCCCGATCGGGCGGATCCGCCGGATCTATTCGCACCCGGCCGCCCTGGACCAGTGCACCCGGCTGCTCGGCCGGCTGCGGGGGGTGGAGAGGAACACCTCCTACGACACGGCCGGAAGCGTCCGGTTCATCAGGGACCGGGGGATGCGCGACGCCGCCGCGATCGCCTCGGAGGATGCCGCCCGCATCTATGGAATGCAGGTGCTGTTGCGGGGGATCGAGGACGATCCGGAAAATTACACCCGGTTCCTCGCGCTGGCGCCCCGGAAACGGTACCCCCGGGGAGGCGAGAAGACCAGCATCGTGTTCGGGCTCCGCAACGAGCCGGGAATTCTCTTCAGGGCGCTGTCGGTATTCGCCCTGCGCAATATCGATCTCAGCAAAATCGAATCGCGCCCGATCCGCGGTCTCCCCTGGGAATACCTGTTTTACCTCGACCTGCGGATCGACGTCCGGAGCCGCGAGTGTGCGCACGCGCTCCGGCACCTGAGGGAACTCGCACCCTACCTCAAGGTGCTCGGTTCCTATCCCGTGTTCTGACCCGCATCCCCCTTCTCCATGCAGTGCTCCACCGCCCGCGACAGCTCGGGGAGGCTGTAGGGCTTGGGAAGCAGCGCGCTGAAGCCCAGCGCGGAACTCCTCTCGGGGTTGATCTGCTCGCTGTAGCCGGTGGAGATGACGATGGGGAGGCCGGGCCGGAGGCGCCACACCGACTCCGCCAGGGACATCCCGGTCAGCTGCGGCATGGTCTGGTCCGTGACGATCAGGTCGAACCGGCCGGGATCCCGGCTGAACAGCTCCAGGGCCCGCCGGCTGCTGGTTTCCCCCGTAACCTCGTAACCCAGTTTTTCCAGGAACCTCCTGCCGAGCTTCACGAGGGTTTCCTCGTCGTCCACGAACAGGATGCGGCCGCTTCCCCCCGCGGGGGCCGGGGCGGGGGGGCCGTCGTCGGCCGGCAGGTCGGCGGAGCGGGGGAGGCAGATGTGGAAACAGGTCCCTTTCCCCTGCGCACTGTCGAGGTGTACGCGCCCCCCGTGAGCCTGCACAATACCGTGAACCACCGCCAGGCCGAGGCCGTTCCCCTCCCCGGCGGGTTTCGTGGTGAAGTAAGGGTCGAAAATCCGCTTCTGGATCGCGGAGTCGATCCCCGGGCCCGTGTCGCAGACGCTCAGGCAGACATAGTCGCCGGGAGGCAGGTCCGGGAGACCCTCCGCCGGGCACCGTACCGGTTTGAGGGCCAGGTGCATTTTCCCTCCCGTGTCCTTGAGGGCATGCGCGGCGTTGGTGGCCAGGTTGACCACGACCTGGTGCATCTGGGTGGAGTCGGCCAGCACCGGCGGGCAGTCGGGCGCGATATCGGTCGTGATCTCGATGGTGGCGGGCAACGTGGCGCGCAGCAGGTCGAGCGCCTCCTCGAGAACCGGTTTCAGGTGGGTGGGGCGGCGCGGCTGTTCGAGTCTGCGGCTGAAGGCCAGGATCTGGTTGACGACATCGCGCGCGCGCCGGGCCGCCCGGGAGATCTGGCCCAGGTTCTCGCTTACCGGGTGTCCCGGGGGGAGATCGGGTTCCGACAGTTCGGCGTAGCCCAGGATCGCGGAGAGGATGTTGTTGAAGTCGTGGGCGATCCCCCCGGCGAGGTTTCCGACGGCCTCGATCTTCTGGGCCTGCCGGAGTTTCTCCTCGCTCCGGCGCAGGGCTTTTTCCGCCTCCTTGCGTCCGGTGATGTCCCTGGCGATTCCGTGACCTCCGGCGGGGACGCCGCCGGAGGAGAGGATCTCGCCGTTGACTTCCACCATGACCGGATGTCCTTCACGCGACCGCAACTCGCACTCCAGGGCGCCGCACTCCTCCCCCCCGGTCTTCTTTTCGATCCATTCCAGGACTTCGGCGCGTGATTGCGGGGCCACCAGTTCGAGAGGCTTCATCGCGAGCAGCTCCTCGGCGGGGTACCCCAGGATGCGGGTGGCGGCGGGGTTGACCGAGCGGAGCCGGCCGGTGGCTTCGCAGGAAAAGACGATGTCGTTCGAACCTTCGAAAAGTTCGCGGTAACGGCGCTCCAGCGCGGCCTCGATTTCCAGCCGCTGCCGGATGATGCGGGTCTGGCGGTGGACCCGTGCCTTGAGCAGCCCGGCCCACCCGAGCGCCAGCAGGATCACCAGAAGCAGGAGGCCGATGGCCCACAGGGTGTGGCGCATGTTCCACCAGGGCGCATTCTTCAGCACCCGGATGTCTTCGGGGGTGCGCAGGAGGAAGCGAACGGCGTGCTGATCGCCCCCCCCCGCGGTCAGGAGCGAGATCCCGGTCAGTTCCAGTTCGCTGCCGTTGCGCAGGGCGGGGGGGGTGACGGCGCCCGGGCCGCCATGCAGAAAGGCCTCGAAAGCCATCGGGTTTTGCGCCAGGTCCTGGAGGATGTAGGTGTGCCCCTCGATCCCGTGCCACTGGTCCACCAGCCGTCCCCGGAGGCGCACGAGATCGCCGTGGATGGCGGCCGGGAGTTCCCGCACCCCCGACAGGGTCCTGGGGATGGGGGCGGGACCCGATCCCACCCTTTTGACGAGGGGGTGCTCCAGGGTGGGGGCGAATTCGCCCGGGGCCGGATAGCCGCTCACGCTCAGGATGTCGCTGGGGTTCACCGGCAGGGGCTGCCGGATCGGGATGGCGAGGGCGCCCGAGCGGTCGCGGATGTAGAGGGCCCCGGGCTGCTGGTGCAGCAGAACGCCCTCGATCCGGACCCGGTGGGGCGCTCCCCCGGGAGTGCGGAAGATATTCCCGATGGCGGACAGGGGGGCCGAAAAGGGATCGAAGGCGGGCCGCCCTTCGACCCGGATGTCGGCGATCGAGGGGACGTTCAGGCGGAAGCCGCTGATGTTGCCCCAGCGGCCGACCTGAATCGAGCAGACGCCCGTCGCCCGGATCTCGGAATCGAGCAGCGCCGCGGTCTCCTTGGCCGTCACCGGGCTCGAGAGCCAGAGCTCGATCGTTTTCCCTTCCCCGAACAGCTCGAGGCGCCAGCGGTTGCCGACCTGGTGGACGGCGCGGATCACCCCTCCGACCCGGACCCGGCGGCAGTCGTGGCGACCGGTGGAGAGCTGGTCCAGGGTGATGTCGATGGGCGGCGGGAAGGGGGCCGGTCCCAGGGTGCGGAATTCGGGCTTGGTGACGATGGGGGCGAAATCCCCGGGAGCGCTGAAGCCGCGGACCTCGTATTCGGTTTTCTCTTCCAGCTCGAGGGCGGGATCGAGCGAGTTCAGGTAGATGGCGTCCGGGCCGCTCTGCAAAAACGTCATCGAAAGCTGGGGGTTGTGGTAGGTGATCACCCCCCTGATCCTGACCGGATAACCCCGGGCCGCCTCCGCCCCCGAAAGCGACCGGATCCGGGAGATCCGGGTCAGCAGGGGGAGACCCTCTTCCTCGGCGCTTTCGATCGCCGCGGCACCGATCCTGAGAAAGACCGCGTTGATGATCCTGGGCGTGGGGCTTGCGGGGTCCGCGAACCCGACCAGCTCCACTTCGTCCCCGGGGGAGATCGGCCGGGTGAACAGCGGCTGGGCCGGCAGCGTCCCGGTCTTGTCCCTGACGAGCAACCCGCTCTCGGTCTGCCCGGGCATGACGGTCCCCTGGATCCGGATGCGGTGCAGCGGCGGGCCTTCGGCCCATGCCTTTTCGATATCCCCGACCGCCGTCACCGGGATTTCCTGGGCATTCATGGGGGGCGGGGCGAGCACCTGGACGTTGTCCTGCTCCGGGACCCAGAGCTCCAGCCGGACCGGCCGGCCGGCCGAGTCGGTGTTGACGGCCAGGACCCCCTGGACCCTGATGATGGAGTCGACCAGCTGCACGGCCGCGTTCCGGGCGGAATCCCGGAGCCGCAGGAAGGCCTTCTGCTTTCCCTCGTAGACCTCCAGGATGGTGTAGGTCCCCTCCTGGTAGGCGTTGTGAACGATCCCTTCCAGCTCCATCCACTCCCCCGCATCCACTGCCGGGTCGAGGAGGGAGAGGGAAAGCCTCCTGGCCGGCGGAAGCGGTTCGGGGGGGGCGGCCTCGATCCGGGTCCACCGGACGAGGGCGGGGTATGTCCCGGGCGCGCTGTGCCCCTCGATTTCGATCCAGTCCCCCGGTTCGGGCGCCGGGGCCGGGTCTTTCAGCTCGATGAAAACGCCGCCTGAAGGATCCTGGAGATTCAGCACCCCCAGTTCCGGGTTATGGTACCGCACCAGGCCCCGAAGCCGGACCGGGTACCCGCGGGCCGCCTCCGCGGGCGACAGGGCTTTCACGGCCGCCGCCTTGACCAGAAGCGGAAGGTACTGCCCGGACGGGGGCGCCGCCCCGAGGGGTGCGCGCAGCAGCGCCAGAAACATCAGGGCCGCCACAGCGCCGGCCCTCTTGACGGCCCGGTCCAATACGGGTGTTGGGGTCATGGGCCTAACTTACCGTTTCCAATACCGTTTTTGCAATGGGATTGGGAGATCGGAGGGCCGTTCCCCGCGGCGGCGGGAAGGGGGAAAAAGGAAAGGGAGGGCGGGGCGCAAAGACTTTAAGACTCCGGCCCGCACTCATGCTACAATCAGCGTTTATATTTTTGGAGAGGAACGCTTTATGGTGCGATCGGTCATTGCCGGGAGCGGCGTCTCGATCCCCCCCAACAGGGTGACGAACGACATGCTGTCCCGGATAATGGATGCCGGCGACGATTGGATCCGGGACCGGAGCGGGGTCGAGACCCGGTACTATGTGGACGAGGGAACGGCCACTTCGGACCTGGGGGCCGCCGCGGCCCGGCAGGCGCTCGAGAACTCCGGAGTCGGCCCCGAAGACCTCGACCTCGTCATCTTCGCCACGATGACGCCCGATCATTTTTTTCCGGGCTGCGGGGGGATGCTTCAGTCCAAGCTGGGGATTCCCCCGGTGCCCTGCTTTGACATCCGCCAGCAGTGTGCCGGGTTTCTCTACGGGATGCAGCTGGCCGATGCGCATATCCGCTCCGGCATGGCAAAGACCGTTCTCCTGGTGGGCGCGGAGACCCACACCGGGTTCATGCCCTGGACGCCGGAAAACTACCGTTACCTCTACGGGCTGACGGAGACTCCCCCGACCCCCGAGGAATATGCCTGGAACACGCGCTTCCGCAATGTTACGGTGCTGTTCGGGGACGCGGGCGCCGCGGTGGTGATCCAGGCCGGGGAGGGCGGGGACCGGGGCGTCATCGACTCGGTCCTCTACACCGACGGGACGGATTTCGACCGGATCTACGTCCCCGGCGCCGGTTTCCGGCACCGCCCCTACGTCGACGCCGGGCAGATCGCCCGCGGCGAGCATATCCCGGTGATGAAGGGGACCTATGTTTTCCGCAACGCGGCCAACTCCATGACGAGGGTGGCCGGGGAGGTCCTGGAGCGGAACCGGCTGACGACCGATGACGTCTCCCTGGTGCTGATGCACCAGGCGAACCTGCGCATCAACGAACGGGTTCAGAAGATGCTGGGCCTTCCCGACGGGAAGGTCCTCCACAACATTCAGAGGTACGGGAACACGACGGCGGCGACGATCCCGCTCTTGTGGGACGAAGCCGCGCGCTCCGGCCGGATCCGGCCCGGGGACCTGGTCCTCATGGTGGCGTTCGGTGCGGGAATGAACTGGGGCGCGCTCCTGTTGAGGGCGTGAGGCCCGGGCGCGGGGAGGTAATGGGCTTGACATGACCGGACCGCTTAGATACTTATCTCAACCCTAACCATTGATCATTTGAGGCCTCCTGAACTATGAGCAAAGGACTGGACAGAGAGACGCTGGACATGACGCTGGAAGCGCTGAGGGATTTCACCGCCGCGCGCCTGCCGGAGAAGAAGATCCTGGAACTGGACGCCACCGAGGAGTTCCCGATCGACATCGTGAGGGACATGTGCGGCGCCGAGCTGGGAATCCAGCTCCTGTTCATCCCCGAGGAGTTCGAGGGGATGGGGGGGGGCGCCTTCGATGTCTACCGGGTGTGCGAGGAACTGGCGCGCGTCGACCTGGGGCTGGCCACCGGGGTGCTGGCGACCTTCCTGGGCAGCGACCCGATCATCTTCGGCGGGACCCACGAGCAGAAGAAACGCTGGATGACGCGCATCGCGCTGGAGGGCCTGCTGATGGCCTACGGCGCGACCGAACCGGAAGCCGGGAGCGACCTGGCCGCCCTGAGGACGGTGGCGGAGCCGGTGGTGGAGGACGGGACCGTCAAGGGGTACCGGATCACCGGGAACAAACAGTGGATCAGCAACGGGGGGTACGCCGATCTCTATTCCGTCCTGGCCAGGGCGCCGGGGGGGGCCAGCTGGTTCATCGTGGAGAAGGACACCCCGGGGCTGGGGCACGGCAAGCCGGAGGACAAGCACGGGATCCGCGCCAGCAACACGGCCACGGTTTCCCTGGAGGACGTCTACGTCGACGCCGACCGCCTCGTCGGCGGCGTGGAGGGGCAGGGGCTCATCCAGGCGCAGCTGGTGTTCGGCTACACCCGGCTGATGGTCGCCGCCTTCGGGCTCGGCGCCGGCTGGGCCGCGCTGGACCGCGCCATTCCCTATTCGGTCGGCCGGATCCAGGGGGGGGCGCCCCTGTCCGAGAAGCAGGGGTATACCCACAAGCTCATCGTCCCCCACGCCGTGATGCTCGAGGCCGCCCGCGCCTACATCGAGGAGACGGCCGAACGGATCGACACCGAGGACAGCAACCTGAACACCGAGGGGGCGATCGCCAAATACCTGGCCACCGAGGCGGGGAACCTGGCGGCCGACGCGGCCATCCAGGCGCTCGGGGGATACGGCTACACGCGCGAATACATGGTGGAGAAGTACAAGCGGGACGCACGGATCACGAGGATCTACGAGGGCACCAGCGAGATCATGGAAATGACCATCTGCCGCGACCGCTGGCAGTCGCATCTGAAGACGCACGGCCGTTTCTACCACGACATGGCGCTCGAGATGGAACAGCTGCACGGCAGGCAGGGGCAGGTGGGCGCGGGGACCGCCGCCCTCTGCCTGCACGCGCTGGCGGAGCTGCTCGAGGTGGCCCGCAAACAGCGGCTGACGCGCCACCAGCACGTGCTCTTCCGGCTGGGCGAAATCATCGCCTGGGTGGAAGGGGCCGCCAGTCTCGCCCGCCGGGCGGTGCGGGCGGCGGACGGAACCCTGAGCGAAAAGGCCCATGGCCGCTTCAACGCCGATGCCCTGGCCGCCTTCGGCCGCATCTTCGCGCGCGACGCGGCGATGAAGCTGGCGGGCGAAGGGATGCGGTGGATCGGGTCGCTGATCCCCGAGGCGGAATCGGTCCAGCTTGAAAAACAGATCCTGATTCCGCAGATTTACCGGGCGCAGGCGGGGTTGCTGCCGGATATGGACCTCGCGGCCGACATCCTGTACGAGCGGCAGCCGGGGTAACCCCGGGGATCTTCGGGGGGGCGGCGGTGCCGCCCCCGGACCGGCCGGAGGCCATGGGCCCCGGCGGCGGGAATTGGGGAATTGTCTGGAGGTTCTGGAAGAATGAAAGCATCTGCAGCGGAAAAGGCGGTAGCCATTGTCGGCGTGGGGGCGGTGTTGCCCGACGCGCCCAATGCGCCCAGGTTCTGGCAAAATGTCCGGGACGGCGTCTACAGCATCACGGAAGTGGAGAAGGATCGCTGGGACTCCGCCCTGTACTACGACGCGGACCCGAAGGCCCCGGACAAGACCTATACGAAGATCGGCGGGTGGGTCCGGGAGTGGGAATGGGATCCGCTCAAATGGAAACTCCCCATTCCGCCGCGCGTCAGCCAGGCGATGGACCTGACCCAGAAATGGGGCGTGGTCACCGCGCGGGAGGCGCTGCTCGATTACGGGTATCCCTCGCGCCCCCTGAACACGGAGCGCACGGCCGTCATTTACGGCAACGCCATGGGGGGGGACACCCACCTCTATTCGGCCGCCCGGATCTTCTTCCCGGAATTCGCGGAGGAACTGGCCCGTTCGGCCGGTTTTTCCTCCCTGCCGGCCGGGGTGCGCAAGTCGATCCTCGAGCAGATGTACGAGGGGGTCGGCGGGAAAATGCCCCCGATCACCGAAGACACCATGCCGGGAGAGCTCTCCAACATCCTGGCGGGCCGCATCGCGGCGCTCTACGATCTCAAGGGCCCGAACTATGTGGCCGACGCCGCCTGCGCTTCCGCCATGGCGGCGATCACGGCGGCGATCTCGGGGCTGAACGACCACGACTACGACGCCGTGCTGACCGGCGGCATCGACGCCAACATGAGCCCCTCCACCTTCGTGAAGTTCTGCAAGATCGGAGCGCTCTCCGCCACGGGGTCGCGCCCGTACGCGGAAGGAGCCGACGGCTTCGTCATGGGCGAGGGGGGGGTGACGCTGCTCATGAAGCGGCTGGCCGACGCCGAGCGCGACGGCGACCGGATTTACGCCGTGGTGCGCTCCATGGGCGCCTCGAGCGACGGAAAGGGGAAGGGGATCACGGCTCCCAACCCGGCCGGCCAGAAGCTGTGCGTGCGCCGCGCCTGGGATAGCGCGGGTCTCCGGCCCGTCCCCGGGGACCTGATCGAGGGGCACGGGACCAGCACGAGCGTGGGGGATGCCGCCGAACTGGAGTCGCTGGTGGACATCCTGAACGAATTCGGCCTGGCGCGCGGCGCCCTGGCCCTCGGTTCGGTCAAATCCAACATCGGCCACCTCAAGGGGGGGGCCGGCGCCGCCGGTATCCTGAAGGCCGTGTTCTGTTTGAAGGAAAAACAGATCGCCCCCAGCCTGAACTTCGACCGCCCCAACCCGCACATCGATTTCGACAGGGCCCCGTTTCGGGTCAACACCGCGCTCAGGGCGTGGGAAGCGGCCCCGGGGCAGGTGCGGCGCGCGGGCGTCAGCGCCTTCGGTTTCGGGGGAACCAACTTCCACATGGTCCTGGAGGAATACGTCCCGGGCCGGATCGCGGGCGAGGCGAAGCCCCGGGTCGCGGTCCCCGGCAATTACGGGGAACCGGGCGCGGGGACCAGCCTGAAGACGCCGCTGCGGGGGGCGCTGGTCCTGGGGGCGCAATCGGAGGCGGCGCTCGTGGGGCGCGCCGAGAGCGCGTGCAGGGAGGCGGCCGCGGGGCGGGCGCCGGAGCCTGCGCCCCCGATGGACCGCGACCTGCGGGCCCCCTTCCGCCTGGTGGTCGATTACGGCGACGCCGCGGAGCTCGCCGACAAGCTCGGGCGGGCGCTCAAGGCGTTCGGGGAAAACCAGCCCGCGCGATGGAAGGCGCTGCGGCCCAAGGGGATCTATTACGGGAAAGGGCCGGCGCCCAAGGTCGCTTTCCTGTTCACGGGGCAGGGGTCCCAGTACGTCAACATGCTGCGGACTCTCCGGGAAACCGAGCCGATCGTTACGGAGGTGTTCGCGGAGGCCGACCGCACGATGACGCCGCTGCTCGGCCGCAGCCTTACGAGCTGCATCTACCTCGACGAATCGGACGAGGCGGCGGTGCGGGAGGCGGAAAACGGCCTCAAGCAGACGGCGATCACCCAGCCGGCGGTGCTGGCCGCGGAGACGGCCCTGGCACGGCTGATCGGCGCCTACGGGATCGCTCCCGACATGGTCATGGGGCACAGCCTCGGGGAGTACGGCGCGCTGGTGGCGGCCGGGGCCATCACCTTCGAAAACGCGCTCCGGGCCGTCAGCGCGCGCGGCAACGAGATGACCAAGTGCGCCATGGAGGACAACGGCCTGATGGCGGCCGCCTTCGGCCCGATCGACGAAATCCAGAAGATCCTCGGGACGGTCGACGACTACGTCGTCATCGCCAACATCAACAGCACCAAGGAGGCCGTCATCGGGGGCAGCACCACCGGGGTCGAAAAGGCGGTGGAGGCGCTCAAGCAGGCGGGCTACGTCGCCCGCGTACTGCAGGTGAGCCACGCCTTCCACACCCGGATCGTCGCCCCGGCGGGCGAGAGCCTGTCGCGGATCCTGGGGACGATGAACATCCAGCCCCCGGTCACCCCCATCGTCACCAACGTGACGGGCGAATTCTACCCCATGGGGCCGGGGGTGGTCCCGGAGATGATCGGATTGCTGGGGAAGCAGGTGTCCTCCCCGGTCCAGTTCATCAAGGGGCTCAACACCCTCTATGACGCCGGGGCCCGCGTCTTCGTGGAAATGGGGCCCAAGCGCATCCTGTACGGTTTCGTGGAGGATGTCCTGGGCGACCGTGAAGGGGTGGTTTCGCTCTTCACCAACCACCCGAGGATCGGCGAGGCGGCGTCCCTGAACCTGGCCCTGTGCGGACTCTACGCCGCGGGGCTGGGGGTCGGTCAGGCCGTCCGCGAGGAGAGCGCGGTCCTGACCGCGCCGGCGGCCGCGGCGCCCTTGCGCGCGGAGGCCCCGGCCATGGCGCCGGAGCCGCGTCCCGCGGCTGCGGCCGCACAACCCGCGGCTGCGGCCGCACAACCCGCGGCGGCGGCCGCGCAACCCGCGGCGGAGGCCGACCGCATCACCGAACTGGGACGGCTGTTCGCGGAGTTCCTGGACCGCGGGATGGCGATCCACGGCGGGGGAGGGAAACGGCAGGCGCCGCCGGTCGACCTGTGCATCACCGGTGCGGCCCTCGGCCTTCCGGGCGTGGACGGCGTCTTCAGCGACGACAACGTGGGGCGCATGCTGCGGGGGGACGTGTTCATCCGTCCGGTCCCGGAAGAGCTCCGGCGGCAGATGGTGGAGAAGAACATCACCCGGCTCCTGAAGACGGAAGGGGGCGAGGGCCGGTTCGAATACATCCAGAGCACGGCGGACGTGATCAAGCTCGCGGCGCGTTCGGAGGAGTTCGACATCGTCCGCGATTTCGGATTCCCCGAGGACCGGCTGGCGGCGCTCGACCGCGTGACCAAGCTGGCCATAGGCGCCGGTATCGACGCGCTGCGCGACGCCGGAATCCCCCTGGTGATGCGCTACAAGACCACCACCAAGGGGACCAAGCTGCCCGACCGCTGGGTGTTGCCGGACGACATCCGGGACGACACCGGAGTCCTGTTCACTTCCGCGTTCCCGGGTTACGACTCCTACGCGGAGATCATGGCCGACTTCTACCAGGACCGCGAGCGGCGCAACCGCCTCGCGGAACTGGAAACGCTGCGCGCGGGCTCCGGCGCCGGGGAGGCGCTATCGGGGGAGCTCGACCGGCGCATTGCGGCACTCAAAAAAGAGATCGAGGAGAAAACGTATCATTTCGACCGGCGGTTCCTGTTCCGGGTCCTCTCCATGGGGCATTCCCAGTTCGCCGAGTACATCGGGGCGCGGGGACCGAACACGTCGACCAACGGGGCCTGTTCGAGCGGCACGCAGGCTCTGGGGATCGCGAGCGACTGGATCCGCACCGGCCGCTGCCGGCGGGTGATCGTGATCTCGGCCGACGACATCACCTCCGACAACCTGTTCGGGTGGTTCGGCTCCGGCTTCCTGGCCTCCGGGTCGGCGGCCACGGGCGAGGTCGTGGAGGAAGAGGCGATTCCGTTCGACCGGCGGCGCCACGGGCTGATCGTGGGGATGGGAGCATCGGCCCTCGTGCTCGAGAGCGCCGATTCCGCGCGCGAACGCGGCATCCGCCCGATCTGCCAGGTGCTCGGGACCGTCGTGGCCAACAGCGCCTTCCACGGATCGCGCCTCGATGTCAACCACATCCGCCACGTCATGGACAAGCTGATTTCCCAGGTGGAGGCCGAGCACGGGATCGACCGGTACCAGATCGCCCCGGAAACGGTTTTCGTCTCCCACGAGACCTACACCCCCGCCCGGGGGGGGAGCGCTTCGGCCGAGGTGTTCGCCCTGCGCCACTGCTACGGGAGTGCGACCGACCGCATCCTCATCGCCAACACGAAGGGGGCGACGGGTCACCCGATGGCCGTGGGGTTCGAGGACGTGGTTTCGGCCAAGATCCTGGAAACCGGGATCGTTCCCCCGGTCCCCAACTTCAAGGAGGTCGACCCCGAGCTCGGGTATCTCAACCTTTCCAAGGGGGGGGCGTACCCGGTGCGCTACATCCTGCGCCTTGCGGCCGGGTTCGGGTCCCAGATCAGCATCACGATGATGCGGTGGGTGGCCACGCCGGACGGCCGGCGACCCGCGCCGGGGGCCCTCGGCTACGCCACCCGGATAGAAAACGCCGCGGCGTGGACCGGATGGCTGAAGCGGCTGAGCGGCTATGAGGCGCCGGAGGTCGAGGTCGTCAAACGCACGCTGCGGGTGCGCGACCAGGGGCCGACGGCGTACCGGGAAAACGGGAACGGGAACGGGAACGCCCAAGTTGCCGCCGCCCCGGTCGTCCCTGCCGCCCCGGCCCAGGCGGCACCTTCGGCCCAGGCGGCACCTTCGGCGCTGGCGGCGCCGGCGGCGCCGGCGGGGGACTCGGTGCGGGACAGGGTGATGGCCATCATCGCGGAAAAGACCGGCTACCCGACCGACATGCTCGACGATGACCTCGATCTCGAGGCCGATCTCGGCATCGACACGGTCAAGCAGGCGGAGATGTTCGCCGCCATCCGCGCGGCCTACGACATCGCGCGAGAGGACAACCTGAAGCTGAGGGACTTCCCGACGCTCGGGCACGTGGTCCAGTTCGTTTACGACCGCAAGCCCGGCCTGGCGGCCGGGAAGGCGGCCGCGCCGCAGGTTCCGGCCGCCCCGGCCCAGGCGGCGCCTTCGGCGCCGGCCGCGCCGGCGGCGCCGGCGGGGGACTCGGTGCGGGACAAGGTGATGGCCATCATCGCGGAAAAGACCGGCTACCCGACCGACATGCTCGACGATGACCTCGATCTCGAGGCCGATCTCGGCATCGACACGGTCAAGCAGGCGGAGATGTTCGCCGCCATCCGCGCGGCCTACGACATCGCGCGAGAGGACAACCTGAAGCTGAGGGACTTCCCGACGCTCGGGCACGTGGTCCAGTTCGTCTACGACCGCAAGCCCGGCCTGGAGGCCGCGAAGGCGGCTCCCCCGCAGGTTCCGGCCGCCCCGGCGCGGGCGGCGGAGGGGGCGCGGGCGCCGGGGGCGCCAGCGGACCCGGTCAGGGACACGGTGCTTCGGATCATCGCCGAAAAGACCGGGTACCCGATCGACATGCTCGACCTGGACCTCGATCTCGAGGCGGACCTCGGCATCGACACGGTCAAGCAGGCGGAGATGTTCGCCGCCATCCGCGCGGCCTACGACATCCCGCGTGAAGACAACCTCAAGCTGAGGGACTTCCCGACGCTCGGGCACGTGATCGGGTTTGCCTACGACCGGCGCCCCGATCTGGCGGCCGGCAGACCGGCCGCCGGGGCGGCGGCTCCGGCCGGGGCGTCCGTTCCGGCCGAGGCGTCCGTTCCGGCCGAGGCGTCGGTTCCGGCCGAGGCGTCGGTTCCGGCGGGAGCGCAGGCGGACCCGGTCAGGGACACGGTGCTTCGGATCATCGCGGAGAAGACGGGCTACCCGATCGACATGCTCGATCTCGACCTCGATCTCGAGGCGGACCTCGGTGTCGACACGGTCAAGCAGGCGGAGATGTTCGCCGCCATCCGGGCCGCCTACGATATCGAGCGCGAGGACAACCTCAAGTTGCGCGAATTCCCGACGCTGGCTCACGTGATCGGTTTCGTCTACGACCGCAAGCCCGGGCTCCGGCAGGGGACGGGGGCGGCGGCCGCCGGCCCGGCGGTCTCCGATTCAACGCCGGTTGCGGGCGCGGGGGCGAAGACGGTCGCGGGGAGCATGGAAGCGGCCAATGCCGTCGCGCGCCGGGTGCCGGTGCCGCAGCTGCGGCCCGCACTCGCACTGTGCAAGCCCACGGGGGTGACGCTCGGCGCCGGGAGCCGGGTGGTCGTCATGCCCGACCAGGGCGGGGTCGCCCGGGCGCTCGTCGCCAGGCTGGAAAAGATGGGGGTCGAGACCCTCGTGATCGAGGGGGCGCCCGGGGCGGAAGAACTCGCCCGGCTGCTTGAACCCTGGGCGGCCGCGGGGCCGGTCCAGGGGGTGTACTGGCTTGCCGCCCTGGACAGCCCGAAATCGATCCGGGAAATGAGCGCCGCGGAATGGAACGAGGCGACGCGCGTCCGGGCCAAGCTCCTGTTTGCCGCCATGAAGGCGCTCTACGCCGGGATCGGCGCCCCGGGGACCTTCCTGGTCACGGCGACGCGTCTCGGGGGGATGCACGGCTACGACGAGGCGGGCGCCTTCGACCCGCTCGGCGGCGCGGTGACGGGGTTTGCCAAGGCCTTCAAGCGGGAGAAGGGGGAGGCGACGGTCAAGGCCGTCGACTTCGAGCCGAGCCGCAAGACGAGCGCGCTGGCCGACCTGCTGATCGAGGAGACCCTCGTCGATCCGGGGGCCGTGGAGATCGGGTACCGGGACGGGAAGCGCTGGACGGTGGGGCTGGCCGAACGCCCCGCCGGGGAAGGGGGGGGGCTCACCCTCGGCAAGGACACCGTGTTCGTGGTATCGGGGGCCGCGGGCAGCATCGTTTCCGCCATCACGGCCGACCTGGCCGCCGCATCGGGCGGGACCTTCTACCTGCTCGACATGACTCCCGAGCCGGATCCGGCCGACGGCGACCTCGCGCGCCTCGAGTCGGACCGGGAAAACCTGAAACGCGACATCTTCGAGCGCCTCAAGGCCAGGGGGGAACGGGCCACCCCGGTGACGGTCGACCGTGAAATGGCGGCGATCGAGCGCCGCGCGGCGGCGCTCGACGCCATCCGGGCGGTCCGGGCCGCCGGGGGCCAGGCCCACTACCGGAGCCTCAACCTGATGGACGGGGAGGCGGTCGGGCGGGTGATGGGCGAAATCCGCGAACGCCACGGCCGGGTCGACGTCCTCCTGCACGCGGCGGGGCTCGAGATCAGCCGCGCCATCCCGGACAAGGCCCAGGAGGAATTCGACCGGGTCTTCGACGTGAAGGGCGCCGGCTGGTTCCACCTCCTTTCCGGCGTCGGGGAGATGCCGCTCGGGGCGGCCGTGGTCTTCAGTTCCGTGGCCGGAAGGTTCGGGAACGCCGGACAGACCGATTACAGTTCCGCCAACGACCTGCTCTGCAAATGCGTGTCCCATTTCCGCTCTTCGCGCCCCGGTTCGCTGGGGATCGCCATCGACTGGACCGCCTGGAGCGGCATCGGGATGGCGGCGCGGGGGTCGATCCCGGCCATCATGAAGCAGGCGGGGATCGACATGCTGGCGCCGGAAGCCGGAATCCCGGTCGTGCGCCGGGAACTGACCGGCGGAACGCGCGGGGAAGTCGTCATCGGGCAGCGCCTGGGGATCATGGTAGGGGAGTTCGATCCCGAAGGGGGGCTCGATGTCGGCCGCGAAGGGCCGATGGCCCCCCTGCTCGAGGGGCGCGGAATCATGATCGGGGAAGTGAAGGGAATGGGCCTTTACGGCGGGCTGACGGTGGAAACGGAGCTCGATCCCTCGAAACAGCCCTTCCTGTTCGATCACCAGATAGACGGCACCCCGGTTCTTCCGGGCGTCATGGGGGTCGAGGGGATGGCCGAAACGGCGCGCCTCCTCTTCCCCGACCTGTTCATCGGGGGGGTGGAGGACGTCCGGTTCCTGGCCCCGTTCAAGTTCTATCGCAACCAGCCGCGGGCGCTGACGATCAGCGCCCGGTTCGGGATCGACGGCGGGGACGTCGTCGCCGATTGCGCCCTCACCGGCGCGCGGCTGCTTCATGGGCAGGCGGAGCCGGAGATCACCACCCACTTCACCGGGAGGGTGCGGCTGCTCGCCAAGGCCCCCGCCGGGAAGAAAAAGCAGGGGGCGCCCGCCGCGGAGAGCGCCTCGAAAGCCGGGGCCTCGAGCATCTACCGCGTCTATTTCCACGGTCCCGCCTACCAGGTGATCGACAGCGCCTGGAAAGCGGGGGAGGAGGTCGTGGGCCGTTTCGCCGGCTCGCTGCCGCCCAACCACGTGCCGGCGGACCTTCCGCTCCTGGTCGCGCCACGGTTCGTGGAACTCTGCTTCCAGACGGCGAGCCTCGTGGGCCTGGCCGGTGAAGCCCGGCTGGGGCTCCCCTACGGTTTCGAAAAGCTCGAGATCGTCTCCGCGCTTGAAAACGCCCCCGGGGCGGCGTTGCTGGCCGTCGTCCGCCGCGGTCCGGAAGGCGCCTACGACGCCGAGGTGGTCGACGACAAGGGGAAGGTGTACATGCTCCTCCGGGGCTACCGGACGATGGATCTTCCGGACACGGTCGAGGAGGAAGAGCTCCTGCCGATCCGGAAGGCGCTCCATTCGGAAAAGTAGCTCCCGGCGGACTCCGGCAGGGGCGCGCCGCGCCCGCCGGAGTCGCCCCGCGGTCCTATGAAAGAAAGGCTGGGCTGGCTCCTGCAGCATCTGGAGGACGTGCCGGAAGGGGACGACTGGCTCGCCGAGGGGGAGCGCCGCGTGTCGGACGCGCTGCGCTTCGCCAAGCGGCGGCGGGACTGGCGCCTGGGCCGCTGGACGGCCAAGCGGGCGCTGCTCGGGTTTCTCGCGATCCCCGGCCTGGAGCCCGCGTCGCTGGAGGTCCGGGCCGCCGCCGACGGTGCGCCCGAAGCGGTTCGAAACGGCGTGCCGCTGCCGGTGGCGCTCTCGATCAGCCACAGCGGCCCGTGCGGGTTGTGCGCGGTCGCCGCGGCGCCGCTCCTCCTCGGGTGCGACATCGAGAAGCTGGAGGAGCGCGGGGAATCGCTGGTCCGGGACTATTTCACCCCCGGGGAGGCCGCCTACTGCCTCGGGGCTTCGGGGGAAACCGGGATTCTGAGGGCCAACCTGGTCTGGAGCGCCAAGGAGAGCGTGCTGAAGGCGCTGCGCGAAGGGCTGCGGCGGGATACGCGCAGCGTGGAGGTGGTCGCCGGGCCGGAAGCGGACGGCGGGTGCCGGGGCTGGAAGCGCTGGACGGGAAGCTGCCTGGAATCGGGGCGCCGCTTCCACGGATGGTGGCGCGCCCGCGAGGGCTACGTCCTGACGCTCGCGTCGGACCGGGAAACCTTCCCGGAAGAGGAGGCCGCATGACGCCGAAAATCGCCCCCCCTTACCCCGCCTCGGCGATCCGGTTCGCCGCCGAGTACCTCGATTTCGAGCGCGGCATCCGGGTGGGGAACCTCGAGGACAACGAGCGGATCACCCGCATCCTCAAGCTCGCGCTCGAGGCGCGCTACCGGGAGGGGTTCGTGACCGAGCGCTTCGGCAGGGGCGTTTACTGGCAGTGGATCGGTTTTGTTTCCCGCTCCAACCGGAGCGCCAAGACGGTCTCCTCGAAGGTGAGTTTCGGCTGCTCGAAGTTCTTCCTCACCATCGACGGCGGCCTCTTCAAATGCGGGTTTTCGGTGGAACGGGGGATGATCCGGCCGCCCGAGGACAACCCGCAGATCCGCCTCCGGCCGGACTGGGACTGGCACCGGCTGCTCGCGGCGCTCGTGCCGGGGGGGGAGATGCAGCGGCAGCTCGGCCGCCTGGTGCGCCGGGAGGGGTTCCGGATCGACGCCGGGGACTGGGAAAACCGCGTTACCTTCGGCCGGGGGGCGTTTCCCGATATGGACCGGCTCCGCAGGACCCTCGCCGGGGCCGAACCCTCGTCCTGGGCGGGATTTCAGGTATACTACCCGATGTCTCAAAAAGAGGTCGCGGGCAGTTCCGGCGTCGACCTGGTCGAGGCGATGACGGCCGTCTTCGGGGAGGTGACCCCGGCGATGAACCTGTGCATGCAGGTGCCGCTGGTTCCCGCGGCATAACCGGTCCCCCCCCGCGGGGCGGGACGCATAGCGTAAAGGACGGGGCATTGGCGATGAAGGCACGACAATCGGTGGGAGCGGAAGCCGGGGAGGCTCCCGCCATCCTCCTCCTCGAAAACATCCACCCGGTCGCCGCGGAGAGTTTCCGGGCCGGCGGCGCTTTCCGGGTGGAGACGACGGCGGGATCCCCCTCTGAAGACGAACTCCTGGGGAGGCTCGGCGGGGTGCAGGTGCTCGGCATCCGCTCCAAGACGCGGATCACGGACAGGGTGCTCGAAGCGGCGCCGCAGCTGATCGCCGTGGGATGTTTCTGCATCGGGACCGACCAGGTGGATATCGAAGCCGCCACGCGCCGCGGGGTCGCCGTCTTCAACGCCCCGTTCAGCAACACCCGCAGCGTCGCCGAGCTGACCATCGCCGAGGTCGTCATGCTGGCCCGGCGGGCGGCGCAACGCTCGATGGAGCTGCACCTCGGGCGCTGGCAGAAATCGGCCGCCGGCTGCATGGAGGTCCGGCGCAAGACGATCGGCATCGTCGGTTACGGCCACATCGGCCCCCAGGTGGGGCTGCTCGCCGAATCGCTCGGCATGAAGGTGGTGTTTCACGACATCGTCAGGAAGCTGGCGCTCGGCAACGCCCGGCAGGCCGCGGACCTCGACGAACTGCTCGAAGCGGCGGACTTCGTCACGATGCACGTGCCCGACACCGAGCTGACGCGGGGGATGATCGGGCGGGAGCAGCTGGCCCGGATGCGCCCGGGGAGCTACCTGCTCAACCTCAGCCGCGGGTCGGTGGTGGACATCGTCGCGCTCTGCGAGGCGCTCCGGAACGGGCACCTGGCCGGGGCCGCGCTCGACGTGTTCCCCGAGGAACCGAGTTCGAGCCGCGACCCCTTCCGGTCCGACCTCTGCGGGCTGGACAACGTGATTTTGACCCCCCATATTGGCGGGAGCACCGAGGAGGCGCAGCGCAACATCGGCCTGGAGGTTTCCGGGGCGCTCCTCGACTATGTCCAGACCGGCAGCTCCACCGGCTGCGCCAACCTCCCCGAGGTGCAGATGCCCGAGGTCGCCGACAGCCTGCGCGTGCTCAACATCCACAAGGACGTCCCGGGCGTCCTCAGCCGCGTCAACGGCCTGGTGGCGGGGATGGGGGTCAACATCAAGGCCCAGTCCTACCATACCCGGAACGGCATCGGGTACCTGATCATGGACGCCGAGCGCACCCTGTCCCGCGGGATCGCGGGCGAGATCGCGGCGCTCGAGAGCAACATCCGCACCCGCATCCTGAACGGCTGACGCTTGAGACCGCCGCGCCCCATCTGATATACTGCGACGCATTCCATGGGCGCCCATAGCTCAGTTGGATAGAGCATCTGCCTTCTAAGCAGAGGGTCGCAGGTTCGAATCCTGCTGGGCGTACCATCCATTTCCCACCAGGACAAGGAGCGGAGCGTCCGGCGGAGCGGCGGGGGCCTCGGCCAGGAGGAAGGATGAAGATTTTCGTTCCCGGGCGCGTGTGCCTGTTCGGGGAGCATTCCGACTGGGCCGGCGGCCACAGGCGCATCAACTCCGAAATCGAAAAAGGGTACACGCTGCTCGCGGGGACGGACCAGGGGCTCTACGCCGAGGTCCGGCCGCACCCGACGGCCCTCGTCGTGGCCTCGGTGACGCCGGAGGGGGAGCGGGCGGGCCCCTGCGAGATCCCGATGGAGCCGGCGGCGCTGCTGGAGGAGGCGCGGCGCGGGGGCTTCTGGAGCTATGTCGCCGGGGTCGCCTACCAGGTGCTGACCCATTACCACGTCCAGGGCCTCGAGATCGACAACTACCGCACCGACCTGCCGATGAAGAAGGGGCTCTCCTCGAGCGCCGCCGTCTGCGTCCTCGCCGCGCGGGCGTTCAACCGCGTCTACGACCTGAAGCTGACCACGCGCGGGGAGATGGAACTGGCCTACCAGGGGGAGATCACCACCCCCTCGCGCTGCGGGCGGATGGACCAGGGGTGCGCCTTCGGCAACCGCCCCATCCTCATGACCTACGACGGCGACCGGATCGAGGTGGAGGAACTGCGGGTGCCCGAGGACCTGTACCTGGTGCTGGTGGACCTCGGCGGGAAGAAGGACACCATGGAGATCCTCGCCCGGCTCAACCGCGCCTACCCCTTCGCCGACAACGAGGTCGAGCGCGGCATCCAGAGGCTCCTCGGCCCGGTGAACCGCGACATCGTGCACCGGGCGGTCGGGATGCTCGGGACGGCCGACGCGCGGGGGCTCGGGGCGCTGATGCGGGAGGCCCAGGAGGCGTTCGACCGCTACGCGGTCCCGGCCTGCCCGGCGGAACTGACGGCGCCGCGTCTGCACCGCGTGCTCGGCCTGGACGCGCTCGCGCCCCATATCTGGGGGGGGAAGGGGGTCGGGTCCCAGGGGGACGGCACCGCCCAGCTCCTGGCCCGGAGCGCGGCGGACCAGAAAGCGGTGATCGAAATCGTCGGGCGGGAACTCGGGATGTCGTGCCTGCCGCTGACGCTGCGGGCGGGGCAGAAGGTGCGCAAGGCCGTGATCCCGGCGGCCGGTTTCGGCACCCGCCTCTTTCCGGCCTCCAAGGCGACCAAGAAGGAGCTCTTTCCCGTCGTCGACCGGGACGGCATCGCCAAGCCCGTGATCCTGCTGCTGGTGGAGGAGGCGCTCGGGGCCGGGATGGAGGAGGTCGTCATCGTGGTGCAGAAGGAGGACCTGCCGGAATTCCGCTCCTTCTTCGGCGAACAGGTCACGATCGAAAACTACAACAAGCTGCCGCCCCATTTTCAGGAGTACGCCCGCAGCATCCTCGAAATGGGACGGAGGGTGAAGTTCGCCCTGCAGACGGCGCAGGAGGGCTTCGGCCACGCCGTCTACGCGGCGCGCGAGGCGGTGGGGGACGAGCCCTTCCTCCTCATGCTGGGGGACCACCTCTACCGGTCGAACCGGGAGGAGAGCTGCGCCCGGCAGCTGGTGGACGCCTACAACGGGCACGGGGCGAGCGTGCTGGGGCTCCGGTGCACCGGGGAGGGCCGCCTCGGCAGCTTCGGCGTGGCCACCGGCGCGTGGATCGAGCCGGGGCGCCTGCTCAGCGTGAGCGAGTTCGCCGAAAAGCCCACGGTCGAATACGCGCGCGAAAAGCTGCGCGTGCCGGGCCTCCCCGACGGGGAGTACCTGACCGTCTTCGGGCAGTACGTCATCAAGCCGAAGCTCTTCGAGCTGCTCGAGGAGAACATCCGGAACAACGTGCGCGAGCGGGGGGAGTTCCAGCTGACCTCGGCGCTGGACCGGCTGCGGCGCGAGGACGGCTTTTTGGGGCTCATGATCGACGGCCAGCGCTACGACATCGGGGTGCCGGAGTCCTACCTCGACACCCTGGCGAGCTACAGCCGGCCATAGGGGGCGAATTCCGGAGAGATTCCATGGCATCCCCCGTGGTTCCGTGCTATTATTCCGCCTGATTTTTCAAGGGTGGTGAGCGTAGCTCAGTCGGTAGAGCTCTGGATTGTGGCTCCAGCGGCCGGGGGTTCGAATCCCCTCGCTCACCCCAGCCCCCCCATTCCCCCCATTCCCTGGATCCGGCGATCCCTACGGCTCGATTCCCATGTCGCGCAACTGCTGCTTGTCCTCCTCGGAGATCTCCCTGTCCGTCTCCAGCCGGAACTTCTCGTAGGCCGCCTTCATGTCCCGGTGCAGGTTCACGAACAGCAGCGCCTGCGCGGCCTCCTCGAGCGCCTCGTACTGGGCCGAGCTCTTGTCGAATGAGTTGGATATGGATGAAAGCACCGTCAGGTGGTCTTCCCATCGCTTCATGACGCCTCCCGGCGCGGCATCGCCGCGCGCTTGCTAAAAAAGATCAAAGGAAATCCTGCCCATAAGATCACAAATCGAGATGGATTGCCTCAGAAAAGGGGGATTCGGGAGGTCCATCCACAGAATGCTTTCATCACGAGGAAAATTGTCGCGGAGAAAAGTTGATTAGTCCGCTCCCCTCGCCCCGATAAGAAAGGATCTCTTTGTTTTCAGTGGCTTGATAGTTCGATAGACCATACTCCATATATGCACGCCATTTATGGAGCATATTCAATGGTAAATTCCCAGATCCTTGAAATTGACGAAAAAACGGGTGGAAAACTAAGCGAACATTCAAGGACAGCATTCAAAGACGGGGCTTCCGGGGATGCGGGAAAGCCGTAAAGTGTTGAGATGGTTGGTGCACCCGGCCCGACTCGAACGGGCGACCTGCGGATTCGAAGTCCGACGCTCTATCCAACTGAGCTACGGGTGCGAGCCTTGATAATACAGCACTTCCGGCTATCTGCGCCACAGTTACTTTTCCCCCAGTGCCCAACTATCGCCCACCGCGCAGGCTTTGCGACCTTGCAAGAGCCGCAGGACCTCCAGGGCCTCCCGGACGGCAGTTTTCGGCGAAAAATCGGCGCAATGATCGAGTCGCCGAGAACCATGCCCGGGCATGGCTGAAATATCATGCATCGGGCATCCCTGCTCGGCGAGTCCTATTGCGGAAGGCCCGGCGTCAATCCTGGGACCGGATGCGGCTGATCCCTTTCCGGGCGCGGGTTCAAATCGCCGTCAGGCTGTCGCCCCTGCACGGGCGCATGGCGCCGGGGCGGGAGAATGCGGTGTCCCCATGGCAGGGAAGGACCTGCAAGGCAAAAATCGGAAGCGTGCTGGCAGCACCTCGATAAATAGGGCGCGGTTTTCTCGAGGTCACGCACCATTTTGCCTATTCGAAGCAATTTTCTTGACACCGCAAGTTCCTTGCTACTACGATCGCCCACGCAATATTCATAGACCGCGACTTTCGCACATCTTCACCGCACCTTGCCGCGGAGTCGCCTGCTTTAGTCGCAAGACGTAAATACATGTTGGACGCCGTTGGTAGCTCCGGCGCCTCGACTCATATGGATTCCATGGCAACCCTCATGCCGTTGAAAGAATTATTTACGGGAGACATGATGCGGCAAATCCAAGGTAGAAATTTCGCTCGTGGCGGCAGTCGTTTTTACTTATTCGCGATCGGGATCTTTTGTTTGGTGATCATGACTTCCGTGCCCGCCCTCCAGGGTCAGCAGACTCGGCGCGAGCATATCTTCCTGAACGGCAAGGCGATCGTGGTGGAAACGCAGGCGATAACGCCACCCGCCGTTTCCATCACGTCTCCAACATCGGGCACTGCATACAGCACCAGTGCCAGCTCCATCACGCTGGGAGGCTCCGCATCCGACGATCAGGCGGTTTCCCTGGTATCTTGGAGCAACAGCCTTGGAAGCGGCGATGATTGCGGGGGAACGACAACGTGGACCTGCAGTGCGATCCCGCTTCAGAACGGGTCCAACGTCATCACCGTGGAAGCCTATGACAACGAAAACAACGCCACTGTCGACGTCCTTACCGTAAACAGAACCTCCTGCACCTATAGCATTTCCCCCACAAGCGCGAGCGTGCCCTACACCGGCGGTCAATCGGCCGCGGGCACCCTGGTGACAACCAGCAGCGGTTGTTCCTGGACATCCACCAGTCAGGCGGGATGGATTGCCATTGCTTCTGGAAGCGGGACCGGAAGCGGCGCGGCCACTTTCAATGTCGCCCCCCTCAGTTGCCCGGCTTCAGGCAGGAGCGCGACTGTTACGGTCGCCGGACAAAACTTCACCGTAAACCAAGGCGGATGCTCCGATTGCACGGCGTGTGCGTTAGCATGCCTGGCCGCCGGCAATCCTCCGGAATACTGCGCCTATGTGTGTGGCTGCTGGTAAGAAACCCAAAGGATGGATCCTGATTTCGGTGGCGAGTCTTATAGCAGCTTGTCGGCCCGGATCCGAGAAACAGGCCAATACTTGACGAGGACGCCATGAATTTGCGACATACGTTACCGGCAGCAATGCTTTCTGTCTTAATCGCAGCGCTCTGCTGTCCGGCACTCTGCCAGGAAGCATCCACAAAAACGGTGATTACCGCCAGGCCGGGCATCCCTGGATTATTTCATAAGCAGATAGCCGCGCTGGGCAGGCGAATGCAGCCATCCTCGGCAGATAGAACCATCTATCTTGGACAATATTTCGACGGCCATGGAACGGCTCGCGCTGCCAAAGTCACCCAGGATCCGACGGGAGCCATTCTCCTGGAGGGATTCAAGGCGGATTCCACGATGCTTTCTTTTGATGGCACAAAACCCATCGACATGCCTGCAAGCGAATCGGATGCCGCACTTTTGGAAGTTTTTGTAATGGATTCCGCTGAAGGAATGTTCGAATCCGTGCGGCACAATGCCGCGGTCCGATCTCTTGGATACGGCATCGCGCTGGATCCCGAAAACTATCCCGAGTATAAGGGACAAAAATTTGATATTTATGAAGTCACGGGTCCCGTACGCTCCAGGCAAGACAGAGCATTGCGCATGAGGCTCTACCATTTTGACAGCACGACCGGCTTGCTGGTGCGTACGCAATACCTGGACCATTCGGTGAATCCCCCGGTGAAGGTGGAAACCCGGTACTCCGTTTGGGGCGAAATCGCTGGTTCCAAATTTCCTGCGCGGATCGAGCACTTCCGAGAGGGAAAGCTTCAATTCACGTACATTTCCGAAAGTATCGAACTGAATCCAATTGCGAATACCTCGGAAGCATCCCGATAATCCGCGTGAAAGGAACGTAGATATGCTCAAGTTTGGTGCTCGTCATCTTCTCATTTTCCTTTTTATCGGCGGCGCCTCCCTGGCAGCGCAAGCCCAAAACCTCGATACCCATCCGATGCGCGGCTTCATGCCCAATATGGACCAGCTGAGCAGCCCGGTGGACAACATCGATGTTTCCGGCGGAAAATTGAATCTTCAAATTCCATTGGGTTCATTGCCGAGAGGGCAAGGTGGAATTGGTTTTGACCTGAACCTCGTCTATGATTCCCGGTTGTTCGACATGGAAATCCACAAGGATCTTGCATATAATCCCGTTTCAGGGCAGCAAGTCCCCTATGAATATGCATATCTGAAGTCCATCACGACCAGCGGGAGCTGGAATTACGGGCGTCCCGGATATCGGATAGATACGGAACTGAAGCAGAACGTAAGCGAATGGGACACGTGCCCGGACATGTCGCACGCGAATCATATTCGATATCGCGTGGTATTGCCCGATGGCAGCCAGCGCATCCTGTATTTAAAAGGATATGAGGCCAAGGATCTAGAAGGAGAGGGATATTACGGACTTGGGATGGGGGGCGGATCCAATTTATGCGCCCAGCATTTTGGGTATCCGGCAAGCTATACCGGATGGCTGACCTATTACACCAACGATGGCAGTCATTTAAAATTGGAAGTTTATGCCGATGGGGTCAATACCCAGTCCACGCTCTTCTTGCCGGATGGAAAAGTGATTACGGGCGCAACTGCCTATGATGCTAATGGGAATTACATTACCACAACCGCAAATGGTTATGGCAATCCGGCTGGCCAGCAAATACAGATTCTATACAATACCGCTACCGCAAATATAAATGGTCAGTTATGGAAACGAGACCAGGTGATTGCCCCCGGCCCAAACGGCGATGTTACGTACACTATCGATTGGCAATATCTGCAGATAGGGAATGATAATCGCACTTATGTGATTGGCGTGCATCCCTGGCAGGGCGCATTATCCATGCCCCTGGACTTTGGATTCTGGGTTGTAAAATATATCCAATTGCCATTGGCCGGTCCAGTAGCACTGGGCAGCGCCCCTCTTGTTTATAACAGCTATGAGTTTGGATATTGGGATAACGATCCTACGCAGCCAGAAGGGGCGGGATACGGCCAGTTGGATTATATGCGGATGCCTTCCGGTGCTGAGTACCATTACCTTTATGAAGGAGAGACAATTACCTCCCCCTATGTCGAAACGGCCATGATCGCGCATGGGCTGAATATCACGCGCAAGACAATATCCTATACAGAGGGCTCACCCCTGGTTTGGGAATTCGACCGATTGGGATTAACGGTAAACGTCACCAACC